>WUUC01166237.1_pt1 | contig 44282 bp, 44 predicted proteins | sample 6278441 | NCBI WGS metagenome assembly WUUC01 (sample SAMN13675441, study PRJNA597444) | soil metagenome | isolation source: soil | place: USA: Washington | collected 2017-10
ACTTCGCGGGCTACATCGTCGAGAAGAGCCTGTCGGTCGACAACCTGTTCGTCTTCGTGATCATCATGACTACGTTCGCGGTGCCCGAGGAGCACCAGCACAAGGTCCTCACGTTCGGCATCCTGCTCGCGCTGGTGATGCGGGCGGTCTTCATCGCGCTCGGCGCCACCCTGCTCGCGCTGTTCTCGTTCATGTTCCTGCTCTTCGGGCTCCTGCTCATCTACACGGCGGTCCAGCTCTACCGGCACCGCGACGAGGACCCCGACGTCGAGGACAACGTCCTGGTGAAGACCGCGCGCCGGGTGCTGCCGGTCACCGAGGAGTACGTCGGCGGGCGGCTGGTCACCAGGGTCGACGGCAGGCGGGTGGTCACGCCGCTGCTCGTGGTGCTCGTCGCGATCGGCGGCATCGACCTGCTGTTCGCGCTCGACTCCATCCCGGCGGTCTTCGGCGTCACCGAGGAGCCCTACATCGTCTTCGCGGCCAACGCGTTCGCGCTGCTCGGCCTGCGCGCGCTGTTCTTCCTGGTGAAGGGTCTGCTCGACCGGCTGGTGTACCTGTCGACGGGCCTGTCGCTGATCCTCGCGTTCATCGGGGTGAAGCTGATCCTGCACTGGGCGCACGTCGACATCGACAGCCGCGTACCCGAGATCCCCACGCCGGTCAGCCTCGGCGTGATCGTGGTCGTGCTGGCAGTCGTCACCGTGGCGAGCCTCGTCAAGACCCGCCGCGACCCCTCCGCCAGGGCCCACCCCGGTTCGCTGCGCGCCCGCCGCCCCCGCGACGACGAGGCGTGAGCGCGGCGCCTACACCACCGTGGTGGACGACGAGCGCCTGCCGTCGGCCCGGTGCCGGGTGCCGCTCGCCGTGACGACGTCCGCCACCGCGAGCAGCACGACGATGCCGAGCACCCCCAGTTCGAGCTGGCCGCCGACCATCACCAGCACGCACAACCCCACCCACAACGCGATCCCCATGAACGCGAGTCTAGGTTCCACCACCATGATCCCGCCGGGAATTACGCGGACCGGCGGGCGGGCGGCCGGTGGAATTTCGCTCGCCCCGCGGAAAAAGGTTCTTCTGGTCTTTGTGGTCGCTGTGCCAACCTGGGCATGACCAGCCAGTGGGAGGGATTCCGGATGACGGACAGGTTCGCGCCACCCGACGCCGTCGCCATCTGGCAACGGGCCGCCGCCAGGGTTCTCGAACTCCGGCGGGACGATCTTCCCGGTGCCGCCCTGGACGCCTGGAACACGGCCCTGACACAGGCATCGCGGGCCCTCGAGGAGGAAGCCCGCGATGTTCACCTGATGGCCGAAATGGCCTACCACCTGATTGTCGGGAACGTGGGAAAACCACTTTCTGAAGACGGGCGGAGCGGCGGCGGCGGGTAATGGATCACCCCGCCCCCGGCACGCTCACCCCACGTTCCACGTCGAGGCGCGCACCGCGCGCCTCATCGGGTGCCGTCACCATTCCGCACTGGTTCCGCTCCACTGAGTTGCTGCATTGCGGTGGCGGCCCGCACTTCCGCCATCCGTGCGCGCACGCCCGCCATGCGCCGCCGTGCCGCGTGGACACGTCGCCGCCTCGTGACGGTGCGCGTGCTGGAGATCCCGATCTGGTGCAAACTGTGTTCGTTCATGGCCCGACCTCATTAGCGTGACCACATCCCGTTCCGACGATCAGTCGGATACCCATGCGGGGCAAGATCATGCACGGATCGCGGAATCCCTTGTCACAGAACGACAACATTGATCATCCACAGTGGACGGACAAGGGCGGGCGGTCACGGGAGGCGACGGGGCGCGGCCGTCACTCCGGCTCCTCGGGGGCCTTCGACTTCGCGGCGGCCTTCTCCTCCTTCCTCTCCTCCTTCTTGGCGGCCTTCTCGTCCTTCTTCGCCTGCTTCTCGTCCTTGGCCGCCTGCTTGGCGTCCTTCTTCTCCTGCTTGGCGTCCTGCCTGGCCTGCCCGGCATCCGTGCCGGTCGTCGGCGGTGTCGTCGCCGGCGTCGTCGGCGGTGCCTGCGGTACCGAGGGCTGCGTGGCGGGCACGCCGACGCCCGACGGGGACGCAGGCGTCGCCGGGTCCACCGTGGCGCCGGCGGGCGCGTACACGCCCGGCGCCGGGCTCTGACCGTCGGGCCGGGACCCCGGTGGACCCGACTGCGAGGCGGGCCAGGTCATCGTGGAGCCGTCCTCGGCGAGCACGGGCGGCGACGGGGGCGCGGAGGCCGTGGCGCCGATCGTCGCGGTCGTGATCATCGCGGCACCCGCGACCACGGTCTTCGCGATCGTGAGCCAGGACGCGGCCGACAGGCCCGCGCCGGTGGCCGCCAGGAGGCCTCCGGACGCGGCGGTCGCCCACTCGGCGAGGACGATCGGGCCCGCGAGGAGGAGCGGGGCGACGGTGGCGGGCAGCTCCTGGTTCAGCCTGCGCAGGTCGGCGGCGACCTCGCGGCAGTCGGCGCAGCGGTCGAGGTGGGCCGTGATCCGCCGGGCCTTGGGCTCGGTGACGCCGTGCCGCACCCACTTGGCGAGCTGGCCCACCACGGTCCGGCAGCTCCGGTGCTCGCGCTCGGGGACGTACTGGTCCAGGTAGGCCTGCCGCAGGCCCTCGCGGGCCCGGTAGGCCAGCGCCGCGACCCCGTTGGGGGTCATCCCGAGCAGCTTCGCGATCTGCGCCGGGGACTCGCCCTCGATCTCGGTGCGCCACAGCACCGTCCGCCACCGCTCGGGCAGGCTCGCGAACGCGTCGGCGGCCAGCGTCGCGTGCATCCGGGTGGCCATCGGGTCCTCGCCGCCCGACGGCGGGACGATGTCGGGCACCTCCGCGACCGTCGAGACGGACGAGTCGCGCCTGCGCCAGCTGATCACCGTGTTGCGGATGGTCGTCAGCAGGTACGGCCGGAAGTCCTCGTCGGGGCCGCCGCCGGTGCGCAGGATCCGCAGCACCCGCATGAACCCCTCGGCGATGAGGTCGTCCCGCTCCGCGTCGCCGACCCCGTAGGACGCGGCCACGCGCCGCGCGGCCCCCAGGTGCCGGGTGTAGAGCACGCCGTACGCCGCGACCTCCCCGTTCCGCACCGCCTGGGTGAGGACCGCGTCGGCCGGCTCGTCGGTGATCGCCTGGACCGTCCCGGACACCGGTAGAGTCACTGTCTCGGTCGCCACCGCACCTCCACTGACCGTGCACCTGCACGTGCATACGTCGCTGATAGTTACGCAACGAGCGAGGCGGCGCAAGGTTGCGGCTTCAACCATCATTTCGCATCTTGACGTTCGCCACCCGCATCCCCTGTCATCATGTGCGCTGCTGGGGACCACGGCGACCCCGCCGACGATCGGAGACGAAGGTGCGAGTGGTGGTCGTCGAGGATCACCCGTTGATGCGGGAGGCACTCGTCCGCGCGCTCTCCGACCACGCCGACATGCGCGTGGTGGGCAGCTGCCCGGACGGCGAGTCGGCGATCGAGCTCGTGCTCCGCGAACGCCCCGACGTCGTGGTCATGGACCTGCGCCTGCCCGGCATGGACGGGATCGAGGCCACCCGGCACATCCTCCTGGCCTGGCCGCAGGCCCGGGTCCTCGTGCACACCTCGGACCCCGGCGGCGCGCGGGTGCGGGAGGCGCTGGGCAGCGGCGCGGCCGGTGTCGTCGCCAAGAGCACGGACGTCGACCAGCTGGCGGACGCGGTGCGGCGCGCGGCCACCGCCTGAGCCCCTGGAGCCCCGGGCCGTGCCGGCCGTGGAACGGGAGGAAACACGGCCGGCACGACGTCCACGCCCCACCCCGGAGCCGCCCCGGGCGGGACATGCCAACGGGCTGCCGGCCCTCCGCGAGGAGGACCGGCAGCCCCGGACCGCCGGGCTCAGGCGGTCGGCATGAGGACCGAGTCGATCAGGTAGACGGTCGCGTTGGCGGTCTGGACGCCACCGCAGATCACGTTGGCCTCGTTGACCTTCAGGGCGTCACCGGAGCCGGAGACCATGACGGTGCCCTTCTCGACCGTCGTCTGCTCGCCCGCGATCTGGTCGGGCGAGATCTGGCCGGGCACCACGTGGTAGGTCAGGATCTTGGTGAGCAGGGCGGAGTCGGTCTTGAGCGTCTCCACGGTCGCGGCGTCGATCTTCGCGAACGCGTCGTCGACCGGGGCGAACACCGTGAACTCGCCGCCGTTCAGCGTGTCCACGAGGTTCACCTGCGGGTTGAGCTGCCCCGACACCGCGGCGACCAGCGTCTTCAGCAGCGGGTTGTTGCTCGCCGCGACGGCCACCGGGTCCGCCGCCATGCCCGACACCGAACCCGGCCCGGACGGCACCTGCTCCGCGTAACCGGCGCAGCCGGGACCCACCAGGTCCGCCGCCGGGTCGGCCATGCCGCTGTCGGCGGACTCCGAGGTCTCCATGGGCTCCGAGGTGGACTCGGCACTGGTGTTGCCTGCCGCGTCGTTCGAGGCCCCGTCGTCGGAACTGCTGCAGGCGGCGCCGAAGAAAGCGATGAACGCGACACCGATGGCCAGCGTGCCGCGACGAATGTTGCGCTTCATGACAGGTGGACTCTCCCATTCCGAGTTGCGTGCGGTCACCGGAATTACTCGGTGCCGGTCACGCTTCTGAGCTCGTATCTCGAGCTGCGAACACCCGGTCTTCGGAAGCGCGGAGCGACCGGATGGGAGCACCCGTCGATCGTTACCTGTTCGTTACCAACCGCGGATATCGGCCTGTTGAGCCAATCCAGGATGACCTCTCCCGCGAATGCCCAGCTGTAGGTCCCCACCCGGCGGGACCGCCACGAACCCCGGTTCGGCCAACCTTGTGAGGACACAGTGCTGACTCTCGCCCTGATCGGACTGATCGGCGGTCTGGTCACCGGTATTTCGCCGTGCATTCTTCCGGTGTTGCCGGTCATTTTCTTCACCGGCGCGCAGGGCGCGGAAACCACCGCGGCACCGGCGGGCACCGGTGGCGCGGTGGCGGTGGCGCAGCGGCCGGTCCGGCAGAAGACCGCCCGCGCGCGGCCGTACCTGGTGATCGCCGGACTGGTCGTGAGCTTCACGCTCGTGACCCTGTTCGGGTCGCTGCTGCTGTCGGTCCTGGGGCTGCCGCAGGACGTGCTGCGCTGGGCCGGGCTGATCGTGCTGGCGCTGATCGGGGTCGGGCTGATCGTGCCGCGGTTCGAGCACCTGCTGGAGAAGCCGTTCTCGTGGATCCCGCAGAAGAACCCGGACGCGAACAAGGGTGGCTTCCCGCTCGGCCTCGCGCTGGGCGCGGTGTACGTCCCGTGCGCGGGCCCAGTGCTCGCCGCGATAACCGTGGCCGGGTCGACCGGGCGGATCGGGCTCGACACCGTCGTGCTGACCGTGGCGTTCGCGGTCGGCGCCGCGACCCCGCTGATGGTCTTCGCGCTCGCCGGCCGCCGGGTCGCCGAGCGGGTCAGGGCGTTCCGCAAGCGGCAGCGGGGCATCCGCGTCACCGCGGGCATCGTCATGATCGCGCTCGCGGTCGGGCTCGTGTTCAACCTCCCCCAGCTGCTGCAGCGCGCGATCCCCGACTACACCTCGGGCCTGCAGGAGCAGGTCAACAACTCCGAGCAGGTCCAGGAGGCGCTCGACCTCGGCGGCCTGGAGAACGAGCAGAACAAGGACCTCGACCGGTGCACCAACGGCGCCCCCGCGCTCGAGTCCTGCGGCACCGCACCGGACATCCAGGGCGTCCAGCAGTGGCTGAACACCCCCGGCGGCGCGCCGGTGGACCTGGAGTCGTTGCGCGGGAAGGTGGTCCTGCTCGACTTCTGGGCCTACTCGTGCATCAACTGCCAGCGTTCCATCCCGCACGTCACCGCGTGGGACGCCGCCTACCGCGACGCCGGGCTGCGGGTCGTCGGGATCCACTCCCCGGAGTACGCGTTCGAGAAGGAGCCGGGCAACGTGCGGTCGGCGGCCGACCGGTTCGGCATGCGCTACCCGGTCGCGCTGGACAACAACCTGAGCACCTGGACGAACTACCGCAACCGCTACTGGCCCGCGCACTACCTCGTCGACGCCGACGGCACCGTCCGGCACATCAAGTTCGGCGAGGGTGACTACGACACCACCGAGAAGCTCATCCGCGAGCTGCTGCGCGACGCCGACCCCGGCGCCGAGCTGCCGACGCCGACCGACACCGCCGACGACACCCCGGACACCGCCGCCATCACCCGCGAGACCTACCTCGGCGCCACCAAGCGCGTGAACTTCGCGGGCCGGGGCACCTACACCGCGGGCGACCGCAGCTTCACGTTCCCCGACGGGCAGCCCGCGGACTCCTTCGCCCTCGACGGCGACTGGCGCCTCAGCAGCCAGCACATCACCCCGAACGGCGAGAACGGCCGGATCCGGCTCGACTACCGCGCCAAGGAGGTCCGGATGGTGCTCGCGGGCACCGGCACCGTCACCTACGAGGTCGACGGGCGGCGCGAGACCATCCGCGTCGACGGCACCCCCGACTCCCACCGGCTGCTGTCCACACGGGACGTCGAGGCGGGCACCGTCACGGTCACCGTCGGCGCGGGCGTGCAGGCCTACTCGTTCACCTTCGGCTGATCGGAAAGGATCACCGTGACCATCAGGGACGTCACCACCGACACGTTCGCGACCGAGGTGCTCGGCAGCGACAAGCCCGTGCTCGTCGACTTCTGGGCGCCGTGGTGCGGGCCGTGCAAGGCGCTCGCCCCGCTGCTGGCCGAGATCGCGGCGGAGCACGCCGACAGGATCACCGTGGTGAAGGTCGACATCGACGACCACCCGGGGATCGCCGCCGACCACCGCGTCATGTCGATCCCCACCATGACGCTGTTCGTCGACGGCAGGCCGGCCACCACCATCAACGGGGCCAAGCCCAGGAAGGCGATCCTCGACGCCCTCGCGCCCTGGCTCTAGACCGCGCCGCCCGTCCCGCCCACTCCGGCGGCGGCAATCCGTGGGCACGCGGGTTCCGAACAATCTTCAGCTGACACACCCGGGAGCGCCGCATGACCACGTTCGAGCCGGTACCGGACGAGGACACGAGCACATGACGGTCGACGTGCACGCACTGACCGGCGCGTACGTGCTCGACGCCGTCGCCGGTCCCGAACAGCGCCGGTTCGAGCGGCACCTGGCCGACTGCGGGAGCTGCGCCCGGGAGGTGCTGGAGCTCCGGGAGACGGCGGCGCGCCTGGCGCTCGCGGCGGCCGTCGCACCGCCCGCCCACCTGCGGCCCGCGGTGCTCGCGCGGATCGGCGCGGTGCACCAGGGCCGCGCGGGCTCCCGGCGGCGGCCCGTGCCCGCCCGGCTGGCCACCGCGCTCGCGGCGGCCCTCCTGGTCGTCTGCGGCTCGCTCGGCGTGCTGGCGGCCCGGCAGCACCAGGCCCTGGCGGAGTCCCGGCAGCAGGCCGCCGCGATGACCGCGCTCCTGCGTGCCGACGACGCCCGGCTCGTCCACCGCGACCTGGCGGGCGGGCACCTGACGATGATCACCTCCCGGCACCGGGACCGCGTGGTGCTGCTCGCCGACCACCTGCCGCCCGCCCCGCCCGGCCACGTCTACCAGGCCTGGACGATCGACGCGGTGTTCCACCCGGCGGGCCTGCTCGACCGGCCCGGCGACGGTGTCGCGGTCACCCGCCTCGGCACCGCCACCGAGGTGGGCATCACCGTCGAGCCGGCGGGCGGCTCGACGCACCCGACCACGCCACCGATCGTGACCATGGCGGTCACGTGACGGGTTTGGGGGTGCCTGACCAGTGGAAAGGCAAGGGTGTGGCCGACAGCCGCGCTCACGCCACGACCGACCAGAAGGAGACGCACATGCCCGCGGACCGGACCTCCACCCGCACGGACCCAGTGCGGGCCGCGGCGGTCGTGGTCGCCGCGCTGCTCCAGGTCGCGGGCGGCTTCGTGGGCGGCACGGGCCTGTGGGGCGAGGCCGTCGGCGACGTCGCCAACTCCTACCCCACGCTGCTCCTCCCCGGCGGCGGGGCGTTCGGCATCTGGTCGCTGATCTACGTCGCGTTCGGCGCGCTCGCGGTGCGCCAGGCGCTGCCCGGGCAGCGGAGCAGGGCGGTGCACCGGCGGACCGGCTGGTGGCTCGCCGGTGCCGGGGTGCTGAACGCGGCCTGGGTCGCGCTGTTCTCGCACCGGGTGGTGCTCGGCGCCCAGATCGTCATCGTCGCGCTGCTCGCGGTGCTCGTGGTGGCCGCCGCGCGGCTGTACCGGGCGGAGGGCTGGGCCGACCGGCTCCTGCTGCACCTCCCCGTGACCCTCTACATCGGCTGGGTCGCGATCGCCACCGTGGCGGGCGCGGCCACCACCAGTGCGTCGTACGGGGCCGCGCCCTCGACCCCCCTGGCCGTGGTCGCCGTCCTCTTCACCGGTGCGGCGGCCGCCGTGGCCGCGCTGTGGCTGCCCGCCGTGGTCGCGTTCGCGGCGGCCGTGTGCTGGGCGCTGGGGTGGATCGCCGCGAGCACCGCCGCGGCGGAGGTGCGGACCGCGACCGTCGTCGCCGTCGTCGCGGTGGCCGTTGTCGCGGCGGCCCGGCTGTGGACCGACCGCGACACCGGTGCCGCCGCCTGGGGATGAGGACGGCCGCGAAAAATTGATCCCGTCGGCGTGTCCATCCGGCGCCGTCCCGTCCGTAGTGATGTCGTGCGGCGGGTGCCGCACAGGACGACGGACGTCGAGGAGTCAAAGCCGTGAAGTACATGCTGCTGATCAACCCCGGTCCCGACGAGGCGCCGGGCGCGGGCAGTTTCGAGGACTGGATGACCTACGACAAGGAGGTCAAGGAGTCGGGCACCTGGGTGTCCGGTGAGTCGCTGGCCGACCTGGTCACCGCCACGGCCGTGCGGGTCGACCAGGACGGCAGGCGGGTCGTGACGGACGGACCGTTCGCCGAGACGCGGGAGGTGCTCGGCGGCTTCTACGTGATCGACGTGCCGGACCTCGACGTCGCGCTCGACTGGGCCGCCCGCTGCCCCGGCGCCCGCGGGGGCGGGACGGTCGTGGTCCGGCCGGTCGCCGACTTCGGGGCCTGACCGCGATGGCTGACGAGGCCGCCGGCGGCCGGCCACCGCACGAGCCACCCGCGGCGGTGCCGGTGCCGGTGCCGGTGCCGGTGTCGGCGGTGCCGGTGGCCGCGGTGCCGGTGGCCGCGGTGCCGGTGTCGACGGTGTCGGTGTCGGTGGCCGCGGTGTTCCGCGAGGAACGCGGCAGGCTGCTGGCGGCCCTCGTCCGCCGCTTCGGCGACCTCGACCTGGCCGAGGAGGTGACCTCCGAGGCGATCGAGGCCGCGCTCGCCCACTGGCCCGTCGACGGCGTGCCGCCCAAGCCCGGGGCGTGGCTGATGACCACGGCGCGCCGCAAGGCGGTCGACCGGCTGCGGCGCGACCAGGTCTTCGCCGCGCGGCTGGCCGTCCTGCAGGTGGAGGCGGACCGCGCGGGCCCCGTTCCGGCCGCGGACACGGGTGACGACCTGCCCGACGAGCGGCTGCAGCTGTTCTTCACCTGCGCCCACCCCGCGCTCGCGGCCGAGGACCGCGGCGCGTTGACCCTGCGGTGCCTCGCCGGGCTGACCACGCCCGAGGTGGCGCGGGCCTTCCTGGTGCCGCCCGCGACCATGGCCAAGCGGATCACGCGGGCGAAGAAGAAGATCAGCCAGGCCCGGATCCCCTTCCGCGTGCCCGGCGCGGACGAGCTGCCGGAGCGGCTGCCCGGGGTGCTGCAGGTCCTGTACTCGATCTTCACCGAGGGCTACGCGGCCAGCTCCGGCCCGCACCTGCAGCGGCTGGACCTCGCGGAGGAGGCCATCCGGCTCGCCAGGATCCTGCGCGGCCTCCTGCCCGCCGAGCGGGAGGTCGCCGGGCTGCTCGGGCTGATGCTGCTGGTCCACGCCCGGCGCGCGGCCCGCACCGGCCCGGACGGCGCGCTGGTACTGCTCGACGAGCAGGACCGCGGCCGCTGGGACCGCCCGATGATCGAGGAGGGCCGCCGTCTCGTGCTCGTCGCGCTGACCGGCGGCCCGCCCGGCCCGTACGGGGTCCAGGCCGCGATCGCCGCCCTGCACGACGAGGCGGCGGACGTCGCCACCACGGACTGGCCGCAGATCGTGGCGCTCTACGACGTGCTGCTCGCGCTCACCCCGTCCCCCGTCATCGCCCTGAACCGGGCCGTCGCCGTGGCGATGCGCGACGGCCCGCCCGCGGGACTGGCACTGCTCGACGAGCTGGCCGACGAGCCACTGCTGCGCGGCTACCACCCCTACCCGGCCGCGCGGGCCGACCTGCTGCGCAGACTCGGCCGCCACGCCGAGGCCGCACAGGCCTACCGCGAGGCCCTGGCCCTGGCGGGCACCGAACCCGAACGCACCCTGCTCCGGCACCGCCTCGCCGCCGTCGAACAGACCCCCTGACGGGAGAACACTCATGCGACACGATCGGCTCGGCCCCGCCCATCTCCTCGGCGGCCCGGAGTGGCGGGCGGACCTCGGGGTCGCGCGGATCGGGTCGGCGCTGTGAACGACCGCGCCGCGCGGCTCGCCCCGGGGGTGGACGAGGCCGCCGACGGGTACGAGGCCTACTACGTCCTGCGGTTCGCGCCGTGGGTGGCCGCAGCGGTGCGGCCACCCACGGGCACGGCACCTCGTCGCCACCGCCGATACCGCACGGTGGTGATGGTGGTCCCGGCGCGCTTGTCATGCCCCGCTCACGGCTGGTGAGCGGATGGCAGCGGCATCCCCCACGGACCCCGGCAGCACCGGCACCCAGGGCTGCTCCTACCTGGGTGTCGGCAGGTTCCCCCGTCACCGGTCCCCACGCTGTACTGCTGATTCCCCCGAGTGTGTCGGGTGGACGGTCTGACCGGCGAACGACGGGGGTTTCGCCGGTGGCCGGGTCGGGAGCTCGGCGGGGCAGCGGGTGTCCGCGGGCGGCAGCAGGGTGGTGATGAGGTGCCGTTCGATGTGGAAGCGGGCACAGGTGCTGTTGCGGTACTGCCCGTGCCCGACACCGGCGTACTCGAGCAGCACCGCGTCCGGGATCTGCGCGGCCACGGCCCGGTTCCACGCCGCCGGGGTGGCGGCGTCGTGGGTCGCGGTGGCGAGCAGGATCGGGGGCGCGCCCTCGATGCTCAGCCGGTGCTGCGGGTTCCTGACCTCGCCGTGCCAGCCGAGGCAGGTGACCACGTCGAACCAGAACGGGGACAGCAGCGTGTGGGGGTGGCGCGCGGCCAGCTGCCGCCGGATGTCGTCGAGCCGGGCGAAGTCCGGGACCTCCCACCGCCAGTCCGAGCACCAGATCGCGGGGTACGGGTGGTTGGCCAGCGCGGCGGGCCGGGTGGGCGCCGACAACGCGGAGCTGCCGTCGTACAACGACGCCAGGCGTTCGGCCAGCGGGAACCAGTACGGCGACGGCACGTACATGGCCGGGCTGAACGCCTCGTTGCGCAGCGCCTCCGCGGTGACGCGGGTGCCCTCGGCCGGGTCGACGAGGGTGCCCGCGGCCGCCTTGGCGTGCAGGGCGTCCCACACGCCGAGCACCGGCTCGCCGTGCAGCGCGCACGCGGCGTTGCCCGCGCACCAGTCCGCGAACGTCGTCAGCGCGCTCTCGAAGTCGTCGCCCGCGGTGCTGAGGTAGGTGAACGGGTCGGTGATGCTGTGGTCCATGTTGGAGTCGAGCACCATGGCGCGGATGTGGCCCGGGAACAGCTCGGCGTACTGCTGGCCGACCTGCGTGCCGTAGGACATGCCGTAGAAGCTGATCTTCCGCTCGCCGAGGGCGGCGCGGACCGCGTCGACGTCGCGGACGACGCTGAGCGTGTCGACGTGGTCGAACACCGGGCCGGTGTTGCGGCGGCAGTCGTCGGAGAGCCTGCCGTTGTAGTCGAGCCACGCCCGGTACTGCGCCTCGGTGGCGGGGAACCCGCTGGGGGCCTGGTCGACCAGCTCGGCGCTGCAGACGACCGGGTTGCTGCGGCCGACCCCGCGCGGGTCGACGCTGACGATGTCGAAGTACTGGCGCAGCGGGCTGTCGTCGCGGATGCGGCGGCCGGTGATGTAGGCGTCGATGCCGGAGGAGCCGGGACCACCCGGGTGGATGAACAGCACACCGATGCGCCGCGTCGGGTCGAGCGCCCGGAGCCTGCCGATCGCCAGGTCGAGCTTCCGGCCGTCCGGGGCGGCCCAGTCGACCGGCACCGGGACCGTCGCGCACTCGCCCTTGTTCGTCGTGCCGCACACGACCCAGTCGGGCCCGGCCGGGGCCGCCGCGGCGGGTGCCTGCGACACCAGCCCGAGCGCCGCCAGCACACCGGCCACCACACGCCGTCTCATCCGCCCTGTCCTTTCGGGAGTGATCCCGACGAGGAACGGTAGCGAGCCGGACGGGAACCCGCCGGGTGCGGCGACACCACCGGGTGAACGCAGCGGCCCCGGCCACCCTGACGGCGGCCGGGGCCTCCCGTGCTACTTCGAGAGCGTCTCGAGCTCGGCCAGCGCCGCGGCCAGGCGCACGTACTTGTTGGTGCCCAGGTCGCGGACGGTCGTGATCCCGAACGCGGCGGCGAGCTTCTCGGCGTCGCCCTCGCTGACCCCCGAGATGGCGGCGACCGGCGCGTCGAGCACCTCGGAGACGCTGAGGTCCTCGTACGCCTTGTCGAGCTGCTTGGCGAGGTCGGCAGATACGGCCACGGTTCGTGCTCCTAACAGTGGGGACTGGGTGATCGGAACGGCACGACAATAGCGGGAGAGCAACCCATCCGGTGATTACACCTCGGAGAAGGGGTGGACGGGGCCAGGTGAAAACCACGTCCGGCGACGGAAAGCCCGCAGCAGTCACATCTTCGGGTGCGCACGCCGCCGAACTGCTCCGGTTTCCTTAGCATGAAAGGAAAGTCGCCGAGGATGTGGAGCACCCGTGACCCTTGCGGACGTCGACGTCGTTCCCCCGCCGTTCTTCTGCCCGTTCCCCGCCGCCGTGCACCCCGCCGTCGTGGAGGTCGAGCGGGTGGCCGTCGACTGGCTGGACAAGGTCGCCCTGCACCGCACGGAACGGGAACGCGCCCGGCTGGTCGGCACGCACAGCGCGGAGTTCTACGCGCGGTTCGCGCCCCACGGCATCCCGGAGAACATCCTCACCGCGGCCCTGTGGGTGTACTGGGGTTTCGCCTTCGACGACGCGCGGTGCGACCACGGGCCCTACAGCGCCGACCCGTCCGCGTTCCTCGCGCTGGCGGGCCAGGTGCAGCGCGCCCTCGAGTGCGCGGCGCCGCCCGCCGAGCCGTACGCCGCGGCCCTGCACACCATCGCCACCCGGATGCGGTCCCAGGTCTCCGCCACGGTCGTCCGGCGGTTCGCCGAGGCGCACCGGACCTGGCTCTACTGCGTGGCCTGGCAGATCGGGAACCGTGCCGCGGGGCGCATGCCGACCCTCGGCGAGTACCTCACCATGCGGCTCGGGAGCGCGGGCGGGCCGCCCACCATCGCGCTGCTGGAGGTCGCCAACGGGATCGAGGTGCCGGGCCGGGAGATGGACTCCCCCGCGGTCCGCGCGCTCACCGACATGACGCACCTGATCGCCGCACTGGACAACGACCTGCACTCCTACCGCACCGAGCTCGCGGAGCGGCACACCGACCAGAACATCGTGAGCGTCCTGCGCCACCACGACGGTCTCGGCGTGGCGGCCGCGTTCGACGCCGCCGTGTCCATCCGGGACCGGGTCATGGTCCGGTTCCTCGCCCTGCTGGAGCGGGTGCGGGCCGGGGCGAGCGAGGAGCTGCGGACCTACCTCGACGGTCTCGGCCACGGCATCCGCGGCAACATCGACTGGGCCGCCACCGTGCCGCGCTACCTCAGCGGCGGGCCCCTGCGGATCACGTTCTGCGAGGAGCCGCGCGACGCGAGCCCCGAGCCGCTGCCGTTCCCGGCCGTCTCGTGGTGGTGGGACCGGCTGGCGGGCTGACCCGGCAGCCGGTCCCACCCGTCACCGCCGCACCGCACCCTCCCGGCCGCGCGGGGCCGGGACGCGGTGGGGTGCGGGACCGGCCGCCGCGTCCACGAGGGCGGCGATGGTCCTGGTGAGCCCCGCGGTGTCCAGCCGGTGGCGGCGCAGGATGTCGGCACGGGGGCCGTGGGGCAGGAACTCCGGGGGCAGGCCCAGCGGGTGCACCGGCGTGCGCACGCCCGCCGCGGCGACGGCCTGGGCCAGCCGGGCGCCCGCCCCGCCGACCCGCAGGTTGTCCTCGACGGACACCACGAGCCGGTGCCGGGCGGCGAGCTCGACGAGTGCCGGGTCGGGCGGGCTCACCCACCGCGGGTCGCAGACCGTCACGCCGGTCCCCTGCTCCCCGAGCTTGAGCGCGGCGCGGACACCGGTGACGGCCATCGGGCCCACCGTCACCAGCAGGACGTCGCGCCGGTCGCCCTCGTACAGCACGTCGACCCCGCCGACGCTGTGCAGCGCGGGCACGTCCGGTCCGGTGGCCCCGCGGGGGAACCGCAGCGCGGTGGGCGCACCGGCCGCCACGGCCTCGGCGAGGAGCAGCCGCAGCCGTGCCGCGTCGCGGGGCGCGGCGACACGCAGCCCCGGCACGGTCTGGAGCAGCGACAGGTCCCACATGCCGTGGTGGCTGGGGCCGTCGTCGCCGGTCACCCCCGCGCGGTCGAGCACGAACGTGACCGGCAGGCCGTGCAGGGCGACGTCGAGCAGGACCTGGTCGACCGCGCGGGTGAGGAACGTCGAGTACACGGCGACCACCGGGTGCATGCCGCCCATCGCGAGGCCCGCCGCGCAGGTGACGGCGTGCTGCTCGGCGATGCCAACGTCGTAGGTCCGCTCCGGGAACGCCTCCGCGAACCGGTGCAGCCCGGTCGGGCGCAGCATGGCGGCGGTGAGGCAGACGAGGTCGGGCCGCTGCCTGCCCAGCTCGACGATCTCGTCCGCGAAGACCGACGTCCACGAGGGACGCGCGGTGGCGGTGGTGGCGGCGATCGGGGCCGCCGGGGCCACGGCGTGCCCGCGGTCCGCCTCGTCGGTCTCGGCGGGCTCGTGCCCCTTGCCCTTGGTGGTCACGCAGTGCACCACCACTGGCCGGCACAGCGCCCTGGCCTTGCGCAGCGCGCGCTCGAGCTCGTCGGTGTCGTGCCCGTCGACCGGGCCGACGTAGGTGATCCCGAGGTTCTCGAACAGCGACAGCCGGAACTTGCCGGTGTCGCCGCGCAGCTCGGCGAGGTGCCGGGCGACCGCGCCGACGGTCGGCCCGTAGGAGCGCCCGTTGTCGTTCAGCACGATCACCACCGGCCGGTCGCCCGCGGCGATGTTGTTGAGCGCCTCCCAGCACATGCCGCCGGTCAGCGCGCCGTCGCCGACCACGGCCACCACGTGCCGCCGCGCCCTGGGCGTCAGCGCGAAGGCCCGCGAGAGGCCGTCGGCGTAGGACAGCGCCGCCGAGGCGTGCGAGTTCTCGACGAGGTCGTGCGGCGACTCCGCGCGGCTCGGGTAGCCGGAGAGCCCGCCGGCCTGCCGCAGCAGCTCGAACTCGTGCTGTCTGCCGGTGAGGATCTTGTGCACGTAGCTCTGGTGGCCGGTGTCGAACACGACGGCGTCCTCGGGCGAGGAGAACACCCGGTGCAGCGCGATCGTCAGCTCGACGACACCGAGGTTGGGCCCGAGGTGGCCGCCGGTGCGGGTGACCGTGGCGACCACCAGCTCGCGGATCTCCTCGGCGAGGCGGGGCAGTTCGGCCGCGGGCAGCGCGCGGAGGTCGGCGAGGTCGCGCACGCGGGTGAGGACCGGGGCCGGGCAGGGCGGCAGGAGGGGGGCGATCATCGCGGACCTCCGGCGGCGAGCGGGGCGGCGGGGCGCGCCCCGCGGACGGGCGCCACGACACGTCGTGGGCGGGACGGGGCTGATCCGGCGGCGTCCGGACTGGTCATCTGTCCACCTTCACGGAATGGAGAAATCAGCCGCACGAAGTTGCGGCGACAATTGCAGAATGAGCACGGGACCGCGCCGCGTCAATTCGCGGCGCGGAGATGATCCACACCTTACGGTGGGCCGGTTCGATCTCAAGGGGGAACGTGCGCCGGCTCGGGCCGGTCACTCGAAAGTTGGGTCGGCGGTCGGCCGGGTCCCGGTCGCGACCTGCCTGACCTCGAGGTGTCACGGTCTGGGGTTACCCGCATCGCAGTCCGTGAACACGCACTTCCGGGGGTTCCGCGAGGACACGGAGCGTGCCGGAACGACCGGCCGACAGCCCTGCCCGGTGATTACGACCCACTAAAGAATGGCGTCCGCTCGTCTTCCCGTATTCATTCTTCGACCACGCCGAGGGCTGGTGTTACGTTCGGTTCCGAGAAATAGCCCGACGAAAACGGAGGAACGATGACGAGCACCGTGCAGGCCCCGGCGCAGGCCGGGCAGGCGGCGCCGCGGATCGGCGACGTCGTGCGGACCCGTGTCGACGCCGTGCTCGATGAGTTCCTCGCGACGAAGTCGGCCGAGGCGCCGGACGAGTGCCTGCGGCCGGTCGTCGCGGCCCTCCGGGACTCCCTGGCGGGCGGCAAGCGGTTGCGGCCGCTCTTCTGCCACTGCGGCTGGCTCGCGGGCGGTGGCGATCCCGACTTCCCCGCGATCGCCAGGACCGGCGCGGCGCTCGAGCTCTTCCACTCCTTCACGCTGATCCACGACGACATCATGGACGAGTCCGACCTGCGGCGCGGCCGCCCCACCATGCACCGCACGCTCGCCGGGCTGCACCGGGAGGGCACCGGCCGCACGGCCGCCGAGAAGTTCGGCGTCAACGCCGCCATCCTCGTCGGCGACCTGTGCCTCGTGTGGTCCGACGAGCTGCTGCACTCCGCAGGCCTCCCGGCCGCGCGGATGGCCGCGGCGCGGCCGCTGCTCGAGGCCATGCGCACCGAGGTCATGGCGGGCCAGTACCTCGACCTCGAGACGCCCGGCGACCACGACTGGCTCTCCCGCGCCTGGCGCACGATCGGGCTGAAGACCGCCGGCTACACCGTCGAGCGGCCGCTGCAGATCGGCGCCACGCTGGCGGGCGGGGACCCGGCGGTGCTGCGTGCCTGCACCGCCTACGGCCGCCCGCTCGGGGAGGCGTTCCAGCTCCGCGACGACCTGCTCGGCGTCTTCGGCGACCCCGCGCGGACGGGCAAGCCGGCGCTGGACGACCTCCGCGAGGGCAAGCCGACCGTCCTGATGGCCCTGACCTGGGAACGGGCGTCCGCGCGCAACCGCGCCACGCTCCGCGCGCTGCACGGCGACCCGAACCTCGACGAGGCGGGCGCCGCCGTGCTGCGCGACCTCATCCGGGCCACCGGGGCCCACTCGGCCGTCCAGCGGCTCGTCCGCACCCGCACCGACCAGGCCCTCGCGGCGCTGGCCACCGCACCGGTGCCCGCGCACGTCCGCCTGGCGCTCACCGAGCTCGCCGAGCGACTGGGCTCGCGCGACCACTGAGAACCCGCATCCAGGAGGAAACATGATCAGGAAGACCCTCGTCGTGTCCGCCCTCGCCGGTCTGCTGACCCTCGGCGCCGGCGCCGCGGCGGCCGACACCCCGCCCGCGCCGGATCCGGGCGCCGACCGGCCGCCCGCGACGGGCCCGTGGCTGCCGATCTTCTACTTCGGCACCCAGACCTACTGCAACCAGGCCGGCATGGCGGGCCAGGTGAACGGTGTGCTGACCCCGGGCCGGTGGAAGTGCGACAGCGGCTGGCTCCTGACGCTGCCGCCCGCCCGCCGCTGACCCCCTTCCCCTTTCTCGCGTCTGGAGGACGACATGCCCGTACCCGTGGGTGAGGTGCTGCCCCGCCGCCTGCCGTGGGAGCACGGGCCGGCGGCCGACCGCTGGGTCCAGGTCGGTCTCGCGCCGGCCGAACGGCGGCCGCACGCGCTGTTCGGCGAGCTGGCCGGGCTCGTGCGCGCCTGGCGCGAGAACGGGGTCGTCGAGGACTTCTTCTTCATGCACAAGCCGCCGGGCGTGCGGGCGCGGTTCGCGCCGCGGCCGGGGCGGGCGCCGTTCGTGCGCGCCGAGCTGCGCCGCCTGGTGCGGGACTGGTGCGCGCGGGACCTCGTCGCCGGGGTGGAGCCGGGTGTGTACGAGCCGGAGGACCACCTGTTCGGCGGGCCGGCCGCGATGGACCACGCGCACCGGATGTTCACGGCGGACGCGGTGACGTGGCTGGAGTACCACGCCCGGCCGCGGCAGGCGCCCGCGTGGGCGCTGTCGCTCGCCGTGCTGCGGCCGGTGTTCGACGCGATGGGGCTCGACGGGCGCCGGGAACGCGACGTGTGGGCCCGGGTCGCCGCGGCGGGCCGCGTGATACCCACCGCCGTGGACCGCACGGGGCCCACGGGCGCGGACCGCACCGACGCCACCGGGGACGCCGCCGACGGGCTGCGCCGGTGGTGGCGCGCGCCGGAGGAGCTGCTCGCCGCGCTGCCCGAGGACGTCCGGGCCCTCGCCGCCCGGCACGCCGGGGAGGTCGCGCCGCACGCCGCGGCGTGGGCGGCCGCCCTGCGCGGCGCGGACACCTGCCAGGCCGTCGCCTGGTACGTGGTGTTCGACTGGAACCGGGCGGCGCTCACCTTCGGCAAGCAGGCACTGCTGACCGAGGCGCTCACGACGGTCGAACGGTCCTGCGGCGATGTGCGCTGACTGCCTCCCCTCCGGGCCCGCGGGCCTGCTGCGCGTCGCGGCGCTCCCCGTCGCGCTGCTGGCGCGGGCGGGCAACCCGGCCCTGTTCGACCGCATCCGCGGCAGGCAGCGGTCCGAGGCGGAGTACGCGGAGTTCGCCGCGCGCCTCGCGGCCCGGCTGACCGGCGAGCTCGTGCCGCACCCCGAGCTGCCCGCCCCCGTGCGCGGCCTCGCGGTCGCCGTGCGGCGGGTGCTGCTGCGCGGCCGCCCGGTCGAGGCGGTCGACTGCCGGCGGCTCGCCGTGGTCAACGCCGTGCTCGACGGCCCGGACAGCCTCACCGGCGACCTCCTCCGCGCCGCCGCGTGGTCCCGGGACCTGCGTGCCGAGGACCGGCGGCTGACGACGGCGGTCGAGCGGGAGCGGGCCCGCCTGTGCACCCTGCCGTGGGACCTGGTCACCGAGCACCCGGCCGCACTGCGCGTGGTCACCGACGCGGCACCCGAGCTGCTCGGCGAGATCCGCGACCGGCTCGCGGGCGACCCGCTCTGGACCGGCAAGCGGATGCGCCAGCGCGCGGACTACCTGCTGCGGCTGCTCGCGAGGGCGGCGTGCAAGACCACCCCGCGCGGCTGGCTCGGGCACGTCGCGCTCGCGCAGGCCGGTCCCGGCCGCGCCGACCAGCTGCTCGTCGGCACCGGCGTCGGGGACTACGCCGTGCACGTGGTCGAGAACATCGGTGCGCACCGGCACGCGCTGTCCGCCGGGCCGGGCCTGCCCGACGCGTGGCTGTCGATGACGGGGCTGCACTGGGTCGAGGACGACCGGCTGTCGTGCTGGGTCTCCGACCCGGACAACCCGGCGGGCGCCCGGTTCGTGCGCGTCCGCCGCACCCAGCCCGTGGACGTCGTCCGGCAGGCACTCGGCGCGGGGGTGGTGCGGGCGTCCGAGGTCGCCGCCCTGCTCGCGCCCGGTGCCGACGCACGCGGGCGGGAGGTCGTCCGCGACTTCCTCCACCACCTCGTGCGGCTCGGCGTCGTGCAGGCCTCGGCGCGCCCCGCGAGCAGGCTGCGCGGCTGGTCCGCCGCGCCCCGCCCGGAGCGGCCGGAACACGACGGGTTCGTCGACGTCTACCGCCGCGGCGGTGGTCACGTGTCGAGCGCGGCCGTGAGCCGGGTCGGCGAGCTGGTGGCCCAGGCCGCCCGGGTGCACGCGCTCGTCGCGCCCCCGGCGTCGGAGCACCCGGCGCTCGCGATCGTCGACGAGCGCCCCCGCCCGGTCACCGAGCTGGTCGCGGAGTTCCTCGACGGCCGGCCGCCGCACCCGCCCGGGCGGCGGCCCGCGGCGTGGCCCGCGCCGGCCCCCGGCACGCCCTACGAGCGGCTGTGCGGGTGGCTGCGCGACCACGCGGACCACGAGGAGGTCGACCTGACCCCGGCGGTGCTCGACCAGGTCGGGGCGCCGCCCGCCTCGCCGCCGTCGTGGCCGGTCGACTGCCTGGTGCGGCCGCTGGCGACCGGCAAGCCGCTCGCGGTGCTGGAGGCCGTGCTGCCCGCCGGGGTGGCCGACGCGCGGTTCGCCGAGGCGCTGCGCGCACTGCACGACGACGTGTCGCACGTGGACGGCTACCGGTCGTTCCTGGACGCGGCGGCCGTGCGCTGCGGCGCCGAGGTGGTGGAGGTGCTCGTGCCGCCGCACGGTGTGCGCGGCGCCAACACCGTGCGCCGCCCGCGCTACACCCGGGTGTGGACCGGCGACGCCGACTCCTCGACCTACCTCGCCGACCACGCGGCCCCGGGCCGGTTCCTGCCGCTGGGCAGGCTCACCGTCCGCCGCGACGGCGACCGGGTGATCGCCGAGGACCGCGCCGGGCGTCCGCTGTGGCCGGTCTGCCACGCGACCAGGGTGCCGCCCCCGCCGTGGGACGTGGTGCTGGCGCTGCTCACCGCGGCGGCACCCGCGGGCGCGCTGGCCGCGCCGTTCCTGCCCGGCGACCCCGCCGCGGCCTTCCCCGGCCGCGACCGCGTGCCCCGGCTCGTCGTCGACGGCGGCCTGGTGATCGCCCCGCGGTCGGTGGTCGTGGCGCGGGACGGGCTGCCGGTGCCGGGCGCACCGCCCGGGGACCGGGTGCGCGACCTCGCGCGCCTGCGGACGGCGACCGGCGCGCCCCGCTGGAACTTCGTGCGGGTCCGCGGCGGCGGGCGCCCCCGCCCGGTCGACCTGGACAGCGTCACCGCGCTGCGGGTGATCGACCGGCTGCTCGCGGACCCGGCCGCGGCCGCGCTCGTGTTCGAGGAGATGCTGCCCGATCCGGACCACCTGTCGGTGCGCGACGAGCGCGGCGAGCCCCTGGCCGCGCAGCTGCTCCTGCGGCTGCCGCACCAGGCGAACCCGGACCGGCTCGCCGAGGAGGTGGCGCGCGCCTGGCGCGGCACCCGACGGTCTCACGTGGACAGTGCCGCCCTGGCGGCGCGCTGACCGCGGCAGGCACCCACCGGGTCCTCCGGTGGGGTTCCTATCCAGATGACGGAAGGAGAGCACGATGCAGTCCACGATGGAGTTGGCGGAACTGGACGAACTGGTGGAGCACCTCGACACCAGCATCACCCAGGTCGAGGTCACCGACGACGCGCAGACACCGTCCCTGTTGCTGTGCAGCTACGGCTGTGGCGGCGGCGGGGCGTCCTGGTACTGGTACTGCTGAGCCGGAAGGGGAGCGAACCGTGCCGGTACAGGCGGGACCGACGTCCGATCTGATGGGTACCGCCGAGCAGGCGCTCGCTTCCTGGACGGCCACGGCCGACGCGGGCACGACCGGCCCCGACCTGGGGCCGGTCGTGCTCGCGACGCTCGTGCCGGACCGCGAGGCGGCCGGGCCCGCGATCCGGGCCTGGCTCCGCGCGGGCAGGCGGTGCCGCGGCGGCCTCGGGCTGTTCGACGGCACGAGCGGGATCCTGGCCGGGCTGCGGCTCGTCGCCGACCGGCTGCCGGACGCGGTCCCGGCGGCCGATCGCGCCGGGGCCTCGGTCGCGGCCGCCGGTGTGCCGTGGCGCACCGCGGACGTCGGGTTCGCCGACTACGACGTGGTCGGCGGTCCGGCGGGGGTGCTGCTCGCCCAGCTCACCGGCGCACAGCCGGTCCTGGCCGGGCGGCTCGCGCCCGCCGCCGCGCACCTGGCCGATCTGGCCCGCGCTCCGGCCGGTCTCCGGATCGGCGCGCACGCCTGGCACCCGCTCGCGGGCTGGGCGCAGGGCGGCGTCGTCACCGGGCTCGCGCACGGCGTCGCGGGGCCGCTCGCGGCGCTGGGCATGGCCCTGCCGCACCTGCCGGACGCCGCGGGGGCCGCCGAGGCGGTGCACCGGCTGGCGTCCTGGCTCGCGGCGCGGCGCGTCGTCGACGGGCGGGGCATGGTGTCGTGGCCGCGCCGGGTGCCCGAGCGGGCTCCCGGCGGCACCGCGGGCAGACAGGGCTGGTGCTACGGCACTCCCGGCGTCGCCTGGGCGCTGTGGGCGGCCGGGCGCGCGTTGCTCCACAGTGGACATCCCGAGGGCGGGCCGCTGTGCGACGTCGCCGCGGCGGCCGCGCGGACGCTGTGCGCGGGCTACGACCCCGGATGCCACACCGACCACGACCCGCTCGCGATCTGCCACGGCGCGGCCGGGGTGCTGCTCGTGGCCGACGCCTTCGCGCGGCACGCCGGGCTCCCGGCGGCCGCCGCGCTGCGCGACGAGCTGACCGGTCACCTGACCGACCGGCTCGCCGAGGTCGCGCTGCTCGACGCGAGCCTGCTGTCCGGCGCTCCGGGCGTGCTCGCCGCACTGCTCACCGCCACGGGTGGCGACCGCGGCTGGTTGCCCTGCCTGGCCATGTACTAGCTCGGGGAGAGAGAATCATGAATCCGCTGCGGGTCGTCGACCTGCACAAGGCGTACCGGGGCAGGCCGGTGCTGTCCGGCGTCGAGTTCGAGCTGCAGCCCGGCGAGCTGTTCGGGATCATCGGCGAGAACGGCGCGGGCAAGTCGACACTCCTGCGGATCCTCGCGGGGGAGCTGGCGGCCGACCGGGGCGACATCATCTACACGGGCACGCTGGGCTACTGCCCGCAGAAGATCGTGCTCAACGACGAGCTGACCGTGGAGCAGCACCTCCGGTTCTTCCAGCGCGCCTACCGGTTGCCCGGGCTGCTGCGCGCGCACGAACTGGTGGAGCGGCTGGGCTTCGACCAGCACCGCGGCACCCGTGCCGGGGTGCTGTCGGGCGGCACGCGGCAGAAGCTGAACCTCACGATCGCGCTCATGCACGACCCGGACGTCGTCCTGATGGACGAGCCCTACCAGGGCTTCGACTGGGACAACTACCTGAACTTCTGGTCCATCGCCGAGGAGCTGCGCGGGCGGGGCCGGACCTTGCTGATCATTTCGCACATCGCACACGACATCGAGCGGTTCGACCGGCTGCGCAGGCTGCGCCACGGTCAGCTCGACGAGTCCGCCGTCACCGAGGAGGTGCCCAGCGCGTGAACTGGAACGATTCGCTGTCGGACGCGACCAGGTACGAGATCACCCAGCACGGGCGCAACCGCGTCGCCCTCGCGCTGGTGGTCGCGTTCATCCCGGTCTGGCTGACGCTGGTGCACGTGATCATCCCGGCCGGGCCGGTGTCCTTCTACCACAACGTTTCCGACCGCGTCGTCGAGCTCGACGCCAACCGGCTGTCGGTGATCTCGGGCGCGATGAACGCGGTCACCCTGATCGTCGGCTTCATGATGTTCTCCGCGGTGCGCCGGTCCAGCGACTTCGACCGCCGCCTCGTGCTCGCCGGCTACCCGCGGTCCGCGCTGCTCGTGGCGAAGCTCCTCGCGCTCGGGCTGGCGGCCGCGGTCGTCTCGCTGTACGCGACGGTGGTGCTGCTGCTGTTCTGGGCGCCCGACCTCGTCATCCCGTTCTACTTCAGCCTCGTGCTGAGCGGCCTGACCTACGGCGGCATCGGCATCCTGCTCGGCGTCGTGTTCCGCACGGAGCTCGCGGGCATGTTCCTCATCATCATGATCAGCCTGGTGGACGTGATGGTGCAGAACCCGATCATCTCGCCGTCGACGCGGTCCGGCGCGATCACGCTGCTCCCGACCTACGGCGCCATGCAGAACGCGGTCGGCGCCGCGTTCGTCGGCGACCTGTCGGTGGGGTACTTCCTGCTCGGGCTGCTGTGGCTGGCAGGCGCGGCCGTGATCGGCCTGGTGGTCTTCCACCACCGCACCCGCGACCACATCACGAGGGTGGACCCGGCCGCGCCGCGCGGCTACCAGGACCGCGCGGCGACCGTGGTGGTCAGCGTGACACCCGACGGCGCCCTGCGCGTGCGCTCGATGAACGGCGCCGTCCTCGTGTGCACCTGCGTCCACGAGCACGAACCGGCGCCGGCACCGGTGGTGCCGGTCGTGCCGTCGAGCAGGCTGGCGCTGGAGTTCCGGGAACCGGGCGGCACCACCGTCGCGGCGGCCTCCTCCGCACGCGACCTGGACCACGCCGGGGCCCTCGGGGCGTGGTGACAAGTCGTGCACGGACGAATACGCTTGCGGAAATGTCGAGCACAGAGCCGTGGCCACTCGCTGACATCCCGCTCACCGGCGGGACCGAACTCCCCATCGGCATCTTCTGGCCACCGCACCCATACGAGATCAACCTGCCGCGGTACCAGGAGATCGCCGACGCGGGGATCAACTTCCTCATCACCGGCAACTACATGTTCGACCAGCACATCAACCGGCGCGCCATGGACCTCGCCGGGCAGGTCGGGCTGAGGGTCCTGGTCAACTCGCCGGAACCGCGGCTGTCCGCCATCACCTCGACGTTGTCGGTCACCGACGATCCCGCGGCGCCGCTGCGGATCAGCACCGCCGACGCCCGCAGGCTGGTCCAGCAGATGCTCGACGAGTACCGGCGTTTCCCGTCGTTCGCCGGGTTCGACGTCTACGACGAGCCGCCGCCCGCCAAGTTCCCGACCGTGGCGGCGGTGACCGCGCTGGTCCGCGAGCTGGCACCCGACCTGCTGCCGTACTCGAACCTGGTGCCGGGCAACGGCCCGGGCTACACGTCGTTCGTCCAGAGCTTCGTCGACACCGTCCGCCCGCCGGTCCTCTCGTTCGACCGCTACCCGATCCTCGACAGCGGGCTCGACATCAACTACTTCGACAACTGGGCCATCATCCGGCGCATCGGGCTCGCCGCGGGCATCCCGACGTGGGTGTACATCCAGTCGGTCAAGTTCCAGAACCGCGTGGTGCCCACCGAGGCCCAGCTGCGCTGGCAGGTCAACATCAGCCTCGCCTACGGCGCGAAGGGCATCCTCTACTTCACCTGGTGGACCCCGGAACTGGCCAGGGGCGAGGGTTTCGAGTCGGCCGTCATCACGCTCGACGGGCAGCGCACCCCGCTGTACGACTTCGCGACCCGGCTCAACCGCGAGTGGCTGGCCCCGATCGGCCGCGAGCTCAAGCCGCTGGTCTCGGTGTCGGCGACGCACGCCAACGACAACCCGCTGCCCCCCGGCACCGAGGCGTTCAAGCCCGACGACCACGTCTCCGCGGTCGAGGGCGGCGCGGTCGTGGTGGGCCAGTTCCGCGCGGCCACCGACGACGGCCGCCGCTGGGTGCTCGTGGCCAACCGCTCGGACGTGGCCGACACGACCGTGACGCTCACCTTCGGTGCCGCCGCGCGGCGGGCCGAGCGGTTCCGCTCCGATTCGGCCGACTACGCCGCCGAGGCGGGACCTGTGTCGGTGCAGCTGGCGGCGGGCGGGGCGGTCCTGTTCCGCCTGGGCGCTCCCTGACGGTCCACCGCGATCACGACGGTCCGGCGTCCTGGCGCGGGTGCACCGTGAGCACCTCGTCCAGGACGTCGGCCACCGTGCGCGTGGCGAGCTGGTCGGCGACCACGGCGTCGACGCGGGCGTAGAACTCGCCGAGCACCGGGCCGATCCCGGCACCGACCTCGCACCGCAGGTTGGGCTCGTGCGGGTGCAGGCCGAACACCGGCTCGCTGCCCAGCGCCACGTGCACGTCGCGCAGGCTGATGCGTTCCGGGGCCGTCGTCAGCGTCCAGCCGGCGCCCCGGCCCCGCGTGGACTCGACGAGGCCGGCCCGCCGCAGGTCGCCGAGCAGGCGCCGGACCAGCACCGGGTGGCTGCGCAGGCTCACCGCGACCCGCTCGGAGCTCAGTGGCGACTCGCCGCGCCTGCGTGCCTGTTCGATCCAGCACAGCGCGTGCACCGCCGTCGTCAGCCGACTGTTCGCCGTCACACCGCCTCCGCGCCGCTCGTCCCGGCCGAGCCTAACCGGGCCGGAATATGTAACTACAATAGTTGCACTTTACCGGTCGCTCTGCCACGCTTCCCGCCATGACCGAACCCGGATGGCCGCTGGTCGAGCTGCGGCGGTACACCCTGCGCCCCGGCACCCGCGAGCAGTTCGTCCAGCACTTCGAGACCGAGCTCGTCGAGTCGCAGGAGGCCGAGGGCCTGCGCGTCGGCGGCATCTTCACCGACCTCGACCGGCCGGACGCGTTCGTGTGGCTCCGCGGCTTCGGTCCCGGGGTCGATCCCGGGACCGCGCTGCGCGCGTTCTACTCGGGTCCCGCGTGGCGGCGGCACGGCCCGGCCGCGAACGCGATGATGATCGACTCCGACGACGTCGTCGCGCTGCGGCCCGTGCCCGGCGCCGCGGACCTGCCCGCGCCGGCCGGCGAGCGCGCCCCGGCAGGCGCCACCGCCGCGCCGGGCTACCGCGTGCTGGCGGGCGTCGTGCCCGGCGACCCGGACCCGGTGACGCTGGGCGCCGACCTCACCGCGGCGGTCGGCACACCGGTCGCGGTCCTGCGCACCGACGGTGGGCCCAACTACTTCCCGCCCCTGCCGCTGCGCGAGGAGCAGGCCGTGGCGTGGTTCGCGACGGTCGCCGACGACACCCGCCTCGCCGCCGCGGCCGCCGCGGTGGCCGCGGCGCTCGCCGGGCTGCGGCACGAGCTGCTGCGCCTCGCACCGACACCACGGGCACACCACCACTCACCGGCGGAGGAGACGAACCGGTCGATGACCTGGCGATGACCTGGCCCCCGCCGATCACGCTCCGCAGGGAAGCCGGCCGCCGGGGAGAGCGCGGACCGCGCCGCGCCCCGTCGACGGAGGCCCGCGGCACCTGGGGCACGCGCTGCCGCGGCGGCTCGCAAAGCAGGGCGGCTGAGCGACGGGGGGTCGGCTCACCAGCGGATATCGGCCACCGTTGACACGGCGGTCCCACGGCGGGGCGACTCGCCCGCCGACACCAGGGACGATACCCTCCTTACGGGTGAATGCACGTGCAGATGCCTTCTGCATCTTGCACTTGCACCGTAACATCACATTCCGTGATCGAAAATGCTGTTCTCGTCAGCTACCGGGCGGGCGTCGACGCGGTGCCGCTCCTGCGGCGCGTCGCGCAGGCCGCCCAGCAGGAGCTGCTGGCAACCCGGCGCGATCTCGACAGCGTCCAGCGGGTCCTCGCCGCCATCCTCGCCGCCCTGGCCCCCGTCGAACGCGAGCTCGAGGCGATGGGCTCCGCCGAGCCCACCAGTGCGGTGGCCGCCGTGCTCGGCCACCTGCGCATGGCCTTCACCCACGCCGCCGAGGGCCGCGCCGACCCCGCCGTCAGCAGCGTGGTCACCGCGGCCGCCACGTCGTACCGCCTCGCCGACGACGCGGCGCTGGACGCCGAGGCTTCGCGCGACCGCATGGCCGACCTCGCCCGCTGGCTCTGACGCCCGCCCGCGGCCGCGCACCGGAACCGGCACCCGCGGTCTTTGTCCACTCAGGACACGAGCCGGTCAGCCCTGGCCCCGCTCATCGCCCTCGTCGACCAGCGAGCAGCCGCTCGAGCGCTTGGGCTTGCGTGAACGTGAAGCCCTCGGCCGGGAAGCCCTGCCCGCGCTGGCGGCTGCACCCGATGCCGCGCTCGGAGTAGCCCCGGGCCACGCCCGCCGGGTGCCGGTGAAACCCCGCCACGGGTCCACTACCGCTCCCCGATGAGCACCTGCGCTTGCTCGTCGTACTCCGATCCGACGGTCCGGTGTGGACGTCGTCTCCCCGGCCCGGAGAGCAGCCACAGACCCCGCGCATGAGCACCGCCCCGACCCCTCGATCAAAAATTCATCACAGGAACTTCGCGTAGTTGGTTGGCAAAATCCACCCGACGCGGTTGGCTGTTGCTGCGGCACGCACTTCCCCCCTGCACGGCCTGCCGCGGCCACCCCGACGTGAGGAGTTCCTCATGGCGTCCCCTCCCCTGCCCGAAAACCCTCCTGAGCACCGGTTGTCACGGCGCGTGTTCGTCGGCGCCGTCGCGGCGCTCGGCGTCACCGCGATGTCCGGCACGGCGCTCGCCGCACCGGCCGCCGTCGACCGGGCCGCCGGCGTCGCACGCCTCGGCCGGACCGTGCACGTCCTCGGCCGCACCCGCGAGGGCTGGGTGCACATCGCCGCGGACGGGGCCACCCGGCCCGCGCGCGGGCTCGGCGGTGCCGAGGTCAACGCCGTCGCCGCACACCGCGGCGCACTGGTGGCCGTCGGCGCCGACGGGGTCCGGCCCGCGGTGTGGCAGTCCCGCGACGGCGTGTCGTGGCGGCGGGTCGCGCGGTTCGACGACGTCGACGGCCACCTCACGGCGGTCGGCGCGCACGGCGGCACCGCGCTCGCGGTCGGCGCGCGCCTGACGCTCGAACGCGCCCCGCACCAGCGGATCGTGATGCGCGACAGCGGGTCCGGGTGGGTCACCGTGCCCGCGCGCGGACTCGAGCACACCGACGAGCTGACGGCCACGGCGGTGGGCGGCGACGCCACCGGCTGGACCCTGTCCACAGTGGATGCCAACGGCAGCCTCCTCGCCCGCTCCGCCGACGGCGTCGGCTGGACCCCGGCGGACCGGCTGACCGACGCGGCGGTGAAGTCCTTCGAGGGCACCGACTGGGTCGGCAACGCCATGGGCGGCACGACCGGCGTGGTCCGCACGCGCCGGGCCGTGCCGCAGGGGCAGGCGGTCGGCCTGCTCGACGGCCGGTCGTACTGGCTGGTGTCCGGACACATCGTGACGGCGACGGCCTGAGGGGGCACGGGATGATCAGCTTCAGCAAGATCGACGGCACGCCGGTCTACTACTGGCGGTCGACCTACGGCAGCACCACGCCGCGGACCTGGAACTGCGAGCAGACCTTCTACGACCGGCTCGTGCTGTGGATCCGCGACCTGCGGAGCCTGTCCTCGGCCTACGGCAGCATCACCTACCTGGTGTCGGCGGGCTTCTACGTCAACAAGGCGGGTCAGCACGGCGCGGGCACCGCGATGGACGTGGACCACGTGCGGTGGTCCAACGGCACCACCAGCTCACCGCTCGACCGGGCGCACGCGTCCGGCACGCAGGCCGTCCGCCGCCGCTACCTCGCGGTCGACGCGGTGTGCCGCAGACGTTTCCGCTTCGTCCTCGACGGCTGGTACAACGCCGAGCACGCCGACCACATCCACGCCGACTTCGGCGGTCTGCCCACGGTGTGCCAGAAGGGCTCGGCGAGCGACTGCAAGTTCGTGCAGTCCATGTGCAACAACTTCATGGGCTCTGGCCTGTCCGTCGACGGCGACTGGGGGCCGCTGACCCAGAGCGCCTTCACCACGGCCAAGTCCCGCCTCGCGGTCACGGGCGACCCCCACACGACCAGCAGCGTGTGGACGTCCATGATGTCGAAGGTCGCCCAGCGCGGCTTCGCGAACCAGGCGTTCTGACGCCACGCCACGACGGCGCGGGCCCGGGTGCGACCACCGCACCCGGGCCCGCGCCGGGCACTTGACCGGTTCTCCACCGGAACTCCTGCGTTCCTCGTCCCGGCGTGACTACGGTCACAGGACTCGAGATCCGTCCGGTTGAGGAGGGCATCGTGCGAATGAAGTGGTCAACAGCGTCCTGTGCAGGCGTCGGCTGGGAGCGGCTCGAGCGCCGTGTGCCGAACACCATCGGCGGGCGTTCCGAGCGGTGGCGTTCCTCCGTGGGCAACAGCGACCTCGGCGAGGACAGCACCGACGAGGACGCCGTCATCGTCCGCGGCAGGGACTGACCCCCGCCGCGACTAGCGCCGCGCGAGCGCGGACGGCCACCAGATCCGGGGGCCGATGTCCACGGCCAGCGCGGGCACCAGCAGCGAGCGCACCAGCAGGGTGTCCACGAGGACGCCGAACGCCACGATGAAGGCGATCTGCGCGAGGAACAGGATCGGCAGCACGGCGAGGGCGGCGAACGTCGCCGCCAGCACGACGCCCGCCGACGTGATCACCCCGCCGGTGATGGTGAGCCCGGTCAGGACACCCGTTCTGGTGCCGCTGGTCAGCGCCTCCTCGCGGACGCGGGTCATCAGGAAGATGTTGTAGTCGATCCCCAGCGCCACCAGGAAGACGAACCCGAACAGGGGCACCACCGGGTCGGCGCCGGGGAACCCGAGCAGGTGGTTGAACACCAGCGCCGAGACCCCCATGGTCGCGCCGAAGGACAGGACGACCGTCGCGATCAGCAGGAGCGGCGCCAGCAGCGCGCGCAGCAGCAGCGCGAGCACCGCGAAGATCACCGCGAGCACGATCGGGATGATCACGTTCCGGTCGCGCTCGGAGATGGTCCTGGTGTCGAGCAGCGTCGCGGTCCGCCCGCCGACCTCCGCGTCGGCGGCGGGCACGGCGTGCACCGCGTCGCGCAGGCGCCGCACGGTCTCGACCGCGGTCTCGGAGTCGGCAGGCTCGGCCAGGGTCGCCTCCAGCCGCGCCAGCCCGTCGACGACGCGGGGCGCACCCGTCCGGTCCTGGGTGACCTGGACCCGGGACACGCCGTCGACCTCGGCGGCGGCCGCGACGGCGTCGATCCGGTCGGCCCTGGCGACGACGATCGCCGGGCTGCCGTCGTCCCCGGTGAAGTGGTCGGCGAGCACCTCCTGCCCGGCGACGGAGTCGACCTCCCCGAGGAACACGTCCGACTCCGAGGTGCCGGACGCTCGCAGCTGCGGCACGAACGCGACCCCGGCGAGCAGCACGACGGCGGTGAGCACCCACACGAGCCGCGGCCGGGCGCCGATCCGGTCCGCGACCCGGCCCCACAGGCCGGACTTCTCCGGGTGCGGCGAGCCGAGCGCGGGGCGGAACGGCCAGAACGCGGCACGGCCGAGCAGCGCGAGCGCCGCGGGCAGGAACGTGGTGGACGCGACGAGGGCGGCCGCGATACCGATCGCGGCGACCGGCCCCAGGCCCTGGTTGGACCGCAGCTCGCTGAACAGCAGGCACAGCACGCCGAGGATCACCGTCCCGGCCGAGGCGGCGACGGGCGGCAGCGTCGCGCGCCACGCCGTGCGCATGGCCGCGAACCGGTCCTCGGTGTCGCGCAGCTCCTCGCGGTAGCGCGACACCAGCAGCAGCGCGTAGTCGGTGGCGGCGCCGAACACGAGGATGAACAGGATCCCCTGGCTCTGCCCGTTCAGCTCGATGACGTCGCGGTCGGTCAGGACGTAGACCGCGAGGCTCGCGAGCCCCAGCGCGAAGACACCCGAGACCAGCACCAGCACGGGCAGGATCGGGCTGCGGTACACCAGTACCAGCACCACCGCGACGACACCGCCCGCCACCAGCAGCAACAGCCCGTCGATGCCGCCGAAGGCCTCGCCGAGGTCGGCGGCGAGCGCCGCGGGCCCGGTCACGAGAACGGTCAGCCCGGCCGGCCGGTCGGCCGCGAGCAGCTCGCGCACCCGCTCCACCGCCGTGCCGGGGTCCGTGCCCTCCTCGACCGGCACGATCACCCGCAGGGCCTCCCCGTCGTCGGACGGCAGCGGCGGCGAGACCTGGTCGGCCACGCCCTCCACGTTGCCGAACGGCTGCCCGGCGAGGAAGCGCTCGTCGGCGGGCCCGGTGCCGCCGGGCCGCTCGGCGACGACGATCGCGGGCAGGAACCGCTGGTCGACGAACCGCCGGTCGAGGCCCGCGACGTCGGTGGACTCCGCCGACTCCGGAAGGAACGCCGAGTTGTCGTTCTCGGCGACCTCGCTCAGCTTGCCCGCGAACGGGCCGCCGACACCGCCCACCACGAGCCAGGCCAGCAGCACCAGCGCGGGGAGCAGCCACCGGCGGGCGCGCGGCCGCGAGACGTTCCGCTCCTGGGTGGCCGCCTTGCTCATCGGACCTCCGTGGGGGTATCCGTTAGTTCCACCGTCGAATATTTCCACCATCGAAGCACAGTTGCCGTACTAGTGTCGGGTCGAGGTCGCGTGGCAGGCGGCCAGGAGGGAGCCCGCGCATGGCGGAGGAGGACCCGGACCGCGTCCTCGGGCGGCTGTTGCGCCAGCTCACGGTGGAGAGCGACCGGTTCGCCGAGGTGTTCGGCGAGACCCACGGCCTGCACCGCACCGACCTGAACGCCCTCGTCGTCATCATGGACAGCGCCACCCGCGGCGAGACCATCTCCCCCGGCAGGCTGGCGCGGGCCCTGCACCTCAGCGCGTCCGCCACCACGGCCGTGCTCGACCGGCTCGAGGCCGCGGGGCACGTCGTGCGGGACCGCGACCCCGGCGACCGCCGTCGCGTCGGCCTCGTGATGGCCGAACGCGCCACCCGGCTCGGCCACGAGTTCTTCCGGCCCCTCGGCGCCGAGCTGTCCCGCGCCTGGGCCGCGTTCACCGACGACGAACGCGCCACGATCCAGCGGTTCCTGACCACCAGCATCGACGCGACGATCCGCGTCCGGGCCGGCATCGTCGACCGGCGCGAACCGGACGGCGGCACGGACGGCGGCACAGCTGGCGGCACGGCTGACGGCACCGGCTGACGGCACCGGCTGACGCACCGCGGAACGCGTGCCCGCACCGGCGGTGCGGTTTGACCCCGGGAAGGCCCTCCGGGATATTGGAGGGGTACCCGATGATGGACCATCACGCCCCAGGAACAGCCTGACCTGGTCGGAGGTGACGAGGCTCCCGAGACGAGGGCCGTGCACGTGACGCAGAGCGACCTGGAAACGACACCGGGCCGGACAGAGACCGGCCCGGCGTGGCTGAGTGCGCCCCTGCCGGCCCTGATCGCCGACCGCGACGGGATGATCACCCAGGTCAACGCGGCCTGGCGCGAGGTCCTGCCCACCGCGGCGGCGGGCACCCGCCTCGCGGAGACCGTCCCCGACTGGCTGCGGGAGGCCCACGACGACGTGCTGGCCGCCCCGGCCGGGACTGGTGCGGGCGCCGGCGTGGCCGAGGGCCCGCTCGGCGAGCTCAGCGTGGTGGCCCACCCCGTGCGGCGCCGGGGCGAGGACGTCGTGTGGTGGCTCGTCGACAACACCGCCGAGCACCGCGCGCGCGAGGCGCTGCGGCTCGAGCGCAAGCGCACCGAGTTCCTGGCCACCGCCTCGACGGCGCTGCTGGCCTCGCTGAACCCCGGCCGCTGCATGGAGATGACCGCCCAGCTCGCCGCCGAGTACCTCGCCGACGCCGCGCTGGTGCTGGCACCGGGCAGGCAGGGCTGGTTCCCGGTCGTGTCGTGCGCCCGCGGCGGGCAGCCGGAGCACCACCGCCGCACGCTCGACCCCGACGAGGTGCCGGGGCTCGGCGAGGCGCTGCAGGGGTTCCCGCCGGTGCCGTCGCGCTGGATCGACCCCGCCGCGGCGCCCGCGTGGCTCGTGCCGCCGGACTTCGGCGAGGTCGGGTCGCTGGTGGTGACGCCGCTGCCCGGGCACGGCGTGCCCGCGGGTGCGCTGGTGCTGCTGCGGCACTCCGCGCGCACCGCCTTCAGCGAGGACGAGGAGGTCTTCGCCCGCCTCTTCGCCGCGCGGGCCGGGGTGGCCATGTCCGCCGCGCAGGTCTTCGCCGAGCAGTCCGCGATCACCGACGTGCTGATGCGCGACCTGCTGCCGCCCACGCTGCACGAGATCGCGGGCGTCGACTTCGCAGGCCGCTACCGGGCGTCGCTGGACACCGAGCGGGTGGGCGGCGACTTCTACGACGTCCACCCCGCCGACGGCGAGGACGGGGAGACCCTCGCCATGCTCGGCGACGTGTGCGGCAAGGGCCTCGAGGCGGCCGTGCTCACCGGCAAGATCCGCACCACCCTGCACGCGCTCCTGCCGCTGGCCGCCGACCACCAGCAGATGCTGCGCCTGCTCAACAACTCCCTCCTCGGCGACGACACCACCCGGTTCGCGACGCTCGTGCTCGCCTCGGTGGCGCGGGAGGGCACCGTGGTGCGGCTGCGCCTCACCTCGGCCGGGCACCCGCCGCCCCTGATCGTGCGGGCGGGCGGCGCGGTGGAGGAGGCCGACACCCGCGGCGTGCTGATCGGCGTGATGCCGGAGATGCGGTCGACCACCGCCACCGTGACGCTCGCGGCGGGCGAGACCTGCCTGCTCTACACCGACGGCATCACCGAGGCCAGGGGCGGCCCCATGGGTGACGAGCTGTTCGGGGAGGAGCGGCTGCGGGCGGCGCTGTCGGAGTGCGGCGGCATGCCCGCGGAGGCGGTCGCCGAGCGGGTCCACATGCTCGCGGCGCAGTGGGCGGGCCGCCGCTCGCACGACGACATGGCCGTGCTCGCAATCACCGCGCCCCGGGGGCAGCACCTGACCGCGGTCGGCGGCCACGGACGAGGGCGGTACACGGCATGACGTCATCGGCACCCCCGCTGACGACCGGCACGGACGCGCGGCAGCACGCGGAACTGCTGTGGGCCGCGGTCATGGGCGGCGACGAGTACACGGCGCGCGACATCGTGTCCGCCGCGCTCGACGCGGGCCTGAGCACCGAGTGCGTCCTGCTCGACGTCATCGGCGCCGTGCAGCGCCGGGTCGGCGCGGAGTGGGCCGCCGACCGGATCAGCGTGGCGCAGGAGCACGCGGCCACCGCGATCAACGAGCGGGTCATCGCCACGCTCCCGCACCGCGCCACCCGGCCCGCGGCCGCGCACAGCCGGATCACCGTCGCGTGCGTGGACGGCGAGTGGCACGCACTGCCCGCCCGCCTGCTCGCGGAGACGCTGACACTGCGCGGGTTCGCCGTCGACTACCTCGGCGCGCAGGTGCCCACCCCGCACCTCATCGCCCACCTGCACCGCACGGCCCCCGCCGCCGTCGCGCTCTCCAGCTCGATCGCGACCCGGCTGCCGACCGCGCACGCGACCATCACCGCCTGCCAGGCCGCCGGGGTCCCGGTCATCGTCGGCGGCGCCGCGTTCGGTCCGGACGGCCGCTACGCGCGCCTGCTCGGGGCGCAGGCGTGGGCGCCCGACGCCCGCACCGCGGCGGAGCGCCTCGTGACCGACCCGCTGCCCCGGCCGCGCATCGCGCACCAGCCCATCGACGACCTGCCCCACCTCGCCGACCAGGAGTACTCGATGGTGGCCCGCTCGGCCACGTCGCTGGTCGCGGCGGTCTACACGGGCCTCGCCGAACGCCTGCCCGCCATGCGCGACTACAGCGAGCAGCAGCGCCAGCACACGGCCGAGGACCTCGCGCACATCGTCGACTTCCTCGCCACGGCGCTCTACGTCGGCGACGAGGAGCTGTTCACCGGTTTCCTGAGCTGGACGGCCGGGATCCTGAGCGCGCGCGGCGTCCCGCCGCACACGCTGCGGACCGCGCTGGACCTGCTCGGGGGCGAGCTGCACGACTTCCCCCGCGCCTGCCGGATGCTGGCCGCCGGGAACGACCACCTCGCACGGATCGTCGCGAACGGAAAGCCCGCATGACCTCGATACCTGAACTCACCTACACCTGGGACACCCCCTCCGTCCACATCGGACGCCTCGTGCTCGCGGGCAGCGTCGTGTACGCGAACGCCGACGAGCTGCTGCAAGCCGTCACCGACCGGCTCGCCGCCCAGGGCGGACTGCGCGAACTCCACATCGACTGCGCAGGCCTGGACATCTGCGACTCGATGGGCCTGTCGACCCTGCTGATGCTCCGCCGCCGCACCGAGTCCCTCGGACTGGACCTGCGCCTGCTCAACCGGCCGTCCCCGCTCGACCGCATGCTCGAACGCACCGGCACCTACGACTACCTCACGGGCCCCACCGAAGCCCGCCGAGAGGACCGCGAACCCACCGGCGGCTGAGCCCCCGCCGACACCGACGCCCTGGAGGACTCCTCCGGGGCGTCGATCGTCTCGAAGGGTCCTTCAGGGCATCGCCGGGCCGCGGCGGGCGATGAGTGCCCAGACGCGGTGCGGCACCATCAGTGGCTCCTCGGGGAAGCGGTCGTGCAGCAGCCGGGTCAGGTCGGCGTCGAAGGCGGCCACCCCGGACGGGGGCAGGCTCGCGCCGATCCCGTTGCAGCTGCGCATGCGGCCGCGCCAGGCCTCGTGGGTGAAGGGCACGTCGATGTCGAAGGCGAACGTCTCGATGTCGGTGAAACCGGCGGCGGCCGGTTCGATCGCCCACTCCTCGTGCCTGCCGGTGCCGCCCGCCCTGTCCCAGCCCGGGTTGCGGGTGAGGACCAGCTCCTCGCTCGCGGCGCAGACGTTGCCCGGCCGCACGAGGTAGTCGCGGCTGCAGACGACGAGGGCACCGCCCGGGACCAGCAGGCGCCGGGCCTCGGCGACGGCGCGGTCCCGGTCGAACCAGTGCCAGCTCTGCCCCGCGCACACCACGTCCCACGCGCCCGCGGGCAGGCCGGTGTCCTCCGCGGGTGCCACGCGGTAGGTCACCTCCACACCGGCGGCGGTGTCCTGCTCGCGGGCCTCGTCGAGCATCTGCGGTGCGATGTCGACGCCGGTCACCGCGCAGCCCGCGGCGGCGAAGGCCCGCGCCAGCACCCCGGTGCCGGTGCCCAGGTCCACGACGCGCCCGCCCGGCAGGCCCACCCCCGCGGCGGCGAGCCTCGTGAACAGCTCCGGCGGGAACGCCGTGCGGTACCTGCCGTAGTCGCTCGCCGTGCGGCCGAAGTCGACTTCCTGCCCGCGATCGTCCACCCTGCCATCATGCCCGGCCACTGGTCCGTTCGCGGGACTTGGCTGGTGTTGCCCGCCGCCCTCCGGTACGCCTCGATCAAGGGGATTGTCCAACCGGTTGGAGACATTGTGAACTTGTCACGGCTCGTTGCTCTGCCCCTGGTGGCCGCGACGGCACTCGCCCTGCCCGCGCCGGCGACCGCGGACGTCCGGACGGTGCCCCCGGCGGCGGTGATCAACCAGGACTTCCCCGACCCCGAGGTCATCCAGGTCGGCGCGACCTACTACGCCTACTCCACCAGCTCCTCCCCCGGCCGCGTGCCGTACGCGACGGCGCCCGGCCCGGCCGGTCCGTGGACCGTGCGTGGCGACGCCCTGCCCCAGAAGCCAGCGTGGGCCGGGAACGGCGGGTTCTGGGCCCCCGACGTGTCGCAGCGCGCGGACGGCCGGTTCCTCATGTACTTCACCGGGCCGAGTGTGGCGGCCGGGCGGATGTGCCTCGGCGCCGCGCTCGCGGACACCCCGGCGGGGCCGTTCCGGGCCACCTCGGACCAGCCGCTGCTGTGCAACCCGTGGGAGGGCGGCGACATCGACCCGTCGAGCTTCGTCGACACCGGCGGCGCCCGGTACCTGCTGTACAAGAACGACGGCAACGCGGTCGGGCAGCCCGCGATCATCTGGCTGCAGCCCACCGCGGCCGACGGCGTGACGTTCACCGGCGGCCGGGTGGAGCTGCTGCGCAACAACCGGCCCGAGGACGAGGGCGTGATCGAGGCGCCGGTGCTGGTGCGCCGCGCGTCGCAGTACGTGCTGTTCTTCGCCGCCGGGGTGTACACCACCGGCAACTACCACACGAGCTACGCGGTCTCGCGCGCGCTGACCGGCCCCTACACCCGCGCCTACCGTCCGCTGCTGACCACCGCCTCGCTGGACGGCGCGGTCAACGGCCCGGGTGGGGCGGACGTGCGCGGCAGCCACATCTTCTTCCACGGGCACCTGCGCGCCGGTGGCCGCGGGATGTACGCCGCCGCGCTGGGCTGGGCCAACGACTTCCCGGTGGTGCGCGGGAGCCGCGTGCGCTACGAGGCCGAGAGCGGCGCGCTGAACCACGCGTTCGTCCGCACCGGCGCGGCGGGGGCGTCGCAGGGCGCGGTCGCGGCGGGCCTCGACCACGCCGACAGCTGGATCGACACCTCGGTGTTCGCGCCGGTGGCGGGCAACTACACCGTCCACATCGGCTACGCGGCGGGCTACGGCGACGCGCAGCACACGATGACGGTGAACGGCGCGGCACCGAGGGTGGTCACCTACCCCGGCCGGGGCTGGGACAACTGGACACAGGTGTCGGTGGCGGTGACCCTGGCGGCGGGCACCAACCGGATCAGGCTCCAGTTCCTCAGCCGCTGGGCGGAGGTCGACTACCTCGAGGTTGCCTGACCGGCGCGGTCCTGGCCGGCTGGAGCACCAGCCGGCCAGGGAGCTCACCCGTCCGCGGCGAGCACGCGCTCGGCGTTGGCCACCGTGGTCGCCAGCACCCGCCGGTGGACGCGCAGGTCGCCCGCGTGCCGGGTGACGAGCTCCTGCTGGTAGGCGGCGGTGGCCGCCACCCAGGTGTCCAGCAGGCCCGTGCTGTCCTTGCACCGGACGTCGGTGACGGCCATCGCCACCTCCGCGTCCGTCAGGCCCGAGCGGGGATCCCGCTTCTCCTCCGGAGTGGGGGTCCGCTCGGTCGCCCGCCTGTTGTTCCAGTAGGTGTAGGGCTCCCACGGGTCGCGGAAGGAGTGCCCCGCGGCCGCCATGCACGCCCGCCACTCCCCGGTCACCGCCTGGACGCGGCTGTCCTTCTGCGACCGCTTCAGCGCCTGCTTCTCCAGCGCGGTGACGAGGTAGGTGTCCTCGAGGGCCGGGGCGCCCTCGGTGAGGACCCGGTTGGTCTCGTCGAGGCACCCGGCGAGCAGGTCCCGCGACGCCGGGGGCACGCGCTGCACGAACGGCAGGTCCTCGACCGGCCTGCCCACCGCGTTGTACCCGGCCGCCCGCGCGGCGGACTCGGTGGTGACCCCGTACCAGTCCGGTCGCGCGGGCGGGTCGGCCGCCTTGCCCAGCGGCAGGTCCAGCCCGCCCCGGGCGAGGCAGCGCTGGACGAGGACGGCCTGCGCGGTGTCGATCGCGGTGCGCTGGGCGCCGATGGCCTGGTACCGGTCGAGCGGGTACCGGACGCCGGTGCCGCCGTCGTCCACGGGGACGACGGCGATCACCGGCTCACCGGTACTCCCGGCACCGCACGCAGCCGACGCGAGCACCGCGACCACGCAGAAGAGGAACGCGGAAACGCGCACGGCCGCGGTCAGCAATAGTTGATGTAGTAATCCGCCTTGTCGTTGTGCGAGGCGGCTACCAGCGTGCTCGAGTTGTTGTCACCGGTCATGGTCCACAGCTGGGTCGGCGTGGACGGCGCGTAGTTGTACACCGTGACGCCCGCGACGCCGTACTGCTGGTGCTTCCACGACGTGGCCTCGTCCCAGAAGTTCAGGTTGAACTGCCCGCACACGGTGAAGGCCTGCACCCGGCCGCCGAAGCCCTGGTGCTCGTAGAAGCAGAACCAGCCGGAACCGGCCCCCCAGCACATGTCGGCGGTCACCCCGACCTCGCCGCTGCTCGCCACCTCGCTCGGCGGTGCCGCGGGTGCCGCCTGTGCGGTGCCCCCGGCGAACAACAGCGCCCCCAGCAACAACAGTCCCGCTGCCACACCCATCGTTCTGCGCAATGTGTCTCCAGACGAAGAATTCGAAAACCCCCGCGCGAATTTGTCCGCGCAGTTCGATCCTAACGCCGCCCGACACGCGAAAGCGATATCGAGAATGCGACCGGATGATCACTCTCCGAATCGAAGTCGGCTATTTCCAGGCCCGGTTTCAGCGAGCACTGAAACGGTTGACGAACTGCATTTCCCGGTGTTCACTCCGCCGCCGTCCGGCACCTCACCCGACCGGGTGAGGGCCGGTTTCCCCGCGACGGCGCCGGGTAGAGGCAGGCACACCCAACCGCCCCCGCGTCCGCTCCGAACACGGGTCGGGGCACCGGTCCGAGGAGGAGGGGCGATGACAGGTCGCACGACAGGCAGCGCGACGACAGGCAGCGCGGTGGACGGGACGACATGTCGCTGACCACGTCGAGCGTCGTGGACGCACCGCTGGACACCGTGTTCGGCTGGCACGAGCGGCCCGGCGCGGTCGCGCGGCTCACCCCGCCGTGGCTGCCGATGCGCGTGGTCCGCGAGGCGCGGTCGCTCGCGGACGGCGAGGCGGTGCTCGGGCTGCCGCTCGGGGTCCGGTGGGTGGCGCGCCACGGCGGGTACCTGCCGCGGGAGCGGTTCGTCGACGAGCTGGCCTCCGCGCCGCTGCGGTGGGTACTGCGCTGGCGCCACACCCACGAGTTCCGCGCCGAGGGCGAGCGGACCCGCGTCACCGACACGGTCGACACCCCGGTCCCGGCGGCCCTGCTGCGCTCGACGTTCGCCTACCGGCACCGGCAGCTCGCGGCCGACCTCGCCGCCCAGGCCGCCGTGCGGGACCTCGCCGGGGGCACCCGCACCATCGCGATGACGGGCAGCGGCGGGTTCGTCGGCGGGGCGCTCGCGCCGTTCCTGACCACCGCGGGCCACCGCGTGATCCGGCTGGTGCGGCGGACCCCGGCCGGGCCGGACGAGCGCCGGTGGGACCCGGCGGCACCCGACGCGGACCTGCTGCGCGGGGTGGACGCGGTGGTGCACCTCGCGGGCGCGTCCATCGCCGGGCGGTTCACCGACGCGCACCGGGCGGCGGTGCGCGACTCCCGGATCGGGCCCACCCGCGCACTCGCCGAGCTCGCGGGCCGCACCGGGGACGGGCCCTCGGTGTTCGTGTCGGCGTCGGCCATCGGCTACTACGGCGCGGACCGGGGCGACGAGGAGCTCACCGAGGACGCGGACCGCGGCGACGGCTTCCTCGCCGACGTGGTCGCGGACTGGGAGGCGGCGGCCGCACCCGCGGCCGAGGCCGGGCTGCGGGTCGTCACCGTGCGGACCGGGCTCGTGCAGTCCCCGCGCGGCGGCACGCTGCGGCTGTTCCACCCGCTGTTCGCCGCCGGGCTCGGCGGGCGGCTCGGGGACGGGCACACGTGGCAGTCGTGGGTGGGCGTCGACGACCTCGTCGACGTCTACCACCGCGCCGTCGTCGACCCCGGCCTGTCCGGGCCGGTCAACGCCGTGGCGCCCGCTCCCGTGCGGGCCGCGGAGTACGCCGCCACGCTGGCCGGGGTGCTGCGCCGGCCAGCGCTGCTGCCGGTCCCCCGGCTCGGGCCGCGGGTCCTGCTCGGCGAGCAGGGAGCGGCCGAGCTCGCGTTCGCGAGCCAGCGGGTCGTGCCCGGCGTGCTCGAGGCCGCCAAGCACCCGTTCCGGCACCCCGGCCTCGAGCAGGCGCTGCGGCACCTGTTGGGCCGGACGGGCTGACCTCGTGACCGCGATCGTGTGGTTCCGCCGCGACCTGCGGGTGGGCGACCAGCCGACGTTCCTCGCCGCGGCCGGGGCCGCCGCCCGCGGGCTGGCGGTGTTCGTCCTCGACCCCGCGCTGCTCACGCCGGCCGGTGCGGCGCGGACCGCGTTCCTGTACGGCTGCCTCCGCGAGCTCGACGCGAGCCTGGGCGGCCGGCTGCTCGTGCTGCGCGGCGACCCGGCGGCCGTGCTGCCGGAGGTCGCGGCGGCGGCGGGCGCGGGCACGGTCCACGTCGCCGCGGACCACGGCCCCTACGGCGTCGCCCGCGACCGCGCCGTCCGGCGCGCGCTCGCGGCGGCCGGCGTCGAGCTGGTGCGGACCGGCTCCCCCTACGCGGTCGAGCCGGGCAGCCTGCACACCGTGAGCGGCACCGGGTACTCCGTCTACACGCCGTTCCGCCGCGCCTGGCTCACGCACGGCGTGGCGCCGCCCGCCCGCACCGGCGCCGGCACCGTCGACTGGCTCGACCCCCGTGACCTGGACCTCGCGCGGGTCGCGGTACCGCCCGACCCGCCGCTGGACGCCACCCTCCCGACGCCGGGCGAGGCCGCGGCCCTGCGGCGGTGGCGGGAGTTCGCGGACACCCGCCTCGCGGCCTACGGCTCGGCCCGCAACCACCCCGACCGGGACGGCACCTCCCGCATGTCGCCCTACCTGCGGTTCGGCTGCGTGCACCCGAGGACGCTGCTCGCCGACCTGCGGCACGCCGAGGGCGCCGAGGCCTACGTCGGCGAGCTGGCCTGGCGCGACTTCTACGCCGACGTGCTGGCGCGGCGGCCGGAGACGTCGCGCCGCAACCACGACCCCGCGTTCGACGCGCTGCCGACGAGGACCGGCGAGGAGGCCGACCGGCTGTTCGCCGCGTGGCGGGACGGCCGCACCGGCTACCCGATCGTCGACGCGGGCATGCGCCAGATGCGCGCGGAGGGCTGGATGCACAACCGGGTGCGGATGATCACCGCGTCGTTCCTGGTGAAGGACCTGCACCTGCCGTGGCAGCGGGGTGCCCGGCACTTCATGCGGCTGCTCGCCGACGGTGACCTCGCGTCCAACCAGCACAACTGGCAGTGGGTGGCGGGCAGCGGCACGGACGCCGCGCCGTACGTCCGCGTGTTCAACCCCACCGTCCAGGGCGAGCGGTTCGACCCCCGTGGCGACTACGTGCGGGCCTACGTGCCCGAGCTGGCGGGGGTGACCGGCGGGAAGGTCCACCAGCCGTGGCGGCTCGAGCCGCCGCCCGCCGGCTACCCGCCGCCCGTCGTGGACCACCAGCGGGAGCGGCGGCGGGCGCTCACCGACTTCGCGGCGGTTCAGGACCACCCCTGAGGCCAGTACCGTGGGGGCTTCCGGCAGTCGGCCGGGTGGTCGGCTCGGTGAGGGGCGGCACGATGGCGCGGTTCGGCAGGGTCGGCAGAGTCACCGTCGCGGCGCTGGCACTGGCGCTGACCTGGGCCGCGGTGTCCGCGGGCACCGGCGAGCGGACGGCGGCGGACCAGCGGGCCTGCCTCGTGGTGGACACCGACGTCGGCCTGGACGACTACCGCGCCCTCGCCGTGGTGCTGCCCGCGCGGGACGTGCGCGCGGTCGTCGTCACCGAGGGCATCTCGGGGGTGCCGAACGGCTCGACCGCGGTCTCGATGTTCCTGGCGAGCCACGGCGCCACCCCGCCGGTGCTGCCGGGCCTGGCGTCGGCGGACCCGCCCGCCTACGACTGGCTGCCGCCGGTCCGCGCCGAGTTCCGCGACCTGGTGGTCGACGCGATCAACCGGTGAGGGGCCCTCGTGCCGTCGGTGACCGTGCTCGACGGGGGCTGGCGGCTGCGCGGCTTCCTCGGCGACGACTGGCAGCTGCACCGCGCCCAGCTGCACGCCCGGGACGACCGGGACGACCGGAACGACACGGCACCGGACGCGGCGGACGCGCGGTGGGTGCCCGCGCGGGTGCCGGGCACGGTGCTCGCCGACCTGGTGGCCGCCGGCGCGGTGCCCGACCCGTACGCGGGCACGCAGAGCCTGCTGTCGGAGTGGGTGCCGCAGCGGACGTGGGTGTACCGGACGCGGCTGCGCTCACCGGCGCTCGCGGCCGGTGAGCGCGCGTTCCTCGAGTTCGACGGCATCGACCACGCGGGTGCGGTGTACCTCGACGGGGAGCGGGTCGCCGAGCACGAGGGCATGTTCGTCCCGCTGGTCACCGAGGTCACCGGGCGGCTCGGCGCGGGCGAGCACAGCCTGGGCGTCGTGGTCGCCCCGGCGCCGGTGAGCGAGCCGCAGGTGGGCCACACCGCCGCCGTGACCGTCCACAAGAGCCGGATGGGCTACGGCTGGGACTTCTGCCCACGCCTGGTGCAGCAGGGCCTGTGGGCACCTGCCCGGCTGCGCACGACCGGGGCGCTGCGGCTGGCGGACGTGTGGGCCCGCCCGGACGTGTCCGGCCGGGTCGCCGTCGAGGTCGACGTGGACGGAGCGTCAGGAGACACGGACGGGGCCACGGTCGGGTGCACGCTGCGCGGCCCGGACGGCGAGGTCGTGGCGACGGCCGCCGCGCCCGTCGGCACCCCGCTCGCGCTGGTGGTCCCGGCACCGCTGCGCTGGCACCTCAACGGCTCGGGCCCGGCGCACCTGTACGTCCTGGACACCGTGGTGCGGGACCGCACGGGCGCGGACAGCGACACGCACCGCCGCAGGCTGGGTTTCCGGGACGTCCGGTTCACCGGCGAGGCAGGCACGCTCCCCTACCGGCTGACGGTCGACGGCAGGCCCACCGTCATCAAGGGCTGGAACTGGGTGCCCGCCGACGCCCTCCACGGCGCGGTCGGCGCGGGGCGGCTGCGCCACCTGCTGACCCTGGCCCGCGACGCCGGGGTGACGATGCTGCGCGTGTGGGGCGGCGGCCTGGTCGAGAGCGAGGCGTTCTACGACCTGTGCGACGAGTTCGGCATCCTCGTGTGGCAGGAGTTCGCCCAGTCCAGTTCGGGGATGAGCAGCACCCCGAGCACCGACCCGGCGTTCGTCGCGCGGATGGCCGCCGAGGCCGGGCCGATCGTGCGCGGCAGGCGCAACCACCCGAGCCTCGCCGTGTGGTGCGGCGGCAACGAGCTGCAGCGGCCCGACGGCG
>WUUC01087289.1_pt1 | contig 44220 bp, 43 predicted proteins | sample 6278441 | NCBI WGS metagenome assembly WUUC01 (sample SAMN13675441, study PRJNA597444) | soil metagenome | isolation source: soil | place: USA: Washington | collected 2017-10
GAACCACAGCCAAAACACGGCCTGTCGGCCGTGTTTGATGTATTCGATATTGGTGGGCTCAACGGGACAGTTGAGGTGACCTCTTGTTGAAATCTCCTCAGCTGGCTGGTGCGGACGAAACTCGTCGAATATCTGTGTCAATGAGACATACGAACATGTCGTCCCACTGACGTCCCGATACTTAGTTGGCTCGCTAGCGTCGTCCATGAGAATTGACGGTCTATGTCTGAGGGACCTTCGGCCGCATATTCTCACAGGCCGACTCGATTAGAACGACGATCCTTTCCGCGGCCGACTGGTGGAATCGCAAAGCGCGTGACTCCAACACGCGCTGACGATGATGGAGATACGCCTGTTCATCTGTGAGGAGTTCAACAATCCTGTCCGACATCAATTCCACCGGCATGGACAAAAGGCTACCCTCTTCGACGAACTGGCTAACGGAATAGCGCCAATTGCGAACCTGGGTGCCGACGATCGTCGGTACGCCGGATGCCATCGGTTCAAAGAAGTTGTGGCCCTTCGATGTAGCGAAACTTGTCGAATGCAACGTCCCTCCCATCACGGCCACACGCATCAGCGGTAAAATGTCCATCACCGCGCCCAGGCCCATAAAAAGGATGGTCGTCGCCTCCTCCGAGGCCAATCGAACCTCCATATCGGCAAGGGTAACTATAAGCTCGGGCTGGCACAGCTCTGCCAGAAACGCGCGCTCACTGTGCTCACGCCTTCGCCAAGGTAGAGACGCGTCTCCAACGTAGCGCGGGACAACCACGCAAGTCAGACTTGGAACGGCCTCCCGAATCTTCGAGATTAGTCTGCTGATGGCCTTCGCTTCGTGAGCCAAGGCGCTTACAAACGCAAGACGCGGTGGCGAGACGGCGGCCGTGACGGTCCTCCCAGTCGGAGCCTTCAACGTCCCCGTCACGCTGACATCGGCTCTCGGCGCCCGCGCGCGGATGTCCGCGCGATACGCGTCGTTCTCCACCGAGAAATACTCAATTTGAGGGATAGCGCGATTGAGCCACTCAAATGCCTTACCGCCGATGCTTTGCGGTGGCTTGGCGTCGACGTTTATGATTCGAGACGGTCCAAACAGGCGAGAAAGACCACGGAGACGCTCCTTCTCCGCCACTATGCAAATAGCGTGTCGACGTGAGGGGCCAAGCCAGGCGGCAACGCGTCGCAAGTCGTAATGGAAGTGTGCTGGTAGCGACTCAGAAGAGCTAAGGTCAAGCCATTCCTTCGCCGACGCCGAGGTATAAGTCAACAAGAAGCTGCTATCGCGGAACCGCTCCCGACTGCGCATGCTTCTGTAGAGACGCATCAGACAGTTGACTTCGCCGATACTGGACCCGTGCAAATGAACTTTTTCCAATGCGCTCGTAATTCCGACAGGTCAACGTCCACCGAAAAAAGCCCGATGTGCCAACATTTTGCCACTGCGCGAGTCCGCTCTCGCGAACGCGACAGAGAAGCTGGTTCCATTCTAACTCTTCGTCGCTGCTTGATCGCCACCGGTCCTTGCGTTATGAAGTACTACTATTTCACTAACGGACAGATTGTCGAGTTGGCGACGGTGCATATTCCCAGAAGTAACTGCGACCCTGCGACGTCGGCAGGGTTCGCCTACGGGCCACGTCGGAAAGTCGCACCGCCCCCCATTCTCAAGGCGTGCAATTTGCGCGATTACAGCTCGATGGCCGAGAGCGCGGAGTAGCAAGGTAACCTTCAAGGCCCGGTGTGTCGGCAAGCGGGCCACGAACCGGGTTGGAATCCGAGAACCTTTTTGCTCGTCCGCTACCATCGCCACGATGTCAATGACGTGGCCTTCGAAAAGGTGATCGATTAAAGAAGAGAGGTTTTGGTTTCCTGCCAACGAGCTGATGATTTTCCGCGCTTCACGACTAGTTATTTTTTCGACGTACAGACTAGTGACTTCCGTCACGCGGACGGAGAATACAGCTATAGCCCGGTAAGGAAGCTGATCGTACCAAGAAATGCTGATCTTGCCTTTCGGCAGTCTTGTATGCGGAAGCACTAAGCCGATTACGACTCCGGTTAGCCAATGGCCGGAACTGTGGAAAGCGCTACCAAGGGCGACTCTTGAAAAGAGCGAAACTACCAGCAGACAAAGGGGTGTCCAAATCAGAGCAAATAGCACCAGCCCCGGCAACGCACGCGGAATAATCTGCCAGACTGAAATATGGCATGGATTGTTGTTCCGTGTAACAAGAACCGCTGCTGCCATGACGATGCCTATGAGCACTGGCGCCGGATATGTCCAATCCATTCGCTGCACACCTCTCGGTATTGCATAAAAAATCAGCACTATAAAGTGCTGAAAGCAACGCTCAAAGACTCCTCGAAAGTCCCCAGGGAATTAGTGTTTTGTCAACGTCCGGCGACATTCCTCGGTCCCAGCGCCGCTCTATGACTCTGTCTCTCTCTAGCGCGAGTAGCGTAGACTCTACGACGTCGAGTGGCTCTGACAGCTCTGCGGATATCTCGACAGCGCACTGCGTCGCGTGACCGCGCAGCAGTTCAAAAATGCGCTCTTCCCGTTCTTCGAACGTGTCCTCTTGTTCGACTGGCATGGTTTCCTCCTTCCCTTTTTTGCAATCCATTCTCTCTGAACGCACGCGACGACAAAAGGACATGCGAAGGCATCGACGCTATTGACGTCTGTTGCGATTCAAATGTTGTGGATAGTAAAATACTACACCCTTGTATGTTTGTTTGTCAACTGCGATGGATAAGAACTCGATGTGCCGTGACCTTGCATTCGGCGGGACACCGTTGCTCGGACATGGGCCGGGTTTCCTTCATCGGGTCGGCGTAGGACGAAGGTAGTGGCTGAACTCTAGTGTACTGAGTCAGAAACCCGGGAAACAATAATACGGTCCGTGTCGTACGTCGGTGTACAAGCTGGAGGACATCACATGCGACTTGGCCGCCCCGTCTCAGGATTCGTACTGAGCCGGTCTGAGCGCACGGCGCTGGGATAGGCGCCTGGAGAGTCCATGTAACGAACGGCGCGAGTCGCGGCTTATTCAATGGCCGACGAACACTGGTGCGAAAAGGTCGCCATATAGAGCGAGAACCCCGCAGCGTTAGACCTGCAGTCCTACAGAAAGGAACAGCGGCGGCGCGAAAGGCATGAAAGCAATAGCCATCCACGGAAAGGGGACCAGAGCGTAGGCACGACCACCACAAAGTCGGGGTCGAACGTTCGTATCGCCAATCCGCCCGCCGGGGGCACCACCTGTTTCCTGCGATCCAGTCCGCCTGAATGAACAAAGCTCTGTTACGCTCGCCCGTAAACTAGATGGCAGCGCAGATCATGCGAAAAAGCGAAACCAGTAATTTCGCGTGTTCAATAGATAATCCAGAACGTCGTGGCGGCCAACCAAGTCAAGCCGTAAGCAGGCCAGCGACCAATTCTTCGTCGAGCAGCGGTGTTGTTTTAGACGCATCCTAGACGAAAAATGGCGAGCCTGTCTTCCGTGATAGCATCGAGAACCGTGACGACCGTCACCACACGAACCGCACGGCCTCTGTGGAAACGCGCGGCGAAATCCCTGCGTTTTTTCGCGCATCGTGGCCTGACGTTCCTTGATAATTTTGCGCCGTGGCGTGATGACACGCTCTTGCCGCCGGCCCATCTCCGAATCTACTACTATCGTACTTGGAGACCAGCTGCATTCGCGCGGGCGTGCTTCGGTGCACGCACCGAACTTGAGATAGCCGGTCTGCGGCGCGAGCATCGCGTCCTAGACATCGGCTCGCACGTCATTACAGTCAAGAGGAAAGTGCCTTGATGGTGCAGGCGGGGTGGACGTTTGAAGGAATTATTGGCTACGCTCCGTTGTGCTCCAGCAACTGCTATTGATCCATCGACGCCGCTCCGCAACTTTGGGGAAGTGAATCGCGTGAGATGACCTTGTGGTCAATTCGTCGACCGGTGAAGGAAGAAGGAACTGCACGGAATCTGCTAGGCAAAGGAGACGATGATTCCGTGCACTTTCTTGCCAGACGATTCGAAAAATATTCGAACTTGTGACCAAGTTCTCAATGAGTATTGTTCTGACCTGCCCCCCCGATCCGCTACGCGGATAGTGTGAGGTTCTCGGGTTCTTGGGTCTCCGTGGGACGAGCCGGCACCCGCCGGTGAGTCCCCTCCTGTCCTGCAACATACTGCGGCGTCTGTCCGGCCAGCGCGGTGTGCGGCCACACGGTGTTGTAGTCGATCCGCCACGCTTCAATGGTCGCGATGGCGTCGGCCAGGCTGACAAACTAAGGGTTCGTTCAGGCACTCGTCCCGAAACTTCCCGTTGAAGCTCTCGACGTACGCGTGTTCGACCGGCTTGCCGGGTCGAATGAAACGGAGCTTGACGCGCGTACGTCCACGCATCAAGCGGCCGGCCGGCAAACTCCGGCCCGTTATCCACGACGATCGTGGTGGGCAAACCGACGCTGGCGTGCAACCGATCCAGGACTCTGGCCACGCGCAGGCCAAGCAGCGAGCGATTGACTTCGATCGCCACGCACTCACGCGTAAAGTCGTCCGCGATGTTGAGCGTGCGAAAGCCGCGGCCATCCGCCAACGTGTCCACGGTGAAATCCATCGACCAGCGTTCCAGGCGACGTGCGGGCCGCGGGAGCGGCACCCGCTCGCCGCGTGTGAGGCGCTTACGACGACGTCGCCGCACCTGCAGATGCACCGCCTGGTAGAGGCGATGCACACGCTTGTGATTCACCCGCAGGCCTTCGCGCTCGAGCAAGACCTGTAACCGTCGCTAGCCAAAGCGGGCCCGCGCCGTCGCGTGCACTTGCAGACGGGCCAAGACTGTAACGTTGGTCGCATTCGGCCGCGGTTGGTAGCGCCATGTCGCGGTGCTCAGCCCCACAACACGACAGGCGCGAGTGGGCCTCCGGCCTTCGCGCAGGCGACCGCACAAAGTTTTGGTTGAATCAATCATTGAAATGGCTTAGTGTCCGAGCAAGACGCGATAGATAGGCCCGTGCGCGCGACTTGTTCACAGGGTGCGACGGCATCGTGCTCATGAGCAGCTATGGAGCCTTGGAAAGCTAGCGCCTCGAACAGTGCGGATGCGCTAAGCGCAGCGCTCGAAATTGGCCGAGCCCTAGCGTCTCTAGATTATGCCCGCATCGCGCCTGGAGACCTTGCAGACGTCTCGCTCCTTTTCGCTTACCTTGCGGCCTGTGACTGCTCGGACGATTGGCATAGCTTGTGTGGACATGCACTCAACGTAGCTCTTGAGCGCAGCACATCACTGCCGCAGCAGGGCTTCGCCCTCTTCGGGGGGCTCAGCAGGGTAGCCTGGGTTGCAGCACACGTTGGCAGGCTATACAACGGCCTCGAAAAGAACGACGGAGATGATAACGTCACCGCCGACTATGACGTCCAACTACTGAAATATCTTCGCTCTAACGCCTCCTTGTTGCAGTTCGATTTGATATCCGGTCTTGTCGGCATCGGCGTGTATTGCTTGGAACGCCTCCCCTCACCGTCGGCTCGCGCATCTCTCTCGCTAATTCTCGCCGAACTGGAAAGGCGGGCGGATTTATCGTGGGGCGGCGCCGCTTGGTTAACTCCGGCGGCACACACAAGTACCGAAAGGGCGGAGCGCTGGCCCTCCGGCTACTTCGATCTTGGTGTCGCGCACGGCACGCCTGGAGTCCTGTTTTTGCTATCAGAGATTTGCGACGCTGGCGTCTCTTCGGATCGTGCAGAGCGGTTGCTCGACCAGGGACTGTCTTGGTTACTGGCCCGACGAAGACCGCCCTCTTGTCGGACGAGATTCGGCAACTGGTTCATTCCTGGAGACGTTTCAAGGGATTCCCGACTCGGCTGGTGTTACGGAGACCTCGGAATCGCGGCGGTTCTCATCGGCATCGCCTCCCGAACAGGTCGCAAGAAGTTACTACTCTTCTCGCGAGCACTACTCGAGAGACTTGCCGCCGTAGAGTGTAACGATGGGCATCTGAGCGACATGATGCTGTGTCACGGCTCCTTGGGCGTCGCGCATATCTTCGCTAGGGTTTTCAATCTCACAAGAGACGACAGTTTCCGATTCGCGGCTGATCGGTGGTGCGTCCATGGATTGTCCCAGCGGCGCAGGGGCGCTGGCGTCTGCGGGTTCTATTCCTATATCAAGACAGCGACGCCGTCGACAACAACCGACTATTCCATGTTGACTGGCGCCGCTGGCTGCGGATTGGCCCTCCTGTCCCTCGGCGGCCACATACCGCCAGAATGGGACCGAGTTCTGCTGTTGTCCCCAACCAGCTAGTGATCCAACAAAGGAAGGAGGTGATTTGCAATGAACGTTCAGCACACTGACTCATCGGTCGGAATGCCGTTTCGCCTACGCAAAATGGTAGTACGGACAGTGGAGGCGGCAGAGCAGCCCGGTATCATGCACGCGGGCACGCACTCCTGCACCGGCACTCCCTGTTCGCAGGCGACGGCTCCAACTTGGTGTAATCAGACGCCAACTTGTTCTCCGTCGGCGACGTCGTGCGATGGTGTAACCTGCGGCTGCTGTTAGGCCGTTGTAGGCTTGGAGCGAGACGACCTGCCGGCTAAAAGCATGCTGGCAGGTCGTCGTTGCTAGGCCAGTCCCGATCAGAAAGAAAAACAGATGACGAAGCGTCTCACCGGTGCAGTGCTCGCGGTAGGGATCCTGTGCTCGTGGGCGTTAGCTTCAAGTCCACAGGCGTCTGAAATCGATGAAATCGCTCTACTCGTCAAGGACAATTGGCTGTACCGAACACAGACTGATGACTCAACAATAAGTAGCTGGTTCGAGGCCGTCCGTCCGTTTGCAGGCGACAATCGACGAACGGCCCACGCCATACTAACTCGTCTGAATGACAAACATAGTTACTATATATTTCCGGATGGCGAGCGCCTGTTCAGCCCGTCGTCTCCGACCCAGTCTACTAACGAGTGCGCGCCGGAGCTACTGCCACAGTCATCGGTTCCTCTGGGCGTTGCGTACCTTAGGATCTCTCTCTCACAACAGAAAAGCTCCGAAGCCATCACGGAAGAAATCAACGAGCGGGCGGCTGGGGCAACCAAGGGTTGGATCCTGGATTTGCGTGCCAGTGGTGGAGGCAATATGTGGCCTGCGCTTGCGGGGCTTGGATCGCTCCTTGGAAGCGGCGTAGCGGGCTATTTCGTTGACGCGGATGAAGTGTTCACGCCATGGGGATATTCCAGTCAAGGAGCATGGCTTGCCAGTCCAGAATCGGTTCTGGGCGCGATAGCGCAGGAAAGGCGGCGGGAATCTAAGGGCCGAGCTAGAATCGCAGTTCTCACGGACAGGGGAGTGGCGAGTTCTGGTGAGGCTCTCGCCATTGCGTTCCGAGGAAGGGACGAGACGAAGTCTTTTGGCGCGCCCACGTGCGGACTGTCTACTGCGGTTCAGGTCTTTCGGTTACAAAGTGGCGCGCGGCTCGGACTCGTTGTCTCCAGGATGGCAGACAGGACGAAAGTGGTGTACGGAGGTTCGGTTGTGCCGGATGAACGCGTCACCGAGCAGGGCGAAGTTGTCCAAAGAGCGAGCGAATGGCTCCTTCGATAGTCCCGCGGACGGATATACTACCGGGGCTACTGCACGATGATCCTCGCGGGAAATTCAAAAGTCTGACGACCTGGCGCGCTACCGCTAGAAGTACACCAATCACGAAGGGTGCGCTTTGTCCACGTTCGAGCCAAGAGGCTAACCACGAGTCTCGCGCGCCCTCATTTTGCGAGCAACTAGGCTCCCAAGGTATGGCCCCGTGAAGAAGTCGATGCTCGAACCGGCCACATTCGCGCTTCTTCGGACGCCCCTACTGCCAGTCGACGCCCTTTTGGACTGGTCTGAGGCCAGTCCGCATGCCAATCGTGGCGGCCCTGAAAGCTTCGATGATTGGAGGCGCGATAGCGACGCACTCCGCGCCTCGCTCCGCGCGATCATTTCTGAATCATACGTGCGAAAGGCGATCGCAATCGCTTCACCTTCCCTGCACGCGGCGATCGACCACTGGTTAGCGTTCCCGGAGAGTCGGCGCGGGCGACGCGCCGAACTAGCGCTCACTAAGTATTTCACCAGAATGGCGAGTCGCCCCACGCCGTTCGGCTTGTTCGCAGGCTGTTCCCTGGTCCAAGTGACAGGCGCAACTGGTTCCGCCGTCGCCTTGCAACCTCGCGACACTTGGGTTATCCATGCTCGGCTCAAGTTCAATATTTTGCGGCTGATAGCCTCAGCCTTTGCCGCCGATCAGTCTCAAGGGAAGTCGGTTCGGTATATCGCTAGCCCGACGCTCGAGCGAGGCGCGTTTGAGTCGTGGCAGCTCATAGTGCCCGCTAAATCGACGCAAGGAGGTTATAGCATTGTTAGGCTTCAGGCAGAGCCCGTTCTCGACGACGTAATCCAAGCCGCCCGCCTTAAGGAGATGACGGTCGAACAACTTGTCCAGGTCGCGATCACGAGGTCCGGTCGGACGGGGCAGTCTGGCGAGGCCGAAGACTACATTAGGGAACTCATCGACTCGGGCGTTCTTGTATCCTCAATCGAACCATCAGTTACAAGCGATGCCGCGATTGATGAACTCTTGGCGTTTTTTACCCTTGTTTCGGAGGACTCGAACGCAACTGTCAGCTTGGCTGAGATGCGAGAACGGCTTAAGACGTCTCGGCAAACCGGAACTGATGCTCGTTCTGATCTGGGACACGCCGATGTTCTTCTCCAATTGTTGCCAGTGTCGGCCGAAGGGCGTCTGCCTCCCTCGCCTCTACACGTTGAACTCTGGAAGCCTACCGCGGCGAACACGCTAGGAACCGCCACGGTTCAGTCCGTCATTGCCGGCGTTTCCGCACTGTGTTTGGTCGGACGTCGACTGGAGTCGGCCGCGTTGGAGGAGTTCCGAGAGCGGTTCGTCATGCGCTACGAGCGAGCCTGTGTCCCCCTTCTCCGGGCCCTAGATGAGGAAGACGGCGTGCCATTCGGCGTCGGCGGGGTAGCTGGTCCGCCCGCGGATCAAACCGCGGCCCGAGAGTTTCGTCGAAAAGTGATGGAATGCCTTGTCTCCTATCGCGGGGATGGTGTTCCCGAAGTCCTGCTGCAAAGCGAACACCCGAGCGACTCACACTACGATATTGAGGCGCCCGGAACGATGGACGTGTTCCTTTCTGTCAGTCGATTCGAGCAAGTCCCGGCGGAGGACAAACCGCACATTCTAATACGCGGGGTATCCTCGCCGGGGTGCCGTGCCATCGCCCGGTTCTGTCACATGGACGTCGACCTCAGAAGGTCTGTTGCCGACTTCATGGCTGCGGAGGAGAGCCACCGCGGTGGGCCCGTTCTTGCTGAACTTGTGTACGCGCCACGCGGGGGCGACGTCGACGCGCTATGTCGGCCCAGTCTCCGCCGTTATGAAATTCCAATACTTAGCAGAGGGAGCGCCGCCAAGATAGATACCATCGAACCTAACGACCTAATGGTTAGCGTCGCGCCCGATGGCAGGGTCGTCCTCTACTCATTGCGATTAGAACGCGAAGTCATCCCTAGGCTTACGAACGCTCACTCTTACTGGCACCCCCTGGCCCCAGCTGTCTACAGGTTCCTCTGCCATTTGCAATTTCAAGGATGTGGCGTCCCATCGCTGCCTTGGGAGGGACTCGCGGACTGGCCAATACTTCCACGGGTCCGTGTGGGTGCAGCGCTGCTCGCGCTCGCTCGATGGAAAGTGACCAAGGAGGAGTTGTTCGACGCAATGAACCTGGAGGGCTACGAACGGTTCGACGCAATCAGGAAACTCAGGGCGCGAAGGGGTTGGCCGCGATGGACGAATCTGGTGGAAGGAGACAACCTTCTCGCAATTGACTTTGACAACCCGCTCTCAGTAGAGGCGTGCGTGAGCGCCATGCGGCGGTCTCAGGAGCATTCCTTTCTCGAAGAAGCGTTCGCCATCAACAGGGACGGAGGGACGGGGTGCAGCGACGGAACCTACGCCACTGAGATCATCCTACCGGTCACCCGAACACCTACGGCCCGGCCGCCGGCAGCGTCATCACACGAGTTTTGTGGCAATCGAGCAGGGGTTAGAGCAACGTCCGCCGCTCCGACCTTTCGTCGACTCCCGCCGGGAGGGGAATGTCTCTACGTCAAAGTGTATGGAAGCAATGTTGCTCTCGACAACTTTGCGTCAATCGATCTGCGGCGCTTCTGCCAAACGATGGGACCCGGTGTTTCTTGGTTCTTTCTTAGGTACCGCGACCCGGAGCTTCATCTTCGCGTGCGGTTCTTCAATCTGGGCGATGACAATGCCAAGGCGTTTCTCGCTGCCATCGCTCTCCGGATTGAATGTGGCGATCTTGTGGAAAGTAGTGTCGCTACCTACCAAAGAGAAGTCGAACGCTACGGTGGTGTCGAAGGAATGACTCTGTCCGAGGAAATATTCTGCGCAGATAGTGACGCCGTTTTGTCGCTGTTTCCCGACATCTTGGAAATGTCCACCTCTGAACGGTGGGCACTGGCCGCGGCCGGTGCGGCCTCGTTGATCGACCGCGCCTCGGCGGACCCGCTGCATCGACGTTCCGCCATAGAACACCTCCTTGCATCCTCTAAAATGGCAATTGGCGACGGCTCGCAGCTGCCTCGAGTTGCCGATGGCCTTATCAGAGGGCGGCGGCTGGAGCTAGACCGCTACAAGTTCTGGCGACGTCCCGAGATCGAGTGCCCGGCCTTTGAAGGCCGCGAGCGATCTCTTGCTACTCGCTGGTCTTCTCTTGCGAGCTTGGCTCAGGATGGAATCCTTTCTCGACCATGGGCGTCAGTGGTGGCGGCAGCTGTGCATATGCATATCAATCGAGTTCTCCCCTTGACAGACGCAATACCGGAGTATGCGATCGCCCGCGCTCTACATCGGCGACTCGGCGCCCACCGGCACCTGGAAAACGTGAATCGGAGCTGAAATGACTGCACTTATCAAACCGGTCCGGCCAAAGGTATGCTTTGTTACGCGCGGTCGCGGTCGAGGTCATGCCATTCCGGACCTGGCGATCGTCCGTCGCCTTAGAGAGTCGGTACCGGGGATTCACGCGTGCTTCGTCTCCTATGGCACGGGGACCGATGTCCTCCGTAATGGAGGCGAGGAGGTGTACGATTTGCAGCTCGGGACAAATCCCGAGTACAACGAGGTGGTCGTGACCGTGCACAGAGCGTTAGTTGACATCGCTCCTGACCTAGTGGTCAGTCACGAAGAGCCTGGAGCTCTCCTGGCCGCTCATCTTCTGGGCCTTGAGTGCCTGTTCCTGACGCACTGGTTTACCACCTGGGAACATCCTTCCACCCACGCACTTCGCTACTCGGCCGAGCTGATTTTCTTGAGTGACAAAGGAATTTTCCCCGAACCGCCGGGACGCGCCGAATCAATAAGATATTGCGGACCCGTTGTGCGGCCTCTTTGTGTCACCCCAAGTGAGCGTGATGCCCTGCGCGGGCGCCTCGGAATGAGTAACGAAGTGCGGCTAATTGTGGTTGTGCAGGGGTCGGCGGCGGAGAGCGACGCGCCGCTCGCCGAATTGGTGCTGAAGGCTTTTCGGCTTGTGGCGGGACGGAAGCGGCTCGTGTGGTTTGCCGATGGTGATAAGGACTCGATTGAGTCGCGGCTGTTGGCGTCCGACACGATAGAGGTTCGCGACCAAGACCCAGCTTTGGAGAGATGGCTTCTTGCGAGCGACGCGACGATAACAAAGGGTACGTACAACCTAAACCTTGAGCTTCGAGCTTTGGGTGTCCCTTTCGTTGTTGTATCTTCGGGTCATAACCATATCGACGACCTCTATAGCCAACGGCTTTCGCGCCAGTTCCTTTGGGCAGGCGAGACAGAGCCGGACGATTTGGCTCGACGCCTTGAAGAAGAAATGACCCGAACGCGACCTGCTCCAGACACGTCACTTCTTAATAGCGGCGGTGCGCATGCCGCGGCCAGTGGGATCGCTCGGAGACTTCGGCGTCCGTCCGAAATCGCCACGGCCGATCAAAGCACCACGTGACGGGCAGAAGATGCCGTACGAAGCGCCCGGCTTCCGACGCGGACTCGTCGCCGCAATTCGAGCCGCAACCGGCTCGAAAGCGGCGGCGCTGCGTGACTGGAGTTCTTCGGCGACGGATCCAGGGGCGCGTGGTGTACTCCGGATCCGGTGTAGGGGCGACCTTCCAAGTGGCGAAAGGCATATCGTCAATCTTGTTTACAAGTCCGACGGCGGGGGACGGCAGTCGACCATCGAAACTGAGCGAGCGTTCTATCAATCTCGTTTCGGCAAATGCATACCGAAAGGGATGCAACTACCAGCCTTGTATCATGTCGCAACGCGCTCGGGCAGAGCGACTGGCCTATTCCTGGAAGATCTAACGACAGGAGCCACGCAGCTAAAGACTTCCGACGACTACGTCTTCGCCGCCGGGGTGCTGGGGCGCTTTAACGGTGAGGCTGCACCCCCGGGCAATGCTAATCCGGTTTGGATGCGGAAGTTCGATTTTGAGGGTACCGGCACACTGCTTGCCCAATCGCCTACACGCCTGATTCGGACCTCGCTCTGGCGCCTAGTGGCAAGAACGGCGCTCTTCGCGAACCGATGGCGACAACTGACCTCGCTGCTTCCTCAATGCGTCTCACACAATGACCCTACAGCTTTGAATCTTCTGCTGCGGCGCCGGCCGAAGACTCTTCTCGTGTTCGACTGGGAGCACGTCGGTGCCGCCTGCGTCGGCTCGGACCTTTCGGCTTTGGTCGGTGGTAGCCTCTTTCTTGGTGAGGGTGTCGACGCACTGTCGCCGTCAGGAGTTAGCGAATCCTTGGCGGCGTATTGTACGGAAGTAGACCGCCATCGCCTCGGAAGCGAGTCTCAAGCGTACGAGGGCTACGCTCTGTGCAGCGGCCTTCGGTGCCTGCGTCGCGCGCGCTTCGTCCAGGCGCTGGCTCAAAAGCCAGCGCTTCGTGTTTGGTGGCGTCGCAGATTTCACGAGTCGGCGACCGAACTCTTTCGGAGGTTTGACTCGCAAGCTGAGGGGCAAATAGCCGAGGCGCTGCGGATTTCGAGCTGAGGCCACGAGTATGGAACGCGCTAGCACAACCATCGTTGTCTCTGTTAGCAGAGTCGCAATTGACGCTGCGCATATACCGGTTGTCGTCGTTTCGTCTGTTCAAGAGGGCGTTGTAATAGCAACGACGGCCGGGCGCGCACTACTACTCTGCCTAGAGCCGCTGGACTCAAGGGACACCGCGCTTCTAGTTGCGTTGTGTTCGCGACGTGACTTGGACGTACGTCTTGTTGTCACCACTTATTCGAGCGGAGAGGGCGACGACACGCTGAGTCAGCACGAGGCGACGGCATACACATTCTCGAGTCGACCTAGCGACGCCATCATCTCAGAGTTCTTAAGGCGGTGCACAGCCTTGCCACAACCGGGCTTACATTGCGGCTTAGACGACACCGCTTGGTGCGATGTCATTGAAGCGTTAAGTGACGGCGGATTGAGTCCGGAGGCGTTTGCGTCGGCCGTTGGCGCCGAAGAGGTGTACTTGATTCGACGGTCTCTTCTCAACTCGAGTTCGACTCCGCGAGCGATGCCAGGGTTGCCGTTGCTTTCCGGTACCGGCGCCAGTGGAATTGTGGGCTACGCGCTCACGACCGGCCAATCACTTCGGGTCGATAACCCATTGACTGACGCCCGGTTCAAAGAAGAGATCGACGCCCCGAGCGGGCACGCGCCTGCTATGTTGTGGGTTCAGTTGGTTCGGGCGTCGGACGAGTCCATTTTGGGCGCCGTCGTTGTGTCAAAACGGCACCCGCTAATACGTGAACGCGAGATGGCGTGCGCGGCTGCGTTGCTGGCGGAGTGTGTGGGGCGCAGTCTCGACGCACGAATGACCGCTCGGGATGCTGAAGTCATCGATGCTCCGCTTCAGGACGGTGGCGGGATCGCAGTAGCGCTCGTTCCACCCAGTAGGCTCTTGAGGGCTCATACCGTCTTGACGCTGATGCTCATCGCGTCCGCCGGAGCGCTCATGATAGTTCCCATCGACGACAGTGTTGCAGCGTCCGTAAAGATTTCCGCCCGTGACCGCGTTGAGGTCACCAGTTCGGCCCCGGCGACTGTCGAATCCATGGACGTCAGAGCCGGGCATTTCGTCGAAACTGGGACGCTGCTCCTTCGTTTCGCCAGACTTGGCAATGCCAGTCACGCTTCGCCAGCGCTACATTCGCCGAGACGGGGCATTGTTGCCGATGTAGTTGTAGAACCTGGTGCCTACGTCGCCGCCGGAGAACGGATTATGACGATTGTGGATCCGACCGGCGGGTTTGAAGCAACTATCCAGGTGCCAGCCGCGTCGTCCGGCATGCTGCATCCGGGCTCCAAGATTGTCTTAACGCTTGACGGATTCCCTCGTTCCAGGCTGGAAGCGTTAGTGACCGAGGTAGGTCTTGGAGTTACTCCTAGTGGAGCGGCAGGCTCGCCACAGCCCACGACCACTGTGCGCGCCGAGTTGGCAGGACGCCATTTCCAATCTCTTTCAGGTGCCGAGCCTTTGAAAGACGGTATGGCGGGCCGTGCGAGACTTACCAGAGGCCGCATGCCCCTCCTTCATCACATCTTTCCGTCCCTTAGGAGGTTTTTTGGCCTGGGTGGATATTTAGTAGGCTACATATCGGCGTAGTCGCCTTCTTAATGCCTATCGTCATTGGTCCCGATCACCTAAGCTCCCTAGTGGATTACGGCACCATTTCCGCCGCGTTTTCCTTCAGCGACGCCTATGAAGTGCGAGGTGGTCCCGGACCGAGCGCGTACTTGACGTTGCGGCGCGGCGTTCGCGCCGGAGTCGTTGACTATGATGATCTTAGCGTCGCGCCGGCAGACTGGGCAAGAATGTTCGATATCTCTCGCTGGCTCGTTCTTGCGGCATTCGACGATGGCCGATGCGTTGGAGGGGCCACGGTCGCTTGTCTTACGCCAGACCTCAAGATTTTGGAGGGTCGATCAGACTTGGACGCAGTCTCGGACGTGAGAGTATGGCCGAACTACCGCAAGCGCGGAGTCGCTACGGTGCTCCTTCGCTCTGCCGCGAGCCAGTCACTTTCGGCCGGAATCAAATATCTGAAAGTCGAAACTCAAAATACGAACGTGTCGGCCTGCCGGCTCTATTCGAGCACCGAATTCCGTTTGGTGGCCGCGAACCCGAACGCATACCGTGGCGAGTCGCGTGAGTGGCAACTGACCTGGCTTCTGGACCTGAGATGCACTGATTCTCCCGGTGCAAAGGCTTGGGTCGTGATGCTCGGACTTCGAGTGAAGTGACGTTCACCATGCCCACAAAGGACACATCCCCTTCTCGCGAGAGGGGCATTCAAAGGTATGTCACAGCACTGCGGTCCGAGGCGCACCTTGCAACACGGGTTGCCTTAGCGTCGATTCTCGGACATGCGCTCCTGCTAGTGCCGCCATTCATCACCGCAGCGATCGTCGACGAAATCATCCCGACGCTAGATTCGTCCCTTCTATTGTTGGCCGCCGTCGGCTTTCTTGCAAGCCAAGTCCTCGTCGCGCTGTCGACATTTCTACGATCGTTGCTGCTGTCTCATTTTACCGCGCTGACTGAAGCTCGTGTAAGTCGCCAGATGCTGATGCATCTAGGTAGCCTTCCGTTGAGCTTCTTCGGCAACAGGTCTTCAGGAGAATTACTAACCTCAGTCAATTGCAACTCGACCGCGCGCGACCTGCTGACATCCGCCTCACTCTCCATGCTTATCGATGGACCAGCGGTATTTATCTACGCTGCGGTTCTCGGAGTGGCGCAGCCGGGAATGGCGGCCGGACTTCTTGGCCTGGCGATGGGCCGAGTCGCCGTGTTGGCCATAACAAAACCACGGCAGCGTGTTCTGACTGGGAGAATTGTTGAACTGCGATCGAAACTGCAGACGTCTGTGATCGAATTGGTCGGCGGAATAGAAACGCTGAAGGCCATGGGCCTCGAAAAGCGACTTACTATCGAATGGCTGGACACCATGAATAGAGCCCTTAGCGTGTCCATTACAAAGGGGAGAGTGGACGCGTCCGTAACTGCCGTTATGTTCCTGATCGGCACTTTTACGACTCTTCTGGTTACGTATGGTGGGGCGATGCTCGTTATTGAAGGACAACTGACTCTTGGTGAGATGTTGGCCATCGCTTCGCTCAGTGGCGCCTTCGTAAGCGCTTCCAGCAGCCTGGCATCATCAGCGATTAGTGTTCAGGCAATAGAGGCGTACACGGACCGGGTGGACGACGTCATGAATTCACCGGCAGAGCCAAGTGGCGGCTCGCCGATCTCGTCTTTCTCAGGGATGGTGGAGTTGGACAATGTACAGTTCGCGTACGACCCTTCCGGTCCACCAGTTCTCAGGGAGGTGAGCCTGACAGTGAAACCCGGCGCGAAGATCGTCATCGTTGGTCGAACAGGTTGCGGCAAGTCAACGTTGGCCCGTTTGATTGCGGGGCTCCTCACTCCATCATCAGGGGAAATTCGAGTCGACGGACGGAAACTTAGCGATGTGTCCCCCTGGAGCATTCGCAGGCGGATTGGACTCGTCGCTCAAGAGACTCATCTTTTTGGCCAGTCTATAAGAAGCAATGTATCTCTGTCGCGTCCAAACATGGCATTCAGCGACGTGATTCGCGCTTGCGAGCTCGCTTGCATACATGACGAAATCGTCAGTATGGGAGGCGGGTATGAAGCCATCCTATCGGACAGAGGAGCGTCGTTGTCGGGAGGGCAAAGACAGCGTCTCGCTCTCGCAAGAGCCATAGCCGCAAGACCGAGTCTTCTGATTCTAGATGAGGCTACAAGCCAACTAGACCCTGGAACAGAACGGCGGGTGCTTGACAACGTGGCCGCATTGGGAGCGGCAGTTGTTGCCATCACTCACCGGCTCGGCACGATCGGCGCGTACGATTCCGTAATTGTATTAGATCGTGGAACAATTGTGGATCAGGGAACGGCCCACGAAGTTACGGCTCGCGGCTCGCTGAAGGTTCTTGCATAACACCCAGGACATCGCGGGAAGGATTACCTCGGCGTGGCTACCCTAGCTTGGCATTTCATAGACGTTAGTCATAATGCCATTGTCGTCTATCTCGATTACGGGCTCTTCGTCATAAGCGCGGACCGTAAGCCTGCCGCCTAGTTTGAAGGCAGCGAGGTCGCGGCACAGGATGTCAAACCTATTGGATAGCTCTGGAGCGGTGAGCCCTGTGACGGCCACGATCCGCTGCAGGTGACCTTCGTCCCACGTGTTTGACCCGTGGCCAACATAAACATAGGACGTGCCGAAGTCTCTGAGGACCGATAGCCGATGATCGTCGTGAAGACGCATCATCACCTTCATGTCCTCGGATCTGAAGGCGTTCCTTCCGAAGTCATCATAGCGGGGGTAGGAAGAGTGTTTGCACAGTAAAGTATTCGGGATGCCAGGCGCCCAAGTAGGCATACCTCTCGGATGTGTCCAGTCGCACCAGTATAGACTTCTACTCGACCGCATTAACTGAAGCTGATCGCCGAGGACGCACGCATCGGCCTCCTCCGACAGCACGAAGTCCATCTGTCTAGAAAGGCGTCTAGGGTGGTACATATCGTCATCATCCCACTGACACAGAAAGTCGCCTAGGGACTCACGCACCGATAGGTTCCGCAACGCGCCCAAGGTCAACGCGCCCAGGGGCACTTCCAGAAGCGTGATATCTCCGAATGTGGTGCGTTCAAGGGATTCGCGAAGGCTGCGGTCCTCGACTCCTCCATCGACCACAATCACCAGGTCGCGGGGCTCGTAGTCTTGGCGGGCGAAGTCTCGCACTCGCGCCAAAGCCATCTCACGTCGGCCTCGAGTGACCATCAAGCAGGTCACGTGGGGGTTGGTTGCCATCTCGTCAGCGTCCAGATATGCAGAATCCAGCGCCCTTGCGGGTCTGACCCATCGACAAGTGCGGCTCGACTAACGGGAGAGTCCCGATCGATGTGAAACCGCACACAGTCGGAAATCTATTACCGAGGAGACGGACCGTTACCGTTCGGCACACGGAGATGGCTGATGGCGACTGGCAACCACTGACCACGAATGTTCGCCACGAGTGTTCCTTCGAGCATGCCTGGTTGACCACCACTGGGAAGGAAGCGAACCTCAGCTCCCACCGGCATTTCCTGGGCGGCAGACGGCCACTGCGCAGCAACAATCAATGACAGGACCCAAAGACAGACGATTACAATCGCACGATGTTTAGTCATGGAGCAAGTGGCCTCTTCTGTCAATGATACCGATTTCCCGGAGCGTGTCTACCCATGGGAGGTGGACTCGAGCCGTAGGTCCGGGCTGGACGCGCTGGCCACAAGTGCAACGATGAGATGAAATACCGCACAGGCGGACCGACGGGATAGCTACGAGTGAAGGGCCACTCGAGCGAGTGTTCGCGCATGTCACCTCGCCGCCGATGTCCGGAACCTTATGGCCGATGCCTGACTACCTCTGGCGGTCCGTGAAAATCCTCAACGCAGTTGTGACATAGTTCCGACATTCGTGAACTGATGGACACGGTGCCTGGCTGGGTCCTGAAACAGAAGCCTTCAAAAACGGGGCGACAGGCAACCTCGCGTTCCTCGTCGGATAACTGCTTCCAGCAAGATGGATTCTTGCGCCCTCCGCGTAGAAAGCTTTGAAACATTCGCAAAGTTCCGACACGGAACGAGACACCGAGTCCTCGACTCCACCGAAGACGGCACTACTAAGGTCGGGGACATCCGGCCCCCGACTTGCTGGCATCCAGAAATGCAATGACTCCCCCAACGGCCAGTCGCGAACGTAGCGCTCGACTTGAGACCTGCTGCGACGAGCGTGCGGTCGCGAAATCGAAGAGTTAGGATCTGACGCAATCCCAGCATTCCACACTGCGCCATGTGTTGAGCGAGCGTCCTGATCCCCTGGCATGCTCCAAGGGCACGATTTGATAGACATCGAGTTCTACAACCGTGCCCTCACCGCGACCGAGCGCGAGGCCGTTTTTTCGGCTGGGCGGACTGACCGACGCAATAGCGGCAAAGTAGAGAGCTTCGAGTTCATCGCTCCTGTCCCTCTTTCAACCATGGCAAGCCCGTCGCTTTTTTGTTGAGAATGGGTCTCTTACGGGTGGCTCGTAGCCTAATCGCTTTGCGACCGGAGCTGTAATCGCCCATAGAGCATCGAGTTCTGCATCGGCCCACGCGTGCCATTTTCCAATACTCGTCTGATGAACGCCAAGTGATTCCCGAACCTTCCAGTCTCCGTATCCCCAGGTGTGGGACCTTCGGAATGCTGCTGCGACCAAGTCGGGCGTCGGCTCCTCGCCGATGAACCGTAGGGCCCTAGACACGACGGCGTCCGGCGCGCAGACGAGCTCCTCGTACTTAAACATTAGACAGCGGTTGGCGTGCGCCGAACCGAACGTCGCGATCGCCTCATAGACCTCGCACCAGTATTGGCCCCATCCCTCCCGCGTTCGGCCGTATCTCTTGAGCGCCGACGCGACGTCAGGATCCTCCGGTTCGTCCATCATGAAAAACGGAAACCGCTCCAGCGAGTCGATGGTGTCAAACGGGTGACGCGTGATGAACAGGTAGCGGGTCTCGGAACCGAAAAGACGGTCAATCAAGGGCAACAGGCGGTAATAGTTTGGCGTCTTGTCGATCCATCGTTGCTTACCCTGTTGTTCTGCGTAGGAATCGAGGAAGGATCTTGCCAACCTGCCCAGAGCGTCGAGTACTTGATCGCCCGATACACCGAGTTGGGCAAGGCCCGTCAAGACCTGGGGATAACCGAGGAAGGCCTCAAGACCCGCAACAAACTTCGACTCTGGAGGGCACGCAAGGTTAGGATGACTGTCCAAGAGATATCGCATCAGGGTTGTTCCGGATCGGTGGCAGCCGACCAAGAACACCGGCGGCGCGACCGCTTCTCGAGACATAAAATCTTCGCTACCGTTTACGATATTCATTGCCTTTCCTTTAAGTGATTCTTGTAACAGGCACATGGCGGCGCTGAGGGTCAGTCCGGCTTACGCCAGTTTAAGGTATTCACCGATGCGCTGACCGAGCACTGAGAGTCCTGAGCCGTCGTTTGCCGAGTTCCATCCATCGCTGGAGTTTCGCACGGCCTCAACCTGCCGAGGTTGAGACCGCACGGAAGCCGGCGATTTTATCGCGAAGGCGATGGCCGTAGTGGGGGAAATGAGCATTCGGCGCCTGGCGAACGCACTTGTTCGCAAACACCATCGCGCGGTGCTGCGTTTGGTTCGGATCGGCGACACGGCGACTTCAGCTTGCGGCGGGCTGGTGCGGTCGTCCTCGACGGCCACTTTCACGGCAAGTGGTTGCGCCGGGCGTCGCATGAAGATTCCCCTAGCTGATCGGCAGCCACCGGCCCGACCTCAGGCCCGAACGCCGTGTGCTCCGCCGACCTCGTGATCGACTCGCACGGCCCGAGGCCGGGTGTTGAAGTGCGTGACGATCGTCCTCCCGAGTGAGCCGCGGTGGGTGTGTGAGCCCTATATCTTTACGCGCTGTCTCCCTGTCAAAGAGAAATTCGCTATTCGCGATTGACTTTGTGATGCAACGACTTCCATGTGATCCAACAACACGAATCGTCGGTTGTACTAAGTCGATGCCATTCGCCGGGCGTCAAGAAAATCGGCGCCACAGCCTTGGGATCGGATTCGCGCCGGTGAACCAAATTCGAGCCAGTTCTCGTCGGTGACTGAAGGCCCGCACGACGGAAGGAGGTCCGCGATCTACGGCGGAAAGCGCGCGGTTCGATTGCCGCGGCAGCAACGAGTTCAGCTGGGTGTGATGCCCGGCAGCGGCACGACGACGCTGTCAGGCGCAAAACAGGGAGGATCGGCTCTCCAATCACCGGAGCTATTGGCCCTGCTCGCAGTTCGAGTAGGGCCCTGGTGACTCCGTCCGATAGCCTATTGAGTCCCCAGCCGCGACGACTCTGACAGGCGACTGGCGAACGAACATTCAGAGAGGTTCGACGCCCTAACCAGAATGACTCTGACGTTGGGGGCTCGAATAGACACTTCGTTCCACAGGATTCATTTAGCGATGAAAGGCGACGATCGATTTACGTTCAAACCCTAGCAGGCCAGTCTCTGACAGGGCCGCACCCCGCGCAAGTTTGTGAGACCGGTGGACAGCAAGGATACACAGATTTCGATCACCGAAACCTGAACTCGAGACACAGCACCTACTTCACCTTAGTGGGGCCGGCCGCATCGTCGATGAACTTCCTTCCGGCGCCTATATTACCGTGAGGAAATGGCCGGTTCGGTATTACTTTTCCGACAAAGTCGCACAATTTATCCCATCCATCTCCCTTCTCCCAAGATAGCTCTGCGAACTGCGAAGAGCGACCATGGAAGTACTCTCGAACAGATTCGTTATGGGACTTGTATCTTCGAAGGTAGGTGTTTTCATGCCCCACTGGGTGGCCGACACCGTAAATCCACTGTCGCATTTCCGTATCGGACGTGCCGAAATGTGTCGTAACGCTCTTAATCCAACCGTCGGGACTTCTGGTTGTTAGGACAAATTTGCTGCCAGGGAAATGCTCGTCGCACAGCTGGTATAGCATCGGCCACGGATTGTCTCGGAATGCGTCATGATTCGCCGCGAGGGCCAGCGCCTCATCGTAGTTCGACCTGCGCAACAGAGCTGCAAGGTGGAGTTGGGTGCCACATACGGTGTAACCCAACTGACTCATTGCTTGGCCGAATGTGGTCGTGCCCGTCTTGTGGAAGCCGATACAAAACACCTTCGGTTCGCTTGCTCCCAAGTGTGAGTCCTCCATGCAGGTTTGGACGCCACAAATCGTAACATGCCTATTCGCTCCCAAAGAGGGAGATGCGCGTCCTTTTCAAGCGCACCAGCGCCGACGGTCGGAACGTGGAAAGAGTGGAGGAAGGCATGTTCCAGTGGGCGCCAGGCACTACGCGTGAACAATGCCAATAGAGATGCGCGGACGATCAAACGCGCAATCTAGATTCAGTAAGCCGCCGACCTTACGCCGCACTTACACTCGAAACTGTTCCGATACGAGAGCATCAAATTAGTTAGTCGAGAGAAACGCAACGCCGCCGTAAGAGGCTCTTCGAGGAGCCCTTATATAGAACGGTGTTGGGGAAAGTGGTGCAGACAGGCGCACACTAGGAAGCGATCGCGATCATCAAGCGAATCGGCTGCAGGACAGCGCTGCTCTTTGGCCGAGCGGACGGTGTTCGATCTCCCTGCGTGTCGGAGCGCCAGGACTTGCCACGGTTGCGACCGTCCCCGCACAGGCAGCCGCAGCCGTGAACATCTTGTCGCTGACCCCGCCTTGGTCCGAGGGCACCACGTTCTGGAGGACTTTCTTCAAGCGAACGCGAGAGGGCCCCGAGCCAGGTCTCTACCCTGGATGACAAGTCGAATGTCTGCTTGTCGAACACTTAGGTCGCCTGTCGTCCGCGACCTGCGGTTTCCGGTTTGCCGGAAGGTGAACCTCCAGCTTAACCGGTCTTTGCCTTCCTCCAAGCCGCCCATCTCTTCTTTTGAGCGTGGGAAATCCTAGCCTTGGCTGCCGCCGACAAGCGCCGTTTCTTTTCGTGGGGTTTGATGACAGCTATTCGCTCCACCCGTCGTCCCGTGACGTTCGTATTGTCCAGCTCCTTGAGCATGCGAGTCGCCCGATTGACAATTTCTTCGATCTGGGCCGCAATGAACTCGCGTTGCTGTTTCCACTCGTCAAGGCGCGCTCCAACTTTATCCAACGCCGCTCCTATATCATCCGGCACCACATTCGGCCTCCATTCAACTGAAAACGTAATATACGGTTGTTAACAATTCAATAACGTCAAAGGTATTACAAAATCGCACAATGAGATTACACTATCGCCCTGCCGAACGGTAGTTTTAGTCGCCGTTCCTTGCGCTCTCGGCTTGGGGAGATCGGGCACCGCGGAGCGCTAGAACCGCGTTCTCGGTCGTTACCGTCGGCCTTCCGCTGGAGCTGAAGAGTGATGTGGTTGCCTTTGCGCGAAGAGCACGCAAGAATGGGCATTCTCGGATGCACTGCGTCCGGCAAGTAGCAAAAGGTCTCCCTTCAGAGCCGGCCTCGTCGGCCCGAAGACTTCGCCGACGCTGCAGGTCTGAAACAGTGCTGGAGTTCGACTATTCAACGGCGAGCACGATGGTACACCGCTCGTAAGTCGCCGCGCGTAAGGGCCGAGCCCAGTGCCATTCGAGTTCCTGCGACGACCGCTGCACTGATCCACGGCTATGCTGGCGGTCGCCAATGCGGCAGAGCCGACGCTCCTTGCATAAGCGCCGCGTGTGGATATTTGCGAACGCCTTGCTCGTGGCTAAGACGCCACCCGTCGGTGGGCAGAACCGACGTCGATTGCCCGTCTCGGAGGTGGTTCACGCCGAGGCTCCGATCAGGCCGTACCGAGGTAAACCCGTAGCAAGTGACCTACCGACGGGGTGTCTGCGTTCCAATTCGGATGATTTCACCTCGGTCGAGTTCGGCGTGGACCTCGCTCGACCATTAGCCGCCAAACATCGCCCGGCAACTGCCTTCACATTGCCCGCGGCTAAAGGGGAGAACTACGGCATGCGAAGGGGCTTCTTCTCCCTCAGTTACCGCCCGTGGGGGCACGGAAGCACCAGCAATTGTGACCAGGATTCGAAGTCCGGGAGGGAAACGACCATTGCGTCGGATGGTGCGACGAACCACACTTCTCTTCTGAGGTCCGCCGTTAGCGCTCCGGCGCCATAGGTGATGGATCAATGGGCCGGGCGACTCATGAAGGCCGCGAGTGCCGAACCCGATGCGATAGGGCATACCGCACAATTACGCTCTCAGGCACCGATGAGAGTGTGGCGCGTGCGGCCAGCGACCCGTCAAAAAGCCCCGACCACCCTTTATTAGCCGCCCGCGAGACTGCGATCCGGTTCGCCAGGCGAACGGCTAGCTGCTCTAGCGACTCAAGCCGTCCGACCGTCACCGACTCACACCCTGTCGCGAGCACGGTCGCGACCGTTTGGTCATTCGACATTAATGCTCTGCACGCCCGCAAGTAGCGGACGTAGCCGTCCGCGGACTCGCCGGCAGTCATTCTCAGTCCTGGCCCGCCGCTAGGAGACCAGCCCGCAGTGCAGTCAGCCATGGCGACCAGCGCGAGAAACGCCCTGTACCGAGAGAAAAGCATTTGAACTGTTTGATATGTCACCGCGTGCATTCCCGCCTCAAGCGCCAGTGCGGCTATCACGTAAAGAGCGAATATCACAAGAGGGACGCGGTTCAGGGCAAGCGCGCTGGGTCGCTTCGAGCTACCGAAGACTAGATACGACCGAAATAGCGGTGTCAAGGTGACCATGGTCACAAGCAAACCGCGATTCGACAAAAACTCGTCCCGTGGCCAGGTCCCGAGCGCTAGCTTGAGCCCCTTCTCAAACGCCCCATAGTCGACGGGGCGCGGCTCCACCGGTGCATGCCTCGCAGAAACATCGACCTGTTCCTTGGTAAAGTCCCAGAAGGACGTTGTTGTCCAGCTCCCGGCCGACAAGGCGATGATATCCCGTTCGAACGACACGGTGGACGATGCCGCATTGAACAAAGGTCGTGAAATATCCGCGCGGCCGCGAAGCGGTTCCATCGCTAAGTCAGTGAGCAGAGACCCGTGGTCCGACCGAGCGCTGGGAAACTCGGATACCTTCAGAGGGCACAATCCTTCGTGCGGTGTTACAATTAGATAATCCCCAACGATTCTGAAAGTATTGAATGGAAATATACGACACGTCTCGGGCTTTGATCGAAACCCCAACTCTTCATGGAGTCTACATCGCCTCTCCGCGGTTAGCATGAAGCAGCCAGGCGGAAGGCTCCTCGCCATAGTTACATCGGATCCCCCATGCCTTGAACGCGGCGCGAAGAACAGCAGAACGGTGGGAGACAGCGTCGCCTGAGCGTCGCGTTCTGCGGTTGCCCCCATCAAATACCCGTGGCCCCTACAGCACAGGGCATCGCACGTAGAGCAGTCGTAGTCTAAAGACCCACTCACGAACGGAAAGTACACATTCGACCTGCCAAAGCGCTTCTCTCCGTCCGAAGTTACCAGGCGAACATCAATGGCGGGGGATATCTCATCGCTCATCTCTGTACCAGTCCCTTCACCGGCGATCAGTTTCTTGAAAAGAGCCACAGACTACTACCACGAGAGGAGCAGAAGCCCGCGGATCTGACTAAGCCGGATCGGCCCGAAGGCTCTAGAGTCACCGTGGACTGTACGGTTGTCGCCAAGCACGAAGTACTCCTCAGGCGGTACTTCAAACCCGTGTGGATGCGCAGAAAACTCGCCCCACGATTCCCCGGGCGTAGTTAATGCGCTGTCAACGCTGTTGTCCGGAAGCCCATCAATTGAAAGGATGCCGTCCGTGAGCCTGACACGTTGATGGCCTTGAGCCACGAGGCGTTTTACCAAGAGGCGTCCGCGTCCGCTTGGGTCTGCAACGACGACCACACTACCCCGTTCGACCAACGCCCGCTGCGCAGTCGCAGGAAGACGATGAGTCCGGAGAACCAAAATCTGATTCCCATCGGAAAGCGTCCGTTCCATCGACTCGCCCCTAACCGTGAGCACCTCAGTGAAGCCGACGAGAGTCACAAACAGTAATAGGACAAACGCAGATATGAGGACGCGAAGCACCCTGGCGATCACGGGTTATGAGGGCGGTTGCCGATCGCCAGCACGAGCGTCCAGTTCGGCGGTTCCTACAAGCTCGGCTTGCGAGTATCCCAAGTCATGGAGCAACCGCCCGACGGTATCGCACCGGCTGGGAAGCGTCTGCGTGCCGGGCGTTCCACACTTTGCGCAGTAGTCACAAACGGCCAGGAGTGGTTGATTCTTAGGGACCTCGTGTGTAATGCGGGCTTCCAGTTCATTAATTGGAATTACAAGAGCCCCGGGAACCGGTGACCGACGGATGTCCTCTCGCTCGCGCGTGTCAAGAAGCAATAGGTCGGAGCCGTCACGGAGGATAGACGACGAACTCGTTAGACGTGTCCCCTCCGAAGCGACGGATGTGTCACCAGAGATCCGGGCGATGCCGAGAGCCTGAAACACGTCGCGCTCGCGACTGGGCGACAAGCGGCCGACCCAGGAGTCCTTGACGCGGCCATCCTTTCCTACGAGGAGCAACGTGGGCGAGCCTGGAACCCCGATGCTACTGAACCGTGCCTGGCGCGATTCCGCAATGGAGAGACCGTAAGACGCGAGCATATGGGTCGCGACTGAGAGTGGATGCGGTGTCACAAGGATGGCTGGTGTACCGGCTGCCGCCATCGAGGACAGCAGATCTCGGTAGAACGGCACACTGGCCTCGGTAAACGTGCAGTTCGGCTGCAGCGCCAGAACTAGCGTGTGCGGGCTGGTCGACCACACCACGTTATCCAACGTCAGCTCATCGCCAACGGCCACAGTCCTTCCCGCGCCGCCCATTGTGTCGAAACGATTCAGAGCGGCCCCTGTTAGTAACACCGCCGCCACGACTAGCGTTCCCCAGTTTAGAAGTTTTTCCATGGTCTGCTCGGACGTGCGCCCCCTCGATAATCGGCCCATCGGCGGTATGGAGCCATGCATTCGCACGCATGGCTCCATACCAGTCACTTCTCACACGCCGTCTACGAATTGCACAGCCCGCCGTTAACCTGGCATGTTCCGTCCGAGAACTCCACGCACAAGTGCGCGCCGCCGTCGACGTCTTGGCATTTGCCGCTCTTACACGCTTTGCACGCCGCCTCGGCCACATCGACCGACCTCTCAGGCATGGAGAAACCGGCTGCCATTGCCGTCATCAGCGGAAGCCTAACCAGATGGTTGAGCATTCTTCGAGTCATTCTTGTTCACCTCCTCCCATTGTTGAGATATTTGGGGAACGACCGGCACTGTGCCGCGGGCCCCGAGACCATTCTTCAAACGACGGCGCGACGGTCGAGTCGATAACCCGACAACCGGAGTCGCCCGACTCCAAATAGAACGTTAGATTTGACGAAATGACCGTCCTGGCTGCGATATCCTCGGGAAGGACGTGAAACCGCCATTGCGCTATCGCAGCGCTGATGGCGCCGGTGACGTCTGGGCCTGGACTTTGCACCGGGTCAATCGCCATCACTGCCCCATCCAACGACAGATGCACGCGGACAACTACGACCTGCGGCAACTCGAGGCTACTCCACGAAGTAGGACAAGCCGGCGGCGTCGCCGCTGCCACTGAGCGCCGCAGGTAACCCTCGGCCATTGATGCAGAGGTGTCCGGAGGGGAGTAACTAAGCGGAAAGTCCGGCAGGAGGCGCAGCAGGAATGCGCAGGCCGTAAAAGCTACCGCGACGAGTAAGTGAGGCGACATGTGGACTGTATATATGCGCCGTCGCGTATCTCAACGCAATACACCTGGTACCAATAAGTGCTCGCCGGGTCCGCGCGCGTGACGCTCCACCCGGTAAACGAGCCCACCGGCCCCGCGACACTCCGTCGCGCAATCGCCATGAAGGCACGTGAGTCAGCTATTCGGTTCGGTCAAAGGAAAGGTAGGCCGCCGCAGCGTAGATCGGCAGGTCTTGACGTTGAAGCAGGCTTTGGACGCGGCTGAACGTGCGAAGCGTCCGGACGCCGCGAGTACTGTGGATCAGGTGGCGGTGGTCAGTGCGGGCAGGCCGTGAGTTTGCGCGGGGCGGCCGTCCGCGTCGATTGCCGGACTGCTGGGGCCCAGACGACAAGGGGCCGTCAGGTGGACGTCCTAGGTCGACGCCTCAATGCTTCTCGCGGCCCCCCCATTGTGAGCGCCCCGATGGGTGAATTTACGGCCTTGGAGGGCAGACAGCAGATACGTCGGACGCATTACGACCCGCCAACAAGTAGATGTGGTGCAAAACCGATGGTTGGGGCGCGCCTGCCGGGGTAAGCTGCCACTTGATCAGCAATCCTTCCGCCTTCCCTTCCGTAAGACGCGCGTAAGACGCGCTGGCGTGACTGGTATTAAGGTCGAAAAGATAGTCCCAACAGTAGCTGTATCCGGCCGGAAGCATTAGCCGGCGCTCCCCAGACGACGGCGTTCGTGACGGCCCACTCTCTAGCGTGTGGTGAAGAACCAGCAGCGGCTGTGGAGCATTCAACTCTTTGCAGCTCAGCTTCACGTGCCCATATTCAATCGCTGTGATCTCGCGAACAGCCGTTCCGCATGAGAAGCGAATCGACAATGTTCTTATAGCCAGTCTGGAGCTGACAGACGGCAGGGACAGCCCTTTGACTGAAAATAGACACTCCTGACGCCCGCGGCACGTTGACGCAACGGTGGTTGTCACCATTGCCGAATCGACACCGTCCGACCAACGCGCCTCAAGGATGGACATCGGAACTTGCGCGGAGGTAACATATTCGCCAATAACCACGAGCAGAAGCGCGGCCATGAGTTTCGTCATTGTTCCCGTCCTCTATGCGTGGCGGGGGCCGAGAAAGGCGAGCGTCTATCGCAGCCGATCCGAGGTCGCCAAGCCATACCTTTTTGTTAGGGCGCTAGGTTATCATGTTTGACGCCCCGGGTGTGTATTTGGTCTCGAGGTCGCCGCAAGAAGTGGACAAGGTGAGGGACCCCACGGCTGTTGTCCGACTAGCTTTGTTATGAATGCCCGGGCGTCCTTCCAGCTACGCGTTATCCCAATTCGCTTCTCGTCCGAATTAGTCCATCGCCTCAGACGGAAACGCCCTGGTTCGCGCGCCGCGACGAAGGCGTCTGAGTGTGGTTGGTGGAGATACAGAATGGCGCGCATCACCGTGCTGATGTACCCGGAACCAGGGCATCTGTTACCGACCTTCCGTATTTCATCCAGGCTTAGAGCACGGGGGCATGTCGTATCTTATCTAGTTACGCCGGCGTTTATGCCCGTGGTAGCGGATCTTGGATTCGAAGGACGATCGATATTCGACGGAATCGTGCCGGAGGTCGGCCATCGGCCATCGCTTTATGAGAGTCCAGTGCCCGGGATCATGCTGTGGGCAAGATTGGCGAGGCATCTAGGCGTTCGAAGTGGAACGACGCGGACCACGATCCGCCAAGCTGCGGCGGAGCACTTTGTTCCTGTCGTGAATCAAACCCGTCCAGATCTGGTGCTGTGCGACTCGAAAGTGGTGGAAGCGTGCGGAGACATAGTGTCCCAAGCAGGCAAAATTCGAATGATTGCGTTATGCACGGAATTGCCCGCTAACGGCCACGCGCTCGACTGCCCTGAACTTGTTCTTTGTCCGGAGGAGCTGGAGATTCCTGGTTCTTATGTCAATGTTCCGCGGCGGAGCTATTGTGAACCGTCGATTTTGCAGAGGAGACCACCGGTTCGGAAATCACCTCCCGTGGGGGTTAGCAAGTACTTGGTCTTTTGCTCCCTCGGCACCCAGAGTGCGTCATATCCCAACGCGCTTAGCATCCTCCAATCTGTGGTCGATGCCTTCTCGAGACGCACTGACGTCCGTGTGATTGTCGCAGCCGGAGGACTGACGTCCAACCTGGCTTTAAGAAAGATTCCGGCCAATGTCACGGTTGTAGGCGCGGTCGATCAACTACGCGTGTTGGCAAGGGCGAATCTGGCCATTTTGCACGGAGGCTTAGGCGGCGTTAAGGAATCGATAGTGTGTGGGGTGCCAATGATCATAGTGCCGTTTGCGTTTGATCAGCTACCGAACTCCGAAAGGATCCGTCACCACGGCCTAGGCGAGATCATGCCGCCAGCGAATTGTGATGCGAATTCGATTCTGGCGGTAGCGGATCGGTTACTGAGCGACCAGGCGATCCAGCGGAACATCACTCGCATGCGGTGCGCCTTTGAAGACGCAGAGATTCGCGAGCCGGCAGTACGGATTATTTCCAAAGCCATTGACTAGGCAAGGCAGAACCCGTGAGTGACCGGTCGGTAGGTCCGTCTGAGGATGCGCCTGGACAGCAATCGCGCCGGCGCACCCGCGTCGTTGGAGCTGAAGTTCGGACCAATAGGGAAGTTTCGTCGTCTGAGAGAGCAACTTAGGATCGCGGTTGTGTCGGCCGACGCAAATATGGCCGGCGGGAAAGGCGAAAATGAGCGTGTGGCTTCAGGAACTGTCGTTCGCGTGGCGGCGTCTCCGACGGCAGGCCGTGGGAGCTAGCCTAGTGGTTGGAATGCTGGCGCTCGGACTGTCGTCCTCGATAGTAGTGATTAGCGTTGTAGACGCCACTATCCTCAGGCCCGTTCCGTATCCCGACCCGGAACAGTTGGTCGGAATAGTCGTCGCGGTTCGACAGGCGTCCGGTGAGAGTGCCGAAGTTGACCCGTCGGAACTCGACAGGAGCACGTGGCGAGCGCACGCCAGCAGTTTTGCGCAACTCGCGGCATCTCAGCGCGTGCGCGGCGTTTTGGTCGGTGATACGGAACTCAAGCGGCGCCCCGCCATGAGGGTAGACGGCAGCTACTTTGCGATGTATGGCACCGTCCCCGTGGTGGGCAGGGCAATCGCGGATGAGGACACCGTTGTCGGAGCATCAGGCGTAGTCATGATTTCCTTCGAGTACTGGCGTCAAGAATTCGGGAAAGACGAAACAGTGACTGGACGTGTCCTTCGTTTTGGTGATGCGACGGCTACGATCGTGGGCGTGGCGCCCGCGGGATTCTTCCCAGACATTGACCTCTGGCTTCCCGTCATGGCTGGCGAGCAATCGAGCGCGATGCGCGGAACGGGCGTTTCTCTACATGGTCGACTGAAACCTGATGCCAGCCCAACCGCAGCAGCCGCCGAACTCACATCCCTAAGTGGCGATGGCGCTGTGGGGGACGTGGTCCTGGTAAAGCGCCTAGTGGATGACATTCCCGAGGTGTCCAGAACCACTGTCGTGCTTCTGGGGGGCGGCGTAGTGTTAATCGTACTCATTGCTTGCATAAATATCGTCTTCCTCTTGCTCGTGCGAGGGTTAGCTCGGCAGGGAGAGTTGAGCGTCCGGGCGGCCCTCGGAGCTAGCCCACGTCGGCTACTCAGCCAGTTGCTCGCTGAGCACCTACTTCTCTGTGCAATAGGTGTGGTCGCCGGGTTCGCCATTGCCGGGCTGGCTTTAGATTTTACGGTTCGGAACCTTCCTTTGGCCTTGCCGCCGAACGTACGCGTCGGCATGGACGCCACCGTTCTAGCCTATGCGACGCTCTTAGCGGCTGTCGTCTCTCTTTTATGCGCATATCCGCCGGCTCTTAGGCTCGCTCGTTCGTCGGCGACAGCAGCGCTTCTGCGCGACGGCCGGCAAACTGCCTTGTTTCTGAAACAGCGGAGCCGGCAGATGATTATTGCCACGGAAGTGGCGCTCGCCGTTCTCCTACTTGTCGGCACAGGATTGATGATTCGCAGCTATGAGCGTTTGCGAGCCGTTGATATGGGATTTGACCCAAGCGCCTTCCTCATTGTGGATGTTGCGCCCGTCGATCTCCGTGGTGCGGAGTACGAATTATACTATTCGACCCTCATCGATCGGATCGGGGCCCTGCCCGGGGTCTCAGCGGTCGGGGCGGCAGACCAAGTGCCTCTGCTCGGTCGTTCTGTCTCTGCGAACGTCAGACGTCCCGGAAACCCGCAAGTGTCAGTTAACGTTCGCCAGATTGTTCCTGGATACCTGGAGGCTCTCGGATTGCCGGTTGTCGGGCGCGACTTGCTACCCGGCGACCGATCCGGCTCCACGGTGTCGGCCGCCTTGATCAACCGCGAGGCTGGGCGCCGACTGTTTGGCGAGACGGATCCGCTTGGTCAGCCTGTCGTGTTTCTAGGTGAACGCGTTGACATTGTCGGTGTGGTTGATGACGTTCGCCACACGGGCCCGATGTTGAACGCTGTGCCCGAGGTCTACCTGCCGTTCCGTCCGCCAGGAAGTGGGCCTTTGCCAGACCTCGGCTTGGCGGTCATAGTGCGTCGGAGTGGCAAAACGGCGATCGCCGAGCAAGATTTGCGACGCATTCTGGGTGAGAGTGGCCAGAGAGTCTTGGTTAACCGCATAGGTCCAGCCACTAACTGGTATGCGGAAGTTCTTAACGACCAGAGGCAGCGCATGGTGCTTTTGTCGCTCCTTGGCGGGCTCGCTACGATTCTGGCCATTGGGGGAGTAGTAAGCGTCACTAGCTATACAGCGGCACGGCGAACACGGGAGGTGGCACTTAGGCTTGCTCTGGGCGCACGTAGCGAACAGGTTATCCGGTCGGTAGTGAGGGATACGATGATTCCAACCCTCATAGGGACGGCGTGCGCTCTCGCAACCGCACCCTTGGCCGCTTCCGCCATCCGAGGACTCCTGTACGGTACGTCCATCGTGGAACCAATGACATTCGTTTCTGTTGCGTTCGGCGTGTGTGGCTCTGCATGCCTAGCTGCCTACACAATTGGTCTCCGCCTCAGCCGAACCGACCCGGCCGAACTACTTCGCCGGCAGTAGACACGTTGCTTTGCCACGCGGGGGACCAGAGAGCTGTCCCGAAGATGGAGCGTGGCTCCGTCCGTAGCGATCTCTGGTGCGAGCCAAAAGTGCCGTCTCTGTCTGTGCGTGCCCCATAGGATGGGGTTGTCCGTCATCCTGCCCTTTCCGCTCAGAGGCAATATGTCGTTCATGCCAGATCGGCGAAACGTTTTTGACATCGTAGTGGTTGGTTCGGGAATGGTTGGCTCGTGGGTCGCGAAGGAGGCCGGCGAAGCCGGACTTTCAACTCTTGTGTTGGAGGCAGGTCCGAATAGACAAATGGGCGAGCTGGTCTCCTGCACCGAAAGCGAAAGGCACCAGTCGATCACCCGCCAACCTATTCAGTCAAGGCACGGATCTTATCCACACTGCCATCCATCGCTTTTCGTCGACGACTTCGACCATCCGTACGCCTCCCTGGCCGCAGTGCCGTTCCTGTGGATAAGAGGCCGTCAAATTGGAGGTCGAAGTTTGACGTGGGGAGGCGCATCACTGCGTCTAACAGACCTAGAGCTCGGAGCACCAAGTCGCGATGGGATCGGCCCCGCCTGGCCTATTCGATACCGAGACCTCGAACCATTCTACTCACGAGTGGAACAATTTCTCGGACTCGCTCAGGGAGCCGCGGGATCTCCGACCGCTCACCGGGAGAGCCCATTCTGGGACGCACTCTGCCGCGGGTCGGAAGACGCACGATTCCGGCCAATACCCGTCGCGCGGGAGGGAGCCCGGGCGCAACGGGCGACCGACCGGGTTCTACCGGCTGCCCTCGCAACGGGTTCGGTCCAAGTGCAAGACAATTCGCTTGTCGCTCATCTGCACGTCGGCGTGGACGGACAGCGCGTAACACATGTCGATGTGATTGATCGGCGGAACGGAAGGCCGTCTCGGGTTGGTGCCCGTGTAGTCGTCCTTTGTGCGTCAACCATCGAGTCCTTGAGGATTCTCCTGAACTCGAAAACTGATCGTCACCCGAATGGAATTGGAAATTCCTCAGGCCTGCTCGGTCGAGGCCTAATGGACCATATCGCCATCAGAGCTGCCGGAAGCGTGGACGGCGGTCACCGCCTACTTCGCTCGCGTGAGGCGGGAGCGGCCTATCTTCCCGCGACTAGCCACGCGCCGGAACACTATAGCCGTTCATACGGGATCATGGGCAAAGTGGCCCCGGCAACGAACTCTGGACAGTTCAGATGGTCGCTGACCGCGCAGCTCGAAGTCGTATCACGCGACGACAATCGAGTTGACTTGGACCCGGGCATCCTCGATGCATGGGGCATTCCAAGCGTCCGAATCCGTCTTCAGTATGGGAGTAACGAGCAACAAATGGCTGCTGCCGCAAATCAACACATTCAAGAACTGGCCTCAGCCGCCGGCCTCGTGGTCGACCGAGTTACGCAGTCGACGCCAGGGCAGTTCGTCCATGAGCTGGGCGGCGCAAGGATGGGTTGCGATCCCCGCTCTTCGGTGCTTAACGAATTCAATCAATGCTGGGACGTGCCAAACGTATTCGTCGCGGACGGCTCTGCTTTTCCGTCCGCGGGCTGGCAGAATCCGACGCTCACAATGATGGCTCTGGCGGCGAGGGCGTCTTCATTCATCGTTCGAGAATTCTCAGCCGGCTCGTTCCTGCCACTTCGGCCGCGCAGGCCGTAGACCTTGCGCCTCAAAGCGCGCCCGTAGGAAAAATGCGACGTCGAGGTGCCGCCGCAGCGGTTAGGTGCGTCTCTATCGTCGGACAGGCGATGCCGCTGAGCTACGCAGTCCGGAACGTCGGCCGCAATTGTTCAGTGCCCTCAATGGTGCCGAAGATCCGCTGAGACAATGTCCAGATATCCTCGTCGTCAAATAGTGCCCTAAACGCGGGGTCGTCAATATATTGCCGCCACCGCGAAAACACCTCCATCTTTGAGGCGCGCCCATCTAGCGCCAGGTTGTCGAACGAACCACCCCAGACGTTCGGACCCCAGGGCGCGACCTTGTTCACGCCTCGATTTGAGCTTTGTAGCCCGAGCGCACGCGCCAGAGCGGCACGATAAGCCCTATCCGCAAACCACGCGTTAAACGAAACGCGAATGGCTTCGGGCATCGACCCCGATTCAGAGCAAAACTCCGTGGCGTAGCACTTCCACAGAACGCAAACGTCACGAAGGGAATCAGGCGAGGGCGACCACGCGGTCCCACTAAGCGCCCACCGATACGTGCTGGCAAGCAAATTAAACGGGTCCCGCAGAACCATCAGAGTAGTGAAACGCCTGCTTGAGCCCAGCCACGCGTGCAGATCACCACGGGATGTTTTCGCCACCTCGCTTGGGACAACATTCTCATGATTAAAAACCAGCAACCTCTTTCTTGACGACCGCAGCAGACGGTGACTTGTCGGACAAAGGCTATCGAACTTCGAATATGAAACGTAAGGGCTCACCCCGACCGAACAGTTGTTAAGAAAACAGACAGTCCCGGACGTGTTCAATAAAAGCCACTGGATGACCGCATGGTGACCACTCCTCTGCGGCGCGACCACCCTCACGGTGTGATCGTTTATGAATCGAGGCACTCGTCCCTCCAAACCAAGGCGACATCGCTCGCACCGCACTAGTTGCAAGGGGCGCGGGCCACGACCTGACCGCAGAACTCGCGCGCCCTCTATCCCACGCGCCGCAACTACAGCAGCAGCACAAGCCTGTCTCGATTCAAGTGATGCTCAAGAAGCGTGAGGAATCTCCCTGCGATACCCGAAGGTGCTTCGGCTAGCCGTTCCGACGCAGACAAGCTTGCGCAGACACGACGCAAAAGGCGAAGCAGCAAGAGTCCTGACATCGCAGTGTAGCAACTCCACACCGCGCGCCGATCAATCGGCATGCCGCAGGAGACGTATCCCTCGAGAAACCGATCAACCATGGAGCGTTCGAAGGCCTCAAGCCCTTCGTTCGGAATTGCGTCGAAAAACGCAGGTGTAGTAATCATCGACGCAAGATCGCACCCGACGCCGCCGATGAACGCGTTGTGCCAGTCACCGACAACGAAGTTCTCCGGCGTCCCCGTCGCTGCCACCGAACGGCTAACAATAGCCCCGTGACATAGAGTCTGAAAGGAGCTATTGCTGATGGCGGCAACGTAGTCGCCCATTCTATGAGCCAGCAAATCGATGCCACGCCGGGCGATTGTCGCAACAAATAGTTTGCCGGCCGCGCCCGAGTGCCATGCGTCCAAGCCCTGCCTAATTTCTTCGCCCCATGCACTAATCGGCAAGCTACTGAACGCCCGTGTGGTCCGCGCGTCGGCGATCAGACACGCGTTCATTTCACCGACCGCTGCAGAAAGTGCGAGATAAGTTGAGCGCGTCCAACCGTCAGGCGCCAATCCGGACTCAGACGGCTCAACTTGGAGACCGACAACCCCGAAGGAGCCGCCGTATGTGCCGTATCGCCTAGCGGCGCGGGCAAATTTGCCAAGTAACGCATCATATCCCAACGAATAGAAGGAGTACTCTGGGCAAGAATGAACTAGTGGGGTACCAGTGCCGTCTATTGACAGTATCCGATATTCCTTGTGGACGAATACAACGCTCGACCACGGCGCGTCCTCAACAACGCACTCAAAGCGCGTCGCCCTAAGCCCGAACGGCCTACTCGTGTCTGTTGACGCGACGGAGGCGAGCGCGCCAGTCGAACCCGTCACCGACTGTACTACTTTGGCAATGTCTGCTGAAGTAAGCATGGCGCCTTCAATGGGCGATGTTCTCTAACAGCGCGGTACCGACGGGGTAGTCAGCGCGGCTAACGAAGCTGCGCAAGGCTGGCTACGTGGCGGCGCCCTGCACCCTCAGGGACCGGATGCGATTGCCGTGGCCGGTCCATAGCGACTGCACTGGCGGGACTCTCGGTGTCGCCAGCCAGGAAATGAATAGGCCACTAGAAGTCGGCCGGTGCGCCCAGCTCTCGGTGCCAGTTAACCCAGATTACAGAATGCGTTAGCCATGAGCCACTTCCGTCGCTGTCACTTACGACAAGGCTAGCGACGAGCGATACCAGCCGGACTCGTCGAGGTCGACTATTAGTGCCAGTAGTTCTTCATGCTTCTCCGAAACGCCGACAAATGACTTCAAGCAATGCAATGCGAAAGTGCGGTCGACCCAATCTGCGCGGGTTCGCAGGCGTTGAAAGAAATGGCAGTGAATGAGGCTTGCGCCGTCCGGAAGCGGCTCGAACCGAAGCGTTCGCCAGTCCCTGGACCGCCAGAACCCGACGTTTGCCTCCGGACCCAGCATCGTCACTTTGTAGCGTGTGGCGACATCGTTGAGGCACGCTTGATCGGTAAAAGTCCATGGGCGACTCAGAAGTGTCTGACGCCAATCAGAATGAAACGATTCGGCACACGTGACCAAAAAGCCAGAGTTGAAGTAGCCGTGGATGGGGGCAAGGTGCTCGTCGTTGTGCGGATAGTAATTGGGTGCTAATGCCAAGCCGCCATCTGCGACGCAGAAGGTATCCATGATCGGCGCCAAGAAGAGAAGATCGGCGTCCACCAATGCGACGCGGTTGTGGCCGGCGGTCCACGCGTCCGCAATAGCGTCGACTTTTGCCACCGCGATAGGTGCGAAGCCGAATTCTCTATTGCCTACTCGAGTCTTCGTGGTGGGGAGAGACGCGGATAGCGACAGTGTTGGATCCTGTCGCAGAGTCTCCAGGCTGGCCGCATCGCACCGGATAAACCATCTAAAAGACTGTCCATGAAACAGGCAGAAGGAGTACTTCATGAGAAGAAACTCCTGCAGGACAGGATAGGTCACGACGGAAGCGAGTGCCAAGGATGACATCTGTTGTCCAGACCGCGCCCTATACCAGAGAACGTTCGTCGATCGGTTCTCATGATATGTGGCGACCCCACGCGTAGGTGTCAAATTACACGCGCGGTTAGTGTGAAGCAAGCAAAAAGTAAGTCATAAACATGAACTGGCCGGTTGAATGTGTGGCCCCAGCCCGGTTCGTAAGCGGCTTGCGGCGGAGACTGTGGCCCGACTGGCCATAAGCCGATAACATATGCTATCGTGTTAGTAACACGACTAAGGTCTGGGGGTGCATCGCCCCGACCTAGCGGCGAGCCGGCGGCAACCAAGGGATAGGTGCAGATCCGTGGGAAATCCGCGACATATGTCGACGCCAAGCGAGACGAGTCTAAGCGTCGGCGCGGTTGTTTGGATGACCGGCCTCTCTGGCGCGGGCAAGTCGACGCTTGCTCACCATCTCGAACGATCCCTCCTGGTTCGGCATGTGAGCGCTTCTGTGCTCGATGGCGACGTCTTGCGCTGCGGCGTCAATAGGGACCTGGGATTCTCCCGAGCAGATCGATATGAGTGCGTTCGCAGAGTTGTCGAACTGGCGCTCTCCTTAGCCAATAGTGGCTACGTCGCGATCGCGGCGCTCATTTCCCCCTACAGGGCTGATCGCGGGCAAGCACGCGCCCGAGTGACTGAGTCAAGTTCCGATGTGCCCTTTATTGAAGTCTTCGTTGATGCGCCGTTGGTTGTTTGCCGACGGAGGGATCCGAAGAATCTGTACGCTCGGGCACAAGCAGGGAACATAGCCAACTTTACGGGTGTCTCTGATCCATACGAGCCGCCTCTTCGGCCGGAGGTCCACGTACGGACTGACGTTATGTCGCTCGACTTGTGTGTTGAGGAGATACTCAAGGTCGTTGTGAACGCCCTCGGTCGGGAACGAACGCGGCGTCCCGAATAACGCACATAGTCTTAGGATGACCGAGCGTGAGACCCATCCGATCCCTATCGGTCGACATCGTTCAGGCGACAGTAGGGTCGCGCGGAGTCGCCTATTGCCGCCGAGGAGCGTCCCGCGAACGGCGACTCGACTTGCGGGCTTCCGCTTGCTCTCTCGCACGCCTGAAGCAACGCTCTCAGCGACGGAACGTACGCTGCAGCGTGGCGCGCGGGCTCTTTGGATCGCTACGTGACGTACTCGGCCGTCAAGGTCATCGGTATGCGAACGGCCAATGACGCCGCCACGATTCGTATCGTGGAGTCAGGCGCCGTCCTAACCGTGCCCATTCTTGCGGCACGAGCACTGGCCGTTTGCTCATCAACTGCGACGCATCCCGGGCATTCTACCGCGGTGGCCGCGCGTCTGGGCTTGTCGGGTCCTGCTGCCTCCGAGGTGGTTCAGTTTCTCATCCGCTGCCGGCTACTTCGATCCTCGCGGGAGATTTGGAGAGAAGCGTCGTCACACGCGTGTTTCCCGGAGAAGAGCGAGCCAATAAGTACTCTCCTCATAAACACAAGAGATCGACCGGATATGTTGCGACGTGCCATCGCGAGTGCGGCGGTTCATCTCGCCCGGTTCGGACGCAAACCGCGACTTGTCGTAGTCGACGGTTCAAGAGCCCGTGCCCGCCAGTCTGCCGCTCGCGACGCGAGCGAGAGCGCCCGACGAAACTTCTCCTCGGTCGTTTACATCGGTCGCAGGGAAGCAGAGGGCATGAGGGAAGAGCTCAGTCAGAACGGGTTTCCGAAACATCTCCTGGACTTCGCCCTAACGCCAGGCTTCGATGGTGACAGCCGGACTGTCGGTCTGTTGGCGACGGCTGGCCACAACGTCTTATCGATAGATGACGACGTGATCCTACGTGCGTTCCGAACGAACGAATCGGTCGATAGCTTGGCCTTCGCCGCACACATCGAATGTCGCTCGTTTGGCCACTTTGAGACCCGTGAGGCGGCCGTCCGCTCTCTGACATCGCATGATGGCGACATCCTAGCGTCGCACGAACGCCTTCTTGGGCGCTCGTTGCCCTCTCTCTTGTCAGAGGGTGGCCCCCTCATTGATTTGACAGGGTGCTGCGACCACATGACGACGCGCCTGACAAACGTCGACGCCAAGGTTCTAGCAACGCAGGCCGGCCTAGTAGGCGACGCGGGCATTCAATGTCCGCATAGGCGCCTTTTGGACACGACCGGCCCCGGCTACCTTCTGATGACTTCCTCGGTAGAAATGTGTTCGCTCGCCCTCAGGAGTCGAGAATCGTCGGCTATTGCGAGTCGGCCCACCATCACTCACGACGTAGGGTTCATGACGTACTGCGTCGGTCTTTCCAACAACGGAACGTTGCCGCCATTTATGCCCCTGGGAAGAAACACGGACGGCTTGTTCGGGGCTCTTCTAAGTCGGTGGACGGCCTTTGGCTTGACGGCGCACATACCGGTTGCCGTCCTCCACGACTCGGCCCGTGCACCTATGTATCCGGCGCTGAAGACAGTCGGATCTGCAGCGCACACTCGGGTCGCGGATCTGCTGATCGGGATAGCGCAGACGCGGTCGCCAACCGGTTCACGCGGCGTTAGCGAGTTTGGTCAGGTGCTAACCAATTTTTCGACTCTCCCCGTTAAGGCGTTTGCCGAGGCGATATATGGAGTTGCGGTCGACAATTGCCGGAGGGAGATGGCGGCTTTGGAGCGTGCGATTGATGACGAAAGTCGCCCCAAGTACTGGCGGGACCATGCAGAGCAGTATCTAAACGCCCGCAGGGCATTGTTTAGGCGACCATCCAGAGCGGTACCGATTGAGCTTCGCACGAAGACGTCGTATCCGCATTCCTGGGAATCTACCAGAGGCTTTGTGCGCAACTTCGGCGAGTTTCTGCAAATGTGGAGTGCAGTCTGGTGTGCGGCTAAGGAAATGGACGTTGTCGGCCCATTGAGGAAGTCGGAATGATGCCCAAAGCGCTCTGCGCGTCAGCACCGGTTCTACGTTCTCTGGCTGTACGGCACCGACTACAAAATAGGAACCGCACCATCTTGTGCCCGTCGGTGACGTCTGCAACTGCCGACAGCTGACAGTGGCCCCGCGGCGCCGGCTAACCGGGTATGTGTCACGCCTCCTTATGTCGCGTGGTGAGGAGCATGGTGAGCGAACTGTTCTATAACTCTTCGTCTGAGTGTTACAAGGTATCTCCCTCGCTATATATAGCCGTCGACGATGCGGGTAACGCCGTTTATCTTAGCCCGACCGAAGCGGCAGTGTTAACCAATAGCACGGGAGTGCGAACGGTGGCGGACTACGCTCGCGCTTCGTTTGCGGCCCGTCTGACGGCAGAGCCTGAAGCCACTGTGGACGCGCTCCACGTCCTCCTGACTTACGGCCTTCTCAAGCAGGTCGACGCACGGACGTTCCCGCCCGCGGCAGCGGAGGAGCGAGAGGTGTCGATAGTTGTCACTACCGCCGGCCGCCCGCTCTATCTTGCTCGCTGTCTCGTCTCGATTGTTGCTCAGTGCGCGCAGTTTGGTCGGAAAGCTCGCTTGCTGATAGTGGATGGTTCGTCGCGTGAGGCCGATCGAGTATGCACCCAAGCGGCCGTTCGGCGATGTGGCGCGACCTCTCCACGTGAGGTTCAGGTGCGATACGTGGGCGTTCACGAGGCCGCGCGGTTTCGGCGATCGCTGAGCAATGACTTACTCGTGCAACGGGCAGCTACAGTGGGGCTCACGCCAGGGGAGATCGGTAGTAACCGGAATATCGGACTCCTTCTGGCGGGCACGCCGACCATAGTGATGGTCGACGACGATATCGTTATCCGGCCGTGGAAACTTGCCGACGATTCCCCTTTTGTGGAGTTCATCGGCCATCGTGAGTGCCGCCGGTGGGAGTTCTTCAACGATCGAGCGGAGGCGCTTCGCGACCTTCCGTATTGCGACATAGACGTTTTCGGAGCCCACGAAAAGGTAATCGGGCGCCGTGCGTCGAGTCTAGCGGCAGACGCCGGTACGCGCTGGTCGGCGTCGAATGCCTGCCAAGACATGGTTAAGTGCCTTGTCTCGGGAACTGGAGTGATTAGATTCAGTCTCACGGGCCTAGCGGGCGACACCGCTCGATACTGTCCGCAAGGACTCCTTCACTTAGACGGCCAGCCGAGGCGGGCGCTGTTTAGCAGTGAAGAGACTTTCGAAATGGCACTGCGATACCGAGAGGTTCGTCGCGTGGCGTCCAGGCTCACAATAGCGCACGACCCCACCGTAGCTACGTACTGTTTGGGAGTCGACGCGTCTCGGCCGCTTCCGCCGTTCATTCCGCGAGGTCGGAACGAAGATGGTGTGTTCGCGCTGATGGTATCGACAATCGACGCCCTGTCGTTGATCGCGCACTTGCCCTTCGGCGTAGTCCACGATTCGGAGAGGGGGTCCGGAGCAATGGCAGAACAATTCGCGTTGGCCGATCAGGTAAGACTGTCAGACTACGTGATTGCCGGCGTCCGACTTTCCGGAGCGGGAGGCGTTTTCGAGACGACGACCGAGAGACTAGCGCGGCTCGGCCGCGGCCTATCCGCTATAGGCGAGTTGTCCAATGACGGCTTTCGGCGTTGTCTGTCGCCGGCGGTGCTTGGCCTGCGCGCAGAGTCACTGACGGGCTTGGACTCAGCGCTTCGATCTGAGGCTTCTTGCCCCGCCTACGTTGCGGCAGAATTTGATCGCTACCGCTCCCGGTTCCTAGAGTCCGCGAGGAAGGGCTCGTGGCTCGTTCCCCTTGAGTTCAAAGATACGGGATCCCTCCACAGAGCCCTTTCTGCGACCAGGGAGTATATCGGGGATGTAGGTCATCTGATTGAGCACTGGCCAACACTCACGGAGGAAGCCGTCGCTTTTGCGGAGGAGTTGTGGGACTGAGCGCGTAGGGCTAGGACGCGTTCGGAAGCGCGAAGCGGCGTTGGTGAAATTGTCGAACTAGTGCCTGCGTCGCGGTCTCGTCTGTTGTGCCGAAGCATGAGCTGCATTGAGTGAGCGACCCAAAAGTATCCACGACAACGATGGCCATGTACGCGTGTTTGTAGCACCGGGAGCTTCTCGAGTGGTGGAGATGAACGAAATGAAAAGGCATCCTCTAAAAAGTCCTGTAGCGGAGCCGCAGACGTCGGTCCTCGGGGAAGAGACGGGTCGAGCGGTCAATACCCAAATTCATCTTAGATTGCGCATGCGAGAGGCGGAGTTTTTGCGCGAATGCGCCGCTGCGCGTGACCAGACACAGTCGGGATTCGTTCGGCACTTACTGGCTCTCTATCGCGCCGCGTTGCGGAAACAGCAGGGATAGTGTGAGTGGCGTGTAGTTCCTGAGAGGTCTGTCAGGCTGTTCGGTTGGCGAGGGTGGGGCCGCTCGTGTGCACGGACGCCAGCCCTAGCACTCAGCGCTTCTCGCGATCCGCTGTCGCAAACCCAGCGTTTCCACTGCCCGTGGGGCATGTTTGGGTGCGGTTTCGATACACGCTCTAATTGCATAGCGCTCTTTTTCCTATCGACGTAGCTGACTCGTCTTACGAGTGTCGTGTTGGCGACGAACGTAATCAAAGTTACATCCGCGAGACAAGAAAGGTTGACAAAGGTCGCCACCGAGCTGACAATGTCGTCCTCAAGCGCACCGGACGATGTTTGGGAGGTCCTATGTCTAAGTCCAATGGCCGCAGGCACGCTGAGGCATCAGCTTCACGACTAATAGTTCGAACGCCCGCGCAACGGAAGAAGGTGCTGGCAAGTCTTCTCAGGTCTGTCGAAAAGGCTCGTACACTGCTGCGTTCCCTTGAGAGTAGAGACGCGCAGGCGGCCGCACAACGCAAATAGAGGCTGCGCAGAGGACCTCGGCGAACAGCTTGGGTCGTAGCTGCGTGCGACATTCTGGACCGCTGGACCTACAGCTGTCCTCGCTAGCGTCACCTCGACGTCCTCTTTCATCGTTTCGAAGGGCGCCTGGACTCTCCCACCCAGGTTCGGCGGCCCTCTCTAGCATCGGCCTAAGTGTTTGCGGTGCATCCGCGGGCGTAGCAACACGAGCGCTCTAGCCCACCGAGCCTTCTGGGCCGCCAAGATCTTGGCACGAGCGTCAGCCGACATCTTACGACGGACTCCTTCGTCGCAGCGCTCTTAGTGATGGGAACCGACGCCGTGTCGCCGATACTGCTAAGTACTGCGCGAACTCGCGTCACGATCTCGCCGTCGGCTACTGATGCGACCGCCGGCTCAAAAGGTGAAGGCATACCGGAGCGACTTCGTCTCGCCGGTCTGTACCAGGACGCGATGGTTCGGACTCAGGTCGAACTGCATCGTGGTCGGAGTGGGTCGGCGCTTCTCCAAGTCGGATAGCGTTTCAGTGGCCTCGCGTTCCTGCTGCCGCCCTTTGTAGTACCAGAAGCCCCCGAGCCCCAACGCGGGCATTGCCATGATGGTGCCGGTGCCGCCGCGCATGACGACCAACATGGCCACGCCAGCCCCTCCCATGAACATGCCGGTGATCTTGGCGTTCTTTGCCGAGCGCAACCCGTCCCGCGCCTCGTCGTATTCGCTCTGCCATTGCAGCGGCGTGAGGGATTGAAGGTCCGCGGCGGCAACCGCCGATTCAAGGAACGACTGGGCCGAGGCACTGGCTGGAAGGAGAGTCAGCGCCGTGAAAGCGACAACCAATAGTTTGGACATGCGGGGCTCCTGTAGGCGATAGCGGTATAGGAAGAGCGTTGGCGAAGCGTGAAGCCCGGTATTGTTACCGCACCCCCCCCCCCCCCGGAGTCAAGCGGTAATTTTCGTAAGTAGCTAACTTCCTTCGCAGCCAA
>WUUC01136642.1_pt1 | contig 44116 bp, 74 predicted proteins | sample 6278441 | NCBI WGS metagenome assembly WUUC01 (sample SAMN13675441, study PRJNA597444) | soil metagenome | isolation source: soil | place: USA: Washington | collected 2017-10
CCCGGCGGCGTCCCCGGCGGCGTCCCCGGCGGCGGCCCTGGCGGCGTCCCAGGCGGCGGCCCCGGCGGCGTCCCCGGCGGCGTCCCCGGCGGCGGAGCTCTTGTCGCGTGCAGCACGCACCACCGGCCCGGCGGCCTCAGCTGCAGCCATGTCCACGATGCGGCGCAGGCCGCGCAGTTCGGCGGCGACGTCGGCCAGCTCGGGCCGCAGGTCGAGGAACGTCGGGGTGTACGTGCGGATCAGCCAGTCCAGCGCCAGGTAGGAGCGCTGCTCGTCCCGGCCGTCGTCGGTGTCCGCCAGCGGGTCGACGCCGTCGTGTGGCAGGAAGCGCTTGAGCTCCTGGCGGCGGTCGTCGGGGAACGAGTCGTTCAGGTTGATGCCCATGCCGTGCAGCACGCGGGAGACCCCGGGCTGGCGGTCGTCGGTCTTCGGCAGACCCAGCAGGAGAGTCCTCGCCTCCATAAGGCAGGCCGCCGGGTCGCCGCAGTCGTGGGCGCCCTTGGCGAGGGTGAGGGTGTCGAAGTCGATGCTCATGCGAACCACTCCTGGGTGATGGGGGCGACGGTGTTGGGCTGGGGGAGGTGGCCGGACCCGGCGATCTCGCGGTCCAGCCAGTTGCTGATGCGGGTGCCATCGCGTAGCAGCCACAGGCCGAGGGCGGCGAGGGCGACGAGGGCCACGGAGCCGTAGAAGACGACGTCGACGTCGGTCACGGCACGACCTGCCCGGTCTCGCCGTCGACCAGGAGGTGGAGCGGCTGCGCAGGCTCCGAGGTCCACGTCCAGCGGAAGCCAGCCTGAAGCTCCCATGCCCACCACGTCGCATCGGCGCTTTCGGACACCGGCCCGTGGTGTCGAATCACGCCCGCTCCGTCGCGCACGACGTCGTGCTCCCGCGCCTCGGTGCGCGGGTGGTTGACGTACAACGGGCGCGGGGCGCGGGAGACGACGGTGAGAGAGCAGTCAACGATGAAGGGCGGGACCTCGCCGCTAGCGGACCGAACAGTCCAGTGGGCGCTAGTGATGCCGAGCCCGGAGTTGCTGTATCCCTCTCGCGTGAGGGCGCCGCGAATGGTCGACCCGGAAGGGAACGACAACTCCACCACGTCCCCGGGCTGCAGGTCAGCTACCTGCTCGCGGGTGATCACGCCGCACCACTCGTGAGGAGCTGGAAGATCGCGTAGGCGGCGGCGACCACGGCCAACCCGGCGAACGCGACGGTCGCGCCGACACCGGCCTCGGGGGCGCAGTCCGGGGTGAGCAGGTTGACCACCACCCGGCGCCACAGCGGCAGCCGGCGCGGGCTCAGGTGGCGGGGAAGTGGCGGCTTGGTGGGGATCAGCAGCTCCGCGGTGGCAGGGTGCTGCGGGTCGGCGACCAGGTGCAGGCGGCGCGGCGCGGGGAGCATCGGCCGGCCGTCGTAGGTGTTGATGAACCCGGTGGTCGGTACGTTGGTGGACACGGATCGGACTCCAGTCAGTTCGGTCTTGCAGTGGCGGCGGTCCCGGGCGATGGGGCCGCCGTCTTGCGCTGGTGGGTCAGGCGGCGGGCTTCTGGCCGGTTGCGGGACTCGGAACCGAGAGGTCGGAGGCCCAGTTGCGGATGGTTTCGGGGGTGACGTTGATCTGGCCGTCGCTGAGGTCGCGGAGGTCGAGGGCGATGGATCGCCAGCTGGCGTTTCTCGCCCGAGCGGAGGCGATGAACTGGTCCACCCCGCCGTCGATGAGCAGGTCGGCGAGGCGCCGGGTGGGTGTCGGTGGCATGTGCTGAACGTAGTCTCGGAACGTAGACTTGCCAAGTCAGAAACGCCGGAGACTTGCGAAAGAGATTCCCGATACCGATACTCGCCCCATGCCTGACAAGACCATCAGCGACACGGACCTCAACATCAACATCGCCGTACGGGCCGCCGCCGCGCACCGCGGGCTGACGATGGCCGAGCTCGGTCGGGAACTCATGTACCCGAACGCCTCATGGTTCCGGAAGATCAGCGACGACCCAGACGTCCACCAGCGGTACACCGCCGACGACCTCGTGCGCATCGCCAGAGGTCTCGGGCTCAGCACCGACGACCTGGTGTCCGGTAACCCGATCCTCGGACGCAGACGCTGAGCCCGAGCGCGCTAGACCTCCCGCACCTCAGCCACCACCGAGATGAAGCCGTCCGTGTACTCGTTGTCGGCCGCAGCTGACTCCCGCGCTTCGGCCTCCGTGTAGAGCCGGCCGTCCTGGTGGGTGAACACGTCGTTCGCCTGGAAACGGGGGGACTTCTGGATCACGACGTAACCGGCGATCGGGTTCACGGGTTCCACTCCTTCGGGGCGTGCGGTGCGGCGGATGGGGTCATCGGTGCTCATGCCGCCAGCTCTTGGACGTTGGCGGCGCGGAGGGCGCGGCGGTAGTTGTAACTAGCCATGTACGCCTTGTGGCACTCCCGGCAAGATCTGCCGGAGCGATTGCCGCGAAGGTTGCCGGCGGTGTAGGCGTGGCCCTGAGGGCAATGCGTCTTGATGACGTTGGCGGCAGCCAGGGTTTCGCCCCGCATCAAGTTCTCTCGAGAGGTCACAGGCTCGAGATGGGCTGGGTTGGAGCAGGCGCGCACCCGGCACAGGTGATCGATCACTAGGCCCTCAGGGATGGGCCCGACGAAAGCCTCGTAGCTGACCCGATGTGCGTGGACTGTGCGCATCCGGAAGGTCGGGCCGTAAGTCGGAATGGCGGTCTGCCCGTAGCCGTAGGGGGTGATGAAGCGTTGCCAGATCCAACATCCGTTCTCGTCTTCCACCACGTTCTGTCGAATACGATCGGCATCAGTCGCGTACTTCACTCTCGGCACGGTCCCTGCCCCTCGCTCGTCGGTAGGAGTGCTCGTCCGAATTGGCCGACGCCGGGTTGGGCGCCCCTTGCTTTGGAGCACCCGGCTGGGCCGATAGGTCCGGCCCAGCCGGGGCGTCAGGCGGCGCCGCCAAAGCGGCGCTCTCCCTCGCGTTCGATCCGCCGGCAGTAGTCCTCGAAGGACGAGCGGAGTACGCGGAGCCCGCGGCCGTTCTTGCCGACGGGCACAGCGGCGATCTCACCGCTGTAAATCTTTGGGTAGATCGCCGACCGGCTCTTGAGTCCAAGCTCGGTTGCAACCTCGGTCAGAGTCATGTAGCGGGGTCCGTTGGCCTGCTGAGGCGGTTCTTTCGGCGTCACGCGGCCCTCTTTCTCGGGGTAGTGACAACCTGGTCAGTTGTCACCCGGAGCTCGAACAGTGCGTTGGGGTACAGGCGCAGGCACTCCTCGATGCGGCGTGCTAGGTGCGGGCTGCAGGTGGTGCGTGCACCGGAGTGCAGGTGGCCGATCGTGGAGCGGTACCTGACGTTCCCGCAGGCATCTGACAGTTCTCGGATCGTCAGGCGGTTGAAGGCCATCGCGTCTTTGAGTGCTTGCCGGCTGCGGAGGCGGACCTCCAGCTTGGGCTGGTACGCCTGCGGGGTCTTTGTCGTGCTGTGTGTTGCCACCTTGTTCTCCTCCGTCGTGGGTGTCAACTGTCAAGGTTGACGCTACAGACAAAGATGACATCTGTCTACAAGGTCAGCAAGACTGCCTCGCCGTGGACCTGCGCAGATACGAACCCCAAGCGTGCAATTTGTCGACGGCTTGTCTACAAGATTTCTTGAGTTTCGGGCGTGCCCTGCCGATGGTCACCACATGCCCAGCAGTGACGTCATGATCGAGCCCACCGCGACCACCCTGCAGCAGCTGGTGGTGCGCCGGCTGCACGAGCTCGGGGACAAAACCGGCCCCATGTCAGCGCGGGACGCGGCTGCCCGCAGCCGAGGACTCGTCTCGTACGAGACGCTTCGCCTGATGGCCCGCGGTGATCACTCCGGCCGCATCGCCGACCAGACGGCGCAGGGCCTCGCCTTCGCCCTGGACGTCCCGCTGAGCACCGTCTACGAGGCGACGAGCTCTCCCCAGCCGACGACGCGGTGGGAGCTTCCTGCGCGCTTCGACAGGCTCACTTCGGCACAGCGCAAGATCGTCGAGGCGGTAGCAGCGGCGATGCTCGAGGCGTACGACCGCGGTCAGCGCGACGCGTCCGGCTAGACACGCCGAGCTCATCTGACGCTAGGTCACCGACCTGTTCCGAAATGTGGAACCTGTCACATGGAAGCGCTACCTTCGCTCGCACGGACCCGCAACTGGGCCGTTCGGCCGGGGGAGATGTACGTGGCGGAGAAGACGCTGGTCATGCCCGTCGACTACCTACCGCAGGGAGTCGACTGGCAGTGGATGCCAGAGCTCAACATGGTCCTGATCCGGGACACGCTGGATGAGTTGGAGGGGCACCGCGCCCTGATCGAAGTAAGTGCTGTGTGGCGGCGCTCCTGCCTGCGGGTGGTGGGTCTGCCCACGGCATCCTGAGCGCATGTACATCCGCAAGCTGCCGTCGGGCAAGTTCCAGGCGACGGTGCGACACCCGGCAGGGCACAAGATCACGAAGACGGATCCGCTCAAGCGCGCGGTAGTTGCTTGGGCGGCTGAGATGGAGGCAGGGTTCCGCAACGGCGAGGTGTCGTCGGAGCGGGGCCGCAACCTCACCGTTCAGCAGTGGCACGACAGGTGGATCAAGTCGAGGAACGTGGAAAGGACGACGGCAGCCAAGGACGCCGTGTGGCTGCGGACGTTGATCTTGCCAAAGTGGGGCACCTGGCCGTTGCGTTCGATCGGTCGTACCGACGTGCAGACGTGGGTGATCGAGATGCAGCGTGCGGGGAAGGGTGCCCCAACGGTGACCGGTGCCTACCGGTTGTTCTCGGCGTTGATGTCCGATGCTGCGCTCGAGGGGATCGTGCCGGCCACGCCATGCCGGGAGATCGATCTGCCTCGGGTGGTCAAGCCTGCGCCGCGCTGGCTAACGCGGCACGAGTACGACTGCCTGCAGTTGGCGTTGGGGGAGATGCGCCGCGGGGAGGTGTGGCAGGCGTTCGTTGGCCTGGGCACGTTCTCGGGGCTGCGGCCGGGGGAGATGGCGGGGCTCGATGTGCCTGCCGTGGACTTCGACCGGCAGTTGGTGCGGGTGTCTCAGGTGATGACGCGGCACGGGCTGCGGGACTATCCGAAGACGGACTCGTCGGTGCGGTCGGTGCCGTTCCCGCCTGAGGTGAGCGATCTGCTGTGGCGGTTGTGCGCCGACCGTTCACAGGGACCGGTGTTCACGTCGCCGACGGGGGAGCGGATCAACGAGGCGAACTTCCGTAACCGGGTCTGGTCGCCGGCTCTCAAGGCGGCGGGCATCGAGCACCTGCGCGTGTACGCCATGCGCCACACGGCGGCCAGCTGGGCGGTGCAGGCGGGGGTGCCTGATCGGGACATCATGAAGATGCTGGGCCACTCCTCGACGGCGCTTGTGGCGACGTACGCGCACTTGGCGGCCGATGCTCACGAGAAGATCCGTGCGTCTTGGCTGGTTCCTGCTGGCGCTCAGGTGGCGCACGCTGTGGTTCCGGCGCATGTTCTGTAGTGCGAAAGTGCTGGTCAAGCTTGTGGGCGATACTGGGATCGAACCAGTGACCTCTTCCGTGTCAGAGTATTTCAGCCGTCGCTCTGACCAGTTATTTGCCGTCCGACCTGCACTGACGGGCGTCAAGGTTGTCACTGGCCTCGCCCTCGTTGGAGTTGGTGGCGCACCAGTGGCGCACGAAAGCCCCGCCGTCCGGTCCCCTTGTCCCGTGGCCGGGCGGCGGCCTGAAACGCAAGTAGCCCCCGATCCGCCGTGTGGCAGATCGGGGGCTCTTGTGTGCTGGGGTGCCGCGCTCAGTCCAGCGTGACGTCTTCGCGGTCGGTGACGGTGACGCCGTCGACGGTGCGCAGGGTGGCGGCGAGGCTGTACGTGCCGGCGGGAAGGCTGACCTCGAGCACGCCGTCTACGAGTCGGGCCCGGACGTCGGCTGGGACGACCACGGTTGTGCCCGCGGCGGCTCGCTGAGAGCCGCTGATGGTCACTTCGCCGACGAGGGGCCGCTTGAGTGCGTCGAGGTACACGCGGCGCAGGTTGCGTTCAGCGGTGACTGTCTCCACGCGGGGGATGGGAAGCGCGTCGGCGGGCATCAGGCGCCGTCCAGGTCGGCGAGGATCTCCACCGTGTGGTACGTGGTGGTGGGGAACGTTTGCTGCTTGCCGTCAGCCCACGTCACTTCCCACTCGGCCTGGTAGGAGCCGGCGGTGTTGGTGTCGGCCGCGGCCCAGTCGTAGCGGACGATCCCGGCGGCTGGGGTGACGATCACGGCCGGGGCGTTGACCTTGACGACGCCACCGCTGGCGGGCCGCATGATGAACGACACGGCGGTGGCGGTGGTCAGGTCGGCGCTGAGGGTGGCTTGGATGCTGGGTAGGCGGTCGAAGGATTTCATCGACCAGTCGGCTGCCATGTGCGCCTCTCAGGTGGTGGTGTCAAGGGTGGCGGTGACCGCGGCTGGCGTTAGTGCTGCGGTGGATTGGCCGTTGCCTGCGAGGACGGCTGTGCCCGTGCCGTTGCTGGTGAGTACGGCGGTGGATGTCCCGTCGCCGGTGAGGGTGGCGGTGACGTACACGTGCGGGGTGTAGGGCGTCGTGCCCGGGCTGGTGCCGGTCCCGGTGCCGGTGAACGTCCACGTGCCCGCACCTGTCGCTCCGGCGGTGCGCTTTCCCGTGCCGGTTCCAGCCCAGGAGACCAGTCCCGCGCCGGTGCCACGCCGCTGCGTCGTGCCGCTGCCGGAGCCGGCGAAAGTCCATGTGCCGCCACCGTGACCCGCGGCGGGCGTCACGACCGGTGCCGCGCCTGTGCCCGCGCCTGCCCATGCGAGCAGCCCGCTGCCTGCGCCGCGGCTGGTCTTGCTGCCAGCGCCCGTGCCGGTGAACCCCCAGCCGCCCGCCCCGGACGCCTGCGGGACCCGCCTGCCGGTGCCGCTGCCCACGAACGCCCAGGAGCCGGTGCCGGAGCTGCGGGGGGTGCGCTTGCCGACCCCTGCCCCGGCGAACGTCCAACTCCCGCTGCCGCTGCCGGTCTTGGGGGTGACGACAGTCGCGGCCCGCAGCAGGAACGACGCACCGAAAGCGCCCTGGGTGGCCAGCGATGCGGTGGCCGCCTTGCTGCCCGTCGCCGTCCCGGAGGTGACCTCTTGGAACGACACCTCGAGGCTGGTGTTGGTCGAGGACGTCAGGTTGCCGCCGGCCTCGCCGAGTTCGGTCATGCCCGAGGGCGGGGTCCAGGTGGGGGGTGCGCCGTTGGAGCCGTTGCGGCCCACGTGCACGGTGACCAGCGTGCCGTCGGCGGGGGCGGTGAGGCTGGGCGCGGCCACGCTGGTCGCACCGGAGGCGGCCTGGGTGACCGCTGCGGCGACGGCGATCAGGGTGCTGGTGTCGTAGCCGGTGGCCTTGATCGGGAGCACCCCGACCCGTCCCGAGGCGAGGGTGACGGTGGGCGCTGCCTCGCCCGCCGAGGCCGCCTTGTAGTAGACGGCACCGTGCCCGGAGGTGGAGCCGTTCACCGTGTCGGTGGATGCCAGCAGCGTGGAGTACCCGGCCGGTGCTGCGAGCCCACCGCCGGAGGCGTTGGAGGTGCAGAACAGCAGCAGGTAGTCACCGGTGGTGAAGGTGAGCCCGGTCAGTGGCACGTTGATGGAGCTGACGCTGGCCGTGGACTGCGCCGGGGTGCCGACCGTCAGCGTCCGGGTCGGTGGTGCAGGCGCGGCGACGGAGCTGGCCGAGGTGGTGGCCCACGTGCTGCCATCGGCGAGGATCCCGTTCCACGTGGCCGTGACCGTGGTGCCGTTGTCGGCGATGGCGACGTCGGCGTACTGGTCGGTGCCGGGGTGGGTGCCGCCGGAGTACGGGCCACCCTTTTCCGAGGCGGACTGGTGGATGGCGGCGGCGTGCCAGACGGGTGCCCCGCCGACGGAGTTGGTGCCGTCGTCGTAGGCGAGCATGTGCGCGTCGCCGCAGAGGAAGACGACCTTGGTGGCTGCGGCGGCGATCCACGCCCCGATCTGCGCGCGCTCGGTGCTGTAGGCGCCCCAGTGGTCCGCGCCGCCGCCGCCGACACCGATCCAGCCGACCGAGGATGCGATGAACGTCAGCGGGGTGTCCGGGGCGGCGAGGAGCCCTTGCAGCCACGCCTTCTGCTCCGCGCCGAGCATCGACTTGTTCGGGCCGTCGGCAATGGAGTTGTCGTCGCGGAGGCTGCGGCAGTCCAACACGATGTACCGGACCCGACCGACGCGGAAGGTGTGCTGGACGCCCCCCTGAGTCGAAGGCAGCGTGGTGTGCGGCACGCGCGCCCGGTAGGCGGCCTGCACGTAGGGCACCCCGACCATCCCCTTGTAGGAGCCGTCGCCGCACAGGTCGTGGTCGTCGTACATGTAGGAGTTGGGGATCTTCTGGAGCACGGCGGCAAGAGCGGCCCGGGCGCTGACCTCGTCGTAGGCAGCCAGGTAGGGGGTGACGCTGGCCTGGTTGATGTTCTGGTAGTGCAGGTCCCCGATCTCCAGGAACAGGTCTGGGTCGCGCGTGAGCATGTTCGTCAGCGCGGGCAGGGTGTCGGTGCCGTGCTGCCGACAAGAGCCGTAGACGAACCGGTAGGACGCGGCCCCGGGCCCCGGCAGGGTGCGGAACGCCTGCGGGGAGCCGATCAGGGTGCCCGCGGACTCAACCTGGTACCAGTGCGCGGTGTTCGCGGCCAGCGTCGTCGGGACCGTGTGCTTGGTGACGCCGTCAGCGTTCGGGGTCGCGGCGGTGCTGTACGTCGGGGAGGTCATGGCGCTGCTGGTGGAGAACGCGACCCGGACGGTGCCGGTCGCCCCGGAGGTGCGGGCCACGAGGGTGTCCACGCCGAGCCACGTGGAGGTGAGCGTGCCCGGGACGGGGGTGGGCGGTGAGGCGACCCCAGCGGGCAGGGCCACGAGGTACTGCGAGCCGATGGAGGACCGGTCCAGGGTCGCGGTGCCGTTGTAGGAGCCCCCGGCCGTGGCGAGCTGGAACGCGGCCTCGGAGTTGAGCTGCGGCGTCGACGTGTAGGCGGTCGGGGCCTCGGCCAGCGGGGTGTACTCGGCGGGCCACACGACGTTGGGGACGGTCGTGGAACCGACGCGTCGGTTGGAGAACGCGACGAGGGCCGAACCGGCGGCCACGCCCGTGAGGGTGGGCAGCACCGCAGAGTCGACGGTCGCGCTGTCGATCTGCACCCCGACGGTGAGGCCGGTGGCGGTCACGTCGGCCAGCACGACCAGGGTCCCGGACATGCGTCGGGCCCCGCCGTCGAAGGCGAAGGTGACCGTTGCCCCAGCGTCGCCTGAGACCAGCGTCTTGACGAACAGCTGGGAGGTGACGTTGGTGGAGATGCGGTCCGGCCCGGACATCAGCGTCCACCCGGTCGGGGTGGTGAACTGGCCGGTGCCGAGGGCCACCTGCACGCAGACCAACGCCACGTCGCCGGCGACCACACCGGCCGGAAGCGGAAAGTCCAGGCTGGCCACCGTGGTCGTCTGACCGGCCCCCGACGCGGCGGAGCCCCTGACTGAAACGGCCATCAGGCGTGGTGCTCCCAACTATCGCCAGCGGTCATGTCAGGTCAGGAAGCGGTGGAGGTCTCGGTCCAGGACGTCAGGGTCCACTCCCCGACGGCGTTCGCGGTCGCGTCACCGGTGGGCACACCCCCGCCCCGGTTGCTGCCGCCGGTGGAGGCGGTCCAGAACGAGATGCCGCCGATGGCCTGGTTCGCGGGCAGCCCGGTGAATGCCACATTGCTCCAGGTGATGTCCCCGTCGGCGTCCACGGTGCCGGTGGAGGCGACGCGAGAGCCCACGGCACCGGTGGCCCACGTCGGCCCGGCATTGGTGGAGTGGACCTGGATGTGCGTGATCTCGTTCTTGATGGCGGTCGCGCCGGTGGTCAGGGCAGCGTCGTTCAGGGTCACGGGTCAGACCTCCAGGGGGGCGGCGTGGTCGCCGGGAACGTCGAGCGGCTCGTTGGGCACCAGATAGGTGGCGGCGGCGGTGAGCACACCGGCGATCGAGGAGACCCAGTGCGCCCAGTCCTCGGGGAGCAGATTCGCCGTGAGGACGATACCGAGGACACCGGCGAAGGCGACGAAGAACTTGCGGATTTGAGCAGGGGTGTAGCCGAACACCATCACGGTGCGACCTCCGGGGGCTGGTTGAGAGAAGGGGCGGCGGCCTCGAGCGCGTCGACTCGGGCGGTGAGGTCGGAGACGGCGGTGTACAGCCCGTCTGCCATGCCGAGCAGCAGGTCGGTGATCCAGTAGGCGTCGTCGACTCCGGCCGACGTGTCGCTCAGGTCGTTGATGGCCTGGACGATTGCGACACGGATCGCTTCATGCCCGTCATCGGGTGAGGGCGTGTCGATGTCGAACGCCACGGTTCAGGGGTACAGCTGGTCACGGAGTGCGATGAGGGCGTCGACGGCGTCCTTGGCGGCTGCGATGGCCGCGGGGTCGCGCGGGGGGCGGGCCGTGCGCGCCTTGATGTAGGCCTGCGTGGCGACAGCAATCGCCTGGTTCAGCTCGGCCTCAGTCGGGGTGGTGGGCTCGGACATGGGGACTCCTTGAGTTATCGAATGTGTCATGACACAATGGCGGTGTGACTGATCCGAGCATTACGCATACGGGCCCGTCGAGTGTTGATGCGCTGTTTGCTGATCCGCTGACGTGTAGGACGTTTTCGAGCGACGTGTCTGTGCACTGGTTTCTGAACGGTGCGGCTACTCATTGCCGATGCGGCAAAGTAGAACAAAAGAAGTGACCCGAGGAGAGCCGAGACGCACTATCCGCGTCTCCGATGACCTGTGGCTGACAGCCGTGGCCGTCGCCGAGGCGCGGGGCGAGTCGCTATCCGAGGTGCTGCGCGAGGCGCTGCGCCGCTACGTGGGGAGAGTCAAGTGAAGACGCTGCGCCAGCTTGTTGCGGTCTCCGTCGAAATGTTCCGCGACGGTCCACGCCTGCTGGCCGAATGGCTGGATCGGTTGACGCAAGAGATCAATGGACCGAAGGATGGCCCGTCATGAACATGAAGACATACCCGATCGGCGTTGCCCTGTCGGCTGCATCCGGCAAGATGCTTTGCGACTTCCCGCTGCTGCACGAAGCGATGACCGATCTCGCGGGCTGGCCTGTGATGACCCATCACATGGCGAGCCAATCGCTCGCCGATGGCGTCGCCCATAAGGTCATCGCCCAGGTCTCGTGGATGCCTGGCGCGATCGAGAACATGCCGAGTTGGTCGGCCCTGCCGCGCGAAGAGGTGAAGCCCGCCATCCTCGCCTGGTTGGATAGGTTGTCCGTCGCCCACGGCCCTACCGTCACGGTGGACCTCGGTGAACCCCTGCCCGCTATGGGCTTCCTTGATGGCTTAGAGCGGCTCGGGCAGGACCGCGCCTAAGCGCACACCCCGGTGAGCCGGCACACCTGGTCGGTGAGCCCGCTGACGTCGACCAGCGGCGGTGCCGTGGTGGGCGCGGCCGGGGCGACAGGTGGCAGGCCCGGTGTGGGCTCAGGCGATGCCGGGGTGCCCGTGGCAGGGGCGGTTGGTCCTGATGGCTCCTGCGGCGGTACAGCGGGCTGCGTGGGCGTCGTCGCTGTCTCGCCCGGTACCGGCCGGATCATCGGCGTCGGCTCCAAGCGCACCCCGTTGGAGAACTGCTGCACCTGGCTTTGCGCCTCCGGTGGCAGCTGCTCGAACGGCACACCCGGCCCGCAGTCGTACTGGGTGCGAGTCGGATCCAGCAGTGGCCCGGCCGGCAGCCCGTCTAGCAGATCGCACATCGCCGTCCGGATCTGCTCGGTCGTCTGCTGCTGCACCCGGACCGCTTCGGCATCACGGAACTGCCCGCGGCCCATCACGTACTCGTGGTCCTGATAGACGTAGTACGTAAGGCAGCCCAGCCCGACGCCGAACAGGAGCATGAACGCGCCCACGGCGAGCAAGGTGCGCCGCACCCAGGGCGGCAATTCGTGGTCGTGTACCGACGATGCCCATTCGGGCGGCTCGGTTGTCTCCGGCCAGCCTTCGCGGGAGCGCCTGCCGCTAGACGCTGCATGGGTCATGTGTCGCGCCATCCCGACTGCTCGTGGTCCTTGTGGCGTTCGATCTGGTCGATGCGACGGTCCTGCATGTCGATCGTCTCGTCGTGGTCATCGAGCCGCCGGTTGTGTACAGCGAGCTCCCCGACCACGTAGTCGCGGAACGCCAGATCGCCACCCTGGAACCCGGGCGATGCGGCCGACGGTGGGGAAGCAGCGGTCTTGTTGCGGTTCGTCAGCACAATGCTGAGCAGAGTCACCGCCCCACCGATCGCGGCCACTACAACGGCGCCGATCACGGTCAGAAGGGCGTCGTTACCTCCGGATGCTGGTACCTCTGCGGCCATTCCCCCTAGAAGCCACAAAGGTCACCGCTTTCCCGACGCTCGTTTGTTGATTCCGACCAGGAACGGGACGTACAGAAAGAACCAGGCGACCAGGCCGAGCGGGGACGACCCGTCGCGGACCACGGCGAGCATGAAAGTGGTCAGCCACGCGCCGCCGATGAGCAGGACACCCATCAGCACCACGAACCCGAACCAGTGCGACGGTTCAGCCCACAGGGCGGCGAGGGACACGGCGCCTCCGAGGAACAGGAAGGCCCACGCCGCCGGGGGGAGCAGGTCGAACACGGGCGTCGTGGCGGGTGTGCGCAGCTGGTACTCGGGGACGATGAACAGGACCACCGCCGCGGTGGCATGGAACAGTGCCGCCCACGCGACGAGGAACCTGGCCCACGCGAACTCCTCCACCTTGCGCCACGTCGTCGCCACCTTGAGCAGGGCTTCCCGCTCGTCGACCTCTACGGCGTGCATGGCGTCGTGGCCGGGCACGCTGTCACTTGGCAGTGCCGCACCGACGTCCACAGCTTCGTGACGCACGGGCCCCACACGTGGGTGTGCGGCGGTGGGCCGATAGCAGTGATCGGTTCAGCCTCGACAGCGGTCATCGCGATCAGACCGTGTGGTTGATCGTGACGCCGAGGTTCCAGCGCGGGTGGAGGTTGCGAATCACGCACACGCTGTCGTCCAGTCCGAGTGGGATCGCTGCTGCGCCGGCGGTGGGAAGGAAGAACACGAAGTTCTTGGCGCCGTAGAAGCCGTTCCAGATCTTGGTCTTGCTGTTGTAGGCGGCGACGCGGACGCGCTGCTCGTCGACGGGGCCGGTGTAGCCGAGCCCGTTGTCATCCAGGGCGACGTCGATGAAGCAGTCACCGCCTCGGGGGCGGGGGATGGTGATGTGCTCGCCGGGGGGAACGGACACGAAAGCCACGTCGGACTCCTTGGGGGCAGTGGTGGGCTGAACGTTGGCCCCGCCAAGGGCGTTGGCCATGACGATGTCTGCGGGGTAGCTCGGGATCGGGTCGGTGTGCGTGGTTCCGCCCAGCACGCGGGCGATGTCGTTGTGGAAGCAGATGCCTCCGGGAATGCCGCGGGCGGCATCGCGGATCTGCTGATCGCTGGCCCAACGCAGCGGGATGCCACGGGTGTCGCACAGCTCGCGGACCAGGGCGCCGACCTTGCGGTGCTGGACAAGCCCGTCCGGGGTGGTCCACTCGGCGCGAGAGAGCCGGGCGTAGCCGGCCTGCTCGATGTTGAGCGTGAACCCGTTCGCCTTCGGACCGACCGCGTAGGAGACGACGTTGTCCGAAAGCATCCGGATCGTCTCGACCGGGTCGACCATGAAGTGCGCCGAAGTAGTCGCGGACTTGCCGAACCAGTTAGTGGCGATGCTGTTCGCGTAGCCCGCCTTAAGCGGGGTTTCGGCAGAGTGGATGACGATGAGCGTGGGCTTTGCCATCTGGCCGCCGTGGGAGACGGCCTGCACGAAGCGGTCGACGACGGTCACGCTTCGCCCTCCACGTCGGCCTGCACGGCGGCCCACACGTCATCCGGCACAAGGTGCCCGGGGTCGCCAGCCGGCTCGTCGGCGGTGGGCTGAGCCGTTTCGGGCCATGCCGTGGCGTAGTCCTCAATCGGATACTGAGGCTCGGTCATCACGCCCCCCGTCAGACGTTGTTCACGTTGTAGGTGATCATCACGGCGTGGAATGAGTTGGCCGCGATAGTCCCCGTCGGCGAGACGGTGATCGTCCCGGTCGGGGTCACATCCATACGGCACGACTGCAGCGCGGCAGTGACGCCGATCTGCACACCGCTGTGGCTGGTGACCTGCTTGGCGGGCCGGAAAGCGGTGGGCACAGCGGTCGACGCGACGGTTTGTGCCGCGCTGTACGCATTGTTGTTGGTGATCATTCCGTAGATGAGGCAGAAGTTGCCCAGCCGGAAACCCTGCAGCGTGGCAAACGTTCCCAGGTTCGCCCAACCGGAGGCGGGGGCAATCGACACCGCCGACCCGCTCAGGTAGGCGTCAATGTCGGCAGCGAGGTTCTGGAAGAACTGCGGAATGTTGGGCGCATCCGACGAGGCCGGATAACGGAAGCCCTTAGCGGTGACGGGCACGATTCTCCTTAGGGCTGGCCGATGACTCGGCCGCGGATGACCAACTGGTTGTCTGTGGTGAGACCAACTTCGACGCGGTGACCGACAGCGGGCGTGTACGAGGCGTAGTAGCCCTGCACGGCCACAGTGTTTCCGCGCCACGTGACGGTGACGAGAGCATTGCCGTCGGATGCGGCACCGGCGGTGACGGAGGCGACGGTCACGAAGTAGGTGCTGCTGGATTCCATCCCGGCGAGCCGGTCGGACTGGGCGTCAGCGAAACGGCGGGCGATCGCATTCAGCGGGCCGGTCACAGGCGCCCCCGTCGTGGGATGATTGGCGGATGGAAATAACGGAGTTCCTGCTGGCTCGGATCGGCGAAACAAGTGAAGCTGCGAAAGGCGACGGCGACGACTGGTCCGCTTTCCTGATTGCGGACTGTCAAGCGAAGCTGCGTGTGGTGGATCTACACAATCTCGGCGGTGAGTACACCTCGGGAAGCTCGGAGATTCACGACTTCCGGTATTGCGCCACATGCGGTAGCGGTGAACCCTACGAGTACCCAGTCGAGTGGCCGTGCGAGACAATCCGCTTTCTCGCGCTGCCCTACGCCGAACACGCGGAATACCGCAGCGAGTGGACGCCCTAGCTGAGTTCGTCCGTTCGCGTGGATCGGCCCTCGATGGACTGCTCCGAGGTGACCGTCAACGGGTGTGTCACCGTGTCCGCGATGTGCCGTTCGAGCACCCGATCAATGTCGTAGCGCTCCTTCGGCGGCAGCACGTCGATCACGTCGAAGGCGTCTACCGCAGGGTTCGGCACCTGACCGAGCGACACTTGCGAGGCCAGGCCCATCGTGCGCGACAGGATCGTCAACCCGGCTGTGCGGGCAGCGTCCACGTCCAACGGCAGCGGGGTGTCGTAGAAGTACGGGACAATCCCGAACGGTCCCACGTTGGCGGCCAGCGGCGGATTGGTGCCCGCATACGTCACTGAGTTCGGGTCCGTGTCCCACACGTACTGCGTGGGGAACTCCTCGCCACCCGAAGCCGACGACGACACGACGACCACGTTGTAAGTCTTCGACCGGTCGCGGCTGCGGTCCAGCTTCGTCAGCACACCCGCCGCCGAAGCGTCCACCAGCCAATCCGCGGTCGGCCCCGTCGTCGGAATGTCGGCGATCGTCGCCGTGCCCGTCCGGTCGAAGTACACCCACGCGCCGATGCCCGCGGCCAGGTCGTTGATCGCCTTGTCGCGGTCCTTCTCCCACGTCAGTGAACCGACCGTGGCCTGTGACGTGGCCAAGATGTTCACGAACTCGCCGGCACCCAGCGCATCCCGGATCAGGTAGGCGATCTGGTCCACGACCTTGATGCCCACCTGCGGGCCGGTCGGCCACAGGAACCGGGCCCGCTGGATCTTCACCCACTTGTCGGGCGCGGTCAGCGAGATCGGACCGCCGCCGCCAGTCGTGAGCTTCTCCGAATCGACGTCGAACACGCCCATCGGAATGCTGATCGTCGTCCCGTTGCCGTACTTCACGGCGCCCGTCACCGCGAGCGTCGTCCCGATCGGTGACAACTCCTCGAACAGGCCGGGGGTTGGTGCCAGGTCCATGCTCAGCGATCGCCGCACACCCGGCTTCGTCGTGTCCGTCGTCGACCCGCCCACGATCTGCAGGTCGTACTGGTCGGCGACCGTGAACCCGCCACGGGACGCGATCGCCGAATAGATGATCGGCAGACCGCCGCGGATCGCCTGCCGGTAAACGTCCGGGCTGTCAAACGACAGGTAAGCCACGGACGCCTCCCGTCGTGAGATCATTGGCGGATGGACCTGTGTCTACCTGCGCACCTACGGCCAGGGCTAACGACCATGAGCCCGTTCTGGCGAGATGGGGTCCGCGAGGTGATGACCCTTTACCCCGATGGGCGGGTCGAGCTTTCTCCTGGGCTAGCGGGCATGAGCCAGCGGCAGCTAGAGGAGCTGGTTAGCCACGACAGCGAGTGGAAGCCCTGACTACGGACCGGCCAGAAGCGCTGTGAACGAGCTGTACTTGGCCTGCAGTGCCGCCAGCGTCGGGTAGTCCAGCAAGTCGACGAACGTGCGCTGGGACTGGGAGCCGCCGGCGGGACGGTCGATCACCGTGCACTGCAGCGACCAGCGCCGAGCAGGTTCGGATGCAATCCGGCTGACCCGCGACTCCTTCGCGTCACCGATCGCCACGTACTCGGCGTTGACACCGAATCCCTTGGTGGCCGGCACGTTCAGCAGCAGCGCCCCAGCATCACTGAGCAGGGCAGCCATCGCCTCCCGGGCGTCGTCGGTGAGCGTGACCAACGTCAGGTCGTACTGGGCGGCCTTGCGAGCCCCGTCAGTGACCACGACCGCTGTTGCGCGGCCCATCGGATAGAACACGCCCCGAGTGACCGCCGTAGCCCGCTCGCTGAACTCACCCACGAGAACCTGTTGCGACAGTGACGGAACCCCCGGATGGACCAGCCACACGTCACCCTCGGCCACCGTGACCTGCGCAGACGTCACAGTCGGCGATTCCAATGTCGAATACGAAACGGCAGTGCCATACGGCATCTCGTAGTCGTAGACCAGCCCCACCCGGGTGCTGCCCGACGTGGTGAGGGTCAGCGGGTTCCCGTCCAACGTGCGGACCGGAACCATGTTGCCGTCCGCGTCCAGCCGCATCACCGTTGTCGACGTGATCGCCGGGCTCGAGCCCGTGTCCGTCACATCGAGACGCACCCGCGGGGGCAGGTTGTTGACCTCCACCGTGGGCACGACAGTCACAGTGCTCATGTCGGGTTACCTGCCATCCGCTGCTCAACTCCGGCCAGGACCGTCACCACCCGGCCATCCAGCAGGTCCCGAACCGCAGGACCATCGAGCTGGAGGGTGATAGGTCCACCGCCCGTCCAACCGGAGTTGGCCGCTGCGGGCACCACGGCCTCGCCCTTGTGGAGCACGTACGAACCCGTCGCCGGCACATAGTCCGTGCCCAACGCGTACCCACCCGACTTGTTGTAAGCCGCCGAGAGACTGCCGTACCTGTTGATGGCGTACCGCATAGACGCGAGGATGTTGGAGAGCGGGTCGTAGATGTTGCTCGCAAAGCCGGGCATGGCGTTCGCCCGGAACGTCGGATCGATCACCTGCATCAGACCCTTGGACGGCACACCGTTCTTGGCGTTGATGTCCCAGTTGTTGATCGCGCCCGGATTGCCCCCGGACTCCTGGTTCATGCGCCGCAGAACCGTCTGAACGAGGCCCTGAGGCTGCCCCAACATGGAAAGGGCCTGGGAGACCAGGCCCGCCCAGCGCTGGACACCGCCAGCAGCCATGCCCCCGAACGAACCGCCGCCGAACGAAGCAGTGGCCTTCTGTGCCTCGTCGCTCTTGCCGAGAACCGAGTCGGCAAGCTTGTCAACGAACCCACGGACCACATCGCCGATGACGTTGCCACCAGGGATCAGACCCTTCGCGGTGTTCCGCAGCGGGTTGACGACGAGCTCGGCGACCTTGCGGGCGCCCTTCTCGGCGATGTCCTTAGCAAAATCGACGACGTTGCCAGCGACGTTGCCTATGCCCCCGAGGATGCTGCCGACGATGCCGCCGCCAGCGAATCCCGGCATCCCCGCGTTGATGGCCTGGAGCAGCGCCATGTTGCGCTTGGTAGCGGCAGCGTTGACCACAAACTCGCCGTTGGACACCATCGCTGTCGGAACACCTCCGGCGCTAAGCCCGAGGATTGAGTCAGAGGTTCCGGTGCCTGGGCCGCGAAGCAGGCCGCCGCCGGCCAGCTTCGGCAGGAACGGGATCTGCAGGCCGCCAGGGAACTTGCCGAGCAGGCTGTTGATCGGCCCGATCATGCTGCCGTTGACAAAGTCAAAGACGATCCGGATCGGAGACTTGACCTTGTCGATCAGTCCGTTCCAGACGTTCCCAACCGTGTCTCGGATGCCGACGAAAATGCCGACAACAGAGTCACGCATGCCGTTGAAGACCCCCGTCAGGGTGCTCCACACGCTCTGTGCGATGGCGCCGAGTCGTGATGTAACAGGCGAGAAGAAGTTGGCGACGTTATCGACGCCGTTACGGATGATGCTGCCGACATAGGCCATGATCTCGTCGAACTTCGCGCGCAGCTGGGAGCCCAGCGCCTCGGCGACTTGGACGAAGCGCCCCGGCAGGGCACCGAACCAGCCGATGACGTTGTCGCCCCAAACGAACAACTGAATCCGGATCGTCTCGAAGATGCCACCGAAAGCTGACCCGATGCGCGTGCCTTCGCCGACGAAGCCGCGGACGAACCCGCCGATGACATCGCCGACCCAACCAACGATATTGTCGGTTAGGCCCTTGAGCCCATTTAGACCCCACTCGAGGAACTTGCCGGCCAGGGGAATCCTCGCCAGCGCCTCGCCGATCTTGCCGACGACCTTGACGGGCGTGAGCGCCAACGCCAGGACGGCCATGAGCGCCTCGAACCAGTGATCGGCCAGCCCGCCAAGCAGACCGCCGAGGTCAAAGTTGAGCAGGCCGATGGCCAAGCCAGCGAGCATGGTCGGAACCTGCTTGCCGATCTCGGAGCCGACGCCAACCCAGTCGACCTTGCCCATGAGACTCTTGAGCGCCTCATAGAGGCGGCCGGACAACTCGCCGATCTTGCTCAGCGCTGATCCGATGATGCCGACAATCGACTCACCGAGCGGTGCCCAGTTGCCGGTGTCCAGGCCAGTCTTGAAGCCGTCGAGCAGATCGCCGCCCGCTGCCACCGCGGCGTCCTTGATGCGGGTACCGAGGCCGGAAACGTCGAGCCCCGCCCACAGGTTGCCCAGGTTGTCCCAAGCGTGCAGCAGGGAGTCGCGGGCGTCGAGGACGAATCCGACGACCGGGTTGTCTTCCTGGATGTTGAACGCTGAGGCGAGCTGGCCGGAGAAGTCGCCGTTGACGACTAGGTCGTAGACCCCACCGACCGCGTCCTTCACTGTGTCGAATACTGGGCCGAGCTTGTCGCCGACATAGCCGCCCAGGTTCATCAGATTGGGCAGGAGAGTGTCGACGGCGTACGAGGAGAAGCTGGCGATCGTCGGCAGCAGCGCCGTCCCGATGGTCTCCTGCAGGTTGCCCAGGTTGACCTTGAGCTTGTCGAACGGCGTGGATGCGGCCTCCGCGGCACCGCCGAACTCCTTGGACAGCTCGGCCAGGATGACCTTCTGCGCCCCGAGCGTGTCCCCGGACTCGACAAGGGTCTTGATCTGATCCTTCTGCTGCTCGGTGAACGAGACGCCGACCTTGGTCAGCGCAGAGACGCCCTTGACCGGGTCGTTGAGCGCCTTACCCAGCTGGATGGCGGAACCAGAGGCGTCCGTGCCCAGCACGGCGGCCATGTCCGTCATGATCTGGGTGGTCTGGTTGAAGATGTCGTTGCCCTTGCCAGCCTCGTTGCGGACGTTGGTGAACGTCAACAGGAGGTTGGCTCCGGTCTGAATCGCCTCGTCGTCGACACCGGTCTTGTTGCTGATCGCCGTGACCAGGTCGCCGACCTGCTTGGCGGTCACCTTCGCCGCCCCGCCGGTCGACTTGATCGCGTTCTCGGTGAGGCGGCCGATCTTCGCTGACTCCGCCGCGGCGTCGTAGAAGCTCTTGAAACCCTCGACGATGCCCGACGCCAGCAGTGCGCCGCCAGCGACCTTCATCGCCGTGGAGATGGATGAGCCGAAGCCCTCACCCTTCCGGCCGGCCCGGTCCGCTGAGTCGCCGACGTCGTTGAAAGCTTTGGACGCGGAGACGTCCCGGCCGAGCAGGTCGAAGACCAGCGAAAGAGCCGCCATCGAGTGTCGCCCCTATCGCTCGGTGCGTCCGTCGACCAAGATGGCCGACATGACGACGGTGTTGATTGTCTTGGGTGTTGTTGTGGGCGTCGCCTTAGCTATCCTTGTGGTGGCGGTCTTCGTGATCCGTATCCGCGCGGGAGTTCAGAACGTCAAGGCGGGGCGACCGGAGCGAGCCGCCAAATGGGAACAGTTTCGCGCCCAGCAGGGCGAGGGATGGCGAGAGGCGAAGCAGAGTTCTGCCGCCGACTGGAAGAAGATCCGTGGCAAAAAGGATCCCCAGAGCTAGATCCCCTCGCGCAATACCCGCTTCGTGAAGTCGCTCAAAGCCTTAGCGAGGTCCTCGCGAATGTCAGGCCCAGCCTTTGCCAGCGTCTTGTCGAAATACCCTTCGGCCTTGCGTACCCGCTGGACGACGCCTGGCTTCCGTCCGAAGACTGGGTGGTAGACCCGGCCTTCGTTGATCCGCGGATCGACCTTCGCCCCAACGATTCGCACGCCAGCGGTAGTTGCACCAGTGCGGGTCTGCACCCGTAGCGGCTTCCGGGCGATTCTCTCGTTCAGGCCGCCATGCTTGGGAAGGTTCTTCCGGGCAGCGTCGCGCACCTTGGGGATCAGAGGCTTGGCCGCATCCCGCATGGCCTTGTTGAGTTCCTTGCGGAGCTCGGTCTGCCCGGCCGCCTTGAGATGCTTGGACAGCGCTAGGAAGTCCTCAGCGCCCTTCACGGCGACGCCACCGCTCGTAGCAGAACCCCGAAGATTGCCGCGGTTATCGACGCGGGGCATCACGTCACCCCCAATGCTCGCCGGAGTTCCATCTGTTCGGCATCAAGTTGGCTGAGCCGTTCCGGCTCCTTCGTAAGCCAGGCCTCGAACAGTTCGATCTGCTCATCGAGCACAGGAGCCTCGACGTCTGAGCCCAAAGCACGAGCAACGCCGGCCGCGGTCCGATCGGCAAGGATCTGCCGTTCCAGCCGCTCCCACCACAGCAGGTAGGCGAGGTCGCAGACTTCTACGACGCTGAGGCCAGCGACCGGCTCTCGTTGGCCATCTGCACGATGAGCGCCGTGTCCGGCCTGCCCTCCGCCTCCAGGCGCTTGACGACCCGCAAGTAGGAGGCGTCCGCGGAGTTCTGTGGCGTGCTCGTCTGCCCACCAGATGAGTCGGAGGGCAGCGACGTAGGGCGCTCAGCGAGCACCGCAAACACCTGGCGGACCAAGCCCATGAGGGCATCCCCGTCAGCGCGGGACTCATCCGCCGTGGCTTCGAACCGGTGCCAGTCGGACGGTGCGATGCACTGCTCGAGCAGGTCATAGAGAGCGGCCAGGCTGTCCATGTCATTCGCGTCCGCGCCGGCCTTGGCTACCTTGGCGAAACGCATCAATGGCATCAGCCCGATCTTCTCGGCAACAGTGAACTGCGCGCCGGCGAACTCAACCTCAGCCACGCGTGCTCGCCCACTTGAAGGGGGCAGCCGCGCCGACCGGGATTTCCATGTTGAAGGTGCACGGGATCGCCGCGACAGACGGGGCCTTCTTGAAGTCCACCGACACCTCGCCGCCCTGAATGGTCTGACGGAGCACCAGGCGCATCGTGCCGTCCGTAGACTCCCAGCCGACCATGACCCGAACCTCGCTGCCGGGGGCCACGGGCTCGTAGTTGTACACCGCAGTAGCGCCGGTACCGATCGCCGGAACCAGCGCACCGACGCCGCCGTTGAGCGCGACCTTGTAGTTCTTGAGCGTGAAGTCCATCAGCGCGAACGCGATGTTGCCGCTGCGCTCGGTGGTGACGTACTTGATGGGGTCGAAGAACTCGGCCGCATTGATCGCCTCAACGCTGGTCGAATAGGCGAACGTGGAACCCTCGGTCGTTGCGCCCAGCGGGACCCAGGCAGCGGGCCAGGCGTCGGTGAACTTGCCGGCAGTCGCGGCACTCTCGCCCATGTTCGGCATGGTGGACGCCAGCGGGGCGACGAACAGGTAGCCCGGGTCCGTCAGAACCTGCGGAACGGCAGTCGTGGGCACGGTCAGTTCTCCTTCGTGGAAGCGATGACCGCGCGGCCACCAGCGGTGGTGATCTTCTTGACCTGGTCGGCCTCGACGACCTGACGCTCAACGTGCGAGACGGGTACCGGGTCGCCGATGTTGAAGGCTCGCGCGCCATTGATGTCGATCGGGACAGCGGCGACGTAGACGCCATACTCGGCACCCAGGGCCTCTCGGAACTCAGCTGCGGTCGTGGGAGCAGACATGGCGCATTCCTCTCAGTAGGTGGTCGTGTAGCCGTAGGTCAAGACCAGCGAGACCGCTGATCCGTTCGCGTTCTGCACCACCTGCACATCGGTGGCCAGCGTGGAAGTGCCGTCGGTGGACAGGACGCCGAGGGTGTGGTCTGCCTTCACGGCGTCGCGCAGCTGCTCCTCAATGGCGAACGCCCGGGTGCGGCAGGCGGAGATGTCCGTGTCGCCGGACTGGCAGACGATCTGCGACACCACCGTGCCGGTCTCTTGCGACAGTGAGCCGTCGTAGATCGTCTCCGTCAGGTACGTGCCAGCCGCGTCATCCTCGACATATCCGACCGTGACGTAATCGGGTGGGGCCGCTGATGTGACCGGGGGACCGTCGAACACCAACACCTCAGTCCCGGCGTCAAACAGCGCCACCAATCGGGCTGCAACAACCGGCCAGGCCGCACTCACGCGACCTGCGATCCGCGGGCGTACGGGGCTAACAGCTCCGCCGCCCGGTTTGGCACCGCATATCCGGAACCCGAGGACAGCAAGTCCGGCTCGCCGCCCTGCAGGGGGAGCGGCTGGGCGCCCCGCTGGGTCTCCCACAGATGCGCGCCGATGATGAGCGTCGCCAGCCACACCGCATAAGGCACCGTCTCGAAGCCGCTGGTGTAGCTGACCGTCACATCCCCGAAGATCGGGTAGCCCGAGGCGAGCCGCAGCAGCCCCGACTCCGGATCCAGGTCGTAGTCGAGCAGGTCCTGCGTTACCTTTCCGCTGCCCGGATAGGCGCGCACGTCGATGCTCACCAACACGCCAGCCGGCCGGTGGTTGAGGATCACCACATCGGACGCCATGTTGCGGTGCGTCTCCGTGATCGTCTGGGTGGCGAGGCTCCCCACCGCAGCCTCAACCACGTCGCGGGCAGCCGACAGGACGTCCGCCAGCTCCGCGTCGTTCGACGTGCCGGGGATGTTGAGGTGGGTCTTGAAGTCGTCGAGCGTGGGCAGCGGCACGACGCCTCCTGTGAAGTTTGGGTGCCCCCGGTCCGGGGAGTAGTCCGAACCGGGGGCGGACTAGCTGGGTGAGGTCAGACCTCGTCAGCGAGCGGGTGCGTGCCGCCCTTGACGCCCTTGTCGTCGCCGCGCTGCTCAACGAGCGGGTTCTGCTCGACGATCACCGACCGCGGCGAGTTGGGGTCGGCCGGGTCGTAGTCCGGGTTGGGGACCGAGGCGGTGAACTGCCCGTTGCCGATCAGCTTCGAGTAGTCACCCCGCTTCGGGCCGGAACCCAGCGCGTCCTCAGGGCCAACGGGTTCGCTGGCATCGCCGGGCAGCATCGGCGCGCCGTTGTCCAGCGCGTCATCCTTGGTGGTGGGCTTGTCGACCTTCTCGGCCATGTCAGGCTCCGATCTGCTTGTAGCTGGCGGCGCCGCAGTCGAGGCACCGGGTGACCATGTGGGTCGGTACCGTGCGACCCGTCGCCGGGTCGTCCCCGAGGTAGGGGAACGACTCCATGCGCGGGTCCTGCTCCTTTGCCACAACCGGACAGAAGTCCTCGTGGCGTACGGCGGGCATGGTGGTGACGGGCATTACGGCTCCTTGGATCAGGCGGCGATGACGCCGGTCAGCCGCGCTGCAGGCTGCGCGCCCAGCACGGCAAGACCGGTGTAGAACTCGATGCGGCCGAGGATCGACGGCTTGGTCTCCAGCTGACGCGGCGCGTCGACCTGGATGCCACCGTTGGTGAGACCGACGACGCCTGGGGTGTTCAGGTTCGGGGCGAACGCCACGGCGTAGATCGAGGACGTGTTGACGCTGGAGCCGACCGTCTCGTTCTGGGCGAGGATCGCGGTCTGGTCGGCGCGCAGGCCGGCGTCCAGGATCGGGATGCCCTGCCAGGTCGGGACCTCGACCCGCTGGCCGGTTAGCTCGTCGTAGGCGTAGTTCGCCAGGGTCACGTTGCGGTAGACCGTCCGCAGCATGGCGATGACCTGACGGGAGGCGTACAGCGCCGAGCAGCCGGGGACGAGCGCCACCAGGGCGTCGAGCCGGTCGAGGAACGCCAGCCGGGTCGCAGCATCGGTATTCATCGCTGCACCATTGGTGCCCGAGGTGATGACCTGGCCGCCGGTGACGCGCTTCTTGAGGCCGTTGAAGCTGTTGGCGTCGACAGCGGTGTCACCGTTGAAGAACGTGTCGCCCCACTTGGCGGCGATCGAACGGGCCTTCATGTCCCGCTGAGCGGCCACGAGGGACGCCACGGTGCCAGCGGAGGTCTGCTCCAGGAAGCGGTCCACCACGTACTCGCCACCGAGGATCACGATGTTCTCGGTCGCCGTGGTGAACGTGCCCGTCGACTCGGTGTAACCGGCGTTGACCGCACGGAACGCCGACGCCGGCAGGGTGGCCTCGCTGTTGTAGCTGAACGCGCGGCCGACGATATTCTCGAAAGGCACGCGGTTGAGCACGTTGGAGACCTGGAGCTGACCGACGACACCGGGCAGGCGGGGGTCCTGGGTGACGACAGCGGATTCGGCGAGAGTCATCGCCATGAGGGGGTACTTCCTTTCGGGGTTAGCCCCTCAGCTCACGCTGGCGGGGTAGTTACTTGCGCTGCGAAGCGGCAAGGTCGGCCTCGATCTGCTGGAGGTCGGCCTGCTGCTTGTTCGCGGGCGGGGCCTTGAGTCGGCCACCGAGGTCGGCGTCGCCCTTAGGACGGCCGTCCGTCTTGACGGGGAAGTCCCGCAGGATCTCGTCGGCGTCTGCCTCGAGTTCGTCGCGGTTGGCGCCGACGAGGCGCTTGGCCTGGGCAGGGGTGAGCCCCTTCTCGAAGGCGACGTCGAGCTTCATGGCGCGGGCCTCGGCCTGCGTTGCCCGTGCTTCGGCAGCTGCTTCGCGCTCGGCGGCGGTCTGCTCGGCCTTGGCCTTGTCGGCTTCGATGTCGGCGAGGCGCTTGGCGGCGTCGGCGTTGGCCTTGGCCTCGGTGCGGTATCGGGCTGCCTCGTCGCGGAGCTTCTTGACGTAGTCGGCGTCGAAGGTCTTGGCGCCGTCGTCGTTGGGTCCGTTGTCGTCGCCCACCGGGGGTACGTCAACGGTCGGGTCAGTGATCGGTGCAGACACGCGTCCTCCAGGGACGTCGTAGGGGGTATTGCCACCCGCCCACCAGGGGCGGAAGCGTTATGCGGCAGGTGCTGAGGGCGCTGATTCGGCGCTGTTCGTGCTCGCCGCAGCCAGCAGCCCGACGGCGGCCATCGCGGCATTCAGGGTCAGCCCGTCAGTGCGGACCAACTCACGGGCCAGATCCATGCGGGCACGCGTGTCGGCCGTGACCGTCGCAGCAGCCGACTCAGCGGCACGGGCCTTGACCGCGGCGCGCTCCGTCGGGCCCATGCCGACGGTCGCCTGCGCCGCCTCAACGTCGTAGATGCCGGCCTCGAGACCCTTCGACGCCGCATCCATCGCCTGAGCGATCGCCTGCGTCGCCGGATCACGCCACGCCACCTTCATGCGCGAGAACGACTGATCCAGGGCCCGCAGCGGCACGCCATCACGGGCGGCCAGAGCAAGTCGCATCGCCCGCGTATACGCCGCGTTCCAAGCCCGCTGCTTCTCCTCGGCGCGCAACACCAGCACCGTCTCAGCAGCCCGGCGAGCCTCAGCCGACGCCGGGTTCACCTGGTTCAGGCCCAGATCATCCGGCGGCAGACCGCCGATCGAAGCCAGCGCCGACGTGAGCATGTTGATGCCCGACACGAAGCCAGCCAGATCAGCCTCAGGAAACTGCCCGTAGCCGACACCCGGGCCACCGACCCAGACCTTCGACTTCTCGGCCTTCTCCTGATTGACCAGCATCTCCGCGCGGAACCGCTCCTTCTCGGCCGGGTCCGCGGGGATCTGCACACCAGTCATGTAGCGGCGCGGCGTCAGGTAAAACTCGGCCGTCGTCATAAGGCCAGTGGCTAGCTCATTTATGCCATCCGCCAGCGGAGCGACAGAGGCCAGCTCTGAGCGGCCCGAGCGGTTCAGTAGCCGCCCCTTGTTGACCATCGGCACGATGGGGACAGCGCCGAGAGGGTTGTCGAGCACGTCGACAAGCTCGTACTCGGCAACCGAGGCGCCCCATGCCTGCGCGACTGACCGGTACTTGAACACCAGATCCGGGGTGTAGAGATTCACCCGGGTCTCGTCCTCGTCCTGCCAACGCTTGATCGCCGCGCGGACAACCCGGTCGCCCGTACCTGGCTCGTAGTCCACGGCCACCTGGTGCGCCGACTCGAACGCCATCGTCGGCGTCTCCGGGTCCTCGTCGTTGCCCCACACCGACAGGTAGGCGATGCCGTGCACCAAAGCATCGACCTGGCCCAGCGGTGCGTCCTCGTCCATGCCATTGGCGGACCAGATCCGCGAAAGCTCCTCGTCGGCCGCAGCTGACTCACCCAGCAGGAATCCTTCTCCCACCACGCGGCGGTTGACGCTGTCAGTGATGGTTTCTGGCCAGTTGATGACCAGCGACGTTAGGCGGCTGCCCAGCTGCGCCTTGACCTCGGGAGCCAGGAATGCCATCGGCTGATCGCCGGTGTAGTAGCGATCCCAGTGGTCGTAGTCGATGTTCGCCAACGCCAACTTCTGCGACAGCGCCTGGATTCGCCGGATTCGAGGGTCTTCGGACAATGGCACCAGTGGCGAGAGGGGGAGTGTCACAAGAACAGCACTCCTCCACCAGTCGTCGGGGCAGTCGTCAAGCCGTACATAGCCAGCGCCACAGCGACCAGCGGGGAGATGTCCGTCGAGCCCTTGCGGTCCAGCACGCGGGTGTCACCCGAGGTCTTCCAGCGGGCAGCGCGCACCGAAGCGCCCAACTCCTTCTCGGCGTCGCCGTAGTGCCGGACCGAGCCAGCCAGCACCGCGTCAGACAGCGCGTTGTGCGCCTTCGCCTGATCGGCGGACGACAACCTCACCGCATCAGCGACCAAGCCATCCGAAGCCGTGTCCGACAGCACGCGCCCACCCCAGCGGGACCGGAGCTCGGCGACCCGCTCAGCCACCCACGTCGTCGTCGGGCGGTAGTCGGCCACCGACACCTGCGTAGAGCCGTCAGGACGCACCCAGGCGGCCGCAATCGCCGACCACGAACGATCCGGGGCGGTCGCTACCGCAAACGTGGGGGACGACCCGCGAACGGCCTGCGGGTCCACCAAGGAAGCCCAGCGGGCCGAGTCGATCGCACCCGTAGCCGCGTCATCCCAGATCCCGAGATGCTCACGAGCGAAGCCATCCTCGGATAGGTCCTCGAGCTCGTCCTCAAGAAAGGCCGTGGACATGCGGAACCCGAGGCCAGGGTTAGCCCTTGCCCATTCCTGTGGGTCGCGCACATTGGCGCCCGTCTCGCATCCCCACTCGAAGTAGGCCAGCCGCGGCGCACCCTCACGGCCGCGCTTCACGATCCGCCACAGCGCCGCAGAATCAGGCGTGCCGGCCGACGAGGTGAACCACACCTGCGGGTTCTTCCGGGCCGCCAGCGTCGGCATCATCGCGTCCAGCGCCTGCTCCGGCAGCAGCATCGCCTCGTCGAGGATCAGAAGATCCGCCGAGAAGCCACGGCCGGCGCCCGAGATCGTGCGCGCCTTGAACTTCAGGCGGTTGCCGTTGCGCAGGATGATCGCTTCTTTGCCGTTCGCGGTAGGCGTCGCGGCGACGTGCTTAGCCAGATCCGGGTTGCCGTCGATCAGCGTCCGCATCCGCAGGAAGTGCTCCTGCGAGGTGTCGAACTTGTGGGCGCTGTGGATGATCAGCTTCGTGTTCAGCACGAACAGGTGAAAGAGCTCCAGCGCCTCGAGCACTGAACCTTTGCCGTTCTGCCGCGGGACCAGCAGACCCACACGCGAGGCGGCCCACTTGCCGCCCTGAGCCATCCCCAGCGACTCGCGCAACACCATCTGCTGCCACGGGTCCAGGTGCAGGCCAGCCTTCGCAGCGAACGCCACAGCCTTATCGCCCAGCGACACCGTGTACGGCGGAACCGACTTGATCCTGGGCTCCTGCTGCCCCAACACCAACGGCTCGGCGACCGCGGTCACTGCACCAGCCGCAGCATCGCCTCAACCTCAGCCTCGGCCGCCTCGACCGAGTCGGCTGCAGCGTCAGGCACGGGCAGATCAGCGAGCGTCGCCAGCACATCGGCCAACTGCTTCGCCAACGGCGCCTTATGCACCACCTGGCGCTCCGACAGGCCCTCGATCGACGCCGCCAGATCGTCCCTAAGCGCCTCCAGCTGGGCGCGATAGGTGCCCGCGCGGACAGCGGACGACAGGCCCTCAGCATCCACGTCGATCACCCTCCGTAAGACCCCTCAGTCTCGGGGAGAGAAAAGCAACACTGGCGGGTCCGCGTAGTGATCATCTTCGGGGTCACCCCCCGGGTCGACGAGTCTCTGACCTGCGATGATGCGCCTCGGTCGTTCACTCGCTCGAAGTGCACATGGGAACCGTTCCCACGAAGCTTCTATATGGGCCTCGATGGGCAACGGCAGCCGTTTATGACGGTGAGTCACCAAGCTGCTCAGGCTGCCCACTGCTTTCGGTGGACGATGCGGCTGACCTGTGCTTGACAGACGCCGTACTCGTCGGCGAGAGACTGCTGCGTCTCACCGGAACTCGCACGTTCGCGGATGTCCGCGACCTGCGCCCCGGATAGCTTGGCTCGGTAGCTCTTCTCGCCGTGCGGCTGCGACGACAGTCCGGTTCGCCATGCGTGCTGGATGTTCTGGCTTGCCGTTGCCATCTCAAGGTTGCCGATGCGGTTGTCGTGCTTCACACCGTTGATGTGATTGATCTGCACGCCAGCTGGGATCGGACCGTGCTGGCTTTCCCAGATGACTCGATGGGCTCGGACGATGCGAGGCGTCGGACCGTTAGGTCGGAGCGTCAGCACGATGTAGCCATCACTGTCGAGACAACCGAGGGTCTTACCGCGGGTGCCGATGACGTGCCCGTTGACTGAGTCGGCGTTCCAGCGCCCGTCTCGGATGAGGAACTGAGCGAACTCGTACTTGTCCATGCGTGCTCCCTAGGAAGGCGGAAGCCCCGCACCTAGGGATGCGGGGCTTCCTAGCCCGAGGGATCAACTCGGGCTTGCTGCTACCACCTCAGTCGGGTGGTCGTCTGTCGCGCTCGTCCTGCCTGCGCTCCGGCTCGCACGTTGCATCGCCTGCCACACGTGGAGCAGGGCGAGCCGTGTGCGAACCCGAGATAGTGCGAACGGTCAGGGCTGTGGTCGTAGTGCAGGCCAGGTCCCATTGGGCCAAGCGCATGTCCGCAGCGGGTGCAGGGATCGGCAGGTGAGTGCCGTGCTGCCGCCGCCTTGCGCGCCTTAGCGTGTGCCGATCCGTATGCAGTCGACTTAGGCCGGCTGTTGGACCAGGGCATCTACTGCACCGCGTACCGCTGTTCGAGCTTCAGGTCCAGTTCGGCCTGTGCCCGTTTGAGCGCGTCGTGGGTGTGGTGGTTGGCGCTGTGAATCCAGGCGCGGAGGCAGCGGTTGCGTTCGGCGACGGCGAGGCGCAGCGAGTCGTTGATGGCGTCGAGCGCGGCTGCGGTGGTCACCGCTGTGCCCGACGCCAACGCCAGCGCGCCCATCGGCCAGTGTGACGGTTGACGGGCTCCGAGCACACCAAACAACGCCAGTCCCAATACTGCGGACCAGGCGACGATGCGTGGTCGTAGACGATGGGCGCAGGCTCGACACTCATCACGGCCTCCGCCACTTGTCCCGACATTCAGCGCACGACGCAAGCCAGTACCGCGGGTGTCGGCTGCAGTGGATCGGCACTGCGTCCATTACGGCTCCTGCCAACCGGCGCGGGAGGTATGTGGCCCGCTTCGGCCCCTGTGGGCATGGGGGCGGGCTAACCCCTGTTCAGTTGTCCGGCCGCGTGCGGTCCGGTGTGCCGGTCGCTCGACCGGCGTCGCTCCCGGGCGCGCAGGCTCGGGACGTTGGGCCGGGCGCTGCCCTCTGACAAGCGCGCCCGGCTGGTGCGGTCCGGTTCGCCCCCGGACAGCACGAAGCCCGGGCGCTCTTACGGCTGCCCGGGCTGGTGCGGAGACACGTCATCCGCTGGCATCGGACGGTACAGGCTCCCGGTCACGCTGCGCAACAGGTGTCGCACGGCGCGTCGCATAGTCCTCGATCTCGGCCACGTCGAACACGTAGCCCAACCGGTCACGGCCCTCAGCGTGCAGCTTCCCCCGCGTCACCGCTTGTCGCACGGACCGTTCGGCGATGCCGAGGATGCGCGAGGCCCGCTCGGTGTCCACCAGGTGCTGGTCGGCCAGGCAGGTGAAGTCGGTGCCGCACATGCACGGCTCGTCGTTTGGCTCGATCACGGTAATTCGTTCGAACGTGCCGCGATCAAGGATCGGCGGACGTCGGGCGATAGGTGATCGAGGACGGACTGGTGGGTGAACACCCCGTCATCAGTCCGGTCGGCGATGGGTCGCCGACGCGCCGCCCGGTAGCTGACGGTGGCCTCGCGCACGACGTCGACCATGCCCGCGATCAGGACGCAGGCGACGTACGCGACCGCGACGGCTACGGCTGCACGGCCGAGCGGTTGGTCTTGCAGCACGACGAGGCCGGCCAGGTTGACGACGAGGGCGGGCGGCAGGATCGTCGCCACCCACACTGCGCAGCGGGCAGGGCCACCGATAGCGTCCAGCAGCCAGTCGGGGATCACCAGGTCATCCTCCATCGTTCGTCAGCCGCCTGAACGATCCGGTCGGTGACCTGCCAGCATTCGGCCACGACAGCCCGGGCGAACGCGACCACCGAACACGGGTAGATCACGACTCACCGTCCGCCGACACCTCTGCCGCCTCACGCTCCACGCGAGCCCGCTCGGTCGACCAGCGCAGCTGCAGCTTGACCTGCTGCCGTTCGCGCCGCTGACGCCACCTGGGCATGGTGTCCAGCCAGTGCCGCGCTTGGTCGGGCTCGACCAGCTCTTCGCGGGTCGACGCCATCGCCTGCGGTGACCACCACGCTGGCACCGGCGACTTGGGCCGCCACCGCATCCGGCCGCAGGAGCAACGGTCCAGCATCCCCCGGTAGGCGAACTGGCCCTCGACCCACGATCCACCGTTGAGGGCGACGACGATCCAGCGATGACGGTGCCGCCCGAGCACACCAGCGACAGCACCCACCGTGAACCAACAGCCGAGTACGCCCGCAGCGATGCCCCACCAGAAGCCGCTCACCCCGCCACCCCGAGCGCGATCGCATCCGGGCAGGGGAACGGCAGCCGGCAGCCGGCGCATTCGGACCACGTTGACCCGGGCTGCTGCGGGCGTTGTACGTGCCGGGCCCGCAGCACCTCCACGGTCGCCGCATCCGCCCGCAACCCGGCCAGGCAGTGCAGCTCGATGAGCTCAGCCGCGGCCATGTGCCAGGCGGGCCCGAGCTCCAGCTTCGCCGCAGCGGAGTGGATGATCCGCCCCATCTGCCCGGCCAACAGGGTGGTGGTCACGACGCCTTCCAGCCGTTGCGCATCTTCCAGCCGATCTTGTACAGGCGGTGCGCTTCCTTGCACGCCTCGCAGCGGGGCAGGCGGCGGCGCAGTTCGGTGCGGTACCCGGCATCAGTGCCGTGCTGGATCACCTGCGCGGGCCGCCCTGCACGCATCGCCCTAGGCTTGGTCCTGAACACGCGCACCTTGATGACCCGGCCGGCCTCGAGCAGCTCCCCGCCCCACACGCCGTGCTCCTGACGGGCGATACCGGTGGCGAGGCACTCCTGCGCGAGCGGGCACGTGCCGCACACGTCGCGGGCGGTGTGCACACGCGCAGACCGTGCACGCCCCGTCTCACCCTCCACGTCGGCATCCCAGGTTGCGGGGGGCAGCGCGTGCCCGTTGCAGGCCGGACGGGCGGTCACAGCTGCGTCACCCCCACCCAGGCGACGGCGTTGCCGAGCAGGAAGATCATGACGGCAACGGTGTTCACGCGAGTACCAGTTCAGACAGCCGGCTGGCGATCGTCTCGCAAGCCGCCTCGTCCTGCTCGATGCCGATGGATCGCAGGCCAAGGTCACGCGCGGCGACGAGGGTGGAGCCTGACCCGGCAAACGGGTCTAGGACTAGACCACCGGGCGGGGTGCACTCACGCACGATTGGGCTGACGACACCGAGCGGCTTCTCGTCCTGGTGACGCTTCCGGTAGCGCACCGAGGGTGCCTCGATGACGTAGGTGACCGACTTCGGCTGCCGGGTGCCGTCGTCCTGCCAGGCGGTCGCCCGACCATCCCGCTGGTGCGCGGCTGCCCGAGCAGGCTTCCGCACCGTGCCCTTGTTCTCGGTGACGCGATGGCGCTCCCACTCGTGGTGCAGCGCTCCCCACTGGCCGCGGTACCAGTGGTAGGCCCACTCGTGGACGCGGTTGAGTCGGTCGCGTGACCCGGGTCCGGATCCGTTGCGCTTCACCCACAGCGCCTCCTGCCCGTACTTCCAGCCGGCGAAGTCGTCGCGGTGGGCGAGGAACATTCGGGCCGAGCCGAAGCACCACAGGCTGGCGTTGGCAGGCAGGGCAGCGCCGACCACGCCGACCCAACCATCGGGCCAGACATCCCAGGTGGCGGCGGTCTCTTCGTACGGCGGGTCGGTTACGCACGCATCCGGGGTGACGTCAAGCGCGGGCAGCACCTCGCGGCAGTCCCCGAGGTACAACGTTGCCGACTCGTCGGCGTAGTACGGCTCTACGCTCACGCGACGGCCCCCTCGGTCTGCTGCCGTACGACGTCGAGCCCGGTCGTCCTGGTGCCGCACAATCCGCATTCGGCTGCCCCGTCGCGCCACCGGATGTAGCCCCCGCACGCGCACACGCGGCGGGCGGTGCGCGGCTCCGGGGAGTTCGACGACTTCAGCAGCGACCACAACTGCCGCATATCGGCGTAGAACTTGGCGGCTTGGTCCTCTTGCTGCATCAGCCACTCCAGGTTGGTGGCTAGCACCTTCCGTTCACTGAGCACGGTGAGAGGCACTCGGATCTGCTGGGGGATGCCCCGCCAGCACGCCCGGTGCATGCATCCGGTGGAACACGGCTGGATGTGGGCGACTGGGTAGGCCAGGTTCCGCTCCTCACGGACGTATTCGGCCCACCGGTGCAGCAGCCCGTACACGGAAAGAGCCCGCCCGGATCCGATTACTCCGTCGTCGCTGGTGTCGGTGTTCATTCGCCGGTCCCGAAGGACGAGGACGTCCAACGCAGCGGGGGACCGTTGCGAGGCGAGCCCCGAGCGTCCGCCGCTGTCGGGCTCGCGGCCCTGCATCGACGGCACCGCGTCCAGCAGCGCGAACTCCGTGTCCAGCCGGGCCAGCCATTCCCCGAGCCGCTCAGCGTCCCGCAGGCACAGCAGGATTCCGGGGGCCTGTGGCCGGGTCCTACACCCGGCCACGCACGGTGGGCGGTCGTTCGGGTCGGTCACTCCGAGGGCTCCAGGTCGTTGGCGACCTTGCGGAGGTGCGACGGGATGACGCTCATTGCGATGCCCTGCAACTCTGCGCTCGCGACGTCCAGCTCGGCGTCCAGGTGTACGTCGAGGGTGTCGAGGTCGTCGACATGGGCGGTGATCGTGATCGAGTAGAGCTTCACGCTGGTCCCCGTTTCTTGGCGTGGTGGCCGTACGTTTCGGAGTGCAGGAGTCGGCGGGTGTCGGCGCGGATGTGGTGCAGCCAGCGCAACCCGGTGACGGCCGCGGCGACCAGGAGGAGGTCGCAGCCGAGGTCGATCCACCCGTAGGCGGTGAGCCGACCGAGCCAGTCCAAGGCTGCGGGGATCAACGGTGGTCGACCGCCCCGCTGGGCCACACGACCGGGCGGCACGGGCAGTCGGGGCCGGTGGTGTGCTGCTGGTCGCCGGGCAGGGTGACCCAACGGGCGGGTGTGGGCATTTCGTGCTGCCCTTGGTCGTAATCGGTCGGGTCGAACGGGTCACGACATACGCCACCAATTCCGATCGGTCCCCACACCGTGACGTCTCCCGGCTCACCGCAGGTAACGCAGGCCAGTTCGCTTGTAGCGGACCAGCTGTGACCCGCAGTACCGGGGGACGTGGGGCACCCTTCGGCGTCTCCGCCGCAGTAAGTACGCCCGTCCACGGTGATGCACAGCAGGCAGGGACCGGGATCGCCCAGTTCCTCCTCTGCCTCGCTCACCGTGTCTCCTCGTCCGTGTGCGGGGAGAGGAGGGCGAGCAGCTCGTCGTGGATGTCCTCTAGGTCGCCGTCGAGGGCGGACCCGTCACCGCAGATCAGCGACTGCACCTTGGCGGCGATGTCGCTGATGACCCGCTGCTGTTCCCCGGCCCCGGGGCGAGCGGAGGCGAGGGTGGCTTGCTCACGCACGTAGTCGGCGACCCGGTCCACGTCTTCCCGGTGGCCCGGGCTCAGGTGCTCGTACTGCGCCCAGTCGGACCACCCGAGCACGTTCATCGCGTCGCGGATCGCCTCGTCCTGCCCGTTGTCGGGCCGGTCCACGGCGGTCACTTCGGGCCGTTCAGGGCGGCGCGGATGCGGGCAGCGATGCGCGTCCGGTCGCGGATCACCGCACCGGCGGTGATGTCCCACGAGTCGCGGTCCAGCTCGTCGGCCAGCTCCCGCACCCGTCGCAGCGTCTCCGTGTCAGCGGACGGCCGGGAGGCGACAGGCGTGCACGCAGTGCAGGTGGCCACTTCCGCAGGCACCCATCGGACCGTGTCGTTCTCCGCGCCACAATCCACGCACCCGTGAGGCCGCTCGTCGTCCTGCTGCGCCTCGGCCGGGGGCTTGGCCCTGAGTGCTGCGAGTGCAGCTTCGTTGGCCTCTCGCTGCTGTCGGAACTGCGGGGGCTCGGGCGGCGCGGCGGGGCGGAACACGTCAGCGAAGTCGGGACGACCTTCGTAGAACCACACACAAGGGCAGCCCGGGGCGGTGCACGCCTCTCCGCCGTCGTGCAACAACAGGCTGTGGATGCACGCGCACACCTCCCCGTCGCGTCCCGGCTGCGGGGCGGTCACAGCGTCACCACTGTGAAGGGCCGCGCACCCTCGTCGGAGGCCTGGCACCAGTTCCAGCGCTCGCTGTCCGGGTAGTCCGGGTCCTCGGGGTCGGGCCGGAACCAGCTGTGCGCGACGCTGGGCAGGCCGGGCACCTCCGGGTCGTCGTACAGGTTCCGCAGACCGCACTCGACCCGGGCGTAGCGGTTGGCCGTTGCGACCGCGCGGCGGGGTGGGACGTGCCCGACCACGTAGTAGACGTCGCCGTCCTCGTCGTCGATGACCCTTTGCCCGTAGTGGGTCCGGCCGACGCTCTCGACGCTCATGCCTGGTCTCCTTCGCGGTCGGTGCGGGTCTGGGTGCGGATGACGGCAGCACGGTCGCGGGCGCGAGTGTCGCGGTCCCGACAGTGAGCGAAGATTCGGGCGCGGAAGGCGTCGGCCACCCGCTCCGACTCCTTCTGTGACGCCTTGCTCGGGTAGCTGTCGAGCTGCACCGAGTAGGTAAGCCGCAACAGGTCAGCCATCGCGGTGGTGAAGTGGCTGCGCTCTTCAGCGGCCCGTTCGGCGGCGATGCGCTCCACAAGCGGGGCGAGGGCGTCGGATTGGTGCTTAACGATCGCTGTCGGAGCGCCCGTGTCGCTCCACCAGCCGCACGCACACGTCCAGCCCATCGACACCCGCATTCCTCGGGTCGCCTGGTGTCGCTGCAGCGCCGAGGCGAGTTGGTCGCGGATGGTGGCCGGCTCAAACGCGGTCATCGACTTACCCGAACGTGTACCGGGCGCTGCACCGTCTCGGCCTCACAGTCACCGCAGCAACGGGAACCTGTGGCGCTCTCCTTCACGACACACCTGTAACCCGGCACGCCACAGGAAGGGCAGGCGTGATCCCACTCGGGGATGCCGTCAGCCACGGGACTCACCGCCAACATGCAACGGGCAGTCGACTGGACACGGCATCCCCGAGGTCCCGTCGAAAACAGCGTGATTGTGTTCAGCATCGGAACCAGCCACAGCGGCGCGGATGCTCATCGCTCGCACGCGGTACTCGTCCGCCTGGTCGGCGGCCGTCGAACGGGTTTGCGGCTTCTCGTGTCCGTCAGCGACCCGCTGGCACACGTCAGCCATCTCGTCGTACTCGTCCGCGAGCGCCAGCACCCGCTCCACCGCCGTGTTCTGCTGGCCCCGGACCACGGCCAGAGCGGCATCGGCAGCCCGCGCTGCGCACTGGTTGGCGAGTCGTGCGGCTAGTGCTGGGTCACGAGCCTCGGTGTGGTCATCGGCGTGCACGAACGAGCGCAGCACCTCGGCCACTGCTTCCCGCAGTGTGTCGTCGGTGATGGGCTCTGGCGCGGTCACGACCGGCCCCGCAGCGGGCACGTCGCACACGAACCACGATCCGGACACAACGGCCCAGGACACGACCAGACGCGCCCAAACCAGCAGACGTCCGGGCGGCTCACGACTGGTCCTGGGTGCGCTTGAGGCCGGTGGCGATGGCGGCCCAGGCGCCGGTGGCGATGACGCTGCCGGCGGTCCAGGTGGTGGCGATGGTGAGGGCCATTGGGTGGCTCCGTTCTGGCGAGGGGCGTCCCGCCGTCAGGTCCGACACTACCGTAAGCGAGTTGCGAAAAGGAGTGTCGGAACCGAGAAACTTCGGTCAGGCGGCGTCGGTCTCGTGCAGGACCCGGGCGAGCTCGTAGGGGTCGTCGAAGTCGGCGGTCCACGGCCACGGCCCCACCTTTTTGATCAACCGATCCGGCCATACCCGGTCATCGCGGTCGCCGCGGAAACGGCCGAGCTGGAACACCGTGGGCTCCGCGTTCTCGGCGCGCTTGAGCACAAGGCCGAACTCGGGCCAACGCATCCACAACGACGACCCGAGCGGGCTGGAGGGGCGCTGGCCGGCCTCACCCTTGGCCATATGGTGCTCGATCCAGAACGCGCACCCGTAGCGCTCCCGGGCCGCGTCGATCGCCGCAGCGGTTTCGGCGGCGGCAGTCTCGTAGGTGTCCCCGGAACGGCCCAAGCTCATCTTGTACAGCGGACCAATGCACACCAGATCCGGGCGCGCGCGGTCCAGCGCCTGATGCAGCAGTGCCCGGCCAGCTGCTGAGCGAAGGTCCATGCCGCCGGGCCGGTTCCAGCGGTACAGGCGATCCCCGAACTCCAAGCCGGCGTCGTCAGCGACCTGAACGACACCCTGGAGCCCGCGGCGCACCAGTGCTGGCGGGTTCTCTAGGTCGACCAGTAGCACCCGCTTGGGCGGGATGGCGACCTTGGGGGCGAACGGGTGAGTGCCGGCGGCGAGCATGACACCGACCTGGCGGGAGAGAACGCTCTTACCCACCCCCTCGCCGGCGACGACCATGACCCGGTCGGCGTGCTCGAGCAGGCCGGGGATGACCCACGAGTGCGGCGGGCTGGGTTCGTTGATGAACTCCCCCACGGTGGAGAACCCGGCGATTGGCGCGTCCCCGTCGATGGGCGCGTCGGCGAGCAGCTGCAGAGCGGCGGTGACGGCTGATCCGTTGTCGAGCATCGTCTCGATGTCGGCTTCGGAGGTGGCGATCTGCGCGAGCCGGGTGCCGTACTCGTAGAACCGTCGCCGCACCGTGGCGGCCCGGACGAGCTGCACGTAGTGGGGGGCGTTGATGGCGTTCCGGCCGGCTTGGATGAGGGTGTGCAGGTAGCCAGCGCCGCGGTCGGCTTCGGCACCGATGCGGTTGAGTTGGTCACGGGCCGAAAGCTCCTGCAGCAGGAGTACGGGGTCGGCGGTGCCTTTGGTGGCGGCGACGTTGAGGATCGCGCCGAGGATGACGTCGTGCCCGTTCAGCGGCGATAGATCGGCGGGGGTGATGCCGCAGGTGTCGGCCTGCCGGGGGGCTTCGATGAGAACACCCAGGAGCGCCTGTTCGGCGGGGATGTTGTGCGCGCTGATCAGGGGTTCCACATCGCGTCCTCACGGGTGGTGGAATGCGCGGCGACGGGGTTCCACATCGCGTCCTCGGCTTGCCGAGGGACCTCGTCGGCCCAACGGTTAGCGTTGAGCCATCTCGCAGGCTGTGGCACGTACTGGCGGTCTGCAGAAAAGGGAAAGCGGCGCAACCCGGACATGATCACCTGAGGGTCAGTGCTCTTCGTGGCCTTCACCCAGGCGCGGACAGCGTCGGGCCTGGCTTCCTTCTTCGGGTAAGCCGCGTAGAACTCGGCGAAGCCAGGGGGGTTGTCCGTCTTACGGTCACTCTTTGAAGAGCTGTTCTGTGGTTTAACTGCCTGTGGTTCCTGCTGTCCGTTCTGCTCCCCCACCGTGGGGGAATCCGCTCCCCCACCTTGTCCGTTTCGTCCACTGACGTCGTGGGGTGTGCGGGGCAGAAAGTAGCCGTTGGAGTCACGGTCTCCGGACTCGGTGAACCTCTCGGTTACTACCACCGCGCCTAGCTCGGCTAGTTGCTTGATTGCTGTGTCGACGGTCTTCAGATCCTTGACGTTGATCTTGTCGGCGAGCGCTCTACGGCTCGGGTGGGCGACTCCGCTGCCCTTGTCGGCGTAGCGCCGGAGGACGGCGTACAACCGGATTGCCTGGGCAGACACATCGGAGAACAGAACCCACTCGGGGACGATGGCGTAGTAGTCGCCTGCGCCAACCTCGGCCACTACAGCTCACCTTGGTTCACCAGCATCGCGGCCTGCTCGCAGCTGACGCCGGCTGCCCGCGCGAGTTCACCCAGCACGGCGCCGTGGCTCAGCCCGAGGGTGAGGACGTAGCGAAACCGCTCGAGCTCGGTGTAGTAGGCGACCCCGGCGACGGCGGCTGCGTTGATGGCGGCCGTTCGCAGTTCCGGATCGGGCGTGGGGTTGGGTACGATGCGTGTCAAGGCGGTGCTCCTAGGGTCAAGGGAGTGAGTGCCGTTGGCCCCTCGGTCCCCGTCAGGACCGGGGGGCTTCTTTCGTTGCTCACCCTACCGGTTGCGAGTCTCGGAAGCGGGAATGGCGGGGCGCAGTTGAGGCCCGACGGCGGCCGGGGTCAGGGGGCGCCATCGGGGGCTCAGGGGGTCACGCGGCTGCCTGTCGGACGACGGCCTGGACGCGGCTGATGGTCGTGTTCAGCTGGGTAGCCATCTCGCCGTAGGTCATGCCGTAGCGGCGCAGTTGGGCAACGGCCTTGGCGAGTTCGTCGTCGCGCCACGGGCGTGGGCGGCTGGGACCGGCGGCGACCGCGATTGTTGGTGGCGCAACGCTGGGCTGCCTTGCGGCCGCGGTCCTGCGCAACCCCTTGGCTAGGCGCGCGGCAGCCAGGCAGTCGGCGCAGGCGTCTTCGTTCCGCCGCCGGTGCGCCTTGTAGCCCCCCTCCGTCCCGTGGTTGATCGCGCCGGTCGCACGTTGGCCGGCCCGCGACCGGATCACCCGGAGCCGGCGTCGTTCGCGTTCGGACAGGCCACCCCAGATGCCGAAACGCACGTCACGGTCAAGGGCGTACTGCAGGCATTGGTCGCGGACCTCGCACGACTGGCACACCTGCTTGGCCGGGCGCGAGTTGCCGCCCTTCTCGGGGAACCAGAGGTCGGGGTCGATCTCGGCGCACAGTGCCTGGCTGTCGAAGCGAGGGGGGTCGATGGCGGTCATGCGGCGACGTCCGTCCGGCAGTACGAGTACGCAGCCTCACGCCAACCGATGACGGCCAACCGGACGGCGTGCTCGGGCTCGAACTGGGGTGGGTGTGCGGCGCAGCGGCGGCCGTTCACCCCGTCGACGGTGACGGTGTCCTGTGAGGTGCAGCCCGGTCCGGTGCAGTGCGGCGAGGGCTGCAGGATGTCGGGGGTCATGCCGCGGACTCGGTTCCGGGGCCGTAGCCGGCAGACTTGAGCAGCCATACGTAGTCGTCGCCGGACATGAGCACGTAGCCGCGGCCGGGCGAGGTGAACCCGCGGCGCTTGAACCAGACGACGCCATGGTCGGCCTTCGCGTTGTCGCGCTCCTGCTCGGCCTCGTCCAGCCATTCGGCGAGGGACTGACGGTTCTGCGACTTGGCCTCAATGACCACACCGGGGATGCCCGTGACGTCGCCCTTGTCGTGGGCACCAGACAAGGCCCGGCGTTCGGCGTACGTGAAGCCCTCGTCGATGAGGAAGGCGACGATGGCGGACTCCCAGCGGGTGCCGCGCTGCTTGTTGGCGCTCATGCCAGCGTCCCCTGACCGGAGTCGTCGACGCTGGCCTGCTCGTGGGCGATCCAGCTGAGCACCGTCGTCGCTTCGTCACGGGTCAGTTCCTGCGGGTTGCTGATCTCTCTATCGATCACCTGCGACACCGCAGCCAGTTGCGCCTCGCCGTCGGTGATGTCGAGCTTCGTCAGGCCGGCGCCGATGTCCCGGATCTGTGCGCCGGTGATGGGCAGCTTCGGCGGGTTGACGGGCAGCGTGGTGGCCACCGGTTCGCCCACGTCCACGGTGGTGCGCTGCTGCCTGGGCTCGTCCTTGAGCGGCTGCACGACGTGCTTGGACTTCTTGCCCTTCGTCGCGGTCAGCGCGAGGGTGAGCGGCTTGGCGATGTCGGACAGGTGGCTGACCCTGATCCCGCCGACGTCCTGGCCGCCGAATTTGACGTCAGGGTCGCGGTAGATCGTCATGCGGCGACCCGCATAGTTGTCGCCTTCCTTGCCCCACGCGGCGACGAGTACGCGCCTGACCGTTTTGGACGGCTTGAACGGTCGGCCAGGGAACTCGACCAGATCGATGCTGACCGGCTGCTCGTCGGATGAGCCCCGGCGCACTTCCTTGATGGTCACGGTGCGCGGCCCAGTCAGGAGATCATCACTGTTCACCTGATCGGACTTCGGGATGATCGTGTTGGTCAGGTCCATGATCAAACCCTCTTCCGCGAGATGGCCAGGAGGCGACGTGCGTTTCCCATACCATTGCGCCCTGGGTCGCGGCAGAGGTTCAACTCGATGCCACGGTGGAGGGCTTGAACGTTGATGCGGTGATGGCCCACAAATGTCCGCCGTGGCCTCGCACAGGTCCCCCATCCGCACGACGCACCCCGCAGCGCAACCGCGAAGTTGAGGGTCCCAAAGGTGCGACTGCGTGTGTGGAGCGAAAGGGTTGAGCGCGGATGACTGTGCTTGTGCTGGTCCATCAGAACTCCAAGTCCAGGTCGTACTCGTTGAGTAGGTAGGCGGGCGGGCCGACGAGTTCGATGTCGTCGGAGTAGCCGGGCCAGTTGTTCGTTGCCGTGCACTCGGCAAAGACCTCGCAGGCACGGTCGACTCGCTTACGGCCGACGAGCAGTGACAGGTCATCGAGTTCGTGGACGGTCACGAGATAGGGCGGGGTCGTCTCCTGTGCGATGAACAGGAACAGGACGTCCTGTGCGATCTCAGCGGCCTGGATGGCGTCCGTATAGAACACGTCCTGCATGTCGTAGCCAAAGTTGAAGATCGACCGGTGGAATGCGCGGGGTTCAGCGCTGGCCGTCGTCTTGTAGTCGGGAACGATCAGCTGCCCGCCGTCACTGTCAGGTAGCCAGTCGAACCGTGCGCGCCGGTTGATGCCGAATCGGTCGTCGTGCCAGAACGTCGACACCTCGGGGCGGCCGTGGTCACGGTCCAGCAGTGCCGCTGCGCGTGGGTTCTGTCGGATCGCGACCGCCATCGCGTCGACGGTCGCCTTCTCCTTCGTCAGCACCGGGCACTTGCCGGCGGCGTAGGCGGCATCCCGCTCGTCGCGTGCTGCCTTGCTGCGCCAATCGTCAGCGTCGACCACGACCAGATCCAGCCCGACACCGAGCACCGCTGCGTGGGCGGCGTGGCCCACGTCGAAGGACCGCTTGTTGGGTCGGCCTCCGTTGTCCCGGTCGTGCTTGAACAGGGCGGGGCATCCGGGGGGCAGGAGACGCTTCGCACCGGACGACGACAGTGCCGGGTCGCGGTGATAGACGGCTTCTTCTAGGTCGTCGTAGATGCCGGGGCCGATGGATGTGCCGAGGGCGGCGCTCATCGCAAGCTCCTCTCTCCGGAGCAGCGGCGGCCGTGAGCGCCCTGGACGCTGCGGAGGTTGATGAGCCAGGTCGCCTGGCTCTGGGTGTCGGGCTGCCAGTTGCCGCCACAGCACGGGCAGGTCCACCGGTCCGTGCTGCACACCTCGGTCACCGCGCCAGCCCGTCGCCGCAGGGGCAGCCCACGTCGGTGCCAGGGACGCGGGTGCGGCCCTTGCACAGCCGGCATAGCTCAACGACGGGCAGCAGCCCGACGCAGCCCCCGTCGTGGCCGGCGGTGAACTGGCACGGGCCGAGGCCGGTGACTTTGTGGCAGTCGAAGATGGCGTCGACTGCGGCGGCCAGGTGTGACTGCTCCGGGGCAGTCACTGCTCGGCCTCGGCACGCAGGGCGGTGTAGACGGCCCGAGTGGTGGCCGCGTCTGCTGCTGCCGTGTGGTCGGGCGTCGGAATTTCGTGGCCACGCCTGCGGAGATCAGTGGCTAGCGCGTGCAGGCCTTCCGGACGGTCGTAGCCAAGCACGGTGAGCGCCATCGACTCCACGTCAATGAGTCGGTGGTGCCACGGGGAGATGCCCCAGCGGGCCCGCAGGAACGACGTGTCGAACGCCGGGTTCGCGCCAACGATGGTGGCTCCGGTGAGGATCTCGCGGAGCGTCACATCGGCGGATTCGACGGGATGCTCGGCGAACCCGCGGGTCCAGTAGCCGTTCATCTCCAGCGCCTTCGGGTCAGCCGTCTGGAGCGAATGCGTCACGACGCTGCTCAGGGTCGGACCGTCGTTGATCGCCCAGGCGATCTCCCACATCTCGTGGAGTGCGGGATCGAGGCCGGTGGTTTCGATATCGAGGAACACAAGATCAGTCGTCACGCGACGCTCCGTTCAGTCTCAGTGACGCGCAGGGGCAGTTCGCTGATGGGCTGCTGCCTGCGGTGTTCGACGTACCGCTCGATCTGCTCGGTGAGTCGGGCGATGGTCCGGTCGTGGGCTTCAAACACGGCCTGCGCGGCGGGCATGGCGTTGTACCTGGGCAGGTCGGGCAGGTCGTCGAGGTCATCGTCGGTGTAGTCGTCGGAGATGAGGGACCACAGCTGGCCGAGCTCGTCGCGGAGGTGCTCGATGACCTCGGTGGTGTCGGCGTGGTTGAGGCCGAGGAGGGGCCGGTAGATGCGGGACACCTCCGCGGCGTCGCCACCGAGGGTGTCGGTGAGCTGCTCCAGGTGCGCGCAGACGGCGAGGGCTTCGGCGGTGCCGTGCGGGAGGGCGGTCATGCCGACTCCTCGGCCGGGTCGATCATGGAGGCGTACAGCTCGATGGCAGAGGTCTGCAGCTGGTGCACGGTCGGCTGGATGGCGTCCCTGGCGGCGTCCCCGGCGGCGGCCCTGGCGGCGTCCCAGGCGGCGGCCCCGGCGGCGGCCCAGGCGGCGGCCCCGGCGGCGGCCCCGGCGGCGTCCCCGGCGGCGTCCCCGGCGGCGTCCCCGGCGGCGGCCCTGGCGGCGTCCCAGGCGGCGGCCCCGGCGGC
>WUUC01122256.1_pt1 | contig 44064 bp, 59 predicted proteins | sample 6278441 | NCBI WGS metagenome assembly WUUC01 (sample SAMN13675441, study PRJNA597444) | soil metagenome | isolation source: soil | place: USA: Washington | collected 2017-10
GTCCGGTCTCTCCGGGCCTGTTGCCAACATAGCAGTAGTGGCGGTAAGGTTCAACCCATCGATCTGCGAGGGAGCGGGCATGGCGAAGCTGGTAGTGGTCAACGAACAGGAGCCGAGCATCTCGGTGGTTTTCGAGTACATCGACCCGGCGGACCCGGTTCGCCCTCAGGGATGGCACGGTAAATGCACCGGCTGTGGCCGGGTCATTCACCGATGGCAGATGGCCGGAGCGTTCGACAGCGGCCAGCGGCACGTCGACAACCACACCGATGACTGAAGGGGACGAGATGGACGGCAAGGTGTCAGTGAGCTCGATCGTGTTCATGATGGTGGCCAGCTCGGCAGCGATGATCACCACCGCGTATATAGGTATCGGGCTCTGGTCGATGCGCGAGGTGGCCGGGTTCGTGCTCGGTATCGCGCTCTCGCTGCTGCTGATCGGGCAGACGCTGGGCCGGATCTACCGGCGCGGGTCGGCCGGTGTCGACCGGGCTCTGGCGGATGCCGAGCTGGACGAGATCCGGGCCAGGAGTCATCCGGCCGCCTCGCTGCCCGCTCCAGGGTTCGAGCGGTTCCGCCCGGCCGTGCCGATGGTGCGTGGTCCGAGCGGCGCGTACCCGGCCCCGGATGTGACGGCCAGGATCTATCGCGGCCCGAACTGCCCGACCGAGAGAATCGACGTCTACCGCGACGACTCGACCCAGGTCATCCCGGTGAACGGCTTTCAGCACGACTGGTGACGATCGCCTGGTGGGGGGACCTTTCAAAGGTCCCCCCGCTTTTGGCCTGTACTTCGCAGGCATACCTGGTATGATGAGGGTTCAAGCGATCGAGGGGACGGGCAGTGATGGTGTTCAAGGTCTACTACGGCTCGCAGTCCAGTGACAGCGGCTGTAAGACGTTCGAGACGCAGGCAGAGGCTGAAGCCTGGGCCTCGAAGAACAGGTACCGGGAGCCGGTCGTGGTCCAGGTCGAGGAGACGGTCGTCTGGCACTGGAGGGCCGACGCGTGAGCGCGGGCTACCTGGCCAAGTGCGCCGGAAAAGTTCCACACCCGGACAAGAAAGAGGCCATGACCGCGCGCCGGTCGATGGTCTCCGCCGGTAAGTGCCGGTTGCAGGACACCACCGTCTACCGCTGTAACCAGTGCGGCCTGTTCCACGTCGGGCACGTCGGCCGGGCTCACAACCGGGGAAGGGGTGGACGGTGAAGGGCGAGGCATTGAGCTGGCCGTGTGATGAGTGCGGCATGGTGCTGGTCGCTGTGCCGGGCGAGGTGTGTGACGGGTGCGAAGACCAGCTCCTGGATGTTGAGGAGATCTGGGACCGGGCGATGTCCGGCCGGACTCCGGGGGAGCGGTGATGCGGGCTCGGCTGGACTCTGTCGGCCTGCGTATCGCGCTCTGGGTGCTGCGCTGTGCGCTCGGGACCACCAGGCCGATGCCCAGACAGGAGAAGAGGTGAGCGTGCTCGGCTGCCCGAACTCGGTCAGCGGGCATGCCCAGAACGATGCCAGCGGTCTGTGCTGCTGGTGCAGACGCCGGGTCGATCCGCCGATCCCACCGCCGAACCTGCGCTCATGGCGCACCGAGGCTGACGCCGAGTACCGGCGGCACTACGACCCCGACTGGGGAACCGATCCACGTGACGATTGAGGAGGTACGAGAGATGACACCGGATGTGATGGACAGCCTGCCGAGGGCCGAGGGCGAGCCGGACGGCTGGCACCTGCGAGAGACGACGGAGACCGGTTACCCGTTGATGGGCTCGAGCCCGGCCGAGCGTGCCGACTCGGTGGAACGGATGGCCCGGATCAGGGCTCAGGCGATGCGGGATCACTCGTTCGAGGGGGAGGGGCCGTACTGCGAGGCTCGGATCTCGTTCGCTCCGATGGGTAACCCGGAGACCGGGATCATCACCGGGTGGCGCGGGTGTGGCTATCCGCCTGACCTTCACCCTACGCATCTCGAGGGCGCGTGTGGGCCGCCGCCCGAGGGGAACGGGGATGAGGGGTAAGGCCTGGGTCTACCCGGACCGTCAGCGATGCATCGTCTGCCGAGCCTGTTTCGGGTTCCTGATCGTGGACGGGCTGTATGACTCCTGGGAGTGCGCCGGACGCGTGGACCCGGATGCGGTGCCGCCGGAGCAGTGGCCGCGCGAGCACTACGTACCGATGCCGGGCGGGGTCCGCAGGCCCAAGGTCGCCTGGCTCGATCCGGATGACGCGCGCCGGTACGCGGGTCAGTACGGCAAGGACGTGTACCGGTGCGGGTATTGCGGCCAGTGGCACCTCGGGACGCTGCGTCGGCCGCCGCCTGCTGTCGGGGTCGCTGTCGATTGATACCCGTGGGGTATCGATTGAGGTCGGGGGGACCCGCCCCGTCAGCCCTACACCATCGCTGTCGATTAATACCCTCAGGGTATCGCCATAAGATACCGGGAGTGCCTTATACAACCTCCCAGGCACGCCGACCCGGTACAAACCAGGACATTCAAATCGGTACAAATTGGGTCCCCCCAGAGTCTCCGCAGGTCAGCCCCGGTAAAAGGGCTCTGGGGGGGACCGGGGGCACCCCTCATCCTTGAAATCTCTGGAAAAACGCATTCTCATTACGCGTGCACACGCATGTTGTGTGTGGATGTGTAATGAGAATGCGTTTTTAGGCGGAGCGGGGGGACTGCCGGGTCCCCCCTGTCCAGAGTGTGACCGGCTGACTACAACGTCATGCGGGGACAGAGGCTAAAGAGCGGTTGTGTATGCTTGCGTCATGATGCGCGCGTTCGGGAAACCGGCCCCTCTGCCGTACGTCGATGAGGATGACCTCCTGGACCTGGCAGCGGATCTCGGTGCCGGGACCTTCCCCGCTGCTGACATCTATGGATGGCACAAGAGCCTGGTCGAAGGTTTCGGCCGTGAGCCGGTCACCAAGCGGAGGTTCGGGGCTGCCTTGAGAGAGGCTGGATGGAATGACTCATCCGAGTACCGGGGCGGCCGGATGGTCCGCTGCTGGTTGATCACCAGGTCTTGGAACCGGCGGGGCCTGGAACGTCTGGCCAAGTTGAAAGCTGACTCTGAAGCGTCAACCGGGCAAGCGACCTGAGATGTCCGCACCCACCCGTAGGATGGCACCATGCCCGAACCGCTGATCCTGCTGATCTACGCGCTGGCCGTCGCGCGCCTGACCGGCCTGGTCACGGCGGACTCGATCACCGAGGACATCCGGGACGGCATCATCTCCTGGCTGGACGACCGGCCCAAGACACTCGGCGCGTACCTGACCACGCTGATCACGTGTCCCTGGTGCGTGTCCATCTGGCTGGCCTTCATCGCCTCCCCACTGGTCTGGTTCTACGGTGAGTCGCCGGTCATGCTGATACCAGCCATAGCCCTGGCCTTCAGCCAGGTCACCGGCATGATGGCGAGCGTGGGACGATGAGGCTCTACTGGCTGGTCAATAGCTTGTACTGGCAGGCGTCCTATGCCATCCAGCCCTACGACGTGATCGCGGACCGGCGTCGCTGGTTCTGGCAGCCACGGACCCCATGCGGGTTCTCGACCTGGAAGAGGTAGCCCGTGGCCCTGAAGCGTCCCAAGCTGACCGTCGAGGATGACGCGCCGCGCCGCATCCCGGCCGCCTTGTCCGCTGCCACCGCCGTCGTGGACCTCAGCCAGGGATCGTCCTGGAAGACCTGGAAGTTCGGCAACAAGGACTGGCAGACCGAGGCCTGGCGTCTCTACGACATCATCGGCGAGCTCCACAAGCTGTCCGGCCGGGTCGGCGACAGCCTCGCCAAGGCGCGCTTGTACGTGACCGAGGTGGACGACACCGGCGAGGAGACCGGCGAGGCACAGGACGATGTCATCAAGCGGCTGGCCGCCGTGCCGCTCGGCACCGGCGCGCAACGTGACGACTGCCTGCGCCTGGCCGGGATCGACCTGGCCATCGGCGGCGAGTGCTGGATCGTCGGCGAGGGTGCCGCCACCTCCCCGGAGACCGCCGAGGGATCCTGGTTCGTGGTCACCGGTGCCGCCTTCAGCAAGATCGGCGACGACATCAGTGTCCGCCGACCCCAGCAGCGTGGCGGATCCGTCCTGAAGCTCCAGGACGGTGTCGACATCCTGATCCGCTGCTGGCGGTCACACCCCAACGACACCGACCAGGCCGACTCGTTCACCCGCTCGGCGATCGTGCCGTTGCGTGAGATCGAGCTGCTGACCAAGCGCGAGTTCGCCGAGCTGGACTCCCGGCTCACCGGCGCGGGCATCATGTTCCTGCCCGAGGGCATCGACTTTCCGCGCGCGCCGGAAGACCCGACCGGCATCGCCGGATTCATGGCCTACATCCAGCGCGCGGCGGCCGCGAGCATGGCCGACCAGAGCCGGGCCAGCGCCATGGTCCCGATCATGGCCACCGTGCCGGACGGCACCGACCTGGCCGCCCTCAAAGAGGGCCTGATCAACTTTTGGTCCCCGCTGTCGGCCGAGATCGGCCCGATGAAGGATGCGGCCATTGCGCGCGTAGCGTCGATGGCCGAGATCCCGGCCGAGGTGCTGACCGGCATCGGAGACGCCAACCACTGGTCGGCCTGGCTGATCAGTGATGAGGGCATCCGCTGGATCGGTGGCTACCTCGCGCCGGTCGCCGACGCGCTGACGCGCGGCTTCCTGCGACCTGCGCTGATCTCGATGGGCAACGCCGAGCCGGAGCGGTACGCGTTCGCGTTCGACCTGAGCGCGCTGGCCGCCAAGCCCAACCGGCTCGAGGATGCGCTGAAGTTGCGTGAGCTGTTCCTGATCAGCGATGAGGAGACGATCAAGGCCGGTGCGTTCGACCCGGAGCAGATGCCCTCGGTCACCGAGCGCGCCCAGCAGATCCTGCTGAAGCTGATCCAGACCCAGCCCGATCTGATCCTCGACCCGGCTGTTCAGGTGGCTCTGGGCCTGCCCGCCGTCCATTCCGTGGGGTTGCCACCGACCGCTGACCAGCGCACCGACAGCGACCTGGACGATGACGAGAGCGAGGGTCCACCCAACGGGGGGACCGCGCCGGAGTCCCCCCAGGACGATGGTGATGCGCGGGCGATCACCGCTCGTCTCGATGACCGGATCCGGGCGATCTCGGCGACAGTGGCCGGGCCGCCGAGCACGCTCAGCGTGTTCAACGCGAGCGCGCGCTTGATGGTCTACCGCGCTCTCGAGTTGGCCGGTGGCCGTCTCGCCACTCCCCAGGAGAGGCGCGGTCGCTGGGCCGACGTGCCCCGTCATGAATTGCATTCCAAGATCGGCCCGATCACCCCGGAGAAGGCCGACAAGGCGCTGGCCGGAGCGTTCAACCATGTGCCGCTGGTGGCCGCCGATCTGGGTGTCGACCCGGGCGACCTGGAACGTCTGCTCCGGGGCTACGTGACCGAACTGCTGTGCCGGGGCATGGCGCACCACGATGACCTGCTGTTCGCTGCGCTGAAGATCGCCAACCGGGGACAAGGACTGGTGTCGGCATGAGCACCTGGAGACGGTCCAGCTTCTGTGCGGACTGCACGTGTGTCGAGGTGATGCGCGTCGACAACCTGGTGATGGTGCGCGACTCCAAGCACCCGGACCGGCCGCCGTTGAGATTCACCGAGCTGGAATGGCTCGATTTCACCCGGGGAGTGCGAAATGGTGAGTTCGAATGAGCAGCGGCCGCCACGCAGTGGCGGACCCCTCGGGATCCTGGGTGGCCGCGTACTGGGTCGGCATCGCGTACGTGGTCGTCTCGGCGGTCTACTTCTCGTTGCGTCTGGCGTGGTGATGACGCGCCACGAGCGGATCATGCTGGCTGTGCTGGTGGGCTACACCTGCGCGCTGGCCGGTCTGTCCGCGCTGCTGACCCGGGCGATGCTGTCGTGAGGTACGAGGCCAGAGGCCGGGGCATTTATGACCGAGCCGAGCTGATCGGCATGATGGCCAGTTCGCACGATGCGGTCATGGTGGTCGAGGCCTTGAACTCTCGAGAACGCGTTCTCGCAGGTCGGGGGACGTCTGATCCGGTCCCCCCGCGTCGGGATATGAGCATCCCTCAGTCCTGCCAGGACAGCAATGGCGAGGCATGCCAGCCAGGAGACTGCGTGCTGAACGGGCCGCACTACGCGACCCAGGGCGGCGGCGAGCACAAGTGACCGGCCCGGTGTGGAACGGCAAGGGTGTCGACCCCTGGCTCCCCGCGCGCCTGAACGCGCGTCTCGAGGTGGCGAGCACCGAGCGCGACATCCGGGCCGCCGTCTGGGCCGCGCTGTCCGAGTGGCTGGTCATCACCGGCCGCCGGGTGCTGCGCAACGACGCACCGCCGGACCTCGATGCCATCTGGGCCAGGGTGCCCGCGTGGCGTGAGGCTGTCGAGCTGTTGCTTCAGGGCGAGATCTACAAGGCCATCGGCCTGGCGTTCGCCAAGGTGCTCGGCTCGGACTTCGACTGGAGTCGCCGCGAGTTCGTTACCCGCTACCTGACCGAGGCGCGCAACCGGCTGGTCCGGATCCCGGAGGAGGTCTATGACCTGGTCGCCGGTGAGCTGGCCAACGGCATCAACCTGGGGGAGTCCATCCCCGATCTGTCCGAGCGAGTTGACACCGTGCTGTCAACCACCAAGAGCCAGCGCTGGCCGAACCGGGCCACCGTCATCGCCCGGACCGAGACGATCGGCGCGCTCAACGCCGGTCGGCTGGAGTCGTTCAGGGCGGTCGGCCAGATAGAGGACATCCCGCTCGAGAAGTTCTGGCTGGCCACCGACGACACCCGGACCCGGCCGGACCACGTGCTCGCCGAGGGTCAGCGGGTCCCTGTCGGCTCCCCGTTCATCGTCGGCGGTGCCGAGCTCCAGTTCCCAGGTGACCCGACAGGTCCGGCAAATCAGACAATTCAGTGCAGATGCACAATGCTCCTGGTCGAGCCGGACGAAAACGTCGATCTCAGCAACCGCCAGTTCCGGCGCACCCGGTAGCCTGGTCAGAGGAGGACAGTCATGGGTACTAAGTTCCGCACCATGCTCGCGCCGATCGGGCTCAGCACCGGCGACGGCCGCCGGTTCAAGACCGGCGGTATCTCGCTGGCCGATCTGCCGATGCCGTTCGAGTGGGCGCGCGTACGAGAAGGCGGCCACGACGGCGCGGTCTCGATCGCAGCCGTCCAGGAGGCCACCGTGCTCACGGTCGCCGAGGCGATCAAGGGCGAGTGGATCTCGGTCGAGGCCGCCAAGGGGATGGACCCCAAGCTCGAGGCTGTCTGGGCCAAGGGTGAGATGTTCGACGGTGTCAGCCGCGAGGAGATGCCCCGGCTCGCCGAGGATGTCGCCGAGGCCATGCACCTGATGGGCGCGGGCACGCTCGGCCCGTCCGTCGACCTGGACTCGTTCGAGGGCATCCCGGTGTTCGAGGGCACCGAGGATGAAGTGACCTGGGAGCTCATCGAGCAGTACATGGATGAGAACGACGGTGCCGAGCCCAAGATCGAGCTGCTCATCACCCAGGGCCGGGTGCGCGCGGCGACCCTGGTCTCGATCCCCGCGTTCGCCGAGACCAGCCGTCCGCTCGAGCTGATCATCGAGGATACCGCCGAGGGCGAGGCGGCCGCCGAGACCGATCAGCTGGCCCTGGTCGCCAGTGTGGCCACGGTCGACGCCCGGCCGTTCGCCGCCGACTTCGACATGCCCGCGCTGACCGGCCCGACCCCGATCACGTTCGACTGGGAGACCGGCCGGGTGTTCGGCCACATCGCGACCTGGCAGACCTGCCACGTCGGATACGCCGACGTCTGCGTGACCGCGCCCAAGGACGAGTCCGGCAACTACGCCTGGTTCAACCGCTTCCCCGTGGAGACCCACGACGGCGGCACCGTGTGGGCCGGGCGGCTGACGGTCGGTGGTCGGCACGCCGGTCTCCAGCTGGCCGCCGCGCCGACCATGGCGGCCTACGACACCAAGACCGTGGCCGCGCACGTGCGTGCGTACGAGGATGCCTACGGCATCGTGCTGGTCGGGGTCATCAACGCCGATGAGCTGACGGAGACCGAGAAGCAGACCCTCAGCCGTCGCCGGGTGTCCGGCGATTGGCGCGAGACGCCGGACGGTCTGAGCCTGGTCGAGGTGCTCGCTCTCTCCCCGGGACCGCGCGCGCACTCCGAGCCCGGCTTCCCGATCCCGGGGACGTTCAGCCGGTCGGGCCGCCAGGTGGCGCTGACCGCCGCCATGGGTCCGGTGTCCGAGCCGGGTACGTCGATGTTCCGGACCGGTGGTCCGGACATCAAGTCCGCTGTCTGGGCGGCACTGGCTGAGGATCGGGCCGCTCAGAAGGCGCGTACCGAGCTGGCGGCCGCACTGAGCACCGAGACCAACGAACAGCGCGCGGCCCTGGCTGCTGCGCTCCAGGGGAGCTAAGACGTGGGCTGCAATTGCAAGGGCAAGGGTGCCAAGCGAGAGTCCTACAAGGTCAAACTGCCGGGCGGTCTCGAGGTGACCAAAACCAGCGAGGCTGCTGCGGTCGCGTTCGCGGCCAAGCACCCCGGCTCAACTGTAAAGAAGGTTGCGTGATGAAGCGGAAGATCATGGCGGCGATCGCCGCAGGCGTGCTCGGTAGCACGCTGGTGTCGGTTCCGGCCCAGGCCAGCTGGTCCGAGCTGACCGGTAACCGGGTCGGTTTCTGGACGATCAGTTACGGCGACCCGTACGAGATGGGCCGGTTCGGCGCGCTCCGGGAGCCGGACGACGGTGGATCCTGGGGCTACGTCCTGCCGGACTGGCTGGACTACCCCAAGTCGATCTGGAACAAGTCGGACCGGACGATCTATCTCTACAACAACCCGACGTGCAACAGCACTGGCGGCCGGTGGGTCCGGTCGATGGCCCCGCGCCAGAAGGTCAACAGCACCACGGGAACGGACTGGAACTCGATCCAGGCGTTCAGCTTCCTGGAGCCCACCCCTAGTCGTCGCTCCTGCCGATAGGCGCGGGCGACCCCGGACGGAGCGGTCCGGGATGCGGAGAAGGCCACCACCCGATCAGGGTGGTGGCCTTTCCGTGACTCTGAAGTGTCAAGCCTGGTGAGCGAACGGGCATCGGGGAGCGCACTCGCCGCGCCGATGGGCCTCACGCGAGGCATCGGCCCAGGCCCGTAACGATTGGTCTTCTGCCTCCAGCCGGGACTTGGCCTCTCGCCGCCGGATGGTCCGCTGAGAGAAGTAGACACGCTCCAGGCGAGCGTATGCCCAGTTCGGAAGCCTCATGACCGGACCTCCCGGACCAGGCTGGCGTACCCGGGCACGGACCAGCGGTAACGCTCCTCCTGGCCGTCGCCGGTCGGAGCCCATTCCCACGGCACCGGCCGGTAGTGCTTCAGGTCTTCGTCCAGCACCAGGCAGTCCTTACCGGTCCCGGCCGACCCGGGGTTGAGCGAGATGTAGATCCCGACCCAGCTCCCCTCATCATCGTTGCGCTTGGTGAGCCGGACGGCGCACAGGTCGCTGACGATCGTGGTCCCGGCCTGGAGGTTCATCAGGACACCAGCTCGGTAACGCTGGGCAGGTGCACCCAGACGAACCCGTCCGCCGGGACGGCGGCTGTCTCGATGAAGGTGCCATCGACCACGGCCACGCGCCACTGCCGGTATTCGTCCGGGTTCAGGATCATCACGCTGTCAGCGTCGGCGGGCTCAATGTGCTGCTCCACCCGGCCGATCCAGCGCGCCGGTCGCGGCCCGTCCGTGCCGATCGGGGAGGACACCAGCATGTCCCCGACTTCGATGTAGCGCGCCTGGACCCGCGCCGGGCGGATCTCGATCACTTTCTCTGTCATGTTGCTCCCCATTCGGGTGACGGGGGGACCTTTCAGAGGTCCCCCGACCTGGTGTTTCAGTTGACCGCTGATCCGTTGCAGCGGAAGCAGTAGGCCTTGCCCTGGCGGAACGCGCTGGTCGGTCCGCTGTACTCGCCGGTTCCGTTGCACCGGCGGCAGGCCCGTGCGTCCAGCTCATCGAACTTCGCCTTCAGGGCCGGGATCGTGGCCCGGATTGTCGCCATCTTGGCCAGGCACTCGGTGTACGCGGCCGGGTTGAACTTCTCCAGTGTGGCGGCCAGCTCCGGGTCGATCGGCGCGCTGTGCTTCTCGGCGGTGCGCAGAGCCTTGCGAGCGGCGGCGTACTCAGTGGCGAAGTTCGACATTATCGATGTCCTCTCTCGGTGCTCCCTGCTGACAAGAACCACGTTACAGGCTTGACTGTGAAGTGTCAAGAAAAGAATGGCCCCCGACTCCAATCGAGGGCCATCCTCTGATTCACCTGCAAGCCAGGCCCTTATGAGGCCCTGGGTCAGACCTTACTTGCGGCACATCGGGCAGCCCGGCGCGTAGCCGGGGAGCGCGATCGCCGTCACCTTGTTGCCGAGGTTGGCCGCGTACAGGTCCGGGACGACGTAGTTCGTCGGCACGCCCAGCACGGTGCCGCTGACACAGCCGGAGCTGTCCCAGAGGTTGATGCCCTGGCCGCTGTGGTTGACCATCGACCCGGCCCAGTTGTCCCACTGGCCCATGTACCGGCAGGTACCGGGCTGCGGGTAGTTCATGGCGACCGAGGAGGCGCAGTAGCCCTGGCCGTCGTAGAACGTCGCCTTGCCCGCCACCGGGCTGACGTTGCAGTAGCCCCAGCGCGCGAGCTCCGCCTTGGTGGCGACCGGGGAACAGGTCTGCGATTCGATGGTGTTGTCGTCGGCTGCCACGGTGTGACAGACCTGCGTGGTCGGACCGGCGTTGGCCGGGCTCGCCCCGGCGACCAGGCCGAGCGTGGCGAACAGTGCCACGACAGCGCCGATGAGCATCCGCTTGACCAGACCCGGGGACGGGTGCGGGCCGGGACGGGGGTTGATGGGTCCGGTGTCACTCATGCGTTGCCTCTCGTCAGGAACGATCGATCCCCTCAACCTTACAGGAATCGCGGGGAGGTGGTCAACGTGACACGCCCGGACATCCCGCTCGAAGTGGCCGTTGCCCCTGCTAGGCTGGCGGTTGACATCCCGGTGTCAGCGTTTAGGGCCTGCCGGAGTCATGAACGCTTCACACCTGAGGATGGAACCCGTGGAATACGAATTCCCGTTCGAGGTCCCGGCCGACCTCTCAGCGCTCAGCGCCGAGGAGTTCGCCGCTTTCGCGGCGACCGTCCGGACCCATGCGCAGACCCTGCTGGCCGACGACGCCGCCGCACCGGCCGCGCTCACCGCCACCCGCGATCTGTTCGGTGCCGTGGGCACCGAGGAGACCCGGCGCAGTGATGAGGCCGCCGCCGCGAGTGCCGCGCGCGCCGAGCTGTCCGCCGGTCTGGTGCCCCCGGTCGCGCCCGCCACCGCCCCGGTGCCCGCGCCGACCGAGCCCACCCCGGTCCCGGCCCCCGAGCCCGGTGGATCCGAACCGGTCCCGGCCGTCGTCGCCGCCGCGACTCCCCCGGCCAGCACCCTCGAGACGCCGCCCGCCGTCGTGGCCGAGCGCTTCGCCTCGATGGTCGCGAGCTCGGACGCCGGTCCCAACTCCGGTGCCCAGCTGACCAGCTTCCGTGACGCCGGTCAGCTCATCGAGAACCGGCTGGCCCGCTACTCCACCTCCCCGCGTGGCAAGTTCGACACCGACCGGGCCATGGGCAACGGCCGTTTCAAGATGGGCGACCGCACCCTGAACCGGCACGGCATCGTGTCGTTCCAGCGCGAGTTCCCGGCCGAGCTGCGGATCACCGACGCCAAGGACGTCGAGTCCGTCCTGGACTACGCGACCAGCGAGTCCCGGCTTCCGGGTGGATCGCTGCGCGCCGCGATGACCGCGCAGGTCAAGGCGGGCGTCAGCCTCACCGCCGCTGTCGGCTGGTGTGCGCCGTCCGAGACGATCTACGACCTGTGCGAGCTCGAGACGCTGGACGGCATCCTCGACATCGCCGAGGTCCAGGCCACCCGGGGCGGTTTCTTCGTCCCCGAGAACGGCGGCCCCAACTTCTCCGTGATCTTCGACTCGATCGGTGATGAGGGCGACGTCATCCTCACCGAGTACGACGTCGAGAACGGTGTCGAAAAGGTCTGTGTCGAGATCCCGTGCCCCGACTTTGTCGAGGTCCGCCTGGACGTCGCCTACGTCTGCATCACCGGCTCGCTGCTCCAGCGCCGGGGCTACCCCGAGGCCGTCACCCGTTTCTCGCGCGGTGCCATGGTCGCGCTGGCCCACAAGGTCAACGAGTCGGTCATCTCCCGGATCGTCACCGGTTCCGGCGCACCGGTGGTCATCGCGCAGGACGCGTCCGGCGACGACGCGGTCTCCGCGCTACTCTCGGCGGTCGAGCTGGCCATCGAGGACATGAAGTACCGCAACCGGATGGGCCGCAACGCGACCATCGAAGTCGTTCTCCCGGCCTGGGTCATCGCCCCGATGCGCGCGGCCCTGTCGCGCCGGACCGGCGTGGCCGAGTACAACGTGTCGGACGCGGACATCCTGGCCGCCTTCACCACCCGGCACGCGGTGCCCCGGTTCGTCTACGACTGGCAGGACGCGTACTCCGGTCTCGCCGGTGGCCCCGGTGCCCAGACCCCGATCACGGCGTTCCCGACCACGGTCCAGTTCCTGGTCTACCCGGCCGGTACCTGGGTCAAGCCGGTGCGCGACGTGGTCAACCTGGACACGGTCTACGACAACGCGCTGCTGACCCAGAACCAGTACACCGCCCTGTTCGCCGAGGACGGTTTCGCGGTTCTCAAGATGTGCGCCGACTCCCGGCTCTACCAGGTGACCCTGGACGTTTCCGGCGTCACCGGCTGCTGCCCGTAACCCACCTCTGACGTTCCTGGTCCGGGCTGTCCGGTCAAGCGACCAACGCCTCGGGAAACAGCCGGACCAGGAACCACTCACCTGAGGAGGTGACATGACAGCACCCTTGATCCCCGCGCCGAGCGTGCCCGCGCCGGAAGCACTTCGCCGCCGGTACGGCCTGTTCGATGCGGCCAGCGGACCCATCGATCTCCCCCCTCATGGGGAGGGTGGTGGCGTCCGGTACGTCCCCTTCACCTGTGGTGAGGCCTACGCCTATGGCGTGACCTGCTACGACGCCGAGGACCCGGCCCCGGCCAAGCCTCTCGACGGTGACAACGCCGAGGTCGAGACCGGTGTGTTCGCCGTGCTCTCGGTGCTCAACTGTGGGGCGGTCGGCTACACCAGCGAGGAGCTGACCACCAAGGTCCGCCGTCGCCTGGAAGGTTCGGAACAAGCCGCTGTAGAGGCCGCTCTCTGGAGCGGTGAGGACTTCCAAGGCAACTTGCTGGGCATCCTCAACCTCGATGGTGAGGCCGAGGACATTGGCGGCGGTTACGACCCGGGCCTGATCACCGATGTGGTCGGCGCGCTGGAGAAGTACGCGTACACCACCAACGGTTACGGCTCGGTCGCCTACATCCACGCACCGATCGAGGTCGCGGCATTTGCGGCCGAGGCCGGTCTGATCATCCCCGAGTCGCCGGGTCCGAACGGCCGCAAGCTGACCCCGATGGGGTCGGTCTGGGTGTTCGGTGCCTACCCGTCCGGGGAGGTCATCATCACCGGTCAGACGACCGTATGGCGCGCGCCTGAGGTCCAGGTCTACCAGTCGTTCGAGAACGCCACCAACGAGATGCTCTTGGTGGCCGAGCGCGCCTACTCGGTCGCGTTCGACTGCCTGGCGGGCCGCGCCGAGTTCGATCCCCTGGAGGTAACGTCCCCATGAACCTTCTCTGTGCCAAGCCACTCCAGGGCGAAACGCTCCGGGTGACACGCCTGGACGAGTGTGGCAATCCCGAGTTCGGTGACTGTGCTTACGCGGTCTCGGATGGTTTCGTGGAAGCCGTGCTCACCCCGAACGTCGAGGAGGGGGAGCGGTTCCTTCAGCGCAATGCGGCCGGTCGTGCGCTGGTCAACCAGCGTGGCCGCCCCAGCCTGAACTGGTATGACGTCCAGATCCAGTTCGCCGAGGTGGACATGGAGCTGTTCACGATCGTGACCGGCCTCCAGCCCTACGAGGATGACCAGGGTAACGTCATCGGTTTCCCGGTGACGGAGTCGGACTTCGCCACGGCGAACTTCGCCCTCGAGCTGTGGATGGGCAACGCCGAGGAGGAGTGCCTCCCCGGAGACCCGCTGCCGTTCTGGGGTTACAACCTGCTGCCGTGGGTGACCGAGGGCGCACTGGGTGAGGACATCACCATCACCAACGACCTGATCACGTTCACCGTGATCGGCCGGACCCGTAAGGGCACCCCGTGGGCCGATGGCCCGTATGACGTGGTCGTGGACGCCGGTGGCGATCCGGCCCCGCTGTTCACCCCGATCCCGTCCGACACGCACCACCTTCCGATCTGGTCGCAGCTGGCTCCGCCGGAAGCGTCCTGTGGATGTCAGTCACTGAGTTCTTAAGGACGGTGTGGTACGGTCCCCCACATGAAATGCCGTGTGGGGGACTGTCCTGTTCCAGCTATCTACAAGACTTTGAAGTTGTGCCGCAGTCACTATGACCGACGTCGGAGCCTGGGGGACGAGAACGCGTCTCGGGTCTATACCCGTGGCTTCACCATTGCCGAAAAGATGACGCACTATCGAACGGACGACGGACCGGGCGAATGTTTCGGTTGGTCGAGCCGGGTCAGCCAGCACGGTTACGCCCAGCTTTGGACAGGCGGTCGTCAAGGAAGCTTCCGGGCCGCTCATCGGGTGGCCTACGAGCTGGAGCACGGGGAGATCCCTGAGGGTCTCCAGATTGACCACACGTGCCATAACGCTGACATGTCCTGTCCAGGAGGGGTCACATGCCTTCACCGTCGATGCACTAATCCGGCTCACCTGGCGGCCAAAACCCGGCTGGATAACGTCGGTGACTCTCGCCGTTCGGAACGTCCGGGATACCTGGATCGACACCACAACGCGGCCAAGACTCACGACAAGTGGGGCCATGAATTCACCCCGGAGAACACCGTCATTTCCGGTGGTCATAGGTACTGCCTGGAGTGCCGTACGCTGAGGTCACGGGGCGAACATCCGACCCAGATCGCTAAGCGGCAGGCTTGACTGTTAAGTGTCAAGAGAGGATCGGCCATGGGCCTGAATACCGCAGGTATCAACGCGTACCTCGAGGATGGCAACGAGGCTGTTGTCTACGTCGCGATCGGTGACGGCCCGGCCGCCGGGGACCAGACCAGCGCGGCGCGCGTGCTGGTGACCAGCACCGTGGCGGGTGGGGTCATCACGGCCACCGGTGTGCCGTACGCATTCACCGGCACCCCGCTGGATGGAGCCACCCACGCGCTGTTCTTCAGCGCGGCCAGCGGCGGCACGTTCTACGGATTCGACGCGCTCGCCGGTGACCAGTCGTTCAATGCGGCCGGGCAGTACAGCCTGACGTCGCTCACCATCACCGGCACCAGCCCGGCCTAGGGCCTAGCCCCATGGCCCAGAGCCTGTTCACCAGCCAGGTACCGACAGCGCGAGACAACGCCGATGGCACCGACAGCTATTCGATGGGGACGTACTTCACCCCCGGGGTGGACGGCACCATCACGCATATCCGATGGTGGTTCCCTCAGTCCGCGCAGCCCGGTGGCGTGGCCGTCAAAGCCAACCTGTTTCGGACCTCCGACTCGGCGAAGTTAGGCGGGGCTGACGCATCCTTCGCTTCGCCCGGCACTCCGGACGCATGGAACCAGGTGGCACTCACCGCCCCTGTGACCGTGACCGGTGGCACACAGTACTGCGCTACCGTCTGGACCCCTCTGCGCTACGTATCCACCGGTGGTTTCTTCGGTACGGGGATGACGAACGGGGATCTTTCCGCACCAGCCGTTGCAGGTCGGTTCACCGGCGGAGCCAGCGGCAATGTGGAATTTCCTACCAACAGCTTTGGCAACGCCAACTACTTTGTTGACGTCCTTTTCGAGCCTGCCGGGGGAGATCCGTCCGTAGGTTCAGCGTCCGCCATCATCGACCTGGCCCCGGCCGCCACCGGGGCCAGGGCTTCCCAGGCGGCCGCCGCGCTCGGACTGGGTCTCTCGGTAGCCGCCGCCGGTTCGTCCCCGTACGGTGGCTCTGCTGCTCTCACGCTGGATCTCGCGGCCGCCGCGAGCGGCGCGCGCGGCGCGGCCGGTGCCGCTGCTCTCGGTCTGACCCTCACTCCGGCGGCGAGCGGCGCGCGCGGTGCGGCCGGTGCCGCTGCTCTCGGCCTGATCCTCAGTCCAGCCGCGACCGGTTCCAACGGCGATATCGGCTGCCCGGTGCCGACGTTCCCGTTCACCCCGTCCCCGGTCGGCGGATACCCCTGGAGCTCCAGGGCTGTAAAGTCGTTCCCTGGAGGGGATTGCACATGATGCCATGCGCCTGGGAAGTAGCGGTTCCGGCCGAACTGTGTTCCGGCTGGGAGGACTACAGCCAGACCACCAAGGACAGCGCGCTCTGGCTGGCATCCACCTGGCTGTGGGCGGCCACCGGCCGTCAGTACGGGGTGTGCCCGGTCAGCGTCCGGCCCAGTCAGTCACTGCGCGGCGGCGAGATCCTCTACCAGTCCTTCCCGGTGGCCCCGGGTCTCGGTGGTCTCGGCGAGCCCGGCGGCCCGTTCCTGTTCGGCGGTCGCTGGTTCAACTCCGGGTGTGCGTCCGCGTGCTGCGGTAACAGCGCGTGTGCCATCGTGCTCCGGGGTCCGGTGGCCGAGGTTTACGCGGTCTGGGTCGGCGAGGAGGAGATCCCCGAGAGCTCGTACCGGGTGGATGTCGCCGGGGGTGTGTACCTGCTGGTCCGGCTGGACGGCGAGTGCTGGCCGACCTGCCAGACCATGGTCGCCGCGCCGGGTGAGCCGGGATCGTTCGAGGTCACCTATGGCCTGGGCCGACCGGTGCCCGAGGCCCTGGCAATTGCCACGGCTCAGTTGGCCTGTGAGTACGGAAGCCTGATCACCGGCGGTGCCTGCAAGCTTCCGGCCCGAATGACCCAGCTCACCCGGCAGGGCGTGACCGTCGAGGTCGAGCCACCCGGACCCGGGGAGGGTTTGACCGGCCTGCCGATGGTTGACAACATTGTGTCAATACTCAACCCCGGCGGCCGCAAGAGCCCGCCGTTGCTGCTGTCGCCCGACCTCCCCGAGTCGTGTGACCGGATGACCGTCTGGGTTGGTGGATCCTGATGGCAGTCGCTGACCCCGTCGTCATGCCGCTCGCGCGTGAACTGCTGGCCTGCTACGACCTCGAGTTGATGAAGGTCGAGAACCCACCGTTCTACGTCCAGCTTCGGCCGGGCAATGTGGTCTCTCATCTGCTCAGCACCTCTGAGGATGAGTGCTGCTCCGGGCTGGCCTGGGTTCGGCCGTCGTCGTTCTTCCCCAGCTCGGCCACCTTCCCGGCCCAGGACTCGACACCGGCCGCCGGTCAGACCCGGGCCTGGGCCATCACGCTCGAGCTCGGTGCGGTCCGGTGCGCGCCGACGCCGGACGCCAACTCCATCCCCACGGCGGAGCAGTGGGACGCCACGGTCCAGGCTGTGATGGACGATGCCGCCGCCATGCGCCGGGCCATCTGCTGTTTCATCGATGCCAAGGCGGGCAGGGCCAAGCGGGTTCTTCCGGGAACCTGGCAGCCGATCGAGGTCGAGGGTGGCTGTGTCGGCGGCATCCTGCCGGTGACGGTCTTGGGCCCAGCCTGTGATTGCGCCGAGGCGGGCGAGACCTCATCCTGAGAATCGAGAAGGGCCGGGGGTCTGAGCCCCGGCCCCTCCGTTGTTGATGGTCGAACCTTACAGCCGTGCTGACCTTGATCACAATAGGTCAGACGTTTGGATCCGCGCGGGCCTTCCATGTGCCGGGTTATGGCTGATCCGGCACACCCGCGCGGACGCTTTTAGGTGGCCGAGAGGGTGGGGCCCCAGCGTCCCGGCTCCGGTCAATATCCCGGAGTGCCCGCACCCTCTCGACTGTCAGGGACTCGGTTGCGTCCCACACGTCTTTCCGTGGTGTCACGGCACTCTCAGGCCGTTCTCGGCGGATTCCTGCGCGTCCGGCTTTCGATCATTGCCGGTCTGACCTGCGTGCAATCCACGAAGCACTTTCGGTCGCGGCCAACCTGGGTACTGCCCCCAGGACGCCCGATCCCGCTCCCACCGGAGCAACCGGCGGGGTTAAGGATCGGCACGACTTCGTGACTTGGCTGACGTGCCCAGACCCCAGGGAGCGACCCCCGAACCCTGTACTTGCGTGTCACGGCGGGATTCGAACCCACATCTCTCCCACTTTAAAGGAGCGCTTTGGCCTGAAAGCTACGTGACGGTACTAGACATTTCCTCGCTCCCCGTGTCGACCCGGTCGGCGCATCCATGCCGTTCTTGTTACCAATCCGGAGTAGTTGCCTCGCGGCCGTACCCTCCGAACGTGTCCCGCCGGGGACTTGAACCCCGAACCTCGCCTGTTAGGGCTATGCGTTGCCAGTCTGCATCGCGGGAACCAAACCGATCCGAGACAGTCAGCCGACCGGTCTTCCGTACCGTCGCCGGTGCGGATCCTAGGTCCACTCAGTTCATTAAGTGGCCGTTCCGTGTCTACGTGGGGAAATCCATCCCCGTGGCTTGCCTCGTTGCCTTACGAGAAGAACATTACCGGCGTGCCGGGGAGGTGTCAAGGGGTAATCTGAGATTCATGGTGGCGCACACACTCCGGCTGGACAATGCCCAGCTCCAGGGTCTCGGGATGGATGAGGCGACCAAGCTCGTGACCCGGGTGGTCCGCCGGACGCTGAACCGCTCCGCCGTGCTCTGCCCGGTGGACACCGGCAACCTGCGCGCCACCGGCTCCATGTCGGTGGGTTCCCGTGGCGCTGTCGTCGTGGGTGAGGTCGTCTACTCCGCCAACTACGCCGCCGCTGTGCACGAGGGCCGCCGCGCGCTGACGATCCGGGCCAGGCGGCCGGGCGGCAAGCTGAAGTTCACCGTGGGCGGACGGACGGTCTACGCCACCCAGGTCCACCAGCCCGCCCGCGCCGGTCGTCCGTTCCTGGCCAGCGCGCTGCGTGAGGTCGCGACCCAGGAAGGTTTCCGGGTCACGATCGGCTGAGGTGTTGACACTTAACCGTCAAGCCTGTAAAGTCTCTCTCATGACACAGACGACAGCAGCCAAGCCCTTCCGGACCTACGCGGTCATGCACAACGACGGCACCAAGGGCCGGGTCATGGGTATCGAGGGTGACTACACCCGGGTCAGCTTCCGGGAGAACGGCAAGGACGAGAGCATCGAGATCCGCTCCAGCCTCCTCACCTCGCAGTGGCACCGCGACTACACCGTCCGCTGAGACCTCGATTCAAAGCCCCGGCCGATCGGCCGGGGCTTTGTCGTGTCAGTTGAGGCGTGCCCCGGCCGGGCCGAGTCTCAACACCTCGCGGCCGTCACGTACCGGTCAAGCGTGTGCCAGAGCAGGGACCCCCGGACCGGGGCACATGGACAGTCTAGATGAGATGTCCGGTCACCTTGCAGTACAGTGACAGCATGACGGATGAGACGCAGGTCCCGGAGCTCGAGATCGATTTCCAGGGCCGCATGATGTGGGTCCGGATGCCGAGCCCGGAACAGCTGCTGGTCTGGAAGCGGACCCTGAGGAAGCTTCAGGAGGCCGACGTCCAGGGATGGAACGGCGAGCAAGCGATGACCGCGCTCGAGCGCACCCGCAAGATCATCGATTCGATCCTGGTCAACCGGGCCGATATCGAGTGGCTGGATGACGAGATGCTGGCCGGTAACGTCACCCTCCTGGAGACGGCCACCTTGCTTCAGACGACCGTAGATTCTTTCGTGGACGCCGCCGAGGCTGAGGGCAACCGCGAAACCCGGCGCGCCGCACCCACTAAGAAGGCCGCCCGGAAGAAGGCGGCACCGGCCGCCGGAAAGGCATGAGCATGATGTTTGAGGGCAAGGCCGCTTCGCTCGGCACGCGTGAACACGCGCTGGCTGTGACCCATGGCCGTCATCCGGGAGTGCGTGACGCGCTCCAGTGGCTGACGTTCAGCCACCTCCCCGAGGCGTTGCAGAACTACTCCCGGCCGTTCTATCAGACCGCCGTGGAGATGGTCAGCAACATCACCACCGACTCGCCCGAACTCATCACCTCGCTGAACAAGCTGATCGAGGCCAAGGACTCGGCGGTCCGGGCCGGGATCAAGCATGACACCGGTCGCGCCGGGTCCGTACCCCGTCCGGCTGAGGTCGTCAGGCCGCCGCTGCTGAGTGATGGAGTACAGGCATGAGTAACCTTTTCCGTGAGGGTGACCGCTGGGCCCCCTCGGACGGCATCAACACCAATGAGATCAGCGACGGCTATCACACGTTCGGCGAGCTGTATGACCACCGGCTCGCGCTGACCTCCGTGCTGGCCGCCGACATGGCGTTCAAGGGTCAGCGGGTCTGGCGCAGTAAGGCGCACCACCCGGAGGATGGCCCGATCTTCGAGGGCTACTTCATCATCGGGATGGAGCTGAGCACGGGAACGATCACCTATCATTACAGCCTGGAGTGCTGGGATTACTTCCCCGCTGTGCCCGAGCTGGAGCACGGTCCGAAGTGGGATGGAGCTGTTCCGGCAGACACTGTCGTTCGGCTGCTGGAGCATGCCCGGAGCCTGGCCTAGTCGTGGACGTCGACCCGCTCGCATCCATGCGCTGCTGGGCCATCGAGGTCGAGCTGGGGGGACGTCTTTTTGAGGTCCCCCCGTTGCCTGCCGTGGACTGGTGGCCGGTGCTGATCTCGGCCGACCCGGATCAGCTACTTGACCTCTTAACGTCAACATCCGATGACGACCTGGACGACCTGTTGCTGTCCGGGGAGGTCGGTGATCTGTCGACCGTGCTGTTCGATGCCCTCGAGGCGGCGACCGGCCGGTCATTCCAGGCCGCGTACGTGCTCGCCGCCGTGGCACAGACGCAATGGTCATCAGTTAATGGACGACTGGCCGAGCGCGGATTCCGCTGGGACGTTATGCCGATCGGCGCGGCCCTGGATGCGATCTATTCGATCATCGTCGCGGCACTGCCGGACAAGTCCGACGACGGTAAGCGAAAGCCTCGCGAGGAGTTCCTGGCCCTGCTGGACAGGCCTATGCCGGGCAGCAAACGGGAGTCCGACCGGAAGAAGGTGCTCAGCGAGTTCGAGCAGATGGCCGGTCCCAGGCCTACCGGCGGTGTGAGATCCAGCGCCGGGCCGTCCGGTAGTGGACCTCCCAGAACTCCGACACGGCCCCGGCCGCGCCGCCAGGGCGACCGGTCGCGCGTGCCCAGGCGGCCACCCGCGCCACCCGCTGGAAGTGGTCCTCCGGCCAGCTCCGGGACCCGGCCGGGCGAGGCTGGGCCAGCATCCGGTACTGGGCCTCACCCTCCCCCTTGAGCGCGCTGGCCGCCACGCTGGCTATCTGGCGTACGGGGATCTGAGCGAGCACGGTCGAGGTGATCGGCATCGGGTTGTCCGGGTCGGCGATCACCTGGATCTCGATCACTTCCGGCTGGTCGGCGTTCTCGGACAGCCGGACCAGGATCTCCCACGGGAACGAGGGGTCCACCAGGGTCACGGCATCGCCGAGGTTCGATAGCTGTGCGCTGGAGACATCCACCTAGGCATCCTACTCGAAACGCCCTCTAACACCGGACTACCGTGACAACGTAGGCTGGCCAGGTGACGGATGTCGGCAAGGCGCGCGTAGAGGTCGAGGGCGACGTCCGCAACTTCGCCCGCCAGACCGAGCGCGACCTTGACGCTTCACTGTCAAGGATCAAACTTGACCCGATCGAGGTGTCCGCAGACGTCGACTCGGCGCGCCGATCCGGCGAGGATGCCGGGCGCGCTGTAGGTGACGGCGCGGCCAAGGGGGTGGACAGCAACCGGGGCCGGATCTCCGGCGCGCTGAAGAAGGCCTTCACCCCGAACGAGAACCTGTTCGCCGCTCTGCGAGCCCCGTTCGCCGCCGCCTTCTCCACTCCGATCACCGCCGCTGTCGTATCGGTGGCCGGTGTCGCCGCCCTGGCTTTCGTCGGCGCGTTCGCCGCCGCCATCGCCACGGCCGGTCTCGGCGCGGTCTTCCTGGGGATCGGCGCGGCCGCGCTGTTCGGGGCCAAGAAATCCCGCGATGAGGCCCAGAAGGATCTGGACGCAGCCGAGGAGCGGGTCCGCAAGGCCGAGCGAGCGGCCCAGTCCGGCACCGCTGCCTCCAAGAGGAGTCTGGCCGACGCGCGCGCCGAGCTCGCCAAGGCCCAGGAACAGGTCGCCAACAATGCGGCTTTCGAGAAGCTTGACACATCTCTGAGCAAGCTGGCCGACACCCTGAAGCGGGTCAGTCAGAGCGCTGCTGCTCCTCTGATCGGCCCGTTCACCACGGCCATCAATGCGCTCGGTAAGGCTGTCGAGCGTATCGGCCCGCTGCTCAGTACCATTTTCGCCAAACTGGCACCGGCTATCGCGCCGTTGACCGCCGGTCTCTCCGGATTTGTCGAAGCGTTCCTCAAAGTGCTGACCGCCGATCCGGCGACGCTGGAGGGTATGCGAGACACCTTGATCGCTCTCGGGGACAATCTTCCCCGGTTGGGTACAGCCCTAGGAACCTTCTTCGCATTGTTCGCCCAGAACGAGAACAACGTGCGGAACATGGGCCTGTTGTTCGGCCTGCTGGAATTCGTCATCCAGAATGTGGCGGTTTCGATCATCGCCTTGTCCGCCGTTCTGGACGGAATCATCATCGCGTGGAATGCGGTCGGTGCCGCCATTTCCACGGCGGTCGGGTGGATCACCGGGACCGCAGTACCCGCGATAACCGGGGCGGCATCGGCGGTCGGTCAGTTCTTCCAGAGCATTCCCGGTGTGATCTCGGCAGCCTGGTCAGCCATCGTGGCATTCTTCTCCGGGATCTTCACCACCGTGACCGGCTTCCTGGCCTCGGTCGGAACCTCGGTGATCAGCTTCTTCACCAACCTGCCGGGTCAGATCGTCGCCGTGCTGGCCGCGCTGCCCGGCACCCTGGCGGGTTTCTTCACCACCACGATCTCCGCCGTCGCCTACCTGATCGGGTTCGGTCTGGGGACTGTGGTGGCGTTCTTCGCCGCCCTGCCCGGACGGATCGTCTCGGCGATCGCCGCTGTGCCGGGCCTGGTGGCGGGCGTTCTCAACGCCACCTGGAGCGCTGCCCGCTCGATCGTGTCGTCTGGGGTCTCGGCGGTCGTCGGTTTCTTCGCCCAATTGCCGGGCCGGGCCAGGGCCGCCATATCCGCGCTGGTCTCGATCATCTCGTCGGTGTTCTCGTCCGCCCGGAGTGCCGCCGTCTCCCAGGCATCGAGCCTGGTGTCGGGTGCCATCAACGTGATCAGCCAGCTCCCCGGCCGTATCCGTAGCGCTCTGTCGTCGGTTCGCTCTGCGGTCACCGGTGCTTTCGCCGGTGCCGGTAGCTGGCTGGTGTCCGCCGGTGCCAGCATCATCGCCGGTCTGGCACGGGGAATCACAGGTGCCATGGGCTCCGCCATTGCCGCTGCCAGGGCTGCTGCCAGCCGAGTTGTCCAGGGGTTCAAAGACGCGCTGAAGATCGGCTCCCCATCCAAGTTGATGGACCTCGAAGTAGGCCGGATGATCCCGGCCGGAGTGGCACAGGGCATCCGGGGCAACATGGGTGCTCTCGATTCGGAGATGCGAAACATCCGGGACGTGATCAACCAGTCGATACCCGACTCGTCCACCTTCTCTATCGCATCCAACTCCCAGGGCCGAGGGGGAGACGGATCGTCTCTGGCGGGGTCCACGGTCCAGCTGACTATCGCGCCGGGGGCGATCATCGTTCAAGGCCAGGGCCGTGAGGCTGGGGAGCAGACCGCCGAGGCCATCCTGGAACGTCTCGCCCAAGCCACGCTGATCAAGTAGGGGGCGAGTCAAATCGGAACTGTAACCACGCTCCGGCCGTCGTCCACCGTCTCCGGGGTCGACTGGCTGGGTCAGCCCGCTGGCACCCTGGACGCGGTCACCTCGGACAACTCCGATATCACCTACGCGCTCTGGCAGGGCAACGGGTCGCCGATGATCCTGGGCACGCCGGTGGACTCGCCGCCGGTCGGTGAGCGACGGCACCAGGTCCGGCTGCGCGCACGCGGGGAGGATGGTGACGCGTGGTGGTCGGTGCGCCTGAACAACGGCCTGCTGACCGCCGGTGCGGCTGCTCAGTTCACCGCTTCCCCGGTCACGATCACCGGATCCTGGGGCACCGGGGCTCCGGCTGACGGATCCACCGTGCTCTACGCCTACGTCTCCGGGCAGTCGGCCGGGCTGAAGATCAATGAGCTCTACCTTGACGTGGACAGCCGGGAGGCCCCCAGTTTCGACGCCGAGGTTCTGGACGGATCCGGCACGCCGAGCATCGTCATCTCCGACACCAGCCAGCCGACCGTGCGCGCCGACGCGATCAACCTGGACGGGTTGAGCCCGCGTCAGTACCGGTACTGGGTCACTCAGGGCGCGACGATCGTCTGGGACACCGGCATCGTGTCCGGCGCATCGGTCAACCGCCAGACCGACCCACTGGACAACGGCGCGTACACCGCGCACCTGATGCTGTGGTCCACCCTCGGTGCCAACATCGCCAACCCGAGTGTCGAGGAGACCTTCGATTTCGTCGTGTCCGTGGGCACCATCCCCCAGCCGGTCAACCCCACGGTCGAACCGCGCGAGGGAGAACCGCTCTACGATATCGAGGTCTGTGCGCCGTACGTCGGCGATCTCGACGGGGATGTCGGATGGATCGAGATCCAGCGGGTGGACTGCGACGGCCAGCTGACCACCGTGGCCATGGTCGGGCCGCTCGAGACCGGCGAGTGCGCCACCTATGTCGACTACTCACTGCCTCGCGCGGGCATGGGCGCGACCTGCGACCACGTCCCCGAACAGTGCTGCTCGTACTACCGGGCTCGGACCGTGGGCCGCATCGACGGTGACATCCGGATCTCGAACTGGTCGGACGGTTTCGATCCCGGGGTGCCCAACGGCGCGATCGTGATGTGGCCGGACACCAACGCGTCCATCCCGGCAGGCTGGGACCGGGTGACCGCGCTGGACAGCCGGTATCCCAAGGGCATCCCGGACGCGGTCACGGCACCCGGGACGACCGGTGGCAACACCAGTCACACGCACACCACCCCGGGTCACACTCACGACGTCAGTCACTCCCACGGCACGGCGGCCACGACAGCGGCGGCCACGGGGACGGTCAACGCGCCGAATACCGCCGGTGCGCTGAAGGTGCTGACGACGCACACGCACACCCGGCCCAGCACCAACTCGGCCACCGTGGTCTCTGACACCGGCTCCCCGGGGACCGATGCCGAGAACAACGACCCGGCCCGGCTCGAGGTGCTGTTCATCGAGTCGGACGGCACCCCGCTGGGTGTGCCGGACGGCGCGCTCGGGATGCACCTTGACACTTCAGTGTCAGGCTGGACCGACTACGCCAACGCCACCAACCGTTTCCTGAAGGGCGCGGCACCGGCGGGCAACGGCGGAGCGACGGCGGCCAGCTCGCTGGACAGTCACGTGCACGCGGTCGACGCCCACACCCATGCCGGGACCAGCCACACCCACACCAGCGCCAACACCGGCAGCACGGCATCCACCCTGGCCCCGGCCACCGGGACCGGTGCCGTGCTCTCGGCGGCCACCCACAGCCACCCGATCACCGTGTCCCCCGCGACGACCGCCGCTCTGGCGTCCGGTTCCGGCGGAAACTCCGGCGCGTCCGGTTCGCTCGATCCGCCATACCGCAACCTCCGGGTCAAAGAGAACACGTCCGGCGCACCGGACCTGCCGGTCGGCCTGATCTGCGCGTGGCGCGGTTCGCTCGGAGCCATCCCCGACAGCTGGCAGTTGTGCGACGGCACCAACGGCACGCCGGACATGTTCGGCCGTTACCCCCGGGGAGCGACGGCCAGCATCAACGGCACCGGTGGGTCGCTCAATCCGCACACCCACACCGGTGGCAGCCACAACCACACCGGCGGCACACACAACCACGCGAGCACCACGGGCACCGCCAGTGGGTCGACCACGGCGAACACCACGGCCACCGTGGCTATCGCTACCGCTACCCATACGCACGTGCTCAGCAACACCGACAACGCCAACCCGACCGTGGGCAACTCGAGCGCGGGCACCTTGGCCAGCACCACCTCGGAGCCACCGTACGGGGAGGTCGCCTTCATCCAGTTGATGGAAGAACCCGCTCCGCCCCCGGAACCCGAGGTCTTCTGTTTCACGTGGAACGATGACGAGCACCTGATCCGGACGACCGGCCCGGACGGTCCGATGTGGGCCGCGATCCTGGGCCGCTTCGACTGGGATGTGACCCGGCCGTTCACCGCTGCCAGCGGGGTCATGGGCTCGAGGTTCGTGACCTCCGCTCCTCCCGGCGGCCGCAATCTGCACATGACCGCCGCTGTCGAGAGCGAGGAGGCTCTGGCCGAGTTGCACGCTGTGCTGTCCCGGCCGCTGGTGCTGATCAGCCCGAGCGACGCGGAAGAGGTCTGGGCCGCGCCGGTCGCCGAGTCGGTCAAGATCATCAAGATCGGCCGGATCCGCCAGGTCACTGCCGACTTCATCGGCACCGGCCCGGAGCCCGCTCCCCAGCTCGCCGACGTCGGGGTCTGAAATGCCCTATGAGATCAGGATAGGGTGGCGCTGTGCAGACTGACATTCTCAGGCCGGTATCGGTCCGCAAGACCGGTGCCGGAGTAGCCATCCCGGCGGGCACCCTGGCGACCGTCACGGCCGACAACTCCGACGCCACCTACATCGATTTCGACGCCGCCAACTCCGGCAACAACTGGAGTCTGAGGGTCGGGTCGCACACCCCTCCCGCTGACCATGGGCGGCACCGGATCCGGGGACGTATCCGGGCTCGCTCGGACGCCGGGACGGTCGAGGAGAACATCGACCTGGGCCGGGGCACTTCCGACTACATCGAGTACGACCTGGTCTCGGCCACCTCGGTCTTCACCGATCTGCCCAGCTCCTGGCACCAGAACACGGCATTCGGCCTGGCCGATGCCGGAGCTCTGACGGACCTCAACATCGGCGGCGGCTGGGTCGACCCCATCTCCGGCGGCGGCACCGAGCTGCGGACCGCCGAGTGCTACGTCGACATCGATTGCCGGGCCATCCCGGACTATGACGCCGAGGTGCGCGACAACGCCGGAGTCGATCAGTCCGGCGGGATCATCACCGACACCAACCAGCCGGTGTTCTATTTCGGCACGGTCGCCTATGACGGTCTGCCTGCGCTCGACTGGTCGATCACCCTGACCAGCCTGGGCACTCCGGTATTCAACGAATCCGGATCCGGTGCACCGCCGACCCAGGTATTGACGACCACCGGTCTTCCGGACGGTGCGTACTCCGCCACCTTCCGGGTTCGGTCCACCATCCGGGGCGTCGATCCGTTCCAGTCCGTTCAGGTCATCGCCTTCTCGATCCAGAACACGGTGCCGCCGCCCAGCCCGCCCAATCTCGAGGTGGTCCGTGAGGGCGACGGGTACCGGGTGACCTGGACCAACCCGGGTGGCCAGGAGTGGGACAACGATTATGTCGTGGCCGAGCTCTGGCGTGCCGATTGCACCGGTGAGCAGCGCATCGCCACCGTGCCGGACGGTCTCAACGGCACGTACCTGGACCTGGCCATCCCCCAGCTGGATCCGCTCAGCGTCCAGACGGTCGATGGCTGTGAGATCCAGACCGAGCCGTGCGACATCACCTACTCGATCCGTTACTGGGGTTACGTATCGACGTTTGTCGAACTACCGGACACCATCCCGGACGGCATGATCCTGGGCTGGCCCGGGACCGCCGTGTCCATCCCCTCAGGCTGGACCCGGGTCACCTCGCTGGACGCGCGCTACCCGCTCGGCGCGACCGGCATCGGCGCACCGGTGACCACCGGCGGTGCGACCGGTCACTCACACACCATGGCGGCTGCTCACGGCCACACCATCGGCGCGCACTCGCACTCGGTTGGCGGATCCACGGGGACGAGCAGCTCGAGCACGACGTCGGCGCGCTACAACGGGGCGAGCCAGCCTCAGGCCGATCAGCCGCACAGTCACACTCGACCGGCCAACACCGTCCAGCGTGACGCTGTGTTCTCCGGCCTGGCTACACCCGGCACCGCATCGGCCGACAATCTCCCCCTGACCAGGGAGGTCATCTGGATCGAGTCGGACGGCACGCCCGCTCAGTATCCGGTCGGCGTGCTCGGCTGGGCCACTGAGGCGGTATCCGGCTGGGACACCGACGCGCTCAGCGCGGGCCGGTTCCTGAAGGGTGCGGCGGCCGCCGGTAACGGTGGTGCCCAGATCGGTGCGGCCACACACCAGCACTTCATCAACGCGCATGACCACACCGGGGTCAACCACGATCACGCGATCAGCAACACCGGGCTGAGTAACCCGAGTTCGAGCCAGGAGGCGGGCACCGGGGCATCGACCCCGCGCTGGCTGCCCCGGCACACCCACCCGATGGACGTGGTCACGGCCAGCACCGGCAACACCGGATCATCCAGTGGAGGGCTGACCGGCCTGGTCTCACTGGACCCGCTGAACCGGCGTCTGCGAGTGCTGCGCAACACCGGCGGCGGCACCCAGACCCGGATCATCGGGCTCTGGCTGGGCACGGTGGCATCCATCGATCCGACCCTGACATTGTGCAACGGATCCAACGGCACCCCGGACATGCGTGCCTGGTTCGCCCGGGACGCGGGATCGGACTCGATCGGGTCGACCGGCGGGGCCAGCACTCACATCCACACCGGGGACAGCCACACGCATGCCATCGGCGGGCACAGCCACGACACCAACGTAGGTGTCTCGGGGACCGGGTCGTACGAACGGCCGACCTCAGGCGATCTGGGGGACTCACCGACCACCGGCCACACACATTCCAGCGGAAGCACCGGCTCGGCCACCCCGAGCATCTCGTCAGTGGGTACTGGATCGACCGACAGCCAGAGCCTGGTGCCGCCGTATCACGAGGCGCATTTCGTCCGTCTCGACGGCACGATCTCGGGTGGCCCGCTGGCCGTGCCCGAGTTGCGGGTCACCGACTTCGCCACAGCTACGGTGCCGTCCTTCACCTACGGTGACGACCTGGACCGGCTGGCCAACCTGGACGGCGACCAGATGGCCGTCGCCACCGACCGCTCACACGCCTATCCCCGGTTGGTGGCCGACTCGGTGCCGCTGGACGGCGGGCTCCACACGGTGTCCACCACGCTGGCCGGGGAGGACATGTCCCTGTCGATAGCGGTCGAGGGCATTCTGGCCATCAACGCTCTCGAATCTCTGCTCAGCGCGGACAGGGTCTACTTCTCCCCGGTCGGTGGCACTCCGGGTTGGTATGCCCCGGCCGGTTGGGTGGTCCGGGCACCGGTCACGAACGTCAAGGTTCTTCAGGTCAACATGGTCCGTCAGCCCTGGCCCGACACTGCCGAACCGGGTGATTACCTGTGAGTGTCACAGTCGAGTACCTGGTCAACGGCACGATGGTGACCGATGAACATCCGGCCGAGAGAGCCACAGTACAGATGTGGGACTCCGGCAGGTCGGTCGTCCGGCTGATCCACGATGATCACGAGGAGCTGGTGATCTATCGGCAGGCCGAGCGGATCAGCCGGATCACCAGGAAGGCCAAGCCGTGAGCGCTGAATTCCCGAGCTATCGCCACCAGGTGGCGCTGAGCACCCCGACCGGATACCGGCGCTGGTCGAGGTTCACGTTCTCGAGGGGAGGCGTTACCCAGGATCTCGAACCGATATCCGGGTCTCTCACCCAGGACGCGCGCCGCAACGGCCGATGGGACGGACGGCTGTCGTTCGCCGGTGACAATGTGCTGCCCCGGCGGCCGGGCGATCTGCTGACCCCGTTCGGCACACGGGTCGAGGTGGAACTGGGCCTCGAGCTACTTGACGGATCAGTGTCAACCGTCCCCTACGGGGTCTATGAGATCAGCTCTGCCAAGACCCGGACCACGGCCGATGCCCGGGTGGTCGACGTCGGCCTGATCGACATCTCGGACCAGGTCGAGCGCTACCGCTTCGAGACCGCTCTGACCGTCCCGGCCGGGACCGACCTGGCTGACATGATCAACACGGTGGTCACCAACCGGACCGGCCGTAACCCCGGGGTCAGCGCCACCGGTCGCGCGCTCGGCGCGGCCCGGGTGTTCGGCCTGGACACCGGCACCGGCCCATGGTCGGAGATCCTGGACGTGCTCGACAGTTTCGGGTTGACCGCCTGGTATGACCGGGTCGGCCAGATCGAGGTCGGGTCGCTCATCCCCGACGCCGACACGGCCTATCCGCTGGACTCGCTGACATCGCTGTCGGCCGACTACGACACCCGGCCGCCCAACGTGGTCGTCGCCCGAGGTGAGGCGCAGGACGGCACGCCGCCGGTTCAGGCTGTGGCGATTGACAGTGATCCGTCAAGTCCCACCTACGCGGGCACCGGGCCGGGCACCAGCCCTTACGGCCGGTCCACGATGTTCTACGCCTCCCCGCTGCTGCTGACCGTGGCCCAGGCCCAGGCGGCGGCCAATACGCTGCTGGCCCAGAACGCCGGTGCCGGTGCTACCTACACGCTGGTCCGCCCGTACGACCCGACGATCACCGCCGGGGATGTGGTGACGCTGGAGGGCAACGCCCGAGCGGTCGACGCGATCACCCTCAACCTGGCCGACGACACCGGACTACAGGTCAGGGAGCTCTAGATGATCGACTACACCCGGCTGCGTAAGAAGCTGATCCCCGAGCCGGACGGGGAGCCGCACATCGTGATGCGGACCGGCACGATCAGCCAGGTCAACGCGAACGGCACCGTGGACCTGTTGATGTCGGACGGCACGATCGTGCCCGGGGTCTCCCGGCTGGCCAATGTAGCTGTCTGGGTCGGCCTGGTCGTCCAGATCCTCAGTTTCCGGGGCTCGCTGCTGGTGCTCGGATCCTCCGCTCAGTCGGCGGCCGGTGCTTCTCCGGGCCGGGTGGCGACCACTACCCGGACAGCGGACAGCAGCGCGGTCGCCGGGGTCGAGACCGTTTCGGACTCGGTGACCGCCTACCTGGTGGCCGGGTCCCGGTACCGGATCCGGTGGACGGCGGCCGTCAATTCCACGGTCTCGGCGGATACAGCGTTCGTCCGGATCCGGGAGGACAACCTGGCGGGTGCCCAGCTCCAGCTCGAGCGAGTGACCATGCCGTTGACAGGTGGCACCGGCACGCGTTACCCGGCGCATCTCGAGGTTGAATTCGTCGCGGTGGCGACAGGTAATAAGACGTTCGTCTCGACATACATCCGGGCCAGTGGGAGCGGCAACGTGAACGTTGCGGCGGCCAGCAACTTCCCTGTCTATCTCTACGTCGATTACGTCGGAACATAGGAGGGCACCATGCCGATTCAGCCCGATCCTCAGTCGGTCATCGCGTGGCCGCATCAGGCCAACGTGCCGATGCAAGATGACGCGCACATGTTCGTCTCGGTCCAGATCCAGAGCGACGGCCAGGCCGCCCCCGAGGAGATGGATGCCGTACTCCAGTCGCTGGTCGACCACCTCCAGGCGTGGCCGGGGAGGCGGCCGGACGGCAACGTCACGGGGAACAAGTATGACACGCTGCTCTACACCGTGACGCCGACTGATCCAGTACCGTCCTAGGATGTAATCGCTTGGTCACTCTCTGGACCGGGGGGACCGTTTCTCCTGGACCACCTTGAAAACGTGTCTCTATAGAGGCGCGCACGACACGCGAAAATCGCGGGGAGCGCGGATCAGAGTCCCCCCGGTCCAGAGAGTGACGAACTGGTTACCACACAGGTGTGCCGCCGGTGTGGTAACGTGACAGCCGTGCCGCCAACGTGGACCATCCTCATCCCGACTCTCGGGGAACGGCGGGCGTTGTTCGACAGGTTGATGGGTTGCTTAATCAACCAGACCGACAGACACAACGGTCGCGTGAGAGTGGTTGGGTGGCACAACAACGGGAGCCCATCGCTCCCCAAGATCCGGCAGACGATGGTGCAGTCCGTGACGACGGACTACCTATCGTTCGTGGATGATGACGACCTGGTCAGCCCTGATTACGTAGACGCGGTGACGGAGTCCTTGGTGGACCGACCCGACTATGTGGGCTTCCAGGTCCAGTGCTACACCAACGGGCACCCGACAGCGGTCGCCTATCACTCACTGGAATACACCCGGTGGCGCAACCTGCGCGGACGGTACGAACGCGACATCTCGCACATCAACCCGATCCGCACAGCTATCGCTCGCAAGGTTGACTTCCTGAAGACCCGGCGCGGATTCCCTGAAGACAGGGCTTGGGCGGACCAGCTCCGCCAACGCAGACTTCTCCGGCAGCAGGTCGTCATCCCCCGAATCATGTATCACTACCTGTACTCGACCAGCAATTCCCCAGGTGAGGGTTCCCGGTGGGAGAGTACGAAGAAGATCAGTCCGGGCGAGCGGTCAACTGTTAACCACCCGAACTTCTCCTGGAGTGCCGATGCCTGAGCTGGCTATTCTCATCCCCACGAGGGGACGGCCGGGCAACATCCTCAAGGTCATCTCGGCCTGGGACTTCACCAGCGCCTGGGACGTCGCGGACATGGTGCTGATCGTGGACGCCGACGACCCGGAGATCGAGGCATACCGCGAGTTTGACCGATCACCGGTGTCACCGATAAGCGTGGCCGAGGTGCCGGTCTGGATGCCGATGGTCCACAAGCTGGATATGGCGGCACGAGACCTGGCCCCGAGGTATTTCGCGCTCGGTTTCGCCGGAGACGATCACCTTCCCCAGACGATCAACTGGGCAGGGCGGTATCTGGCCGTGCTCCACGAACTCCAGACCGGCATGGTCTACGGGGACGACGGGTACCAGGGCCAGAAGCTGAGTACTGAATGGGCGGTCACCAGCGACGCGGTCCGCGCGCTGGGCAGGATGGTTCCGGCACCGGTCGAGCACATGTACTGCGACAACTCGATGATGGACCTGTTCGGCGCGGCCGGTGCCCTACGTCACCTCCCCGAGGTGCGGATCGAGCACATGCACCCGGTCGCGGGCAAGGCCGAGACGGACGCGCAGTATCAGCGGGTCAACCACCGGGACCAGTTCAAGAAAGACCGAACCCACTACGAGGTGTGGCGGAAGGTCGCCATGGATGTCCAGGTGGACCAGTTGAAGGCACTGCGCGCTGGCCTGCCCGAGGTCCGGCCACAGATGGCCGCGCAGTCTCGGCTCACCCCGGGGTCCAGGCCCAAGCCTGTGCCCGCCAGATCAGGACCGAGAGGATCTAAAGCCGTGACTCGTCTGCCCGTCCCCAAGAGCCTGCGCAAGGTCAAGGGCGCGACCCCTGACGAGATCGGCCTGACCCTGGCGGATATGGCCATCGGTGTGCCGCCGGATGAGGCGATCGTGGAGATCGGCGTGTATCAGGGCCGGACCGCGTTGCTCATGGCCTGGGGTGCCCAGCAGGGCAACAAGGCGCACGTCTGGGGCATCGACGCCTGGGGGAGCGACGGCAACACCTACGGTCCGCCGTTCACCGAGTCCGAGACCTGGGCTCGGTACAACGTCGAGGCCACCGGGTACAAAGATGCGGTCACTCTGATCCGGGGGTTCGGTCATCTGGTGGCTGACTCCTGGGCGCTTGAGAGCCGTCCGGTCGGCCTGCTGTTCGTGGACGGCGACCACAGCAAAGAGGGCGCGCGCCGCGACATCGAGGCCTGGGCCGGTCACCTGGCACCGGGAGCGATCATCGCGGTGGACGACTACGACCACCCGGACTATCCGGGGGTGCGGGAAGCACTCGAGGAGCTGGTGACCGAGGGCCTGATCGAGCCGGTCCAGGTGTTCCACGATCGGATGGCCGTGACCAAGCTGGTCAGCCGGGATGACTCTGAAGTGTCAACCCGTCCGGCGCAGGTCCAGGCCATCACGAGCGAGGGTGTCAGCCCTTCCCCGTATCCGGCCGCTGAGGGCCAGGTGGCCATGGATCCGGTGGACGCCATGTTCGACCGTGACCACGCCGAGTTGAGTGGCCACCCGGTGCTCCAGCCGATCACGCTCGAGAAGAGTGGTGACCTGGAGACGGTCCATTTCGGGGAGCTGGGTGACATTGAGTCCGGCACGCCGATCACAGACCTAAACCTGGTCCACCTGAAGGCACTGGCCAAGGCGCGCGGCATCGTGCTCGGTGCCCGCAAGGACAAGCGCGACCTGATCCTCCAGGCGCTGCGCGACGGCCGATGATGGACACTCAGCGATTCACCCTGGCCCTGGCCACCGATGGGGACGTGACTGAAGCTGAGATCGGTCAGGCTCTGGTGGACCTCGGATATCACGGGGTCTCTTTGGTCGATCTGAACCTGGCTGACCCGCATGAACATCCGTGCCCCGCAGAAGGTTGCATCGAGAAACTTCGATCAGAAGGGCATGACATCCCGGAAGGGACCGATTGCTGTGTCTGCTGGACGCTGGGTAAATGAAGGTCAGCGCGGCAATCATGGGTCACCCGGACCGGGCGGAGTTCATCACTGAACTGCTGAACCGGCTGGACTGGCCGGTTGCCGTCTACTTGGATCCGGCCGGTCCGCCGTCCGGTAACGGGGATCGGGTCTGGTCGGTGGCGCGTGAGGCCTGGGCCATGTTCGACCCGGCCGCTGACTATCACGTGCTGATCCAGGACGACGCGATCGTCTGCGACGACCTGCTGGCCGGGATTGAGAAGGCCCTGGAGTACGTGCCGCCGGGCTCTGTGCTCTCCCCGTATCTCGGCACCGGCCGGATGGCCCCGGCCCGGTGGGACCACCTCGAGCGGATGGCTGACGCCGCCGGTGCCGCCTGGGTCCGGGCCGAACGGCTCATGTGGGGTGTCTGCCTGGCACTGCCGACCGCCGACATCCCGGGGATGATCGAATGGGCCGACCGCCGGGGCGGAGTGCCGGACGACATGCGGGTAGCGGGCTGGGCCAAGCGCAACGATCGGGAAGTTTGGTATACCTGGCCGTCACTCGTGGATCATCGCACTGTGCCAAGCTTGACCAAGCATCGTGCTCTGGACCGCGTGGCGCGGCGACATCACCAGGGGTCTGCCCTGGCGATCGATTGGTCCGGTCCGGTGGTGACAGACCCCATGCTGTTGAGGCGTAAGGGTCTGCGCTCAGGTCCGGCTCGCGTACGCTCGGTAAACGAGCAGAGAGGTAGGGCACGTGCGTGAGCCGTCGAGCACTACCGCCCCTTCAGCGGGATATCTTCTTCCTGGCCCTCGGGGGAGCATGGGGCACGTGGACGGTCTACACCGCAGGCCCATGGCCACTGATGCTGATCTCAAGCGCGACGATGCTGGGACCAGGCTTTCTGCGGCTTTGGCTCTCACGGCCCGGTATCGTGGCCAGTCTCTCATCGGGACCCTCGGGGCCGGGGGAGCTGTCGGCCTCCTCATCGCCTACGCCGCCAGCGCCGGATGGGGCTGAGCCAGGATGAGACGGGCATTGCGAGAGCCGATGTCCCGGCCGGTCTGGCAGATCCTGCTGAGTTGGGGCCTGGCCGTCCTGGTCATCTCTGGGCTGCTGTCGTTCTGGATCTGGACCAACCAGCAGAAGGCCGCCCAGGAACGCGACCGCGCTCAGCGTCAACAGGATCAGGCCATGTGCGTGATGCTGGACCTGTTCACCTCCGGCCCTCCCCCTGTGTCCGGCCCTGAGGGCGACCGGGGACGAGCGGTCATCAAGGCCATGACCGACTACCGCAAGACGCTGGACTGTGGCTGAGCCGGACTTTTATTACGTGCTGAAGCAAGTAAAGCCCCGGCCATCAGGCCGGGGCTTTCCTGTGCAGCGGGCTCAGGAGGTCTTGCGCCGCATCGCGAATTGGGGAGGGAACTCCAAGGCGGTGATCTCCACGGCCGTCTGGAAGTCGACCAGGTCATCGTCGGCCCGGTCGGACAGCTTGCCCCAGAACTCCGCCCGGAGCTCACCCAGGCCGTCCGGCGTGGTCTGCTCCCAGATCATGTGGCCCTTGACGGTGTTCATGATGTCCTCCCCGGAAGCGGTCCGTCCGCCTCACAAGAACTACTTTACAGGCATGACTCTGAAGTGTCAACTCGGGATCCGGCCGGACTTTTATTACGTGCTGAAGCAAGTAACCCGGCTTGTCACGGGGAAGTCGTGCCTGTATAGTCGGCACATGACCATGAGAGAAGGTGACACCGTGACAGCTTCAGGGGAACCGACCGAGTTCGTCGGCTACGGCCCGGCATCGGAGTACCTGGGCCTGGCGCGTAACACGCTCTCCAGCTACGTCGCGCGCGGCATCGGCCCCACGGCTTCCGAGTCCCGGGCTGACGGCCAGTACAACCTGCCGGTCTTCACCAAGGCCGAGCTAGACCGCTGGAAGGCGAACCGGCCGGGACAGGGAGCGCGTACCGACCTGGCGTCGGCCGTAGCCTGACCGGACTTTTATCACTTGCTGAAGCAAGTAACCCGATGCGGATCGGGGAACGAGAAGAGGCCCAGCCCCGAGCCAGGGGGCTGGGCCTCTGCCCTGTTCAGCAGCCGTTGTCGCAGAGGATGTGGTGGCCGTTCTCGTCCGCCACGGTGGTGAACCCGGCCGCCCGGAGCGACTTGGCCGCTTCGAGCTCCTGGGCCTTGGTGCCGCCCGCCCGCACCTTGATCGCCATGGTCTTGCCGTTCGCCTTGGTTCCGGTCCAGGTCTTGGTGGCCATTTCGTTCTCCCCTGTTCGATGTCCCGCTTGCCTTCTGATAACTACTTTACAGGCGTGACGCTTAAGTGTCAACTCTCAGGCCGACTTTGTGGGATACATCACAGGCGTGCCTGTAGGGTTGACACTTCAGCGTCATGCCTGTAAAGTCTATCTCATGACGACGACGAAGAACCCCGCAGCCCAGGCCATCCTCGACCAGATGACCCCCGGCACCAAGGTTGAGATTCACAGCAAGGTCGGCCAGCCCGCGCCGCACTGGTTCCCGGTCCAGTACACCGAGGTCGTCGGCATCGAGGGCAAGAGCGTGGTCTTCGCGAACGGCACCAAGGTTGCTTTCCGGGGCCTGCACATGGCGATCGTCGTTCGCTGAGCTGATCGGCCCCGGGGAAACCCGGGGCCAGCCTGCAAAGTTCTTGGCCCAACCGGTTGACACTTCAGCGTCATGCCTGTAAAGTAGTACTCAGAAGGCAAGCGGAACACCGAACAGGGGAGATCGAAATGGCACAGCACCTGGACATCAACGAGATCCGGAACTACCCGGTCGGCACCGGCACCGCTGACCTGATCAAGCTGATCTCCGCCGACCGGCCGAGCAGCTGGGTCCGGGCTCAGAGCCTGGCGGACCTGCCGGTCGGGACCGTGGCCTACGTCGCCGCCATGGGCAAGATGCGGCGCGGCGTGGTCGTCAAGGTCGGCCGGACCAAGGCCAGCGTGGCGTTCACGACTCAGGGTGCGGTGGATGAAGTGACCCGGGCCAACGAATTCCACCGGGGTCAGGGCACCGAGGCCTGGTATGGCATCCGGGTCCAGACCACGGCCGCCGAGCCGGAGACGATCTTCATCGCCCCCAAGCCGCTCCCCGAGCCGGTCGCCGAGGTCGAGACCGAGCTGGTTCCGCTGACCGTGGACGTCGAGGCCATCACCCGGCGACTCCAGGATGAGGCCGCCGAGGATGAGGCCAGCGCGGTCGCTCAGGCCCAGACGGACCAGGTCGAGGGCTGGCTGGCCCGGCACCGTGAGGCGGGCACTCCCCGCACCCAGTGGAGTCCGGCCGAGGATGCCCGCCAGGCCGACCACGCCGAGGCCCTGGCGATCATGGATGAGGAGCGCTGGAAGGTCGGCGCGATCATCGATGCTGAGGAGCAGGCCTATCGCGAGGAGGATGCCCGCCAGGCCCAGGCCTGGATCGAGCGGGTCAGTGACCACGTCTGCCGGACCGGCTACCGGCGCGCTGACGCCGAGCGGATGCTGATCGAGGATGACCACGCCGAGGCCTTGACACTTAACAGTCAAGCCGGTAAGGTTACCGGTATGAACAACGACGCAGCGACGCAGACCCTGACCCAGATCAACGACGACATTCTGGCCACCGAGGTCCAGGCCCAGGTCGACGCGGCACACGCCGAGGCGCTAGCCCAGGACAAGATCCGGGAGGTCATGGAGGCTGGGACCGCTTTCATCCCGGCATGGATGAAGGACGATCAGGACAAGGCCGCTGCCGAGGCCGCTCACACCGAGGCGCTGGAGGTCGAGGCTGCCGAGACTGAGGTCGCACCGATCATCCGGGAGACCACCGGCTCGGCCGTGGTCCAGCTTCTCGAGCGGGTCTGGACCCGGATCCGCCAGAACCACCCGGAACTCCCGGCGGTGGTCATCGTGACCGGTGCCGGTCTCGGGATCATGGGCGGCAAGTGGGGTCACTTCCGGCCCAACGGCTGGACCGCCAAAGTCGCCGAGGAGGGCGCGGCCACCAGCTCGCGGCTGGACGAGATGTTCATGGCGGGCGAGACCCTGGCCAAGGGCGCGCGCCAGGTGCTCCAGACCATGCTCCACGAGGGCGCACACACCCTGGCCAAAGTCCGGGAGGTCCAGGACACCAGCCGTCAGGGCCGGTGGCACAACGCTAAGTTCCGCACCCTGGCCGAGGAGATGGGCCTGGAGTATCGCAAGGGGGAGGCTAGCAAGACCCTCGGTTTCTCCGAGGTCACGCTGACCGACAAGACTGTGACGGAGTACGCGGATCTGCTGGCCGCGCTTGACGCCGAGATCCACCTGATGGTGTCCCTCCCCGGATGGCTCGGCGGAGACGCCGGTCAGGACGGCGGGGAGAACATGGGCAAGGCACCCAAGGCCCCGGCCGCGCCGAGCAACGGCACCAACATCAAGGCCACATGCCTGTGCGAGGAGCCCAACATCGTCCGGATGAGCCGCAAGGTTCTGGACAAGTGCGTCGTCATGTGCGAGGAGTGCAACGAACGGTTCCTGGACCGGAGCTGACCGGTACTTGCACCTACACGTAATAAAAGTCCGTCAGGGCTGCGAGTTGACAACCTTGCAGCCTTGACGGTAATGTATTGCCCAGACCGACCGAACGGGAAGCGAGACACCATGCGAGTCAAGAGCAAGGTCACCGACCTGACGATCCACCAGTGGGACTACCTCCAGTCGAACGTGATGACCAGCTACGACATGCCCACGGGCGTGGTCCGGGTCTGCGCCGAGTTCGAGCTGACCGAGATGCTCACCCGTCACGCCGAGATGCCGGTGCACATGTTCGCCGGACTGCTGACCCAGCTGGAGCACATCACCCTGATCGAGGCCGCGCTCACCCCGGACGCGCTTCCGGACACCGAGGCAGGCCAGGGACCGCTGCCGGGTCCGACATGCGATCACGGGGCGACCGTGGCCGAACAGGAGCCCAGCGCTTTCTCTGGTGCCGAGCCGATCCGGACCTACTCGGACGGATGCCAGAGCTACGGGCCTTACAGCTCGGACGGGCCGCCGGTGGCCGAGGTCCACGACCCGGCCACCGGCCGGTATACGGTCGATCCGGACCAGGCGTGATCAAGGTGCTGGGCCTGGACCTGTCCATCACGGGGACGGGCCTGGCCCACACCCTGGAGGGTGAGGTCTGCACCCACCTGATCAAGACCCGGGACAAGGATCGGGATGGTCGGCTGGTCCAGATCCAGGCCACGATCCGCGAGCTGGCAACGGGGGCCGAGCTCGCGCTGATCGAGGCACCGACGCCGAGATCCCCCAGCTCGGTGATCAGCGGCATGGTCCAGGGCGCAGCGCGCCTGGTGCTCCTGGACCTGGGCATCCCCTACGGCACGTTGATGCCAGCCAGCCTGAAGAAGTACGCCACCGGCAGGGGGACCGGAGACAAGATCCCGATGGCCATGGCTGCCTACAAGCGCGCTGGCCTGGAGTTCCCGGACGACAACCAGTGCGACGCGTTCTGGCTCTGGGTCGCGGCCAACGACCACCTCGGTCAGCCGGTGTTCGACCTCCCCGCGATCAACCGGGAGTCGCTGAAGAAGATCAAGATGGAGGGCTAGACCTATGAGCACGCTGCTCGCCCAGGTCACTGAACAGCACTTGGCCCGGACCGGCGGCCGTCTCGGCTGCCCGCACCCGGCGCACCGGATGGCCACCGTAGACAACTCACCTGCCCGCCTCATCCTCCCCGAGTGTGCCGGTCAGCAGGCTTGGCTGGCCGCACGCCAGGACGGCATCGGTGGGTCCGAGGTCGGCGCGCTGGTCGGGATCTCCGACTACGACACCAGTTTCAGCGTGTGGAACACCAAGAAACACGGCGGCAAGGATCTGTCCGGCCAGGCCGCGATCGAGTGGGGCCACCGGCTCGAGGATGTGGTGGCCCAGAAGACCGCCGACACCATCGGCATGGCTTCCAGGTTCGCCGGTGGCCTGTGGGCCGACCGGGAGAAACCGTTCCTGCGGGTCACCCCGGACCGGTTCGCCTGCAAGCCACGCCAGTGGCGGGCCAAGGCCCTGATCGAGTGCAAGACCGCCGGGGACGATGAGCACTGGGCGGACGGCACGATCCATCCGTCCGGGCACGGCACCGGCTCGGCCCCGCTGAGCTATCAGGCGCAGTGCCAGTGGCAGATGGGCATCATCGGCCTGCCGGTCGCCTTCCTAGGATGCTTGGTGCTCGGCCGGGAACGGTCCTTCTTCACCGTCGAGATCCACTTCGACAAGGCGTGGTTCGCCGAGCTCGCCGCCGAGGCCGAGCGGTTCTGGGTCGAGAACGTGCTGGCCGACGAGCCACCGATGCACAACCTCCGGCACCCCAAGACCGAGGAGTTGCTGAAGACCCTTCACCCCAACGTCGTGGTTCCGTCCGTCCAGCTCCCCGACGACGCGTCGGAATGGCTCGCTGACTACCGGGCGGCGGTGGACGCCGAGAAGGCCGCCACAGCCCGCGTGGACGAGATCAAGAATTACTTCCGCATGCACATGGCCGACGCCGGTACCGGCTACCTGGGGGAGAAGAAGGTCGTCAGCTTCCCCGAGGTGCGCTCGAGCGGGATCGATGTGGCGCTGCTGCGCGAGAAGTATCCGGAGGTCGCCGAGGCTGTCACCCGGGTCTCGCACTATCGGCGCATGACGATCAGGCCACCGAAATGAGAGCCGGGATGGACCAGTCCGATAACGGCATGTGGGCTGTTCTCGGCATCTTGATTGCACTGCTACTGGCGGGTTCTTGCGTATGGGGTGTTCTGTCGTAACTGGCGACTTCCCCGGTAATGCTGTAACGTAAGACATGCACCGGCGCGACGGACCCCCTAGCGCCGGAGTCCCGGGCCGGTTTCGCGGTCGGCCCATTCGGTGCTCCGGAACACCACCGGAGATTCAGGGGTAGGGACCCTCAAACCGATCCCAGGATGTCGGGTCGCTCCCGGCATCCGGCGCTAGTCCTGGTAGCTCATTGGGAGAGCGGCTCATGTGGAGCAGGTAAGTCGGTTCGATTCCGGCACAGGGCACGACCGGCTAAACAGTGCTCTGCCATGAGGGGACCGTGACGTAGCACGGCACGATGAGCAGGGTCGGAAAACTGGGTCGAGAGCGACGGAGCTGGCGGCCGTGACGGTGGGGAGAGACCCACAGGGGCGGCGGCCCACCAGAATCCGCCGGGCCAGGGCGGGTCTGAACTGCCTGCGGGAGAGCGAGTGCCCGCCCTGGTCGCACCACACAATGAACAGCTCAACTCACAGAAAGGTGGTCCTAATGGCCACCAGCAACAAGCCCAAGGACGATGTCGACGCGATGTTCGACCAGGAGGACAAGGACAACCTGGCGGCCCAGTCCGACGACTTCGATGACCTGCTGGACGACGTCGAGGAGGATGACTCCGAGGGCTGGGTCCCGAAAGAGAAGGGCGAGGGTATCTCCGGCCTCGTGATCAAGGTCGGCGAGACCAAGTCCGACTTCGCCGCTGACGGTCAGGACCCGCTGGTCCCGGTCGTCACGATCCAGACGGCGGACGGCACCAAGTGGCGCGTCATCGGCTACAGCTCGGTGCTCAAGCGCGAGATCCAGGACGCGGACCCCAAGGTCGGTGACCGTATGGCGGTCAAGTTCTTCGGGGAGAAGACCCTGAAGACGGGCAAGTTCGCCGGTCGCCCGTACAAGCACTTCGGCGTGGCCATCCGGCGCGCCCCGGCGGCCGTCGTTTCCTGATCCGTACTCCGGCCGCCCGGCCCGATCTTGCGTGGTGCCTGATCGGTACGGGCGGCCGGTCCGTCTCCTGGAAAGGATTGACAGATGAATGTCAACTTGCCCTTTGACCCCCGGTCGACGCCCGATGGCGTCATCCTGATCCTGCACGTCCAGTACGAGAACCAGACCCAGCGCAACCCTCAGGCGGCCCAGACCTATACGTACGTCCTGACCAAGGCGGGCGGGCTCTGGTATACGACCGGCGCGGGCCGGGTCCCTCAGGCGGCCGGATGGGGTGCGGTCGAGAAGTGGCTGGAGCGCGACGGCCGCCAGGTGATCAAGATCGAAAGGGTCACCTGCAAAGAGCAGGTCTACCCGATCGTCGCGGTGGTCGGTGAGCCGGTTCCGGAGATCGATGATGCCGGTTCCGATCTTGACACCATGGCCCAGCCGTTCGAGGTTTGACACTTTCCCGGCATGCCTGTAAGGTAGTGGCATGACGACAGAGACGCATGATCACCAGGACGATTGCCTGATGTGCGCGGTCCGCGCGCTGACCGAGGGCGACCCGGCCACCACGTGGAACCCGACCGAGGCCGGGGAGACGATCTCCGGAGTGGTGCTCCGTCAGGGCACGCTCACTACCGACTTCGGTCAGGTGCCGTTCGTGGACCTGTGGCAAGGCGGGACCGGCCGGGTCCGCGTGAAGGCGTACGGCTCCTCGCTCCGGCACGCGCTGGACGGGGCCGCCGCCCAGATCGGTGACCGGCTCCAGGTCTGGTTCGACGGGGAGCGCATCCTTCCAGCACGAGGCCACCACCCGGCCCGGCCGTACAAGGCTTACAGCGTCAACGTTCAGCGCGGTCACTGAGAAACCCGGCCCGGCCCCTCTTCCCCGAGGGCCGGGCCGACTCAACTCACGAGAAGGGGAACAGCGATGAAACTGGAACTCAGGCCCTACCAGGTGGCCGCGCTGGACGCGGTCGAGACCGCCGAGCGCGAGGGTGTCCGGCGGCCGCTGGTGGTCCACCCGACCGGCACCGGCAAGACCGTGACGTTCGGCGCGATGATCGATCGCCGGGCCGACCGGGGACGATCGATCGTCCTGGTGCACCGCGAGGAGCTCGCCGACCAGGCCATCGAGAAGCTGTCATGGCAGGCCCCGCACCTGAGGACCGGCAGGGTCAAGGCCCAGCACAACGACGTGGACGCCGATGTCGTGGTCGCCTCGGTCCCGACGATCCAGCGCCAGGCCAGACTTGACCAGCTGATCGAATCAGGTCGCCGCTCCCCGTTCGCCACCATCGTGGCCGATGAGGCGCACCACGCACCGGCACCGAGCTGGACCCGGGTGCTGACCGGGCTCGGCGCGTTCAACCCGTACGGGCCGCTGGCTGTCGGGTTCACCGCCACCCCGGAGCGCGACGGCAAGACGCTGGGTGTGTGGGAAAGAGTTGTCTCTTACATGTCAATTCGGGAGGCCATTTACCAGGACTACCTGGTGCCGATCCTGCCCGCGCTGATCATCGAGACCAAGATGGACCTGCGCAAGATCGGCAAGGGGGGAGACGGAGACCTGTCCGGCGGTGACCTGGGCCGCGAGATGGAAGAATCCGGAGCAATCGAGGAGATCGCTGATGGCCTGATCGAGCACGCGAGCGACCGCAAGATCCTGGCCTTCACCCCGACCGTGGCCACGGCACACTCCCTGGCCGCTGCCTTGGTGCGGCGCGGCATGGCCGCCGAGGCAGTGGACGGCGAGACCGAGACCGGTCTTCGCACCGCGATCAA
>WUUC01213037.1_pt1 | contig 44041 bp, 39 predicted proteins | sample 6278441 | NCBI WGS metagenome assembly WUUC01 (sample SAMN13675441, study PRJNA597444) | soil metagenome | isolation source: soil | place: USA: Washington | collected 2017-10
GCGCAGGCCCGAGATCGCCCGGGAGATGACCAGCAGCTGGATCTGCTCGGTGCCCTCGAAGATGTCGTAGGTCTATCGAAGTCGTCCCGCCGCATTCAGAAGGCGCGTAACCAGCAGATCTCCGCCGCCCGCGTTCGGCCAGTCCCCGCTGATCCGGCGAGTTCTAGTACCGAACTAGTACCGATGCCGGGCGATACTGGTTTCACTCCGCGATGGACTGGGTCCATGGCCCAGAACCCGACGTCGTAGTGCAGAGCCCAAGCCAGGCCAGCTCTGACACTACTTGTCGTCCGCCGACAACTGGAGCTATCGGCGGTCTCACTAGCTCCCCGCCGACTTGGCTCCAATAGCGAGAACGCCTTACCTGCCTCGTGCTGCACCGAGTTGGCGGTCAGGCCGGGGGCCGTCAGTCGCGAACGTCCAGGTCTGGGTCGTAGTCGAGCGTGAACTCGGTGGCCCACGGCGCTCACCGAGGATAACCGTCAACGTGATGGTGTCGCCCAGACGCGACCTTTGACGTGGACGAGGACCCCCGTGCGAGGGTTGGCGTAGAGGAGCCAGCATTCTGGGTGCCTGGCATCGTGCCGGAGCCGAAACGAGTGGCGGGACCCTGCGTAGGCGCTCGGGCGCACTACAACCGACACGCCTCCTTAAACCACGAGGACACGATTCATGGCGAGCCACCGGATCGACAACCTGACGAGGCAGAAGCTGGAACGGCTCTTCGACATGTCTGGCGGGTACGTGCTCGACTTCAGCAACGCGTCGTTCTCGAGCTTCGTTGAGAGCTGCTTGGGCTTCGATCCGTACAGTCGGTACAGCGGATCAAAGGCCGCCGTCCTGCGTCGCATCTGGCTTGCGGAGTCACCGGATGACGTGGCCAAGCTCAACCGCGAACTCCTTGAGCACTGGCATCTCGAAAAGCTCGCCGATGATGAAGTTCTGACGTCGTTCGAGCAGCAGACGTACGACGACCTCACTTCTGCGTTCGGCGAGAAGATTGAGACAGAGTCGCCGGCGAGCTTGGACTTCCTCGCGAAGGACCTCGGGGAGATCGACCTCAGCGCGTTGCCGAGGGAGCTCACCTCGCAACGGGTTATCGCGGTCCGTCTCGCCGAGATCGAGCAGTGTCTGGCAGCCGAGGCGCCACTCGCCGTCATCTTCCTAGCGGGGAGCACGCTCGAGGGTTTACTCATGGAGCTAGCGCTGGCGCACGCCGATGAGTACGCGAGCAGCCAGGCCGCTCCCCAGGTCGGCGGCAAGCCGAAGCCGCTCAACACGTGGACGCTGGCGGAGCTGATCACTGTGTCGCGAGCCTTGGGGGTGATCGGCGAGGACGTACTCAAGCACGCCGACCAGGTTCGGAACTTCCGGAACTACATCCACCCGCGTCAGCAGCTTCGAGAGAACTTCGAGCCCAGGATGATTACCGCCCAGATCGCGCAGCAGGTGCTGCTGGCCGCCCTTGCCGACCTTGAGAATCTGAGCGATGCCCCAACCTCCAGCTGACCCAGCAGGCATCTTGCTCGAGGTAAAGCCCGAGCTAAGGCCCAGCTAAGGACGCGCTCGAGACGAGCGTTCCTGTCACTGGTCATGAGGATGATGGGGGGTGCCACGAGAACGGCTCGGGGCGGAAGGAGGCCAGCGATGGCCAAGGTGAGCTCGTACCACTCGACGAACCCGTCCGATCCGGACGTGTACCACGACCACGACGACTGTCCGTCGGGCAGCCAGATCCCGGCCAGCAACTGGGCGTCAGGCACCGGCGGCAACCGTCGCTGCCTCACGTGTGAGTCGATGGACTGACGTGATCGGCACGATTGCGATCGACACGGGGGTCCTCTGGGCCCCCGTGCTCGCCGCCCTCGGTGCATCGGCACTCACCCTCGGCGGTGCCTTCTGGCTCGAGGCGCGGCGACGTGTGCACGCCGGCAGGGCGGCACAGCAGGATGCGTTGCGTGCGGCAGTGAGTGTGATGCTTACCGAGTCATTGCTCATGACAACGCTCGCTGGGTCGTTGCGTCTGACGATGCAGGTCCGTTCAGGTCTCGCTGAGGGACTGGACGTTCTGCGCCGAGGCAGAAAGCCCGTCGATCCGCTCGAGCTCCACGATCGGATGGCAGCCGCGCTAAAGCCGATCGCAGAGGCGCAGAGCGTGATCTGGGTGCGCGGCCGACAGGACCACGCTGAGGCGGCCAACTCCCTGTTGCTGCGGTGTATGGACCTCATCGACGAGGGCACGACCGAGGGCGCAGCGCGAAGCCCAATGGAGACGACGGTCCGAGGCCAGGAGTGGACCGAAGTCCAACAGGCGCAGCTCATCGAAAAGGTCGCTGCCGTCGGGATCGCACGGGCACATCTCGCTGAGCTCGCCCGTACGCACGGTGGCATGGCCATGATCGACGTCCTGGCCGGCGACTAGCTCACGACGGAACCGACAACCAACTAACCGCCGGCTGCGCTACGAGGGGAGTAGAAGATCAATGCCATCTGCGGAGAAGGCCACGGGAGAGTGCGGCGCGGTCATCGATCTTGGTGACCCTTCAACCTGGCCAGCGGCATTCGACTCGGCCATAAGGGACCTCGCTGTGGAGGCAGAACGACTGGTGGTTGCTGAGGACGATCGGTACGCCACAGATCTCAGGCAGCACGATCCAGACTTCACCGCCCAGGCTGACGTCGCAATTCGAGCGGCCTTGGGCGAGCACCGATTCGTCGCTCACCACGCCACGCGGCTGCTACCGCACGAGCTCGAGTCTGTTCGAGGGCGCGGCCTGATCGCGACGTCCGATGAGCTCGCCAGGAGCAAGCTCGAGGAGGCTGCGACTGCGCTCGGTCCGAGTGTGGTCACTGATGACGAGATCGAACTCGTGCTGCGGTCGGGACCGATGGTCTGGCAGGGGACTAGATCCAGTCGGCAGGGGGAGGTGTGTCTCGCAGCGCCCTTCGACATCTTCGACCGGTTTGGTGGGTTTAACCGGCTTCTGGGTGACTGGGGCGGCGAGCTGATTTCGTGGTGTGACAACGCCGAGGCGAAGGCTGTAGTGGACCGCATCTCAGCAGCGTCCACAGCGAGCATCGTTGATGTGGCCATCGGTTCGGGCGACGTGCCCGATCGCCACCTCAGCCGACTCTGGTCTGTGGCCGTCGGTGTCCTCCTCGACCTCGAGTCGTCCTGGAGCGAGTGGCGAGCTACAGGTATCGGTCCCCAGCAGGTGCTGGCCATTCGGCACCCCGGGCAACCTGGGTGGCCGGAGGCCTATTCGCATCTCACGTGACCCACGAGGTCTCAGAGATGCGATCCTGTCGAGGTGAACGCCGAGCGAGACGCAGCGACGCGTGCGTGGGCTGCGGACGCAGGAATCGAACTCGTGACGATCCGCAGCGAGGAGGACGCCGGCCGCGGGAGCTCGTTTGTGACGGTCCAGATGCCTGGCATACCTCGAGGCCGCGTCGGCGTGGGCGTGGGCTGGTCGATCCAGATGCCGAATGGGAACCACTATCGGGCTGGCCGCGAGCTCATCGCCGCCGTCGACACCGACATTTCCGACGACGAGCGGGAGGCGCTGCGCAAGACACTGCGAGCACGTGCTGAAAGTGAGGTGGCTGCTGAACTCGATTCCCTCGACGAGCAGGAGTTCGAAGCGGGAGACCGAACGCGACACCTTGTCGAAGACGAGCTCTATCCGGTGCTCATCGATGACATCGACGCCGCCCAGCACTCAGTACTGCTCACCTCACCGTTCAGTGGCAAGCGGATGGATCAACTGATCGACCCCTTGACGCGCGCCGCCGAGCGAGGCATTGAGGTGGTGGTGCTGACGAAACCCGAGAACGACACGGCCACCGGCTCCACCGAGAAGTTCGCGAACTGGCAGACCCCGAGGCATTGGGATCCTCTTCGGGCCGCTGGAGTGAAGATCGAGTATCGCGGCGACAACATGCACGAGAAGATCACCACCGTCGATAACGGTGTCGCCTACATCGGTTCCCAGAACGTGACCTCGCACAAGGACACGACGGAGCTGACTCTGCGGCTCGAAAGCCAAGCAGTCGCTAGTGCTCTCGCGACCAAGTACCACCCCGAGACGGGGCTAGCCCAGGCTGAGCGCGAGGAACGCACCATCGACGGTTTGGAAGGTGGGCTTTCGACGGTGAGCGGAATTCGTTGGTCAAGTGCTGCGCCCGATCCCGGAGCGCCGCCTTCAGGCCTCTTCGGAGACGACTAGCGAACCGCTGGCGGTCCCTTTGCGATGTGAAGGAACATGGCCGCTGATGGGTGAGGTCCGGGCGCGCACACGATGACCTCGTCGGAGGCCAGGCAACGGCGGCCGCCGTTCCTCCAGCAGCTCGGCCCCGCTCTCGGGTGGGTCGTCAGCCAGCCGGGGGCGGCGTGGTCCCGCATTCGGCATCGTTGGAAGTATCTGCTCTCAAGAGTGGAGATGCTGCCAGCTGTTGGGCCGTTGCTCTGGTGGTTCTTGACGCTCCTCAGCATCCCGGTGGTGGCGATCGGGTGGTGGCTCACTGTGTCGGTGATGTGCATCGGCTTTGGGCTCAGCGTCATGGTCCTGCTGGCTCTCGCTGTGGCGCCATTTCGCCTCGTCTATCTCGGTGCTGGCGGGTCCACTCCCGGCTGGATCGCTGTGGCCGCTGTCGGACTGGCGATCTACACAGCGTTGGCCTGGCACGACCGGACCGTCGGCAGGCTGCGCCGACTGGAGTCCGAACTCGGAGAAGCCAGGCGACAACGCGACCGGCTGGCTCGTGATGCCGGCGCGGAGCCCTTGAACTAGCTGCGAATGGATTCCAAGGCCGGTCTCAACTGGCCGTAAAGCGCCTCCGCTGCTGCAGCAACGTCATTGTCGTCCAGATACGCGACTGACCAAGCGCCTTCCGGATCGCCCTCTGCAGGGACGCTCACTACCTGGTTCGAGGTGAGGCGGAACCCAGGCAATACCTCACGATTGGCGTGGAGAATCTCGTTCCGCATGCGCCTAGTGAGGCCATCGGCACCGAGGCGACCTTCGTTGCCCAACATTTCGATGATCTGCACCATGGGCAGATTCAGGTCATCCGCCGCTGCTTGGAGAAGTCCTTCCGCTCGTTCATCGAAGCGGCTGATCCCCGCTCCCAGGTCGTCACCGGCTGGTCCGGGCACCCGCTTGACCGCTTCGTCAGCGACTTCGCGCAGCGCCTGGGCAGCGACGATGAGAAACGCCATGTCGATGGGTGGCTCCCTGGTGGCGGCTGAACCCGTTCGTGCGTGCTGGAGCCGAACGGCCTCGATCGCGAACTCCGCTCGCTCGAGCAGCGACGAGCTTGCCAAGCGACCCATCGGCCCAGCGTTGCACGGCGATCGAACACGAGGAGATGAGTTCTCACGAGCCCGATGCAGATCGGGCTGAATCACGGCTTGGCCCGATGGGATCTGAGGGGGTCTCGTCCTCTCGTTGGGTCGCCAGGTTGACTCCCCTCGCTAACTCGACACACGAGAGAGAGCCGGGGTCGTCCGGGGTGCGGTACGAGACCACCGAGGTTCGGCGGGCGTGCTCCGGCCGCCCGCCGGCCCTCTCGGCGAAGGTTGGAAAGAGTTCCACGATTCGTCCGTCCAACCAGAAGTGGACGACGACTGAGCCGTGTCGAGGCGCGATCCACTCGTTGGTTGGTGGATCGTTAGCGAGTAGGAAATTGAGTATGGCCTCGTCTTCGGTGGTGCCAGCCCCGAGCTGGTTCGGTCCTCCGGCCGTGATCACGAGTCGATCGCAGCCCTCGTAACTGTGGTTCTCGATCACCCGCAGGAGCTCCGTTCGAGCTTCCTCGAAGGTCATCTCAACGGTGAACTCGACATCTACCAGCGGCGAGCGAAGGACTGGGTGGTCACTCGCTTGATCATGCGGGAACCGCTCATACACAGTGACGGACATGTCAGCATCGACCGCCTCCGAGACAAACGAGCCCTCGGGGAAGACGCCGGGGTAGGGGCCACTGTCGGTCGGGACCGGCCGGGCGATCTTGCTGAGCGTCTCTGCGATTGCGTCGGCCTGACTTCTGAGTTGCTGGAGTGGATGACCTGACTTCGGCATGATCCACACGTGACAGCCCGCTAGGTGCTCGTACCGCGTCGGCTCGGCCTGGACGACCGCGCGGACGGACTCGATAGCTGGCTCGATCGCTCTACGGGGACCCACCGTGAAGGCGGCGAGCTCGACGCCCACACCTTCATCGTCGGTTCTATGTTGCGGAAGTCTGAAGTCCGGGTGTTCGCCCTTGACCGCCCCGAAGGGTGTGACCCACTCGCCGGTCGATGAGTAGAGATCCAGGCAGAACTGTCCCAGCTGCCACATCTCGAGCTCATCCTTGGTGAGCTTTCTCGAGGGCAATGCCCAGTACCTCGGCGTCCCGTAGGGGACGGTGACGCTGCGTTCTCCGGTGTCGGTGCGGTGCCCGATGAGCGACATGCCAGAAAAAGGTCCGACCTGCCATCCCGGCTCCCAGTCAAGACGCTCGACCTCGGGCACTACGCGGCCGCTCCCTCGACTCCATTTCGGGCTCGCTCAAGGACATCGGTGATCCAAGCTCTCCCTTCGGGCAGGCACATCAGGCCCCCTCGGGCGAACTGCCGAGCTGGCGGCGCAGCAGTTGGTCGAGCCGGACCCTTACTCGCCTTGGGTCGGACGGGCCCAGAGAGGCCGCAGCCTCGGCCATGCCAGCAGCGAAGTAGGCGAGCGACGACCTCATTGCAGCGGTCACCGTAGACGGGGCCGAACAGGACTGAGCCGGAGATGCCTAGGTTGTCCATGGTGCGCTGGCGGCGGCGGTCGACTGACGACGGCTACTCGACCCTGCTCGGCGGGTGGAGCGACGAGGACATGGAAGGGCTCCTCGCCACCCTGAGGCCATCCATCGAGAAGCGCCTGGAGGAAGGCGCTGACCCCAAGGCAATCGAGGCCGCTCTCAGCGCAGGGTTCGCCGAAGCGGTCCCCAAGGTCATCGAGCAGATCGCTCCGCAGATCGAAGAAGATCTCCGCCGCACAAGTCCGGGGATGCTTCGATGGCGCCGGAGCGGACGGGCTCAGTCCAGGAAGGCGATCGACGCCAGTTGGGGCGAGGTATTCGACCTCCTCGACATTGTCCATCATGCGTGCTTCGAGATTGGCGCAACCGTCCGACACCTCGGGCCCGAGCGGGACGGCGATCACCGGTTCGAGGCGCTCACCTTCCTCCACGCCAGAGCGTGCACGGTGGCGAGCGAGATCGACGCTCTCCTCCGGGCCGGGTACCCGTCAGGGGCGCGGGCACGGTGGAGGACGCTTCACGAGCTGGCAGTGATCTCCAGTCTCCTCGGCGACGGCGACGACGAGCTGTCCGAGCGGTACCTGGCCCACACTGTGGTCGCCGAGTACAAGGACGCGCTGGACCACGAAAGCACGCGTGACCGGACAGGGCTCCCTGCGTATGACCCCGCTGATCTCGAATCGCTGCGGAAGTCGTACGAAGCGGGGCTGGAGCGGTTCGGAAAGTCCTTCAAGCACGACTGGGCGTGGGCGGCGCCGACCGCCGGCATCGAGCAGCCGAACTTCCGGCAGCTCGAAGAACTCGCAGGGCTCGAGCACCTCCGGACCTGGTACCGGTCTGCGAGCCACCTAACCCATGCAGGATCGAGGGGCACGGCCGACGTGGTGACGCCCGTTCCTGGCGGTCATGTGCTTCTGACCGGCCCGACCAACGCCGAACTGTCGGGCCCCGCCCACTCGACGGTCATCTCGCTCATGCAGGTAACCGTGACGGCTGCGTTCAACGCACGGCCCGAGTCGGAGCCCCACCCGGCCTTTCTGGCCGGGATTCGAGCCATTCAGCTGCTAGTTGATGCGGTCGGTGACGCAGCCGCCGCGGCCGAAGATCGGGTCGAAGGCTTTCGAGCCGAAGATGAGGCCTATCTCGAACATCCCGGCCGGGGCCGGGCGTACGGGCTGCGCCTGTCGCGAATCCGACGGCACTTAGAGCGCCAATTTGTGCTGGCCCTCCGGCGACGCTCGAAGGTCATGTCACAGCGCTGGCGCGCCACAGCTATGCCGCCGGACGACGAGGAACCCGAGCCGGACCCGGGAACGGCATGGCTTTGAACGGGATGACGGCGCGGTCGCCCTCGTAAACCTCATCGCGTGGTCGCAGCTTGCTCCGTTCCAGAGCTCGTGGGGTTCCTCGCACCACCAAGCGAGGGCCGAGCACTCCCTCACTGATCCACCGGCGTACGTGCTCCCTTAGCTGGGCCTGACGCGGCGTGCCTAGCGGCGTTCGGCGTGGCCGAATCTGCCACGCGGCCGGCAATCGATCTGCCACGAATCTGCTACGCCACCGAAAAAGTAGTTGCCCCTGGCCCGAACCACACCGAAATGCGGCTCTGACCAGGGGAAACCCTGGAGCGGTAGACCGGGCTCGAACCGGCGACCTCAACCTTGACAAGGTGGGACGCCCGGTGCGGTCCGACGGCCTACCTGCGGGGTCAGGGATGAGCTCGCGAACCCGCTGCTAGAGCGTTTGACCCCGCCGTTGACCCCGCGTTGATGCGCAAAAGAATTCTGAGAAATTGCCATGTGCCGCTGACCAGGGGAAACGTGGTGGGCGATACTGGTTTCGAACCAGTGGCCTCTGCCGCGTGAAGGCAGTCCGGTTTGGGACCCTGTCCCCCGGCAGGTCGCGAGATCCGTTCTTCTGATGAAATAGGGGCGAAATTGACGTCCGGTCGTACCCGACCAGGTCGTCTTGAAGCTCGCGATCCCGCAACTTGGTCGCGCGGCCTGGATTTCGGAGCGGAATTCCAGAGGGCCCGACGAATCCCACGGGTGTAATCTCGACGCAAGAGAGGTCGCCCGTGTCCGGTCGTTCCGTCATCACGCCGAGAGAGCTCGAGGAGGCGGTCTCGGCCGCCATCTCAGATCAGGGTTCACAGACCGTGGCCGACTTCGCCCAGCTCGCGGACCTAGAGAGAGATCCGAGATCAGTCGCTCAACTGATCCAGCGCCGGCTGCTGGCGGGACGTACTCCCGGACGTGCCGATACCTACACCTGGCCGAAGGACGACGGATCGAGCCGACTCATGACCTACCTCGATCCGCTCGACGCGATCCTCTATCGAGCACTCGTCGGTCGGTTCGTGCGACAGATGGAGGCACGCCTTCGGCGCCCTCACGTTGTTGCGGGTCAGGCCATGCGGAAGCGCCCCTTCTGGCGCCTGGAGCGTCACACGCGCGCCGTCAGGCGTCGGGCGGCGATGGCCCACGCCTGGCTAGACGAGCAAGACGTACTCGCGATGGTCACGATGGACGTTAAGGACTTCTTCTACGAAGTGAAGCCCACGCCCCTGACGCTCAGTCTCAGCCGTACGCCAGGTCCTGGTGTTACGAAGGCGTACCTGGTTGGGTGGCTCGCCGAAGTCGAACGAGTCTCGGGTGCGACCGGCCTGCCGGTGGGCTTCGACGCATCACGGGTCTTGGCCAACCACCTCCTGTCCCGAGCCGACGACGCCCTGGCGGAGGTGGATCGGTGGCTTCGGTTCTGGGACGACTCTTGGGTGTTCCTAGATGACAGCTTCGAACCCGAGGCGATCGCCACGCACTACAGCGACGCGGTTGGCCGAGACCGGCTCGCTCTCAACCTGTCGAAGCTCCATATCTTCGACAAGGACGAGGCACGGGAGGTCGTCCAGAGTTCGGTCATCGACTACCTCACGTTTGAGGACGAGACCGGCAAGAGCCGCCTGGACCCCGACGAGGCCCGAACCCTCTTCGACATCGGATGCTCGGACCCCTCGTTGTACAAGCGCGAACTGCGGCGGGGCCTGACGGTCCTGACGAAGGATGACCTGTTGGGGTGCGAACTGATCGAGGCGTACCGATCAGAACCCAGCCTCCTACAAACCGCGCCCGACCATTGGGGGCGCTACTTCGATGCCTTGGCCCGAACGAAGGACGGGCGCAAGCAACTCGATCTCGAATGGGTCGCTGAGGCGGTTCTCGACCCAAAGTCCGGCCAGCCGGATGCGGAACGCCTCATCATGCTGCCCGCGCTCGCGACCGGTCAGCCGTCGAAATCGGTCGGTCGGCAGCTTTACAAGCTCAGCCTCGATTCAGACATCTCCACGGCGATTAGAGAGCGCGCACTCACGGCCTGGGGTCGGGCGAAAGGCTGGACGAGAGACGCAGCGGTCGAACTCGCTCTCGGCGCGGGTGACTACCCCACCAGAAGGGCGGCGCTGGCGACTCTCAGGGGCAAGTCTGGCGACGCTCTCCGGGTGGAGCGCGCGATCCGTGCAGTCGAGGAGGCCGACTCCGAACTAGCGCCCACCTGCGACTGGATTCGCTCGGCCCAGTAGCACGCCCTCAGGGCAGCGCCCCACAGCCCGCTTATGACTTGGGGCAGTCTTCGTAGTCGGCTTGGGGTCTGCTCAGCACAACACCGAAAAGTGTCCGCTGGTCCCCATCATCAAGACGACAGTATGACGGCATCGTCAATTGCAAGCGACCGTCTCGAGATGGTGGAGACGGGAGTACTCAGCGGGCCTTGGCTTCTCGCACAGCGGCGGCTTCGCACTGGTCAAGTCGCGAGGCCAGGGAGGTCACCGCCGGACAGGTCGGAGCTGTCTGATCCCCGATCTCGAGGAACGCATCGGCGAGCGCTGTCTGTCGGCGGCGCGCCACTTGGAGTTCGTCCGCTCGATCGAAGCGGGTGCCTAGCCGACTCGCGGCTCGTTGGGCCTCCCGATCGGCGGCGTCCTGAGCTGCTCGTGCCTCCTCGATGCGGGACTCGATGGACTGGACCCGCTTCTCGAGGCGGGCGATCATGGACACGCCATCTCCTGCCTCCAGTGCTGCTCGGTCGACCCTGAAGGCGATTTCGGCCGAAGGAACGGTCAGCTCGATCGAGTCAGCGAACTTGCTGTCCGCTCGGATTCCGACGTCGAGTCCTGCAAGCGAACCGACCACCTCACGTGAGTTCGTCCGGCGCGACCTCGCCTCGCTGAGCGAAGCCGAGCAGATCTCGATGAGCTTGGTTCCTGCGTCCGCACGCCTGGTGAATCGGGTCTCGCCGATCTGCATCGCGAACCGTTCTCCCTGAGTGTCCGATCGCTGTGCGAGAGCCGCTTCCAACTGACTCACGAGCGCTTCAGATCGCTCTGCCCGCTGCTCGGCAGCTTGGTGCGCATGCCGGAGCCGATGCTGGTCGTCGAGGTGCGCACGTTCGAGACGTGTCAGGCGGGCGACCTCTGAGTCGACGGCGGCCTTCTCGAGAATCAGCGGGTCGCCGGTGGCGAGCGCCTTGACCTCGGCGAACGAGAGAGCCTGATCGCCGATGTCTTCGACCTCCCGGTCGGTTGCGCGGCCTGACGCAACCTGGTTGATGAAGGTGGCCTTCCGCTCGACGGTCTGCCACATGTAGATGTCGAAAGAACCCTCAGCGGCGTACCGGAGGACCTGGACTTCAGCGTTCTGGTTGCCCTGGCGACGTATGCGGCCTTCGCGCTGCTCGATGTCGGCGGGGCGCCAGGGGCAGTCGAGGTGGTGCAGGGCAATCGCCCGGCGCTGGACGTTGGTGCCGACGCCCATCTTCTCGGTCGATCCGAGAAGTACTGCCACCCGTCCGTCTCTGCAGGCCTCGAAGAGGCGGGCCTTTGCCTCGTCCGTCGAGGCGTCGTGAACGAATGCGATCCCGTCCCGCGGCACCCCTCGGTTGATGAGCAGGCCGCGTAGCTCCTCGTAGGCGTTCCAACCCTTGCCGGCGGGTGTCGAGACGTCGCAGAAGACCAGTTGAAGAGCTCCAGGCCGGGCGTGCTCTCCGCCCGTGCCGTCGAAGTACGTCATTGCGCGGCTGCTGCGATGGATACCTGCGATCCGGTCAGCTGCCGTGGCCAGCTTCCCTGCCTCCGAATCTTGGGTCTGGCCGACGAGTCGGAGATCAAGCGCCGCTCGCCGACCGTCGCCGGTGATCTTGAGCATGTTGTCTTCGGTCGCATCGACCGTTCGGTTGCGGACCCTCTCCGCCCTGGACGCCAGCTCGCTGACGTACGAGGTGAGCCCGTCGGTTGGAGGAACGATCACAACCTCCGCTGCCTCGCCGGCGAGCGCAGGGATCGGCAGGCCGAGTTCCTCCGTCGCCCGGACGTCCGCCACCTGGCGGTACAGGGTCAGCAGCTCCGGAATGTTCTGGAAGCGCGCGAATCGCGTCTGCATGCGGTAGCTCGACCCGTCCGGGGCCAGCTCGAGCGAGCTGACTGTGCGCCCGAAGGTCGCCGCCCAGGCGTCGAACGGGCGGAGATCGACGGAGGCGAGGACGTCGGGCTGCAGGTAGGACTGCATGGTCCAGAGCTCTGCGATGGAGTTCGCCACCGGTGTCGCCGTGGCGAAGGTGACGACTCGCTCGCCGTGCTCACGTCTGAGGGTCCAGAGCTTGGCGTCAAGGTCCTGGGCCCGCTGCGATCCGGGGTGGGCCATGCCCTCGATGGCCGAGTCGACCCTGCGGTTCTTGAACAGATGGGCCTCGTCGACGAAGAGGTAGTCGATGCCGGTCTCCTCGAAAGTGACGCCATCGTCCTTCGTCTCCGTCGCCAGGAGGCGCTGGTAGGCCTCCTCCAGCTGGGCGATCCGACGCTCGAGGCGCTTGACGCTCAAGCCCTTGCCGGCCTTCGACTCGCCGAGCGCCTGCCGGGACCGGTCGAGCTCCTCCCCGAGGTAGGCCGCGAGCGATTCTGGTCCGAGGGGGAGCCGCCCGAACCCTGAGTGGGAGAATACGATTCCGTCCCAGTCGCCGGTGGCGCAGCGGGCGACGAACTCCTTTCGGCGGTCGCTCGACAGCCTGTCCTTGTCGGCGATGAGGACCCGGGCGGTGGGATAGAGCTGGAGCCATTCCCTCGTGAACTGCTCAAGCATGTGGTTGGGTACGACGATCGCCGGCTTCTGCGCCGAGCCGAGCCGTCGGAGGTCCATGGCGGCCATGACCATGGTGGCGGTCTTGCCGGCGCCCACCGCGTGTGCGAGCAGGGCCCGACCGTCGGTGAGGATCCGAGCGACGGCATCTCGTTGGTGACCGTGCGGCTCGAAGGTGTCAGCGAGGCCGGGGAGGCTGAGGTGGCTGCCGTCGTGGCTCGGCACGACGGTGCTGGAGAAGCGCTCGTTGTACCGTTCGGCGAGCCGGTCGGACCGCGTAGGGTCTTCCCAGATCCAGGTCGAGAACCGTTCGCTGATGGCCTCCTGTTTGTCTCGTGCTGCGAGGGTCTCGGCGTCGTTGCGAACACGCCGACCGGATTCGGTCTCGTCGGTGACCGTGTGCAGTCGCTGGTTCAGGCAGGCGTCCAGGAGCGTCACGGCATCAGCTCGGGCCGTGCCCCACTCGGAAGTCAGCGCCACCGAACCCCGGCGCACGACCGGCGAGGTCGTTGTCCAGCGGCCAAGGGTGGGCGAGTGTTCGACGATCACCTGGATGTCGAGGGCCTCCCGACAGAAGCCCTCGATGTCGTCGGCTGGAATCCAGGGGGCGCCCAGGCCGGCGGCGATCTCCCCGGGCTCCAGCTGGCGAGGGAGCACGGCTTCGAGGGCAGTCACGTTGTCGGACCAACGCCCGTCTCCCTTCTCGGCTTCGAGTGCCGCATGCAGCTTCGCCCTGACGTTGCCGGACAGGTACTCGGTGGCAGGGACCAAGCGTCCGGTCTCCGGGTCGTCGAACGCGTGGCCACGAAGTGCGTCCCGCGCCGCGTCGGCGTCGAAGCCCAAGAGGTCGGCGACTCGCTCGATCTCGAGCTGTCCCCATTCGTCGAGGCAGATGGCGATGGCCTCCGCTGGATCTGAGGCCGACGTGCGTTGCGCGGGCGGGCTCACCACGCGCCGGGAGAAGATCGCGGCGGGCTCGGCGGTGCCCGACTCATCGTCGAACACCTCGAGGGCGGCAACGAGTGGCCAATCCGGATCGTCGCGAAAGCCGCCCATCCGGGGCCGGACGCGGCGGAGGATCCGCTCGCCAGTCTCTGGGTCGTTCCGTCCGCTCTTCGCCGTCTTGTACCGGTTGATCGGCCCGTAGATCCGCCGGTAGGTGTCGTACGTGCGCGACAGGTCGGCCTGAAGACCGATCAGCTCCGCATCGCTGCAACCATCAACTTGGGCATCGAGAACCGCACGCGCCGAGTCCCGCAGAGCGATGAGCCTGCGAAGTTCGGCGGAGTCCTTGCCGTACCTGGGCTCGAAGGGGTCGAGTCGACCGTCGACGACCCGGGCGAAACCGTTGGCGGTCGCAATGAGCGCTCCCTCCTGGGCCGGCGCATCGAGATCGGAGGGCGCCCGTCCGGGGGTCGAAGCTCTTACAGAGATCGGTCGGCTCTGCGGCGTCGGGTCGTTCTGAACAATGCGGGCGGTGCCAGCAGCGAGCGCTTCGTGGAGCGCTTCGGTCGGTTCGACGGTGATCTCGGCCTCGCGGTACATACCTCTGCCGATGGCCAGGCGGCCGAGGATCTGCTCGGGGTGGCGGTCGAAGTACTCGTTGATGAGGACCGACTTCTGTTCCGCTTCGCCCGGAACGGATGCGCGTACGGCGTTCGACCATGGGTGGCCTCGCGCTGGAGAGTCGCGATCACGTCGGCGAAGGACGATCAGGTCACAGACGACGTCGGTGCCGGCGATCTCGCTGAAGGTGCCGGCCGGGAACCGGATGGCGCCGACGAGGTCGCCGAGCTGGTTGATCTCGTCCCGTGCTCGACGCTCTCGGGCGTCCATCGTGTATCGGGAGGTGATGACGGCGACGAGGCCGCCGGGCCGGGTCAGGTGCAGCCCTTTGACGATGAAGTAGTTGTGGAGCGCATGGCGGCTGCGGTTGTGCACCGGGTCGTGGGCGACGACCTTGGCGAACGGGACGTTGCCGATGACCAGGTCGAAGGAGTTGTCGCGTGCCTCGTACTGCTCGAACCGCTGGTGGACGATGTCGGCGTTAGCGCCGTAAAGGTGCCAGGCGATCTCAGCGGTCGTGCGGTCGGCTTCGATGCCGACCAGATCACAGCCGGCTGGTGCTGCGCCGATGAAGTTGCCGGATCCACAGCCGGGTTCGAGGACCCGGCCCCCCTCGAAGCCCAGCTGATGGACGGTTCGCCAAGCGGCGTTCGCGATCTCGAGCGGGGTGTAGTGGGCGTTGAGGGTGCTGCGCCGCGCCTCGGACCAGGCGGACTCGCTGCCCAGGAGGCGACGGACCTCTGCCCTGGCCGCGGGCTGGCTGTCGCCTCGCTCGTCGAAGACCTCGGAGAGGCTCCCCCAACCAGACCATCGGGCGAGGACGGCTTGGTCAGCGGCCGTCGGGCTTCGATGGCGAAGCCCCTCGAGCAATGCAAGCGCCTGGATGTTTGCCCGGAGCTTTGCCGCTGAACCTGCTGGAGCGAGATCTTCGGAGGAGCCTGGGCGGAACGCTACGGGTCGGTCGAGGTCCAGTCGTCGGGCAGCGTCGACAGAGTCGTCGCCACGATCGCGAGCCGTGTGCGGTGAGCCAGCGTCACCGGATCCTCGCCGAGCTCGTCGTCCGGGCTCGTCGGAGCGTTGGGCTGGTGCTGAGCCATCTCGCTCGGGTCGTCGTGTTCCATCGTCGAGCTCCTTCGCCGAAGGGCGAGTGTCAGACGGTGGGAGCGAGTCGAAGAGGCCGAGTTGCTCGACGTGTGGATCGCTCCGATCCTGAGCCACACGCTACCCAGCAGAGGCGGCCACGACTCGGACGGCCGCCGACGGGCAGATCATCGCTGCAGCGCTCGGGCCGGGGGCGTGCTGGTGCAGTCGAGTGCGGCTTGGGCGGCGGCTGCTCGGTCTCGAATCCACATCTCTGACTGTCCGTCCGATTCGATGTGGGCCCACCCGGTGCTGCCGAGCCCGTCGCGGATCTCGGGATCGTCCATGCCCTCGCGAAGGAAGAGAACGTCGTGGAGGCGCGGGTCGTAGACCACCTCCATCTGGCTGCCCTTCCACAGGCCTGCGGGGTGCACCTCGTGGCCCTCGGGACATGGGTAGGGCGGAAGGTCTTCGCGTGGGGCGGGACGAAGGTACGGGTTCATCAGTCCTCCTCGACGACGGCTGCACGGCCGCCTGGGAGTGAGCGGGGGACTCGGTCAGCCAAGTGGCGATCGCTCCACCACGCTCGGGTCCGGATGTGGGCCGGTGGGAGGCTCCCGTGGATCAGGAGCGAGCCGCCGGAACGCATCTGGCGGGCGGCGTGCGGCGGGACGAGCGGCAAATGGGTGGTGGACAGCTGGACGGAGTCGGGGCCGATAGAGCTCGTTCGCGAGGAGGTGTCGACCTCGACGTCGCCCAGGACCTGGGACAGGTAGCGGAGCGCGATCGGGTCGGACAGGCCGCCGTAGAACACCTTCGAGAGGTGGTTCGTGATGATGGTGTCCGAGTGGCCCCGGTAGGCAGCCTCGATCTGGGCGAGCGACTGCCAGATGGTGACGAGGAGGACCCCGAGGCCCGCCAGCGTCGACGCGTACTCCGGCAGTGCCCGGAGGGGTGTGTTGCCGGCCTCGTCGATGACGACGAGGAGTGGTGGATCGAGCGGGCGGTTGGTGCGGGCGACGCGGAGGTACACCTGACGGATCAGGTCGTTGAGCAGGCCACCGAAAGCGGGTGACAGGCGGCGCTGGTCTTCGATCGGAGCGCAGAGGTACGTCGTGTTGCGCCCGCTGAGGAGCCAGTCGAGGCTGATCGTCGTCTCTCTTGCTGCGGCGGCGACGCCTGGGTCGGCCCAGGGCCAGGTGACGCTCTGGGCGGTGGCGTAGACCGACGATCGGGTTCGCTCTTCCATGCGCCAGACACTGAGGAGCGATCGGCCGGCGACCACTGCGCCGTCCCGTACGTCGGCGTCCTGGGAGGTGAGGAGGCGGTCGAGGCAGGCCTTGACCTCGCCAGGACCCGCCTCGCTCGGGCTGTCCTGCACCATCACCCACTCGCACACGGCGGCCATGTCACGGTCCGATTGAGCGGCGACCCAAAGGAGGCCGGAGAGGAGGATCTCGGACTGCGTCAGCCAGAAGTCGAGGCCTCCCTCGACGTTGTCGTCCCGAGGGGCGGCATCGCAGAGCGCCCGAGCGGCTCGCTGGGCGCCAAGAGATGACGCGGCGTCTCGGAGCGGCGACCAGCTCGCTGTCGAGTGGCCGGTCGACCCCGTGGGGTCATAGACGAGGACCTGGCCCTGTTCCTTGCGCCAGGCGTAGGTGGTGCCGAGGAGGTCGGCTTTGACCGAGGACAGGACGGCCGGGCCGTCCCAGTCGAGGATCCCGCCTACTGCGGCGGTTGTCTTGCCCGAGCGGGATGGGCCGATGAGTGCGACCGCTCCCCTGTCTCCGGAGCGCCGCCGGCGACGGTGGGTCGGGGTTTCGGTGGCGACGAGGAGGTGTCCGCGTCGCCCGAGAATGAACCGGCCGGGAACAGGCTGCCGGATCAGCAGCGACCGGAGATCGGAGCGACGGGCGAACCTGGCACGCGCATCGACACCGACCGCTCGGCGCCGGGCGGTGCCGACCCGGCGATGGAGTAGCCGGTAGCCCAGCAGCACGATGGCAGCGGCTGCGGCACCAGCAAGCCCCGTCGACGGCCAATAGATCAGTGGCCCAGGGAGGTGGGCTCCGGCTGGTCGCCAAGCGTCGGCCGGCTTGGTGAGGTGGGAGGGAAGCCGGACACCCGCCCGCACGGCATCGTCGAGCCCCAGAACAGTTGGGTGGCCGACCACGGCGGAGGAGAGCAGCGCTCCTGCCCACAGGACGATGGCCGCGAGCAAGATCGTCCCGGCGAAGGCCACGACCATCAGCTCGAGTCCGTTCGCCCCGTCTCGATCCACAGGCCACTAGGCCATGGCCCTGGCCGGAATCTCGCGAGTGCTCAGCGACACCGAGGCCGTGCAGGCGATCGCGACAGCTCGATGGCTTCCCGCACACCGGCCTGAAGATCGGTGGGCCAGGAACGTGACGTGCAGGCCCACTCATTCAGGTCGTTCACACCAGAGGGCAAGTGCAGCCTGCTCGCGGGCTTCCCACTCTCGGCGAGTAGGCGACCCAGGTTCGCCGCTCCCCGCTCCCCGGCCTCATCGGCGTCGAATGCCAAGACGGGACGGCCAGTCATGGCCTTGAGCCGCTCGGTGAACTGCTGCGCGGCGGGCGAATGGCTCTCGGGGTCGGGGACGGCCGCGCCGAAGATGGCGGCGCCGCGATAGCCGCCGGCACAGGCCGAGAGCGCGTCGAGGACACCTTCCGTAGCCAGAACGCATTGCCCGATCGGCTCGGGCGCGTCGTAGAGCCCAATGCGCGGGTTCGGTGCCAGATCGGCTGACGCGTTCAGGTAGCGCATCCCGCCGCCGCTGAGGAGCCGGAGCTGAGCGAAGACCGGTCGTCCGCGCTCAAGCACGGGAAGCACCACAGCCCAGCCCGCTCCCGGCATGCCCGACGGTCGAGCCTGGCGCCGACGACCGGCGTCAGCACCTATTCGATTGAGGCGCAGAACATCTTCGGGGAGCCCTCGAACCTCGGTGAGCCATCGCCGGACTGCCTCGCCATCTCTGGACCAGAGCCGCGCAGCGCATTCGTCGACGAACGTCCTCAGCCCCTCAGGGTCACGCACTCCGCGCTTTGGTCGTGGGGCGCGAGGGCAATGGTCGGGCCGGCGCGGGGTCGGCGTCGCCGAGAACTGGACACCGGCTCGTGAAGCCAGCTCCTCGAGTGCTTCACGGACATCGACCGATCGAACCGCCATGACGAGATCGATCGCGGTGCCGCCCGTGCCGCAGCCATGGCAGTGCCATCGCTCGATGCCGTCATCACCTCGGAAGACTGCTACCGGTGGTGTTCGCCCTGTCTGTGCATGCGTCGGATCGGGGCAGTGCCAGGACGCTGATCGGGCGCCATTGCACTGAGGCCCGACCAGCTCGTCAGCCAGGGCCGCTAGATCGATGGCTGCGAGGATGCGGTCTCGATCGAACATGTCAGGCGACGTCGGCTGTAGGCGTCAGCCCGTGCATGCGCCCGTCGGTGTCGCAGAGGTCGGCATCGACGGCGCCGAGCACGTGTTGCACGACTGCGGTCCGGTCGGCGATCTTCCAGAGAGCCCGGCCTCGAGCGAGCTGGCCGACGATTTGGCGCTCCGGCTCGGTCAGCCCGAAGTTGGACGCTGCGCCAGCGAGCTGGTCCGGTGCCTGACGGAGGAGGATCTTGGTTGCTGCGTCGGCGAGTAGGCCGGTGGCGATCTTGGCCGTGGCGGTCCCGTCGTCGGCCTGCGCACCAAGGTCGGAGGCGCGGTGGGTGATGCACAGGTTGGCGATGCCGTAGGTGCGGCCGAGCTTGAAGCAGCTCTGCAGGTAGCGGGCGGTGTGCTGGTTGCTCAGGAGTGCCCAGGCCTCGTCGAGGACCTGCACTCGTCGTGGTCCCGGCGCCACCATCGCCTGAGACAGCCAGCCTGCGGTGGCGGCCATCACCAGCGGCATGGCCTCTGAGTCGACCGGTACGGCTGAGAGGTCGATCACGACACCAGGCCCAGACGAGCGCAGCTTGACCGTCGAGGGTCCGTCGAACATGCCTCGCAGGGATCGGGCGAGAAGCTTCTCGATGGCGAAGGTGAGGGCTGAGAGATCAGCGGCCGCCTCGCTCTTCGATCGGTACAACGCCTCAGCGAGATCTGCCGGGGGGTCGGTCAGGATCGAGGCCAGGTCACCGAGTGTCGGTGTCTCCCGGCCACGGGCGAGGTGCTCAACAGCTCGAAAGACTGCAGCATCCTCGAGCTGTGTGAGGCTGCGACCGAGAACGGTTGCGACGAGCGCGACCACCATCTCTGCTCGGCGGAGAGTCCGACGGTCATCGGACTCTGACTTGTCGATCGCGAGGTCGTCGAGTGGGTTGAGTCGGGTGGTGCCTCCCGGCGACAGGCGGATCGTGTCGAAGCCGAGCCAGCGAGCGAGTGGCTCGTATTCCCCCTTGGGGTCGGCGATGGCGAACCAGCGACCGTCGGCTTCGTTCCCGTAGAGGGCAGACATCCGCCAGATGAGCGACTTGACCAGCGCGGACTTTCCGTTGCCGGGTTCACCGAGGATCCAACAGTTCGGGTTGGTCACCGCTCCAGCGGTGTAGGCCTCGAACGGGTCCCAGCAGAACTCGGCGCCGCCCGCCAGAAGATCGATGCCGAGGTAGGCACCTCGGTGCCCCAGCGCCCCCTGGACCGAGAACGGATAGATGCTCGACACGTGGGCGGTCGTGCCCCGATGGCGTCGAAGGCGGAGAGTCGGCCTCACCGCTTTGAAGTCACGCCAGGAGCGTGGCGGGGGCGAGCCCGAGGGGCAGTGCGGCCGCCCACGCCATGTCCTGTCGACCGTCGAGGCAGCGGAGCTCGAGTCCAACCTCGCGAGCGACCTGTTCGACCACCTCGGCGTGGTCGTCGAGCTCCTCGAGCGACGGGGCCGTCACGGTGACCAGGCCGATGTATCCGACCTCTGAGTAGCCGGCGACAATCTCTTCCTCGCGCTCCAGTAGGGATTGGGTTGCTCGCCGATGTCGTGCATCGATTCGGCGCCCGTTGTCTTCCTTGGTGGCGGCGTCGGAGTCGAGCTTCACCAGATCGCGTTCGATCTGCCGCCGAGATTGGTGGGTGGGCACTGGTGTCAACACGACGGTCATCGTCCTGGTCGTGCCGCCGGCCGCCAGGAAGGGCTCCAGCCAGGCCGGCGGCACGGAGAGGCGAGGCCACGCGGCGACGTGGAAGGTCCGATGGAAACTGCCGTCCACCCTGATGTGGCGCCACCCGACATCCATCGCCATCGGCGCCGCTGAGGCCGAGGACAGGGCCAGGCGATCGGCGAGTCCTACGCCTTGCTGTCCAGCCTCGACGGTCGGGTCGATCCGCTGGCGGACGACACGCTGCAGCTCCGACATGGTCAGCGGATCGCTCGGGCTCAGACCAGCGACCCGAAGCCCCCGGAGGAGGGTCTCCACCGAGGTGCCCAGCGCTCGGGCAAGTCGATCCTCGTCACCGTCCCCCGCCAGGTGGCGCCGGGTCAGCCGGCTCCGGTCCACACTGATGGTGACCAGGACATCGTGGCTGGACGCCGTCGTCGATGCGTCGGCGATCAGATCCTCATAGGACATGCGGAGCTCGTCAGCCAGGGGTCGGACGGGGAGCTCTCGCAACCACGCTTGGTGCTCGCCGAGCCCGGATGGTGAGCTCAGGTCGCACCAGGTCAGATGGGTGACGACCGTCCGTTCGACGGCGAACTGGTTGAGGACGTCGCCCCAGCCGGAGAGGAGTCGCTCCTGGTCGGTGCGGGCTTCCACCACGAACTGCGGACCTGTTGCGCGGACCACAGCAGTCAGCAGGCCTCGCTCCTCGTCTTCGATGACGCCGAGCCGAAGGCGCCCGCGCCACGGCACCTCGCTGAGCGTGATGCCGGTGAGGCACGGCGGCATGGGTACTGGCTCGTGGTCTCCGTCGACGGTGAGGAGCGGAAGCCGTGGCCGCCAGGTCCGTCGACGACCAACGCGAGTGCGCACCCAGCCGGCACCGAGACCGATCCATTCCCAGGCGGGGTGGCCACCGAGCCGGGCGAAGGCAACTGCGGCCGAGCCGATGACAGGGGCCGCGGCGACGGCGAGCGACGCCCCCGACGTCATCGCCAACACACCGATGACCAGCCCACCGGCGAGGAGGGCGCACTGGGTGACCCCGAGGCCGAGGAAGATGCCCGAGGTGTCGACGGGGTCGAGGCGGTAGAGGCGTTCCGCTCGGTCAGCTGGCATCGGGTCGTCTCCGGCTCGGCCTGTTCCCCGGATTCGGTCTCGAACGAGCCGATTCATCTCGATCCTTGGCGCCGGCAGATCCCGCCATCGTCCGGGCGCCGGTCGTCGCCGCCGAGGCCGCTGCTTTCACTCCGACCGCGGCGGCGGCTGCCGGCCCGCCGGTCGCGGCCAATTGGCCACCGGCTGCACCCCCGGGCGCAGGACCCCGCGCAGCCAGGCCGGCGCCGCCGGACCCGCGCGCGATGCGGGCGTAGGAGCCCATGGAAAGCCCCTGCTGTGCGGTGCGAGTCGGCCCGCTCCTGATTCCTTGTGCCACGAGAGCGGCCTCGGTCATCGGAAGCAGCTTCATGAGGAGGAGCGGGGAGAACGCTGCGACACCGAACGCTGCGGTGGCTGCCAGGAGGAGGCCGACGGCATCGGCCACCGAGCCGCCGGGGTCCTCGGCAAACTGTTCGGGGGGTGGGATCGCTGCAAGCTCCCCGCCGGACCCGCTCCCAGCCATCGCTGCGGCGGCGACACAGAGGGCCACGGCGATGACGAGCTTCGAGAGGATGAGCGCCACCAGGATCTCGAGCAGCTTGCGGCTCGTGCCTCGGAGCGCCGGCCAGAGCTGTGCTGCGAAGACGAGCGGTGCCAGGGCGACGACGATGTAGATGAGGGCGGAGCGAACGACCAGCTCGGCGACGAGGACGATCCCGGCGAGGACCGTTACCAGGCCCAACAGGAAGACGACAAAGGCCGTCGCCGTGCCGCCCGAGAGCGACACGACCGTGCCCACGAGATCGTTGAACGAGGTGACGTCGTCGCTGAACCGATCCATGAGTCCGCTGGACAGCTCGTCGGTGAGGCGAATGAGGGCCTGGGTGATCGTGACCAGGCCGACCATGCCGAGGACGGCCAGGGGCAGGTCGAGAACCATGCGCTTCGCCATGCCCGCTGCGTCGCCGGCCAGGACGCCCTGGGCGACGCCGGCCAGCACGAACCCGACGAGCAGAGTCGCCCCGATCGTCGCTGTCATCGTGTACGGACCGTCAGCGTCCAGAAACCACGCCGCCTGGACGTTCGGATCGGTGGCGTCGATCAGGAACCCGAACACGCCGCCCACGACCCAGACGACAGCGTCGAGGACCCAGGCGGTGAGGCCTCCGATGATGGCCTCGAACCCTGCCTCCGCCGCGCCCCCGATGAACCCCGAGATCTGGTCGGCGGCCCAGCTGATCGGATTCGGGAATCCGGCGATCACGAAGGCGGTGGGCACACTCACGATGCCTCAGCACCGACCCGATCGAAGCCGTCGAGCGCATCGTCGAACGGCTCCGGTTCCCACGGTTCGTCTCGCACCCCGGCCCGGGGTGTCGGGCCGGCTTCGTCGGTGATGTCGTCGAGCAGCCAGCGACCATCGACGAACTCGAGACTCACCCGAACAGTGACCCAGTCCGCCTGCGGGACGGCGACATCGGCGGCGGACAGCACGGTGACGGCCCATACAGCCACTCGCGCTTGCGTCGAGGTCAGCGCCTCTACATCAGACGCGAGCGGCCGAACAACCCACCAGACACGTCCAGAGGACTCCGAGAGCGGATCCCGCGCTGTTCGGACGTCGGCCAACGTCTCGTCGATGACGAGTTCGGCCGAGTCCGGCGTCGTGATGGCGGCCAGCTCGCGCTCGATCTCAGCATCCGTCAGGTAGAGCCACCGCTGGGACACCTCGACGAAGGTCAGCGCAGCCGCTCGCGCACCCTCCTCAGTTGCTTCTTGTCCGTCCCGAGGCGCCGCGGGCGTCATCACCGGCGGCGGTACCGGTTCGTCGGTATCAACCGGATCGGGACGCAGCGTTAGGGCCCACAGCAGGGCCAAGGCGACCAAGGCGCCACCGACGACCGTCAGGACGCGCCGGCCCTTCATGCCGCGGCTTCGAAGAGGAGATTGACCGCCGTCGGGGCGACGCCGGCGATGATCGCCCCGATGATCCCGCCAAGGGCGAGAGACTTGCCCCGGGAGGCAGACCCGTAGCCACCGCTCTCCCGGGCAAGCCCGTACATCGCTGCCCCGACGAGGAGGGCCGCGAGGCTGCCCCAGAGGGCGACCATCTGCGTCCAGTTCAAGAGGCGCTGGACCAGGTCTGCGCCCGGCATGCCCGTCGAGTCCGGCTCGACGGTCACCTGCGCGATTAGCCCCCACACGACGGCCCGAGGTACTTCGTTCGCTGCTCGCATCGACGGCACTAGGCCGCGCCAGGATCAGAATTCTCGCGAGAGCCTCGCCGCCGCCAACGGCCTAGTGCGTCATGAAGCGGCACTCACACGTCTGGCTCGTCATGACCTCCCCTCTGCTACTGGCACTCGGAACGGCGTTGACGATCCCGTTCCTCGTCGGGATGGCTGCCTCCGATGATGAAGCTCCTGCAGCGGTGGCAGGGATCCCCCAGCGCGTCCTCGAGGCGTACCAAGCCGCGGACGCCTGGTGCGAGGGTCTGCGATGGGAGTTGCTCGCCGGTGTCGGATGGGTCGAGTCAGGCCACGGCACCTTCGGCGGAGCGTCTGCCGACGAGGCCTCCGGAGCCGTCCGTCCGCTGATCCTGGGACCCCCGCTCGATGGAAGCGAAGGCGTCGAGGCGCACCCCGTCGGCCAGTGGGCTGGGATGTGGGGGCTCGAGGGAGAGTGGGAGCAGGCGGTCGGACCGATGCAGTTCCGCCCGCCGACCTTCGATGCCTGGTCCGTGGACATCGACTTCAACGGCGTGGCCGACCCCCACGACATCGATGACGCCGTGGCATCAGCAGCCAACTACCTCTGCGAAGGCCCGGACGGACAGATCGCCAGCGAGCGAGAAGCCCTGCTCCGCTACAACAACAGCGAGACCTATGTGAACGAGGTCCTCGCCTACGCAGACCGCCTTGCCAACCAAGCAGTCGGCGGGATGCTGTGCCCGATCGCCGGCCCCACGACCTTCACCGACACATGGCTCGCTCCACGCTCCGGCGGCCGCCAGCATCTCGGCGTCGACATGTTCGCCGACTCAGGGACCCCGGTCGTCGCCCCCGCCGCTGGCATCGCCGAGCACGGCAGCAACGAACTCGGCGGGCTCGCCTTTAGCCTCTGGGCCGACGACGGCACCTACTACTACGGCGCCCACCTCTCCGCCTACGGCGCCGTCACCGGTCAGGTGGAGGCCGGCACGATCCTCGGCTACGTCGGCAGCACTGGAAACGCCCAGGGCACGAGTCCGCACCTTCACTTCGAGATGCACCCCAACCGACCGATGGGCGCTTCCTCCAACCCAGTGAACCCCACTCCGGCGACAGCTGCGGCCTGCGCTGACGAACTCGTGTAGATCAGCCGAAAGCTCTCGGCGTCCTCGGGAAGCTTGCGCCGTTACCGATCATGTGTTCGTAATAGAGCGATGGACAGGAGACACGAGCTCGACGGGCTTCGGCGCTCCGTTGTCATGGTTCCACCAGGCCAGCTGGCCATGCGGCGAGAGGTCGCCATCCATGTACTGGAGGAGCTGATCGATGCCCTTCAGCGACTCGACGCCATCCGTCAGACGCTTGAGACCGAGGGACCTAGGCCCAAGGGTCAGGGTCAAGGAGGGGGCCATCGCCAGACTTCGGGTTGAGGTCGTCTGGGAAGAGTCGACGCCATCGACGGGATTGCCTTTTCTCCGACGCGCCACCCGCGTCGGCACCATCCAGCTGTTCCGACATGTAGACGATGACGCGGCCGCAGACGCTTCGAGCGATGGTCTCAGGAACCAGCACCTGTCAACCATGCCATCAATCAACAGCGGGACGCCCCGCCGAGTCACGGGATCGCCGTGAATATGGAATCTGCGAGCAGCGCCTCAGCCCTATCCGCCTCGACGGGAGTGCGCAGTGGCGGGCGCCTCTGCCTCCCGCTACAGATTTGGCAGGTCGGACGGCGAGAGGTCGGGCCGATGCCGCACGAACCGAAGCGGATGACGGAACTTCCCGGCCTGCAGAGCGGTGTCGGCGGTGACCTCGATGACGACGTTCGATTGAGCGTGAGTGATGGGGATCTTCTTGCGGGATCCCCCGAAGTGGCCGGACCCGATGACGTTCGCCCAGGGATGATCTCCAGCAGATGGTGCCAGCACCTCGGCGAGCGCCGCCGACTGCTCCCTGCTCAGTGGCGTCGTCCGCCCGACGATCACCAAGTCGCCATCGCTGTCGAGCAATCCGGCCACCACCGCCTCTGGTTGGCGGAGCGATCCGATCACGGCGCCGGCGATCACCTCCCGGGTTTCGCGACTCTTCACCTTCACCCAACCGCGCTGGCCGGCCAGGTACCTCGACGACGCTCCCTTCACCACCAGGCCTTCGACTCCCGCGGGTCGATAGGCCTCGATCCACCGCTCGGCCTCTGCCCGGTCAGAGGTCCAGGGCGACACCTGCATCGGCGGAGTCCACCTGTCGGCGACTTCGCCGAGCATCTCGCGCCGTTCGGACCAGGTCCGCTGACGCACGTCGGCTCCGCCGACCTCGAGCAGATCGAAGGCGACGTAGGACGCCGGGCGTCATCGCTGCCAGTTCGGCAGCCCGGCCGGGACGGTTGACGAGGCGCTGCTGGAGAAGGTCGAAGCTCAGTCGTCCTTCGTTCCAGATCACGACCTCCCCGTCGATCACCGGTCCGGGGGAAACCTGGTCAGCGGCTGCGTGTTCGATGTCGGGGAACCGATCGGTCAGGTCCTTACCGTTGCGGGACCACAATCGGGGACCGTCCGCGCTCGTGACGATGACCATCCGGTAGCCGTCCCACTTCGGCTCGTACACCGAGCCGCCCGCCATCGCTGACTCTGCAGGGATGATCTCTTGGAGCTTCGCCAGCTCGACCTCGACCGGCCCGGTCGTCTCCGCCACCTGCCTGGTCTACCCGTTCGCGAGCGGGACCCCCGGGGCCAGTGCGTTCCTCAAAGGTGGACCTGGCCGAGTGCCGACGGCACCAGCATCGCCGGGGCCGAGAGGAGGTGAAGGCCACTTCTGTGACCCCATCTTCTGGCCTGCGCATCACGACGCGTCTGCGACGCCCGAAGCCGAAGTCGCTAGTTCATCGATCTGTCCCGATGCGTCGAGGACTTCCTCGCCGAGGACATCGATTTCAAGAGCTTCGAGCGCAGCTACGTGGCTTTCGTAGACCTGCCGAGCAGCGCGCCGGTCTCCTGCCGCCGCATGGGCGCGGATGAGGGCGGCCGTCAGTCGTGGGTGGGTCGGGCTTGCGCGAAGTCCCCGCCGGGCAGCCCACGCTGCTCCCGCGTCATCGCCCATGGAACTGCAGAGATTGGCAAGGCGTTCGGCGGCGTCGGTGACCGAAAGCTCTGTGAGACTGATCCAGTCCTCGGTGTCGACCCACACGTAGGACGCTCGATCGGCTGTGCGGTAACTGAAAACCGGTCCCTCGACCAGCTCGAGAGCGCCACGCAACGTGTCTGCGGCGACCGCATCGGGTTGGGACTCGGAGAAGGCGACTCTGCGGTTGAAGAGGTCCAGGTCGGTCGCGACGCCGTCGGCGAGCTCGTACCGGCTGCCATTCGCGACGGGGAGCTGGTCGGCTCCGAGCGAGGCCCGAATCTCCGAAATGGTGTTCGCCAGGCGCTTCCGCCGCGAGGCTGTCGGAGCGCTCCAGACTGCGTCCTCGATCCGTTCGGCGCTCACTGGCTGGTTGAGGGCCAGGTAGGTCAGGACGGCGGTCTGCTTGGGACTCAGAGGATGGCGACCGCCGACGACCTGGATGTCGCCCAGCACCTTGACGAGTGTCCGATGTCGCGGGTCTTCGTAGACGGCTGACAGCTCATCGGGGTTCACCCGGGGAGCTGGCGAGCTGACGTCGATGCTCCGAGGCTTCTCGGGCTTGGCCGGCGGGCGGGCGGCTTCCTCGAGGAGAGCCCCGATCTGCCCAGCGACGGACTCGTCGACGAGCTGCGGGCGGCAGCTGAGGCCGATGTCGTCGATCGCCAGGGTGTCTTCCTGGACGCGAACCTTCGTCGCTCCGTCGACTTCTGCGCCGACGACGACCACCGCCAGCGGGATCAATCGTTCCGCGAGCGAACGGACCACCTGCTCGAAGGATTCTCCATCGGGCTCCTGATCGAGGATGACGACGACCGGGGCAACGTCATCAGCTCCGGCCGCTCGTGCTGCGTGGGCGCTCGACCATCGGTTGGCCGCCAGTAGGTCGCTGGTTTGCTCTGACCACGCCACGACGTCAGCCTCAATCTCGGCCCAGGAGCCGGCAATCTGAATCCGTTCGAGGTCGCCGTCGAGGTGATCACCGATGGATCCGCAGACTCTCACAGTTGCGCCCGCAGCGAACGGCGATGTCGACAGCTGAAGGAGGATTGACCTGATGAGGTCTCCGGCGGCCTGGTCGGCTCCGGTGATGCAGACCAGGCCCTCTGACTCCAAGTCCAAGTAGTAGTCAGCCGATCCATCGTCGGACCGGCCGACGGTGACGAGGAGCGGATGTGTGAATCCCTCCTGTTCGTCGAAGTCCATGGTCTGGTCCCGTACCCAGACCCTCCCGGATGCGTCGCTTGTCCAGCCGTCGGGTGCCGGCAGGGTCGGCTCGGACAGGAGCAACTCGACTACGTCATCTCGCTGTTGGATGAGCCGAAGCCTCGGTGGCGCCCGGCGTGTTCCGAGAGCATTCGTCAGCTCACGAAGGGCGCCCCACAGAGCGTTGACCGCTGGCTGGTCCGCATTGAGCGCGACTGCGGCCTTGATCGACTGGAGGTCTTCTTGCGGGGTGGATCGGGCTGGTGGCTCCGATACTGATTGCTCGCGCCGACGCCGGCGGCGGTACACCGTGGCGCCGATCCCAACGGCGAGGAGGCCACCGGCGACGCCGAGAAGATCTGCGGGCGAATCAGCGTCCGCCTCTGCGCCAGTCGGTTTCGACTCTTCCTCGTCCGAGGGGTTCGCTGCAGCGTCGCTGTCAGGCATTGGCCGCATCGAAGGCGGTTCGGGCGGCTCCTCGGCCGGCTGCGGGCTGACCGGTGCGGGCGGCAGTGGCGTGCGACTTCCACCGGGTTGTGGCGAGCGCGCTTCGCCGGGCAATGACGGCAATTGCAACGGCTGGCCGGGGACGATGAGCCCGGGGTCGCTCGGGTCGATGAGGTTCGCTTGGTTCGTGCCGATCAGATCGTGCCAGTAGGGGACGACTTGGCGGTCTGTCGGCTCGTGGCCAATATCGAGCGCAACTTGATCCTCGGCGATGTCCCAGAGGTTGTCGCCTGGTCGCACAACGACCGTGCGCAGCGCAGGGCTATGGTCCCCCCGGGGCGCGGCGGAGTCGGATCGATCTGCTGGGATGGCCAGGACCCACCCAGGCACGACGGCCTCGGTGGTCGAATCGACGATCTGCCCGTCGGGCATCCTGCGATCCAGGTTCGCTTCCCGGATCGCTCGCCATCTCCGGCCATCGCCGAGTTGCGACTCGGCCACGCCCCACCAGCTGTCGTGCCGCCGAACCTCGTAGCTCGGTTCGACCATGTCGGGGACGGCCTCGGCAGTTGGCTCGGCCTGGTCGTCGGGAGACGCGATCGAGGGCGTGCTCTCGACGACCGTGATCGGCTCGCGAATGTCGGCTAGTGCAGCGCCCGCAGGTGCAGCCGACACGGCGCTTCCAAGGAGCACGGCAGCGCTGGTCACCAACCGAGCAATCACCTGTTGCCCACCCCGAAGCAAGGCGAAGGAGTTGGCCGTCCGTCCTCGAAGGAGAGCGAACCACTCGACGACGGCCGCGATTGTCAGCTGCGCCCAGGCCAGCCATCCCACGATGGCGATCGCCTTCACCACGGTGCCGTCGCTCACTCCGGCCCGCGGGAGACGGGCCAACTCGTCGAGGCTCGGCATTGCGGTCGGCGCAGGCCATCCGACGGCGTTGGCGAGGCCAATTGGGAACCCGATCAGCAGCAGGACCAGGCCGATGGTGGCTATCACGCCCCGGGATATTTCGAGCGGCCGGCTACCCACGATCCGTCTCCGAGGTGAAGGCGGTCGCGGTGTCAGTCGCGCGAATGGTGCGATCGGGAAGCGGGAGGATGGCCATGGCCTGCGTGACGCTGACGGTCACGGCGATCCGATCACCGTCAACGGCCACGCTCGACCGGTGGCCCGCACCAGTGACGTAGGCAGAGGCGGCATTGGCTGCGAGCCGCTCGTCGAGAGCCACCTCACCGGTGCTGCGGAGGCGATTGAGGTCGATCTCCTGTGCTCCTGCTCGGGCGGCGTTGGCGGCGAGGTCCCGCGCTGTGGCTTGGGCGGTCACGATCTGGCCGCCGTCGTAGGCCAAGCCGGCCGCCATCAAGAGCCCGACGGCGAGGACCGCCATCATGGAGCTGATCATTCCGTCGTCGCCTGACATCCGCCGGGTCATGGGGAGTCCCCCCGGTACCGATCGACGACCTCCACGGATCGAGCGGTGAACGTCCGCGATCCCGGAACCCCGATGAGCGTGACGTCGGCCAGCGATGCGGTGCAATTGACGGTCACTGTCACCGAGCCGCCTGGTTGCAGGTCTGCCGTGTCGACCGAGGTCGTCAGTGAGGCGCAGGCCACCCCGCTCTCGGCCAGGGTCTGGTCGGCGACGGACCGGGCTGCGGTGCCAGCTGCGGTCGCGTCTTGTTCCAGCGACGCCGCTCGTGCGGCCTCGGAGCTTGCCCGCCGGACATCGCCCTCGGCCTGCGAAGTTCGCCCGGCGTAGACGACGAGCAGCAGGAGGAACAGGAGCGCTGGCGCGATGACCGCCGTCTCCACGGCAGCGGATCCTCGGTCTTCCCGGAAGCGAGTCATCGGTCGGAGGCCGGGACGAATCTCTCGACCGGGGACGAGGCGCGTGCAGTCACCGTCCACTCGAAGCCGGGCACCATCTGGGGCGCAGTGCCGGAAATCTCGACCTCGACCACGTCGACGGACCGCTCGACTTGGATTGTCGGCCCGCCGAGGTTGCCCGACTGAGCCAGGAAGGACGCTGCGGCTCGGTGCCCATCTGCTATCGACCCTGTCGGCGTCTGCGCGGCGTCCACTGCCTCCGCGGCTGCAGCTCCAGCGACCTGTTTGGCGTGGAACCAGAGCGCGTACTGGACGGCCAGCATCACCCAGAGGATCAGGACCGGCATGAGGATTGCGACCTGTGTCGAGCTGACGCCTGCGTCGCCGCGCAATCGCCTCATCCGGGCTGAGGGATGTTGTTGGCGTTGGAAGTGGCGGCGTTGTAGATGATCCCCATCACGGCGATGGCGGCGCCGACCAGGAGGAAGGTGAGGACGGCCACTTCGGTGGTCGTCATCCCTCGCTCATCGGATCGTGCGGAGTGAGTTCTCGCGACGAGGTAGCCAACGACGATTCGAAGGTGGCTTCTGGTGCCCATGGTGTGCCTCCTACGGCGCAGGGTTGGTGACGGTGGTGATCTGCTGGACCGCCGGATAGGCGATGAACAGAAGGAACCCGAGGAGCAGGACGGCGACCGGAATGGTCATCCGTTCGGTCGCCGCATCCGCCGCTGCTTCGGTCTCGGCAATCTGGTGGGCGCGGAGCGTGTCGGCCTTCGCGGCGAGTGATGCGCGAATACGGGCGCCCTGGGATCCGGCGAGCTCGACGCTCGCGGACAGCTCTCGAAGCTCGTTGATGCCCAACTCTTCGCCCAGCTCAGCGAAGGTGGCCCACGGTGATCGTCCGGTGAGGCGTGCTCGGTCGAGCGACGAGCGGATGGCGCCGAACGCGAACCCGTCGCCCGCATCGGCCGCGGCATGCAGAGCGGTCTCAATGCCTCCGCCACCGGCGAGGATCACGTTGACGAGGTCCAGGTAGCTGGACAGAGCGTGGCGAAAGGCCCGTTGTCGTCGACGCGCCTCGTCCCGCAGCGTGACGTCCGGAAGCAGGAAAGCGCCGGCGGCCACAGCAACCGTTAGCAGCACCAGCGGCGCAATCGGAAGCGCGATCCCGGCCGCTGCGAGACCGACCATCGATAGCGCCGCTGCGGCGATCGCACCGATCGCCAGGCCGAGTTTCGAGAGTGCGTGACGCTCGGAAGATCGGTCGACGATCCCCAGCAGCTGGTTGCGCCGGCCGGAGCGATCACCAACGCGGACGACGGCCTTCAGCGCTCGTGTGCCGAGACGAGGGTCCCAGTCCCAGCGCGCGCTCCGAGTTGCGGCGGGCGTCCCGATGGTCTCGAGCGCGATGCGGGTCTCGGCGAGAGATCGCCGGGGCGGTGTTCCTCCACGAGCGACCAGCCAGGCTCCGAACCCGATGCCGCTCCCAAGGAGACCGAGCACGATCAGGTTCACTGCAGCGATCCGTCTCGTGCGGTGAAGCGGGCCGGGAGGTCGATGTCGGCCATTCGTGTCAGCAGGAACCCGCCAACACCAAAGATCGAAACGACGACGGCGAGCACGAGTTGCCCAGCCAGCGGGTCGTAGGCGTCGAGGTAGTCACGGTTGAAAGCAGCGAGGAGCACCACGCTGAGTGCCACGACGCCGAGGATGATGCGAGTCGCCGTCCGGACCTGTGTCCGGCCGACGTCGACCCTGACCCGCATCCGAGCTTCGCCACGGGTGGACTCGGCGAGCCGTGTGAGGAGGCCCGTGAGGTCGCTCGCCTCCATCTTCGAGGCGATCGAGAGGGCAACGACGACCAGGTCCCCTGACGGGTGGGCCATGGATTCACCGAATCGGTGCAGGGCGTCCGGAAGGCTCGAGTGACGCAGGTTGGCGACCAGCGCAGTGACTTCGGCCTGGATGGCGCTTGGTGCGACGCGCGCCGTGGCGGTGATCGCTTCTTCGAGACCTGACGCCGCGGCAACGGAGTCCCGGACCATCTCCGTCCACGATGCGATCGCCTCGGTCCGGGCAACCTCTCGTGCTCGGTTGGCTCGGCCGCCCATGAGCTGCGGCGCCACCATTACCGCCGCGCCGGCTGCAACCCCGGCAGCCAACCACCGCGTGGCCAGGATGGCCGCGGCCGCAGCTGCGCCAGCGAGCGCCAACTTCCGCAACGCTCCGAAGAGTCGAGCTCGGTCGGAACCGAGCCGGCGTCGGTCTAGGACCGCTTGGCCGCGTAGGCCGAGCGCCAGGAGCCAGGCACCGAGGGCGGCGGCTGCAGCGAAGGCGGCGAGGAGCGCTGAGGTCACGCCTGCCACTCAGGTGGGACGAGGAGGAGGCTGGCATCGAAGCCGGCGCTGGCGACCTCGGAAAGGGTGTCGTGTTGGAGTGGCACGTTCGGCGTGGCTCGACCGTCGGAACCTGGCCTCCAAACCTCGTTCGAGGCCACATGACCTGCATCGCTGACGCCGGTGACCTCACGAACGCTGGTGACCCGACGGGCTCCGGCGACCCAGCCGAGGTGCACGATCAGGTCGACCGCATTGGCCACGAGGAGATTCGTCACCGATGGGTCGAGCTGTTCGTTCGTCATCGCGCCGTACATCGCGAGACGGTCGAACACCCCACGCGAGGAGTCGGCGTGCACCGAGCACATGGATCCGTCGTTGCCTTGGCTCATGGCCAGCAACATCGGGAGGACCTCGGCGCCGCGCACCTCACCGACGATGACCCGGTCGGGGTCCATGCGAAGCCCGGCGCGCACACCGTCGGACAAGGTGAACTCGCCGACGCCTTCGGTGTTGGCGTCGCGGGCTTCGATGCTCTCGTGGTCGGGATGGAGCGAGGTGAACTGCTCGATGCCGAGCTCGAGTGAGTCCTCGACCGTGATCAGCCGCTCCACCGCGGGGATCTCGTTGATGAGGCACCGCAGTGTGGTCGTCTTTCCGGTGCCGGTGCCTCCGGCAACGATGAGGTTCTTCCGAGCGCGTACTGAGGCCTTCAGGAACTCGCCGAGGGCCACGTCCACGACGCCGAGCTCGACCAACTGGTCGACTCGGTGGATCCCGAAGTCGTGCCGCCGGATGGTCACCGTGGGTCGTCCGGTGACCGCCATGAGGGCATGCAGGCGATCGCCCGTTGGCAGACGGAGGTTCAACTCCGGGTGCGCATGATCCCAACGACGCTCGCTCCGACCAACACGTCGAGCGGCCGTTGCAACCAACTCGACGAGCGCCGCATCGGAATCTGCGACGCCCGACCCACGAACCTTCTCCCCGCTTCGCCGGAGGAGCCACGTTCGATCGTGGCCGGAGATGTGGATGTCCCGAACGTCCGGGTCGTCGAGCAGCGGCTGCAGCCTCCCGAGACCGTGAAGGCGATCCATCACCTGAGTCGTCAGCTCGGCCTCGTCCAGTTCGGACAACGGCGTACGACCCTCGCGCAGCGCTTTTCGAGCAAGAGCGATGAGCTCGTCGCCGATCAACTTCCGACTGAGGGCGCGCTCGTCTTCAGTATCCAGCGCGGAGTGCTGGTTGCTTTGATCGTCGACGTGGCGGGCGGCCAGCTGCTCGCCGACCGTGGTGTGGACCTTGGCAATGAGCCCGACCAGTTCTGGCGACACGCCGTCGGCGTGGACCGGCGCTCTGACGCCGGTCATGCGTGGACCTCCGCGACCTCGTCATCCCGTAGCTCTGCGGCGAGAGTCGCGTGTGTTGGTGCCAGCACTGCTGCCAGGGACCGCGCTCCTCGGAGCAGGGGTGACTTGGCCAGTGACCTGCGGCTCATCTGGCCGGACCCGTTGATCGCACCGGCGGCGCGTTCATCGGACCGGAGTGCCCCCAAGAGGTCGACATCCAGCTCGGCGGCTGCGTCTGCGGGCCGGTATGGGCCCGGGCCGACGGTCACCAGACCGATGGCCGGCAGGTGGCCACGCATCTCTTCGATCTGGTCTCCCGCAGCAAGGAGCTCGTCGGCCCTAGGCCGTGCGACGACGATGAGGATCGAAGCCTGGCGGGCGAGTTCCGTGGTCGGGATCTGAGGACGCAGGCGGCCGAGGTCGATCACGACCTGGACGCCGTCCGCGCCGACGAGCTGCCTCGTGACCGCGCCACCAGCCGCATGCCAGAGGTGCGTCGCCCTGACTGCTGACTCGGGCGCCGGAACGACGCTCAGGCCACCGTCGAGGTGCTGACTGTGGTCTGCCAGTGCGAACGGATCCAACTGGCCTCTCGATGCGGCAAGTGACAGGAGGCCAGGCTCGCGGCGGAGTCCGTGCCGGGCCGCCAACACGCCACCATCCATGTCGGCTTCGACGACGATCGCTCGGTCGAGCCAGCAAGAGAGCGCCAGGGCGAGCGTGGTCACGCCGGGCGACCCTCGTGCCGAGCCCAAGGCGATCACGGTGCCCCTCCCACCAGGACCAGCCGGAGTCCGCCCGCTTCGGCTGCAGCTGCAACCGCGTTCGCTTCGGTTTCGAGTAGCCGGAGTGAGATGAATTGCCGGTCGTCTTCACCCAGCTCCTCAACGGCGAAAACGGAGGCGTCTTGGGCCAGGACCACGGCGGCCTCGGTCTGGCCTCTGCGAGGAGTTGGGACGCCGTCTGCTGGCGCGAGGACGACGTTGACGAGGTCGCCAGGACGAAGCCCGGCAGCCGGGAACTGGCCGGCATCCAGCGCGAGTCCGACGACACCTTCTTCGGAGGTAACCGGTTCGCGGTCGACGACCAATGTCGGCGTCAGCACCGTTCCTCGCTGGAGGTCTGCGGTCGCAACGTTGCCGACCAGCTCGTCGGCGGCGCTGGCGGGGATGTAGGCCAGCGGGTCATCCGTGGCGACGTAGACGGTTCGCAAGTCCGCCAGGTCCACGACCTCTCCACGCTGAAGATCAGCAGCGAGCGCGAGCAGCGGCTCCCGGTCGACGCTGCTGAGGTGCCAGAGAACGGCGGCGAGGGCGAACCCGACCATGAGGATGAGCCCGATCGCGATCTCCGGGAGCCTCATCGAACGGGGGACGGGTGGATCGATCGGAGGCGAGGGCTCAGGTCGGCGTCTCGTGCGATGCCCGTCTCTGCTGAGCACACTCATCGGCTGCGTCCTCCCCCTACCGGGTCTCGAGGGCCTGGATCTCGTCGACGACGAGGCCTCGGGTGGCACTGCGAGCCACGCCTTCGAGTGATCCCGAGACGCCGACGTTCGATGTCCACCGCACTTCGAAGGTGACTGTCACCGTGATCTGGAAGGTGCCGGGCGACGACGGCCGGCGGTATGTGTGTGAGCAGTAGGTGTCGCCTTCGCTCATGCCTGTTCGCCACGGCACGCCCGGACCTGGGCAAGTGATTGAGCTGCCGTCTCCGGTCGCCCAGTTCGTGGCGGTGGGCACCGCGGTGACCGTTGCGCTCACGGATCCGGCGTTCGCCGTCGCCGTTCGTTCCCTCCACCATCCCCGGTCGACCCAAAGCCAGGTCGGCAGCTGGACGAACGTCCGCCCGTCTTCGGACGGACTGGTGTGGATCGTCGGGGCGGGGATCTCAATCGACGAGAGTGCGGTTGCGGCCAGCGCGGCTGGGTCAACGATCCGCTCGGGAACGAGCCCCGAGGCGATCTGGCCATTGCACCAGCGCTGCATCCATCGGCCGGTGTAGGTCGTGACGGCGTCGCTCGCCGGTGTATCCAGGTTGAAGAGGTCGCCGTCGAGGATGGCGACCCGCCATTCACAGTTCGGATCGCCACTGCCACCCGAGCCGCTCGAGCTGCCCGCCGCTCCTGCGATGACGGTCGGTGAACCTCCGCCGTCGACGAACGCCAGCGCTCCGTCGTCGGCATGTGCAGGCGCGCCGCCAAGAGCGCTCGCCGCGACTGCGATGCTCATGAACCAGACGAGCCGGCGCATTCCGACACCCCCTCCCACTCCTGCAGGACTTCCGTCGCCGCCAGGCGCCATTCGCCGTCGACCATCCGCATCACGGCCGAAATCCGACGGGTGACCACGGTGTCATCGACCACACGCCCGGTCCTTCGCTCGATGACGATCCCGTCGTTGACGAAACAGTCGCTGAGGACCGCCCGGCGGCGGGTCCGAGACTCGACGTGAATGTCGTGGGCGGTCAGTGAAGGATCGGGGGTTCTGTAGGTGAGCCCGAGGCTTCGGTTCGTCCGGACTTCGTCCCGGGCCTGCTCGAGCTGGCGACCGGTCGCGAGCTCCGCCAGCGATGCAGCCGCAGGATCGCCGAGCCTGTTCGCCTCTCGACGCGCTTCCCAGTACGCCAGATATCGCTCGGCGACGCCGGGTTCAGCAGGTGGTGCTGACGGCGCCAGCCCGGTTGCAAGCACCGTGGCAACGCTCTGTGCCGAGGGCACTCCAGCGTCACCGCCGGAGCAGGCCAAACCTGCGAAGAGCGCCCCTCCAGCTAGGAGCCATCTCAGCCTTTTACCTAGCACCTGTGATGTTGTACCCGATATGTGTCCGGCTGTCACGCGCGGTTCGCGGATCTCAACCTGCATCAGGCGACGTCCTTCATCCCGCGCCGCAGCTTCTGCTCGGCGCGCCAGCGGATGCACTGCAGGCGGGAGCGCTCGACCCCGTCCTCGCGAGCGAGCTCACGTAGCGGTCGGTCCTCGACCCGGGTTCGGACGACAAGACGGAGGGCTTCCTCTGACAATCCGAGTTCTCGTGCGGCGGTGACCATCTCAGCAGCGGACAACACCTTCAGCGCCTCGTCTTCGGCTGAAGGCGTGCCGGCTCGCGCCAGCACCTGGATGTCCCCGGTAGGAATGGCTCGGTCGTCCCGCCGATTTGCGAGGTATCGCTTGCGCACGTCGATGATGACGTTGGCGGCAACCGATCCGAGCCGCTGCTGCGGATAGGTCCGGATCCGCTCCCACGCCAGGGCGGTCATGTCCTCGAACGCGTCCGGGTCATCGCGAAAGCCGGTCAGCGCCATGCGCACCAGGCCCGGCAACAGCGCCTGGAGCAGCGTGCGCGCGGCGATCTCGTCATCGGGCGCGAGCCGGGCGAGAGCCAGCAGGATCGCCTGAGCGGCGTCAGGGTCCCGCCGACCTTCGAGCACGTCGTCCAGATCGCGGAAGCCAGCGATGGCGGGGTGAGCCAGCGCCCACCGCCGCAGGGCTTCTCGCCCCGAGCGAGAGCACCCGTAGGTCCTCGCCCACTCCTGATCCAGCGCAGCAGTCGTCTTGGTCATCGGGGTCCTCCTGGACGGTCGGAACCCGACGACCGTGCAAACCGCCGTCCCGGCCACGTTCCCGGAGCCATCCCGGACCTCGCGCTTCGTCCCGGAACGGGACATCCCGCTTGTGCGCTCTTCCCGGGGAACTTCCCGGTCCCGTCCCGGATCGCTGCCGGCGACGGTGCAGCTTCGGCTACGGGCCTAGTGCCCTGTGTCCGACCCCACGACCGTGACGCTGCATCCGGCATCGCACCCTGAGCCGACCGTCCACAGGACGGGGTTCACGCTCGACAGCCCATACCTCGAGCACTGCTGGACCCCCATCCTCGGACCGAGCTCGGTGCTGCTCCTCCGCCGAGTCGCCTCGCTTTGGCGCTCCGAGGCGCCGGCGTCGATCGAGCTCGGTGACCTGGCCGCGCAGCTCGGACTCGGCCAGGCCACCAGTACGCAGAGCCCGATCGTCAGGACGCTCCGTCGGCTCGAACGGTTCAACTTCGTGACCTGGCCCGCCGGGCCAGGCATCGACGTCTACACCGAGGTCGCCCCGCTCTCCCCGACCCTGCGTCGCCGACTCCCACTGTGGTCTGCGAACGAACACGCCCGGCTTCTCGACAACCGAATTGAGGAGCTGCGCAGGCTGGCCGGCGTCACGCAGCCGCCGCCCGAGCAGAGGATGTCCGGACGTCTCGAGCAGCTCCGCTCGACACCCGTCGCGTCCGTCCCGGGACTGTGATGACCTCCAACCACGCGCGCGGCGCCGACCGTCGAGCGATCCCGGACCGTCGGCGGCCCGAGCCCCGATCCGAGCAACACACACTTGCAGGTTCCCCTCCGGGGAACCTGCGGGCCTCGTCTGCCGCCCGGGATCGTTCATGAGGTACTCGATCACGGCCCTTGGTTCGGGGGGCGGGCGCACCGTCGGCCAAGCCGTAGATGCCGTCGTTCGCTACCTCGAACCACGAGCCTCGGCCCTGCCGTCGAACGCGCCGGGCATCCCGTCCGGATCGGGTCCTGCCAGCTACTACGCAGACCGCGGGACCGAGCCTGGCCGCTGGCTCGGCAATGGCTCGACGGAGGCCGGGCTCGTAGGGCCGGTCGACGCCGAAGACTTCGCGAAGGTTCTCACCGGTCGAGATCCCGCAACGGGCGCCCGTTTGATCACCGCCCAAGGATCGGCGGGCCGTCGTCCGACGCTGGGCGCCGGGACAGAGACACGCACGGCGACCGATGGCACACGCCTCTATGACGTCGTCGATCTTGCGGCCTGCCTTGGACTCAGCCGCAAGGAGGCCGAAGGCCTTGTCGCCGCCGGTGAGCAGGCAGCGATCGAGTCGTTGACCGCGCTGCTCTCCAGGCGGCCAGCGACGACCCGGCCGGCGGGCAGCTATGTGGTTCCCTACCTCTACCTCGACATCGACGGAACTCGGTACATCACCGAGGAGGAAATCAGCCGGGTCGAGGACGCCCGTGCGCGTGGAACCTCAGCCGAAGCACTCGCTCGGCACGGCGAACCCGACGATCAATTCTCTGTCGCAGAGGCCGCACGGCTCAGCGGTGTAACCGAGCGGTACCTGCGACGGCTCTGTCGCCGATACGAGCAAGACCGCACCGAGATCGACGAGTCGGTCAAGTCTGGGCGACCGCCTCGGAGGGCCTACCTCGTCGCCTGGCGTGGGAGCCGGGGTCGGTGGCGGATCAAGCGCCACGACCTCGTCGACTTCCTCGAACGGCGGCACACCCCCGCCGTCCGGGTGGGATACGACCTCACGCTCACCACCGAGAAATCCCTGGGGGTTCTCGCCCTACTCGGAGACGACCGTCTTCGAGCCGCGACCCTCGAGGCGATCGAGGCCGGCAACCACGCCGGTCTGCGCTACCTCGAGATGCGCGTGTTGGCAGCTCGGGCGAAGGGACGGCCGGTCGGCGTCCGAGGCTGGACCGTTGCGACGTTCCGTCACCTCACCAGTCGAGCACTCGACCCCTTCCCCCATCACCACAATGTCGTCGCCAACACCGTCGTCGACGAGTACGGAACGCGGCGCGCCCTCGACGCACGAGGTCTCTACGCGCATGCACAGGAAGCGTCTGCTCTGGCCACCGTTGAGATGCGGCACCACCTCACGAAGGTGCTCGGGGTGCGGTGGCGGCCGTCGTGGCACGGCGGCTGGGAGATCGACGGCATCGACGACGAGGTGCTTCGCAACCTCTCCCAGCGTCGCGGTGAGATCGACGAAGCGGTCGCGGAGCTCGAGGCTGCGATCGGCCGGACGAAGTCGGTGGACGAGCTGCAGTCGATCGTGCTCGCCACCCGTCCGCCGAAGGAGGAAGCAGACCCAGCCGAACTCGTCCAGGGATGGTGGCGTCGCGCCAGGTCCCTCGGTCTCGAACCGAAGGATCTTCAGGCTTGCACGGGCAGACCCGTCACCGATCAGGTCGTCTCCCGAGGAGAGGTCTTCGGGTCGCTCGCCTCACCCGAGACCGGCCTCTGCGCCAGCTCCTCGATCTTCACCCGCACCGACGTAATCGTCACCCTCGCCGACCTCGCCATCCCTAGCGAAGGCGGCCCGCCCCAACCGCTTCTCGCCTCAGCCATGGAGCTGGAAGAACTCGCCGACGCATTCTTGGCCTCCGAACAGGTCGTGCCGCTGCTGCCAGATCCCGGGTCAGACGCTGGTGCCGAACCGACGCAGCGCTACTCCACGCGAGAGGTCCTTGGGCTGCAGCACCGGATTGCTGACCGCTTTCGAGATGGTCTGCGCTCAGACGAGGCGACCGTCGCCCCGGCGACGCTGGACTCGGCGCTCGAGTCCGAACCTCGGCTCACCCAGGAGCAGCGAGATTTTGTCCGCAACCTGTGCACGAGTGGTGATCGGATCCAGTGTGCGATCGGCCGAGCCGGCTCGGGCAAGACCACAACGATGAGGATCGCTGCGCAGGCCTGGAGAGCCTCCGGGTACTCGGTGCTCGGTGCCGCAGTGAAAGGCGAAGCCGCCCGTCACCTGTCCTCGGGAGCGCAGGTCCCGGCCGAAACCCTGGCCTGGTACTTGGCCCGCGCTAACCGAGCGAGTCTGCCCCTCGACGACAAGACCGTCCTCGTGATCGACGAGGCATCAACGGTCTCCGACCGTGACCTCGATGCGGTGATTGCGCTTGCTGAACGGTCCGGGACAGCAGTCCGACTCGTTGGTGATCCCGCCCAACATGGCGCAGTGGCCGCCGGCGGCATGTTTCGGCACCTTTGTCAGCTCGAGCCCGACCGCTGCCCCGAGCTGACCGTCACCCACCGCCTTCGCAATCCGGACGAGCGAGTCGCAGCCGAGTACCTACGTCACGGCCTGGTCGATGAAGCCATCGACCTCCTGGATCGCCTCGGCCACGTCCATGTCGCCGGCGACGACATCGAGCTCTACGTCGGAATGCTCCAACGCTGGTGGCGGGCCCGCCTCGCCGGCGACGACCATCCGATGGTCGACCGGCGCCATCACACCCGCCAGGAGCTCAACCGCCTCGCTCGCAGCCTCCTTCGAGCAACAGGGCAACTCGGCGAGAACGAGATGTATGCCAGCAGGGACCGCGCGTTCGCAACCGGAGACCGGGTGGTGGCACGCATGGCAGCCCGCACCCTGCACGTCGCGGGGGACACCGACCGCTACGTGAGGAACGGAGCATCGGGGACCGTGGTCGCCCTGGTGGCTGGCCGAACGAGGACCGGCGACCGGCTCCGAGTCGTCTTCGACGGAATCGGGACGATCGACGTCCCCCGCTCGTTCTTCGATGACCACGAAGGCCCGGGCGGTCGACGGGACGTCGGAATCGATCACGCCTACGCCGTGACGAGCTACGCCGTACAGGGCGCCACCTTCGAGACCTCCACGAGCCGGCTCGATGAGCACGCCAGCCGCCCGGAGGCCTACGTGGACATCACCCGAGGGCGAGCCGCCAACCACATCTTCCTCGCCCGTTCTGGTGTCGGCGCCCTAGAGGAGCACCTCCCGAGGGTCCCCCCTCCCCCACTGCCCGATGCAGTCAGCGCTCGCCTCACCAGGTCGGGACCAGAGCGCGCAGCAATCAGCGTCGATCCACATGCCGTCGACCCTGACGAGGTTCGCTCGTCCCAACGTGACGGCGACCGCGCAGCGGCCGTCGCGCGCCACCGCACTCCGCCAGACCTTGGTGATCGTTTGCCTGAGGAGTCGCCCTTGCCCTACCTCTCGCAGCAACGGATCAAGGTCATCGAACAGGTGGCGGCCTACCGAGCGACCTGGAAACCCGGCCCAACCGCCGCCCCGTGGAGTTGGGCCCTCGGCGGACCACCGACCTCGCCGGCCATGGCTGCCGACCGCGAGAGCGCCGCCGAGGCCATCACAGCCCTCACCAAATCAGCGATCGCCGAAGCCCTACGGCCACTCGGCTGGGAAGAGTTGCCTGCATACGCTGATGTCCACGCAGTCCGCATCTCAGCGGTCGGCCAGTGTCGTGTCGACCCCGCTGCGATCGACCGCCTGTACAGGCGTCTGCATGCGCTCACCGCCGACGTGACCGAGCCGGTACGCCAGGGTTCCGCCGAGGCTGCGGCAAATCAGAAGGTGCTCCAGCTGGTCAGCCACGAGATCGACTTATCGGCCCCACCCCAGCTCATCAGTCAAAGAGGTCGCTGACCGCCCAGGGCGCGGTTCCGGCTACGCAGCCTCCACCGTCGGCACACAAGCGTGTCCGTCCGGCGCCGCCGAGGAGGGAGATCGGTCCGGTCGGGGTCCCCACTCGTCGCCGACGAGGGTGACCTCAGCGCTGGATTCGATCTCGATGCGTCGAGGCCAGGTCGCCGTGCGTTCCGGCGAGCAGTATTTGTCAGCGTGTTTGGACTCATCGTCCAAGCATCGGGTATGAAGTACGCCGTGCGGTTCTTTCATTCCGTGGCTGCGTTTGCATCGAGGTTCGCCTGGCTGGTCATCGCTCTCTGGCTCGTCGCTGCGGTGGCGCTCTTCGCCGCAGCGCCGTCCCTGAACGACGTCGGTTCCCAGGACACTGCGTCCTTCTTGCCGGCCGATGCGCCCTCGCAGCGGGCTGACAGGGTGATCAGCGAGTTGTTCCCCGACGATCCGTCCCGTGAGGCGGCGGTGATCGTCATGGCACGGGACGGGGGGCTGACCGGTGAGGATCGAAGTTTCATCGCCCGGCTCGGCCATTACCTGGATTCATCCGAAGTCGAGGGGACCTTCGGCGCGGTCCAGAGCACGTTCAACAACCCCGATCTCGCTCCCTTTCTGCAGTCACCGGACGGCGAGGCAGAACTGATCGTGGCGAGCCTGGCGTTCGCTCCCTTCTCGACCTCGGCCAACGACGCTGTCGGCGACCTTCGCGACCTGGTGGGAACCCGATCGCCCGAAGGGTTGTCGGTTCACGTTTCGGGGATCGGCGGCCTGGCCGCGGACCAGGCCGATGCGCTGGTCGAGTCGTTCGACCGGACCGCGATCATCTCCATCCTCTTGGTCCTGCTGATCCTGATCTGGGTGTACCGGTCCGCGGTCGCGCCGCTGATCGCGTTGGCAACCATCGGGATCGCCTTCGTCGTTGCTCAAGGCGTCATCGCCTACCTCGCCCAGGCCGGGTTCGAGGTGTCGACGATGGTGGCCACCTTCATGGTCGTGATGGCCTTTGGGGCGGGCACGGACTACTGCCTGTTCATCGTCTCGCGCTACCGGGAGGAGCTCGCCGCCGGCGAGCCCGTCCCCGCCACGGTCCGGCGAGCGATGACGATCATCGGTGGCGTCATCGCGGCGTCGGCGGGCACCGTCATCGTCGGGTTCCTGTCGATGCTGACCGCCCAGTTCGGCATCTACCGCACTATGGGACCCGCGATCGGCATCGCCATCCTCGTCACCCTCGTGGCCTCGCTCACCCTCACCCCTGCGCTCCTGCGGGTCTGCGGCAGTCGTGCATTCTGGCCCCAGACCCTCGATGCCGTCCGCGAACACGGCGCAGAGTCCTCACCCCGGTGGGAACGCGTCGGGGCGCTGGTGACACGCCGGCCAATCCTCCTGCTGGTCGTCTGCTCGGTCGGTCTCGCAGTTCCCGCGACGGCCTTGACCCGGTACACGGCGTCCTTCGACCTGATCAATGATCTGCCGCCCGAGGCCGACGCCCGCGAAGGGTTCGCCACGCTCGAGCGCCACTTCCCGGGCGGGACGGTCTCGCCGGTCTACGTCGTCGTCCGTGATGACCAGCCCCTCCTCGACGA
>WUUC01114142.1_pt1 | contig 43959 bp, 38 predicted proteins | sample 6278441 | NCBI WGS metagenome assembly WUUC01 (sample SAMN13675441, study PRJNA597444) | soil metagenome | isolation source: soil | place: USA: Washington | collected 2017-10
TAATCCTTCACTGAAACTTGGTGCGCCGATGGGCATGATCATGAATTCCTGGAAGTCTATTTTATTGTCGGCATGTGCGCCGCCGTTTAAAATATTCATCATAGGAATCGGCAATGTTTTCGCGTTGGTACCGCCAATGTAACGGTACAGGGGTAATGCCGCTTCTTCTGCGGCTGCTTTTGCAATAGCCATACTTACAGCAAGCAACGCATTAGCACCTAACTTGCCTTTGTTCTCTGTTCCGTCAAGTTCTATCATCATTTCATCCAGGCCTGTCTGATCCGCTACATCATGCCCTAACAATGCCGGAGCAATAGTTGAGTTTACATTTTTTACCGCCTTCAACACGCCTTTGCCAAGATATTTTTTTGCATCGCCGTCGCGAAGTTCGACTGCCTCGTGAATACCTGTACTCGCACCACTTGGCACTGCCGCTCTGCCTATTGCACCTTCATCAGTTATAACATCTACCTCGACAGTTGGATTGCCTCTCGAATCTAAAATTTGCCTGGCAAAGATTTCAGAAATGTAACTCATAGCTTAATTGATTTTGTTAATAGATAAAAATTGAAGATGGCAAGCGGATGCAAATGTAATCAACTTTGTTTTTGCGATCGTTTTTTGAAGAAAGCTTTGGTACGAGACAGTTTTATGATAAATGTTGCAAGCTTGATTATAGCAGTTGGAGGCCGCCGATAATATTGACGAGATACCTGTTATCCTTATCACTCCACCATTCGATATTGCCGTTGGCAAAACGAATGGCATACCGTGAATCATATTTGAGTTCTTTAGAATCGTCGGGCATCCAGATGCCAATTTTATATGTTCCGGGGGGAAGGCCATTATTTATCAGTATCGTATGATTCACCGTATAGGATTGATTTGAGGACACATTCGGTGGTAGCCATTTCCGCGGATCGGTACCTGTTAAAAATTCGGTTACCTGGTTCTGTTCGTCGATCAAGACGAGGTAAACCGGTCGTTTATTTATCAATGCAGTAAAGCCAAAATTCTTAAGGCTGATCGAAAACCTGGCCGAATCACCGCGGTTAACAGTTGTAGGAAGCGTGGCTCCTTTTAGCTGAAAGCGATAACCAAGATGATCCCTTATGTATTCATAAGCTGTTCTTGAAAACTGCTGGCCCGCCTGGTCCGTGAAGTAATCATCTGTTACGGTTACTTGATCACTAATCAGGTGAGCCGGGGAGATCAATTGCTTTTTCCAGGCAGCTATATTCAAGTTGTAATTATGCACCACGCTGAAAGTGCTGTGAGCATGCACCCGCATTCTTTTCGCGGCCTGCCAGCCGCCATTGTTACCCGAAGCGACGAGGTTGAAATCATAAGGGCCATTGCCATTATAAGGCATTTCCCCATCTACCACTGTTGAAATTGCCTCCTTTTCAACCATGAAATAATCTTTATCCGGCCACCGGTAGTCAAAGTCAGCATGCGGTCCCTGGTCGAGTACAAAGTAGGCATTTTGAAAACCGATCCTGTTATACTCCTCCGTACTTAAAGGATGATATAAAAGCGGGCTGTTGCTGCTTCGCCTGATAAATCCGGCTGCATTGGTTTTATAAATTGTTTCTCTTACCTGTACTTTTTTATTGGCTGGGATAGCTTGTAAAATATCGCGGATCACTATTTGCCGGTGAAAAAGAGAATTATCTAATCCTGAATGATGCCATTCGCCCCATAAACCAAGAAAGCCCGCCTGGAAAGCGTAGATCAGCGATTCATTTTTTTGTAAAAAAGGTTTTAATTGAACTAGATGCCGTTTTATATCGTCGTAGGTTTCGTATGGGCAGGTGTCATCATAGCGGTAAGCGAAAAGCAGGATCACTTTATAACCGCGTTTCTTTAGTTCATCAAATACGGTCTGCATATTTCTGAATGCACGATCGGGTATTTGGGTCTTCAGGTAATCGGTAAGGTAAAAGTAAAGTTGGGTAAGTTTCGTTTTTTCATCATAGCCTGCCTCATCTTTACTGACAAGATCAGCCATATTGTTACTGTAGCCGATTTTATGATAAGGGCTGGTAAGATCATTCGCCATCATTAAATGTTCCAACCTGAACCCACGTTCAGGATTTTCTACAGGATCTCTGCCATTAATGTCATCCGGCCGGATGCCACGAAATGAAATGATTTGTTTATCGCAGGTATTGCAGGATGAAGAATATAATGCTGCAGACCTTGTCATGCTACCGGTGGCCGGTGGTACAGGATCTTCTATTTCCTTTTTGCACGCAAGCAGAAATAGCAAGCTAATCAGAGTTGGCACTAATCTAATGGTGGTGGTGGTTTATAAGTGCAACCCTAAAATAAGTAAAAACTCTTAAGAGTTTAGACGGAATTATTCACATTTGTAAGCGACCGGAATACCTCTTCGAGGCTTTGTCCTTCGTTGTGTAAGGAAATAATATTAAGATTCTGCTGAAGTGAAAGTTGAAGGAGCTGTTTGCGTAGCTGTTCAGGGTTGTCGGTTGTTATGTCCCAGTTGTTTATAGCCGCCTGATTGACTGTAACCGCGTTAGGCAGGTTTTCAAGCAACTGCCTGTCAAGCTTTTCTTTAAAATTTACTTTTACAGTACTTGAGGAAGATGTTTTTCTGAGGGTGCTTAGTTTATCGTCTGCAACAAGTTCACCTTTATTAATGATGATCACCCTGTCGCAGATAGCTTCTACTTCCTGAAGAATATGCGTAGAAAATAGCACCGTTTTATCCAGGCCCTGTTGTTTAATTACATCTCTGATCTCTATGATCTGGTTAGGATCCAGGCCACTGGTAGGCTCATCTAATATCAATACTTCGGGGTCGTGAATGAGTGCGGCAGCCAATCCCACCCGTTGTTTATATCCTTTTGACAGCTGGCCGATCTTTTTTTTACTTTCAACTGCTAGCCCAACCGTGCCAATCACTTCGTTTATCGCCAGTTGTTTATTTTCCAGCTTATGTACTTCTGCTAAAAAGCCAAGATATTCCTTAACGTACATGTCATAGTAAAGCGCATTAAGCTCCGGCAAATAACCGGTTTTCTTTTTAATTTCGAGCGGGTTTTCAGTTACGTTTATTCCCGAAACAAATGCTTCCCCGGCAGTTTGCTGCAGGTAACCGGTAATGATCTTCATGGTGGTAGATTTACCGGCACCATTGGGCCCAAGAAACCCGACGATCTCTCCCTTGTTTACCCTGAAAGAAATATTATTGACAGCTTTTTGTTCACCGTAAATCTTTAGAAGACTTTTTACTTCGATTGACATGGAATGCAAATTAGCCAATTTGGTAATATGCAGATGAGCAAGTTTATGGTTGGTAGTTGATTATTCTTTTACTGCAACTGCGATTTTTGAGTCAGCAGTACCATAGTATAAAAACCATTTGTGTTTGTAATTCACAAGCCCTTCTGCGAAACAAACCCTGTTCACCTGTCCGTTTATTTCGTAATCCTTTTCAGGTTTCATAAAATAAGTATTCATCCGGTCTGTGACCTTGGAAGGGTCATTTTTATCGAGCAATATTTGAGAAACGGTATACGTTCCTTCAGCAAGTGCGGTATCGCCTTTTGATGGAACATTGCGGCTGTTATAGATCAGCAAAATTCCTTTGTCGGTCAGCATCGCTGCAGGCCCGGGTTCTACAAGATCACTATCGAACATGCCTTTTCGCGGACCGAATATACTCAGCAATTTTCCATCCGACGATTGCACCGGCGCCCAATTAATAAGGTCATCGGATGACGCAAGAAAAATATCTGTATCGCCCCAATACATCCAGTATTTGCCATTTATTTTTGTCGCTACGATTTTTTCATTTTCATATATGCTGACGATAGAACCTGATTTGCTCCATTCATTTACATACCTGCCATCATGGGATGTTTTGAATGCAGGGCCATGTTTTGTCCAATGATACAGGTTAGCTGATGATGCTACCAGTAGCCGTGCTTTATCGCCATCATACGCTGTATAGGTTAAAAAATAGTTACCTTTCCCATCTTCTATAATTCTCGGATCTTCGCAACCTCCTTCCCACTCATATTTTTTCAACGAATCGTTGTCGGGGTACAAAACAGGTACAGGATGCCTTTTGAATGTCAGGCCGTCAAGACTCCACGCAAGGCCAATCCGTGAAGTACCCGCAAACTTTCCCACTATATCCTCAGCTCTGTACAACAGGAAAAGTGTATCCTGCCTTACTACAGCAGCGGGGTTAAACACATCTTTTTGCTCCCAGTTTACCTCACTGTTCCTTACAGGGCAATTGAAAACCGGAACAGAATCGGGAAGCAGCACAGGGTTTGCCTCGTCTGCTTTTGTAAAAGAACCGAATACCCAACTTTGGGCAGCGGTTTCATTTTTAACCGGTTTCTGGGATGGGTTATTACAGGCAACAAATAATACAACACAAGAAGCTAAATAGATTGACCTCATAAAAACGAGTTGTTGGTATTCATTAAAGATAGGATAACCGGCATTATCGATCATGATACTTACAAGTCAAATTCGTAAAGCGGATCAATGGGTGACCCTGCTTTCATTTCGTACACGGGTTTGATGATGCCGTCTTTTAAGCCATAGACCCAGCCGTGCAGGTCAGGGCGTTGTTCTGATTTCCATGCTTTCTGTATAATAGATGTTTTTGCCAGCCGTTGGGTTTGTTCTATTACATTAAGCTCTGTTAGGCGATCCGCCTTCTTTTCTTCATCATCAATACTGTTCAACTCTTCGCGGTTATGCCGGTACACGTCTTTTATATGCCGTAGCCACATATTCAATACTTGTTTATGATCCTTTTTACCCATTGCTGCTTTTATGCCTCCGCATCCATAATGTCCGCAGACAATAACGTGTTTCACTTTAAGGTATGTTACCGCATATTCGAGTACGCTTAATAAGTTGACATCAGTATGGATAACGAGGTTAGCAACATTACGGTGAACAAAAATTTCACCTGGGTCTGTCCCGGTAATTTCATTGGCGGGCACGCGGCTATCACTGCACCCGATCCACAGAAATTCAGGTGTTTGTAAATGGGCAAGACGATCGAAGAAATCCGGATCGTCGGCTAGTTTTTGTGCGGCCCATCTTTTATTATCCTTCAACAACACTTCGTAGGGTTTCATATATAAACTTAAATTGATTTTCAAAAATAGCTTTAAATCAATTGAAACAATAAACAGTCGTTAGTATCCTAAGCACAAATCGGCGGCATGTTGAAAAAATGACAATACTTTCAAACAACTTCGGAAATTCACTGGTATTTTTAATTTTGTGAAAGACGCCTGAGCGAAGATTGGCCGAAAGAGTTGCCGCTAATTTTTTGCATAGTTGACGAATGGCTTGGCCTTAAGACACTAAAGTGTTATTTTGCATGAGATTCATGAACCGTAAACGACAAGCATATAATTTTTTTCAAAAAACATCGGCAATGCTGATGATACTTGCTTTGCTATGGCTTACTCTGAGTGCGCCATTTGTGTACGCAGGCCAGGTAAAGATCGCCGAGCAGGAAAGATTAGCTGACAAGGCAAATCCCCTGTCAGCAAATGATGACGGCGCTCCAAATCCTTTTAATAATACTACTGAAGAAAAAGCTCCGACGAACAGCAGTTCTTTTTCTGAAGAATACCTTCACGACAATCACAAAGAAGAATATTTATTTTCTACTATAGCGCAATACCATAAATGCGAAAATGCAGGCACTTATGTTGCCTATCATGGTGAGCTCCTTGTCCCTCCACCCAACGCCATATCATAATTACTCCACTGTTATTGAATTGTTGGTATTAAGCCGGGCTGCTTAATGCACTCTGTCAATTTATGGCTTTCATATAGCCATTGGTCGCTACATAATTATAACCCATAATTACAATCATGTTGTCGCTTAAGCGACCGCACCCTTAATTAATTAAATGATGATAAAGCATTCGAAAGAGTATTTACAGACTCTTACGCCCTACCAGGGATACGAACTATTACGTGAAGGCAATAAAAGATTTATAAATAACCTGAAAACCGATCACGATCATTTGGAGCTTATTAACCAGACAAGGGAAGGGCAATATCCTTTTGCCGTGATCTTAAGCTGCATGGATTCCCGTACATCTGTTGAATTAGTATTTGACCAGGGGCTTGGAGACCTTTTCAGTATAAGAGTCGCCGGAAATATCGTAAATAACGACATTCTCGCCAGTATCGAATATGCCATCAAATATATCGGATCCAAAGTATTGATGGTATTAGGTCATACTGAGTGCGGCGCCATTAAAAGTGCTAAACAAGGCGTTACCGACGGGCATATCACCGATTTGTTGAGGCGGATACAGCCATCTATCACGAAAGCAATGCTTGATGATAAAGAATACCGGCTTGAAGATAAGATTGCCTATGCAAATGTTGAGAACAGCCTGCAGGAAATATTAACCCGCAGCGCCATTGTAAAAGAGATGTTTGAGAAAGGCCAGATAGGTATTGTAGGCGCTATTTATAATATCGAAAATGGGGAGGTTGATTTCTTTAAGAATTTAACTAAAACGAAAAAGGAAGATCGCCGTTTAGTGAACGCTTAGAGACGGCGCTAAAAGAGCATAGATCAAAATTTAGTGCATTTTAAAATTAGTATACATGAAACTCAATACAAAGTATTTAAAGACCGACCTGTTATCAGGTATGGTGGTTTTTTTGGTAGCGCTTCCTCTTTGTTTAGGTATTGCAGTAGCAAGCGGTGCGCCGCCATTTGCCGGTATTATTTGCGGGGTCATTGCAGGTATTGTTGTGGGCTCTTTAAGTGGTTCCAATGTAAGTGTGTCCGGGCCGGCGGCTGGTTTGATCGCCATCCTGCTCATTGCAATTACCGACTTGGGTTACGAGGTTTTTTTAGTAGGGGTGGTTATAGCTGGTCTTATCCAGCTTACCCTTGGTTTTGCGAAAGCGGGAACCATTTCTACTTACTTTCCAACCGCGGTTATTGAAGGCATGTTAGTGGCCATTGGTATTATTATCATTAAAAAAGAACTGCCACATGCTATCGGCTATGATAAGGCACATGAAGGCGATTGGTTTGCTTTGGAGAACGGATCCGGTTCTGGCTTTTTTACCGAAATAATTAACTCCATTAATTATGCTCATTTAGGTGCAATTATCATTACCGTCGTTTCGCTGGCGATACTGATTGCGTTTAATAAAATTCCCTTTCTAAAGAAAATCAAGGTGCTGCCGGGAGCTTTGGTGGTAGTGGCTGTAGGTATAGTCATCAACGAGTTATTTAAGTCAACCGGGTCAATCCTGGCTATATCGCAGGATCATTTGGTAACACTGCCTACCGCGTCATCGTTCACTGAATTTATGGGGCAATTTACTACGCCTGATTTTTCTGCATTTACAAATCCGAAAGTATGGATACTGGGAGCGACGATCGCAATAGTGGCCAGCATTGAAACACTTTTATGCCTGGAAGCCGGAGATAAAATGGATCCCTTAAAAAGATATTCAAGTGCGAACACAGAATTAAAGGCACAGGGTATCGGTAATATTTTATCGGGACTGATTGGCGGCTTGCCTATGACTTCTGTTATCGTAAGAACAACCGCTAACATCAACGCCGGCGCTAAAACTAAATTATCTGCTATAGCACATGGCGTTTTTTTATTGCTCGCAGTATTAACCATCCCATTTGTGTTAAATAAAATACCGATGGCGTGTTTGGCAGCTATCCTGATCATGATCGGCCTGCGACTGGCAAGCCCCAAGGTTTTTAAACACATGTATCATACCGGTAAACACCAGTTCATCCCATTTCTTGTTACTGTCGTAGCCGTAGTGTTGACCGATCTTTTAAAGGGCGTCACTATTGGTTTGGCAGTAAGTATCATCTTCATCCTGAGAGGCAATATGAAACTGGCTTATTTCTTTAAAAAAGAGGATCATCAGGAAGGAGAAACCATTCACATTGACCTTGCGCAGGAAGTGTCTTTCCTGAACAAGGCTGCTATCAAACAAACGCTTGCCCATTTACCGGCAAATAGTAAAGTGATTATCGACGCGGCCAATACCGTTTATATCGATTATGATGTGCTGGCGCTGTTGAGAGATTTCCTTCACTTCGGTTCAAAGGATAAGAACATTAACGTCAAATTGAGAAATTTTAAAAAGGAATACCGGATGGAAGATGCCGTTCATGTGCATTCGGAAAAAGAGCAATTAGATGGTACACGGCAAATATTAAAAACCGAAGAGGTGATGGCAACTCAAAATAATTAAAATGGATACACTAACAATTCCAGTTTTACAGGAGCATGATAAGGAAGCACATGTAATAAAACATTTGCATTTTGATGAGAAGCATGTGCTACATGAACTGAAGCATTTCCTGCCTTCGCAGCAAGCATTAAAGGACTTTATTCATCATAATTCCCTGCATGCCTTTCAGCACATGAAATTCTTCGACGCTATTTTTAAGGCTTCTAAGATCTTTGGATTCCAGGTGCATTTGCAGCTGACCGAATTCCGCGAACTGTATAAAACCGGTCGTATTCGCGAAGATATTTTGAAGAAGGTGATCACTAATAGAAAAACAGATACACAGGGGTGGAAAGAAAAGCTGCTGAACCAAAAATACGACACGATCAATAGCCCACGGATCGGCCAATTGCGAAAGCTCTGGAAGGAAGTCTATCATTTTGACCTGGATAATAAGGTACATCCATTGTTATTTCGTATTCTCTGTGCTTTTTTGGATCAGGGTATTGCCGTTGAAGGTTTTCCCGTGGTCAATAAAAGTTTTAGCGACAGTATCAGGGAACTGGAGAAAAATGGTATCGTTAGTTTTTTTCAGACAAAGCTAGTTCGACGAAAATTTTTATCCGGCAGTTATTCTATAAACGAGTTACTAAGAACGATCGTTGGCAGGGAAGAATATTTCGAACAATATTTATTTGACCAGCAATTTGCGCATCATGGCTGGAGTGGTTTTGTCAGTGCGGTGGAAGACAACCCGCATACATTGCTTGACAGGAAAAACATTACGCTCAGGGAGTTGGTTGAGTTTGAACTACTGCTGGAGCTCGATGCGCTACAGGCACGATTCAAAAGCAAGTGGACACCGTTAGCCGATCATGCTATCAACCCGCCTGTTCATTTATTTGCAGAAGTAGAAAAAAGCGAATTAGCGGATGTCATTGAATTGTGGCAGGAAGCTTTTGAATGGAGTTATTATGATTCAGTTTTAAAAGGCATCCAGCTATTTAATGTAAAATATAAGAAGATAAGTCTGCAGCCGCTTAGAGTTTCTGTGGCTGCCGGAACTTTAGAAAAGACTGTTCCATCTTTCCAGGCCATTTTTTGTATCGATGAAAGGGAATGTTCGATCAGGCGACATATAGAAGCCGTTGATAGTAATTGCGAGACGTTCGGTGCTCCCGGATTTTTTGGAGTCGAATTTTATTTCCAGCAGCAGGGAAGTAAATTCTACGATAAGCTATGTCCTGCCCCTGTTACACCTAAATATCTTATTAAAGAACTTGAAGTTACCACGTCAAGGAAGACTGAGTTGCTTTACACCAAACATACGCATGGCTTTTTGAGCGGTTTTGCCTATAGTATCAGTTTCGGATTCCTGGCATTGATCAAGACTGTGTTCACCTTGTTTAGACCAAAAATGAGCCCGGCCATTTCGAATGCATACGGGCATATGGATAAGCGATCGATGCTGACAATTGAGAACAAGGACACAAATGATATTGAGAACGGGCTGCAAATTGGCTACACGTTGGATGAGATGGCTACACGGGCGGAAGGTTTTTTGCGCGGTATTGGACTTGTCAAAAACTTTTCTTCAATCGTTTATATTGTGGCACATGGAAGCAGCAGTGCAAACAATCCGCACCATGGCGCACATGATTGCGGCGCATGCAGCGGAAGACCGGGTGCTACTAATGCAAGGGTACTCGCCTTTATTCTCAACAATATAAAAGTGAGAGAAGTTTTAAGATCGAAGGGAATCAGCATTCCAGGCACTACACAGTTCGTCGGTAGCATGCATGATACGGCTGCTGATGTAATTGGGTATTATGATGAAGAAGTATTGAATGATGAAAATGCGGGCAAACACTTCATCAACAGTCAAAATTTCGAAACAGCATTAAATCTTAATGCAAAAGAAAGAAGCAGGAGGTTTGCTTCGATCAATACCAAACAGGAACTGCAGCAGGTTCGAAAAGCCATTCATGACCGTTCTGTGTCTTTGTTCGAACCGCGTCCGGAGTTGGGGCACGGAACTAATACATTAGCCATTATCGGAAGAAGACAAGCGACAAAAGGCTTGTTTTTGGACCGCCGGGCGTTTCTAAATAGTTATGATTATGCAACTGACCCCGATGGAACAATCCTGGCAGCTGTGATGAAGCCGATTGGCCTGGTTTGCGGCGGCATCAACCTTGAATATTATTTTTCAAGAGTGGACAATATCAAAATGGGCGCCGGCACTAAACTACCACACAATGTGATGGGATTATTTGGTGTAGCCAATAGCAGTGATGGCGATTTGAGACCCGGATTACCCTGGCAAATGATCGAGGTGCATGATCCTGTCCGGTTATTGGTCATAGTAGAACATAAACCTGATATTGTTTTGAAGGCCATACAATCTTCGCCGGAAGTATTTGAATGGTATAAAAATGAATGGGTACATGTCGTGGCATTGGATCCGGAAGAAAAGCAGTTTTATTATTTTAAGAATGGCGCATTTTCACTGTATGAACCGGTTACCAGCGCCGATGACATAAAGTCAATTCATAACATGGAAGCGTTTATTGAAGATGCGGGAGAAATGGAAACTAATCATATTGTACATGCCACCAAAGAGAATTTGCCGGTGTATTTGCTGGAGTGATTACTAAATAAATTTCACAGGCAAGAACATAAACTTTTCAGTCTGCCATTCTGGTTTCAAATAAAAATTAAATGAATCAATTAAGTATTGTACTTCAGCAGGCTCTCAGCTTATTCACGGTCATCCCTTTGATCGCTTTCCTGGCCTCGTTAGTATGGAAAAATAAGCAGGAGCGGCCTATTGCCAGAATAGTACAATTCGCAAAAGCATTTTATGTTATTGCAGCGCTGGTGTATGCCATCCTTTGGATTGTGAGCGGTTATACACCAGTCAATCACAAGTTCCTAACACTCTATCAATCCGACCATTTTGTATTTGCTATTCAATTTTATTATGATAAAATAACTGCGGTATACAGCATTGTGGGATCTGTATTATTTTTTCTTGTTTCAACTTTTAGCCGTTATTATATGCATCGCGACGAGGGCTATAAGCGGTTTTTTAATACGATCCTCTTTTTTGCATTGGGCTATAACTTCATTATTTTCTCAGGAAATCTTGAAACGCTGTTTATCGGCTGGGAAATAATCGGCATTTCATCGTTCTTACTGATCGCCTTTTACCGTGGCCGTTACTTGCCTGTCAAGAATGCGTTTAAAACGATCTCTAACTACCGGCTCAGCGACCTTGCCTTAATACTTGCGATGTGGATGATGCACCATTTAACTCATCAAAATATTAACTTTGGCCAGTTAACTGAAGCAAAGATCATTGCCGGGCAACCGGGTAATAATAACGCAGCCGTTTTTATAATGATCATGATAGTATTGGCCGCCATGATAAAATCCGCACAGTTCCCTTTTACTTCATGGTTGCCGCGGGCCATGGAGGGACCTACTTCGTCTTCTGCTATATTTTACGGCTCACTCAGTGTGCATATAGGCGTGTTTTTGTTATTACGCACCTGGCCTTTCTGGCAGAATATGTTATGGATCAAAATTCTTATTATAGCGATTGGTGTGCTGACAGGTATTATTGCAACAGCAATAGGCCGGGTACAGCCGACTGTAAAAACGCAGATCGCTTATTCATCTGCTGCACAGATTGGGATCATATTTATCGAAGTTGCCCTGGGCCTTCATGTTTTAGCATTGGTGCATTTTGCCGGCAATGCGTTTTTGCGCACCTACCAGTTGCTCGTTTCTCCGTCCGTATTAAATTACCTGGTGCACCACCAGTATTTTCATTATTACCCGCCGCAGGAAAAGCCGGTGTCTAAGATTCGTGCCGCTTTATATATATTGGGTATAAAGGAATGGAACCTGGATACGATGATGAATAAATATTTATGGGCACCTTTTAAATGGATAGGAGCTCAGTTCAAATTTTTAAGTTCAAATGGCGCTGTTATCATGGTAACCATTATAGCTGTGGCAGCTATTTCGCTATCTCTGTCTAAACCGGCGTTTTTGACAGGGCAGCAAACAATCCTTCCGGCGCTTTTGCTATGTGCTTCGCTGGCACTGATCCTCTTTGTATTTTCTTTTCGCGGCCCGGCGGTAACGGCATGGCTTTATTTATTGTTAGCACATATTTTTATTATAGCGGGTGTCGCCATTAATGCCCATCATATAAATCCAATCGAGATTATCTTATACGTGAGCGGGATAGCCGCGGCTTTTGCACTCGGTTTGTATTGTTTACAAAAAACAAAATACATTGACAATGATGTTAATTTAAATAGCTACCACGGCTATGTATACGAACAACGGCAAATAGCTTTATTGTTTCTGCTGGCAGCCATTGGAATACTCGGGTTTCCTATAACCGCCGCTTTTATAGGTATCGATGTATTGTTTACCTATGTTCAAAGTGACCAGCTTCTACTAATAACATTATTGACCCTTTGTTTTATTTTTATCGAGCTGGCCGCCATCCGGATATTCCTGCGTATTTATCTTGGGCAACATAAAAAGCTGGATCACCCCATTGCATACAGGTCGTCTTGAAAACAGGATTATAAAACTGTTGTGTTATTATATATGCCAGTATTTTTTGAACCACCGGGGCATGGAGATATAGGGACACGGGGATAAAAAGCTCTTCCCAGGAACTATCTCTGTGCCTCAGTGCCTCTGCGTTCCAAAGTCTGAGGTGTCACAAAGGGTTTCTTTAAAATTGCTTACACTTCGTCGGAATCTTCCGGCAGGTGATCATATTCACCTTTAAATGCATACCACCCAAAGATCATCAGGCCTATGGCTATTGGAGTGAAGATGGCGATAATGATGATCCAGATAAGCGGGTTATTAATATCTTTTGTTCCGGAAGGATCAATGTTATTGATAGCTCCGCTTACTAAAAAATAAAGAACCACCGGTGCTAATAATAACCAGATAATGCCTAAGTATTTTTTTATCGTATTCATAATTTTATTTTAATTTTTTAGTCAACACGGATTGCTTAATCCGTTACGTCGTTATCAATTTTATTTTTAAGATAGATAACGCCGATGATTAAGCATAAAGTAGCAATGCCAATCGGGTACCAAAGGCCAACCAGCGGATCTTTAGGATAGGTGGTTGTCAATAACAAACCGATAAAAGGAACTAATCCACCAAATACGCCATTACCAATATGGTACGGAAGACTCATTGATGTATAACGGATTTTTGTTGGAAACATTTCCACAAGAAAAGCCGCGATAGGACCGTAGACCATTGTTACGTATAATATTAATAGGAAAACAAGTCCGACAAACTTCCAGTAAAGTCCAGACGCTAATTTTTTATCAATCGTTTTTTCCTGGGAACTGCCGACCGCCTTTGATTTATCAGCATAAATGGTGTCACTTTTTTGAGTGTAAAAATGAATTTTTGCTGTAAGATAGTGGGGTGTTGTTGTTGTTATGATTGAATCATTTTTATCCGATACATGAATTTTTTGAATACCAGGTTGTGGATTTTTTTCAGTCAAGGCAATTGGAATTGCCGTGTTGTTCAGAAATGTATTAAATATGGGCCTGTACGTAAGTATTCCCAGCAACATTCCTAACAGCATAATCCATTTTCTTCCAATCTTATCACTCAACCAACCAAATAAAAGAAAGAAAGGCGTAGCAAAGGCGATAGCCCAAAGCATAATTGTTCGGCTCTGTTCGAATTCGATCTTGCAAACACTTTCCAAAAAGCTTTGCGCATAAAACTGGCCGGTGTACCAGATCACTCCTTGCCCCATCACTGCGCCGAATAAAGCCAGCAACACCATTTTAAAATTGGTTTTATTGCGAAAACTTTCCTTCAATGGATTTACCGATGTTTTTCCTTCTGCTTTCAATTTGGAAAACAACGGCGACTCTGACATTTTCAAACGTATATAAACTGAAACAGCCACCAGTACGATCGAGATCCAGAATGGATAACGCCAACCGCCCCATTGCGCATTAAATTGCTCATCACTCATATTCATTTTAACCAGCATAATAACACCCAACGCAATGAACAATCCCAACGTAGCCGTGGTTTGTATCCAACTGGTATAAAACCCTCTTTTATTTGCCGGCGAATGTTCCGCAACATACGTAGCAGCTCCGCCATATTCTCCCCCGAGCGCCAGGCCCTGTACCAGACGTAATAATAAAACTAATATGGGAGCGGCGATGCCGATGGATGCATAACCCGGCACCAGGCCAATTAAGAAAGTAGAACCGCCCATCAAAACAAGCGTCAGTAAAAAAGTGTATTTGCGTCCGATCAGGTCACCCAATCGTCCAAACACCAAAGCCCCGAAGGGGCGAACAATAAAGCCTGCAGCGAAAATGGCGAGTGTACTTAATAAAGCAGCAGTAGCATTGCCTTCGGGAAAAAATTGTGTTGAAATGGTTTTAGCAAGCATGCCAAAAATGTAAAAGTCGTACCACTCGATCATGGTACCTACCGAAGATGCTGAAATAACTTTTACTATTCCACTGGGCGCATTATCCTTCCTTTTCATCAGTCGGTTTTATTTTTTGGAACCGCATTTGATTCCTTTATAAAAAATGTATTCATTTCAGTCGTTTAAAATACGAATTGATCTTATAAATGAAATAAAAAAAATTGTCTTCGTACATTTAAGGTTCAAAAAGAAAGAAGTGTTATGTCATATCCTTACCATATCAGGTCATTTGATGAATATAAAACAGCTTATAAAAGAAGTGTTGAAGAACCGGAATCGTTCTGGGCTGATGTCGCTGAAAATTTTTTGTGGCGCAGGAAATGGGACAAAGTACTTGATTGGAATTTTAAAGAGCCAAAAATAGAATGGTTTGCCGGGGGGAAACTCAATATCACTGAGAATTGCATTGACCGGCACCTGGATACAATGAGAGACAAACCAGCTATTATCTGGGAACCAAATAATCCGGAAGAGCGAACCCGCATCGTTACTTATGAACGATTACATAAGCGGGTTTGCCAGTTTGCACAAGTATTAAAGAATAATGGAGTAAAAAAGGGAGACCGTGTTTGTATATATATGGGCATGGTGCCGGAACTGGCTTATGCTGTATTGGCCTGCGCAAGAATAGGAGCAATACACAGTGTCATCTTTGGAGGTTTCTCAGCACAAAGTATCGCTGACAGGTTAGAAGATGCAAAGGCTGAGTTTATTGTTACCTGTGATGGAGCCTATCGTGGTGGAAAGGATATTCCTTTGAAATCGGTGATCGATGATGCATTGATCGGTAATAAGGTAGTAAAAAAAGTTATTGTTTATACAAGAACACGGACTCCTGTTTCGATGATAAAGGGACGGGATGTATGGTGGGAAGATGAAATGGAGTATGCGGAAACGCAGGTAGAAAAAGAAGGTGTAGTTTCTTTTCCGGCTGAAGTGATGGACGCCGAAGATCCCTTGTTTATATTGTATACATCAGGAAGTACAGGTAAACCAAAAGGCGTGGTGCATACGATTGCCGGCTATATGGTTTGGACGAATTACACTTTTGTCAACACGTTTCAGTACCAGCCCGGACAAGTCCATTTTTGCACAGCCGATATCGGGTGGATCACCGGGCATTCTTATATTTTGTATGGCCCATTAAGTGCTGGCGCAACTTCGGTTATGTTTGAAGGTATTCCAACATGGCCCGATGCTGGCAGGTTTTGGGACATTGTAGATAAATACAAGGTCAATATTTTATACACGGCCCCTACGGCGATCCGGAGCTTGATGGGTTTTGGATTACAGCCATTAAAAGGAAAAGATCTGTCTTCATTAAAAGTATTGGGTACAGTTGGCGAACCGATCAATGAAGAAGCATGGCATTGGTATGACGAACAGGTTGGAAAAAATAAATGCCCGGTCGTAGATACGTGGTGGCAGACAGAAACGGGTGGTACGCTGATCAGCAATCTTGCCGGAGTAACACCCGCAAAGCCATCGTGGGCCAGCTTGCCTTTGCCCGGCGTACAGCCGGTGCTCGTTGATGAGAATGGAAAAGAGGTTACGGAAAAAAATGAAGATGGTTTTTATAAAGGCAACCTTTGCATGAAGGCGCCGTGGCCGGGAATTTTGAGAACCACGTATGGAGATCATGAACGCTGCCGCACCAACTATTTTGCAACGTATGAGAATTTGTATTTCACGGGAGATGGTGCGTTAAAAGATGACAAAGGCAATTATCGTATCACTGGCCGCGTAGATGATGTGTTAAATGTAAGCGGTCATCGCATAGGAACTGCTGAAGTAGAGAATGCCATTAATATGCATGCGGGCGTCGTGGAAAGCGCAGTGGTTGGTTATCCGCATGGGATAAAGGGACAAGGCATCTATGCCTACGTTATTGCTGGTAGTTCCAAGCACGGAGACGAGGACCTTACCCGGAAAGATATTTTACAAACCGTCAGCCGGATCATTGGCCCCATTGCAAAGCCCGACAAGATCCAGTTTGTAACCGGCCTGCCAAAAACAAGAAGCGGAAAGATCATGCGCCGTATTCTTAGAAAAATAGCAGAAGGTGAAACACAAAACCTGGGTGATACATCGGCGCTGCTTGATCCGGGCGTGGTAGATGAAATTACCAGGGGAAAAATTTAATATTTGGGCACCTTGCTAAATAATAAAGCAGCCGGATCTGCTGCTTTATAAGGTTTTTCGAATATGGTCTGAATATTTTGTCAATAAAATCCAAAAACCATACCTTTTCTGCGATATCAATGGAAGAAATTTTTTTTGGGGAAAACTTCGTTTCTAAACAAGGAAATGATACGTAGAAACACTTAGTATTATTTCCTGATCACTACACTCGTTCCGATTGGCGTATAACCGTATACCTCTAGCACATGGTCCTTCTTCATGGAGATGCAGCCCAGTGTCCAGTTTTTATATTTATCTATTATATAATCTTCATGAGGCCAGGTACCGTGAATGCCAATGGCACCACCGATACTTGCTGACGCAGGGATCTCACCTCTTTTCTTTCGTGCTTTGAATCTTTCCCAGCTTTCTTTTGTGGGGTAATCGATGGCGAGAAAACGATACCATTTTTCGTGAACCCGTTTACTTGTGATCTTAAAACTTCCTTCCGGTGTTTTCTTGTCACCTTCCATTTTTTTATCATCCAGGCTATTATTGCCAAATACTACGGGATAAGTGGCATACCAACCTTGTTGGTCATATACACTCAGTTCATAATCCGATTTATCAATAATAATAGAGATAGCGCCTACAGGGCCGTCGGCATCACGTTTGAAAGTCTTTTCAGAAAAAGGGGAGTTTATGGAACGGTGAGTATCCACTAGCAGCAATCCGCTAACTAACAATAAGGAGGTGAGTACGATTATATTTTTCATGAACTATCCTTTACCGTCAATCAATTAACGGGAGAGTGGCTTGTTTATTTTTAATGTGAATTTCTTTAACGATTAGTTTAGACCAATTCGTATTGGAATCCGGGCTTCCTTCCAGGGGGTTAGGAGTCGGTGTACAAGGATACGCATTCTGCAAAAATGATGCAAAGAAAAATCCCGCTGGAATTTTCCAGCGGGATTTACACAAAAAATGAGATATGTTGAAAAATTTTACCAATTGCTGAAGCGGAGACCTACGTTATAAGGAGTATGGTCAAGGCCTTCTTCAAACATGCTTTTAAAGGCATACGAACCATAGATCTTGACAGGCCCCAGAGCGACCTCACCTACATAAGATAATTTCCATTTACGCAGGTCGAAATCGCTTTTGGTTTTGTCTACCTTACCATCGTGCTTCACTTTTTGGCGGGCACTGTACAGCCATCCTGCGCTTACACCTGCACTTACACCAAAGTTCTGGCGTTTGTTGGGAGTAAAATTAAAATTCAGCATAAGAGGTACAGTAAGATAGTCCGCTGCGAGTTTGTTTTTGCTGAGCCCGCTATAGCCTTTGTCGATCAATAAAGGACTCTTATTAAAACGAATTTCCTTATTGTCAAAATGGTAGTTGTTTAACTCAAGCCCTAAGCCATATTTCAGGTTCACTACATGTTTAATCATATTCAGCCGTTGCATAAAAAACCAAATGTTAATATTTCTTGATTTACCGGCCCGTGCTTTCAAATCTGCTTCACCAAGGCCGGGAGCGACAGCTACAGGATAGTTGGTATTATCTACATAGTTTGAAAAACCAATATCAAATATCCACCAGTTTGTGCTAAGATTGGCGGGCTTGTCGCGGTTACGGCGGTTGCTGATCCGGAAGATCTTGTCGCGTTTTTTTGTCGAATCGTAGTTGCCACCTGGCTCACGAATAATCACCATGCCGCCAATTTTTATGGTATCAGGTGCTTGTTTTGCGGTAGTATCTGTTTGTGCAAAGCCGGTCACGATGGAACATAATGCGATGCCAAGGGTAAAAAACCTTTTCATATTTTCTTTTTTAAATGCGTTTTATAATTTGATTGCCAGCCCACCAAGCAGTAAACGATCTTCATCATCGGTCGCTTTTATGTTGGTGTTCTTTTCAAACGTCCGGGTGACTTTCCGGAAAAATCCACGGAGTTTGTTTTTCTTGCCTGGCCGCTCGTCATCAACTTCTATTGACGTAGCCGTTATTACATGGTCTAACGGTTGAGTAGTAGTAGGAGTTACAGATGGAGTTTGTTTATTTTCCTTAGAAATTGTTAATGATTCTTTTACAGGCAGATTGCTTGCGATTGGATTTTCCTGCTCCGCTATTTTATTTACATTGGGATTGTGAGTAGGCTGCGGAAGACCATTCATATTCTTCTTTTCTTTATTCCCCGTTGCAACATCTTCATTTTTTACTTCGGCAGGCAAGTGTGGGATTGCTTTTTCTTGAGGTCGTTTCTTTTCTTTTACCAACTGATCATTTTTTGCAGGTGTTTCCTTTTCTATTTTGTCAATAGCGTTATCTTCATCCTGGGTATTGATGGGGATCTCGTTATTGGATTGTTCGATAATGGGTGTCTTCTTAGTAATATTTTGTTTTACAGGAGCAGAGACTATTTCGTGCGGATTATCTTTTCTATTATTAAACAGGATCAATGCTGTAGCACTTACAGCGAATAATAAAGCTGCGGCGGCAGCTATTTTTCTCCAGCGCATGCCAATAACCCGTACTTTTTCTTCCTTGCGATATAATATTTCCTTGTTGAAGAAAACAACAGCCGGGTCAGCCTGCAACTTTGTATTTTTGAAAATATCCAGTTCGGCTTTTACTCCTGGGTGAGAAGAAATAAATCTTTCTACTGAAGTTTTTTGTTCTGCCGATAGTTCATTATCTGTATAAGACAATAGCCATTCTTCGTAGTTAATTGAATCAATAGAAGAGGAGTCAATCGGTTTAAATAATTCTTCTTTACCATTAAAAACAAAGGAGCCATTGGGAACCAACTGCGCTTGCAGGAGCAAATTCAATTCGCCCTGCAGGTCAGGATGTTCCTTTACGAAAAGCTCGACCCGCTGACGATCTTCGATGCCAAGCTCATTATCCAAATAAAGGATAAAATACTCTTCGTAATTATGACGGGTTATATTCATTGCGTAATCTTTTACTCGCAGCTATCGGCCGGGGGCCGGCGGCTTCTTATATCACGTTTTCAATTTTTACCAAATACTCTTTTAACTGAACCCTTGCCCTATGAAGGTATACTTTTACCTGGCTTTCGCTTAATCCTGTTATTTTCCCAATTTCTTCGTAGCTATATCCTTCATAATCTTTCAATAATACAAGTGAACGCTGGGTCTCCCCCAAGCGGTTTAATGCCTCTTCCAGGATCTTTTTCAGGTTATTAGCAGGTTTGTCCTGAACCTTGGCGCCTTCGCTGAAATCGTCCTTCAGTTGTATTCGTTTTACTTTCCGGATATGATCTATCATTTGGTGATAGGCTACTGTAAAAAGGTAAGACTTTGATCTTTGTGCGTCCACCTCTTCGCGGTTGCGCCACATTTTTTCAAAAGCAGTTTGCACCACATCCCTCGCGTCCTCTTCATGGCGCAGGTTCTTGACAATGAATCGATACACATTGTCTGCGTACGTATTAACACATTCGTTATATTCCCTTTCAGTCATAAACAGCCGGTATCCGTTTAGCACACAAATTTACCAGATGTGGCCCGGAATTTTTAGTTATACGATGGATAATAAAGAAAAGTTACAATTGGGGTATAAAAATCACACAAGCCCATCACAGCGAAGAGAAAAACTGTTGGGATAGGTTTTCCCAGATCATTTTGTCAGCACCTTGCTTTTTACAGCAAACGTCCATCGATTCCTTACAGGAATTGTGCTTTGATGCAGTGGTAGAAGATTGTAATACCAGCAAAATAGCGACGATTGCCGCTGCGGTAAAAAATAATTGTATGATAGGTCTCAATCTCATGGTTTGGCTGGTTTCTCACATTTGACGGTATTACCCGGTCGGATGTTACAGCAAAGGTAAAAACCTTCCCGACGCAGAAAAGGAAATATTGACAGAAAGAGGTATTTATCCAATGAAATGCGGAAAACAGGGGGTGAAATACGTGCTGGCGGGTTCGTAAAAATCAATGATCAGTCAAAAGTTCGTTGGCAGACTTAAAATCTTTACATCCGGTTAAGAGTTTTCCCTCAATTGCTTTTGAATTTTATTCAGACGGTTGTTCATAATCTGCCTGAAAAGTTTACGTAGGTTTGCGGCTCAAAATAAAAAAATATGAACACCGGATTCGCTGAAAGAATAGCCAGGGAAGTAGAAGACGTAAAAGGCGCAGGACTATATAAGCAGGAACGAATTATTGTAAGTCCACAGGGAGCCGAAATAGAAGTGGGCGGCAAAACGGTTCTAAACTTTTGTGCCAATAACTATCTCGGTCTTTCATCACATCCAAAAGTGATAGAAGCGGCACACGGTGCTATTGATACGCATGGCTATGGCATGAGCAGTGTGCGATTTATTTGCGGTACGCAGGATATACACAAAGAACTGGAAGAAAAAATATCAAAGTTTCTCGGTACAGAAGATACCATTTTGTATGCTGCGGCCTTCGATGCGAATGGCGGGGTCTTCGAACCTTTGTTCAATGAAGAAGATGCGATCATCTCCGATTCCCTCAACCATGCCTCTATCATTGATGGCGTTCGTCTATGCAAAGCACAACGTTTCCGCTATGAACACAATAGCATGAACGATCTGGGGCTAAAACTGAAAGAAGCCGAAGGTTGCCGCAGCCGCATTATTGTTACTGACGGCTCCTTCAGCATGGACGGCACTATTGCGCAACTGGATAAAATTGTGGAGCTGGCGGAAAAATATGATGCGGTGATTATGATCGATGAATGTCATTCTTCCGGTTTTATAGGAAAAACAGGCCGTGGTACACATGAATATCGGGGAGTGATGGGAAAGATCGATATCATCACTGGTACATTGGGTAAAGCGTTAGGCGGTGCATCCGGTGGATTTACGTCCGGTAAAAAAGAGGTGATCGATATGTTGCGTCAGAAATCAAGGCCTTATTTATTCAGCAATACGCTGGCTCCTTCGATAGTCGGCGCTTCCATTGCAGTGCTGGACATGCTTACAGAAACAACGGAGCTGAGAGATAAACTTGAATTTAATACAAAATATTTTCGTGATAAAATGACAGAAGCAGGTTTTGATATAAAACCCGGCGATCACCCGATCGTACCCATTATGTTATATGATGCGATGCTGGCGCAAAACTTCGCTGCCAAACTCCTGGACGAAGGTATTTATGTGATCGGCTTCTTTTTCCCGGTGGTGGCGAAAGGCCAGGCAAGGATAAGGGTGCAACTGAGTGCGGCGCATGAACAAAAACACTTAGATAAAGCGATTGCAGCATTTGCAAAAGTGGGGAAAGAGTTAGGAGTGCTGAAGTAACTTGTTTTCACGCCTGATAAAAAGAGCGAAGTTGATCTTTCGCTCTTTTTTATTGACACACTCTTCCTGAAATCAGATCTTTGGCAACTTATACCCATTATGGTATTCTGCCGCTAAAAACTTGTTTGCATCCTTGTCTGTGAATTTATTTTTACCGGCATCCCAATAGATTTTCTTACCTGTTCTAAAAGAAATATTTCCCATCTGGCAAACAGTGGCAACATGACTTCCCGCCTGGATAGATGTTTTTAGATCTTCCATTTTACGGGATTGAATGACGTCAAGAAAATTCGCGGTATGCAATAGTAATCCATCATCGGATTTTTTTTGAAGTGCGATGGCTTCCATCCTGTCTTTTTCCGGTATTACTTCCCACCCGCCACGATCGACCACAAGCGTTCCGTTGTTTCCAATGAAAGCCACGCCATGGTTTCTGTTGTAAGGACCGCCATCAATGCCGGTCGCATGCTCCCACTGCAGGTTGAAACCTTCGAACTCAAATACCGTAGTTAATGTATCCGGGGTTTCAGAAGCGTCATCAGGATAAGCAAACTTGCCACCCGCTGCAATGATGGCTTTAGGCACTGTTGCTTTCATGCCCAGTAAAGCATAGTCGATCATGTGTACACCCCAATCAGTCATTAAGCCACCTGCATAATCCCAAAACCAGCGGAAGTTGAAATGAAAGCGGTTTTCATTGAACGGTCTTTGTTTAGCCGGTCCCAACCACATAGCATAATCCACCCCTGGCGGGGGCGAACCATCTGGTTTTACAGCAACCGGTTTCATCCAGCCCTGGTAGGCCCATGCTTTTACCAGGCGGACATTCCCAAGCTTGCCGGAATGAACAAAAGCCATGGCATCGGCATAGTGTTTATTGCTGCGTTGCCACTGTCCCACCTGCACTACCCGGTTATATTTTTTCTGTGCTTCTTCCATGATACGGCATTCAACAATTGAATTGCCTGCTGGCTTTTCTACATACACATCTTTGCCTGCTTCACAAGCTTCCGCCATAATATTACAATGCCAGTGATCAGGTGTTCCGATAATAACAGCATCAATATCTTTATTGTCAAGCAATTTTCTGTAATCATTTGCTGCGCTGACCTTGATACTTTTGTTTGCTAATTCGGCAACACGGCCATCCAATACAGTTTTGTCAACATCGCAGAGCGCCACACATTGGGCCCGTGGATCTTTCAACACATTGGTCAGGTCAGACCATCCCATTCCTTTGATCCCGATTGCTCCGATCCTGATCTTATCATTAGCGCCAATATTTTTTTTGAAGGCCAGCAGTTCGGATGGAAGCATACTGGCGATACCGGCTCCGGCGAGATAAACAGAAGAGGATTGGATAAACTGTCTGCGTTTCATATAGCAATTTTTTAGTAATAAGCTTAAAAATACAGAAGATAAAAGGAAAAAGGCGGAATTTAAAAGAGAGGATAAAATAGTATTGGACTATGTAATGAAAACATAACTCAAACCGGCTGTAGCTACAAGATGTTATCGTGAGATTATTCGCTCCAAATAAAAAGACCCTGCAATCGCAGGATCCTTTTACAAACCAGTATTAGATTCGTAATCTTATTTTAGTGTCAAACTCCCCGCTATCTGTTTTAATTGATCGACCGTTGTATTCTTTCCCTCCAGCGTCACCAGCAAACGATCAACTGATAAATAACTTAATGTGGAGCGGTTATTTCTTTTATCCAGGTGCTCAACAGCTTTACTCCCGTTAAACTCGATCGTTTTCGTATATTCATCATCGCTTTCAGACTGGAAGTTCATCATTCCAAGAAATTGCATACTGTAAATACCGGCCCCGGCTTGCCCGGCACAATCAAATATTTTTAATTCCAGCTCCGTAGAATCATTGATTGCATATTCGCCTTCAGCGTATGCTGCACCCATAGCACTGTTGGCCGAAAATTTAGAACGTTTTGCTCCTGCCAATTCTTCGGGCAGCAGAGCCTTCATCTGGTCAAGTGTATAAGGTGATAATTTTTGCAGTTCTTCGGTTTTCTTCGTGAAAGCGTCCGCGGTTTCTGCCATGGCGGCCGTAGATACGGTGGCAGTGGTTTTGCCGTCTTCACTGGTTACCGTGATTCCAGGTTTTTTACTATTGTTACAGGCAGTCAGCAGCCAGACAGTAACACAAAATAACAGGGATACATTTTTCATAATGGAGGTTTTGGTTTTGAGGCATAAATGTATAGCATTTCGTGATTTAACGTAAATCTGATGAAGATTGCGGAAGCAGGTAGAAAAAACAGGGATTTTTTCCGGGAATGATATGAAAATCTTACATTCGTGTTCCGCAACGATGAAGAAACTCTACTACTGATTTCATTTCCTTTGAATCTCTGCAATTAATTGACCAACAATGAAGAAGTTTTTGCTTTGCGTTACCGCAATTATATTAGTAGCTTTTATGTTATCCTCCTGTGCTGCCACCAAAAGAGACTGTCACGGAGTTAAGCATTACAAACAAAAAGGTGGTTTTTACATTTGATCTCGTTTCAACCGGGGATCGTTTCCCCTTTTCTTTGCCAGTAACAGGATTTTAGTTTGATATTGTCTAAATACGTCTAAGCTACCTGGATGTTTCTACCGAGATAAAAGACAATGCAGCACAACCCCTGCGAAGATGAAAATAATCTGCTATTCATCTGATCGTACTTGATAAAATTAATTGTTGTTTCTTATTTTAACAATTGCCCTTTGCATCCATCGTGGTAGGGTCTACCTTTGCCCAAATTTTTCAATTACGATGAGAGTTTTAGCTTATTGCCTAATGGCCATGGTGTTGTTTGTTAAATGTTCGCCGAACAATGTGAAAATGGACGATAGTCTTGCCAAATATTTTACCGAAAATAAGGTAGATGGCTGCTTTGCATTGATGGATAATGGAACGGGTGAGTTCACCGTATATAACTTGGATCGTTACCGCGACAGTAGTTTTTTACCTGCTTCCACATTTAAGATCGTCAATTCCTTGATAGGATTGCAAACAGGTAAAATTGTAAACGACAGTATGGTCATCAAATGGGATGGTGTAACACGACCGTTTGAGAGTTGGAACAAAGATCTTACCATGTATGAAGCATTCAGGGCTTCGGCTGTTCCGTATTACCAGGAAGTAGCCCGCCGCATAGGAAAGGATACGATGCAATTCTGGCTTGATTCACTAAGTTATGGGACTAAAAAAATCACAACTGCAATTGATACTTTCTGGCTCGATAATTCGTTGAAGATTACACCAGATGAAGAACTGGGGTTGGTGAAAAGATTATACTTTAATCAATTGCCGTTTTTTAAAACATACCAGGAGACAGTAAAAAGGGCAATGTTGTTTGAAAATAATGCAAACTACCGGCTGGGGTATAAAACCGGTTGGGGTTTTTGGAACGAGAAAACCGGTAAGCATTTTGGTTGGATAGTGGGTTGGATCGAGGAAAACCAGCATCCCTATTTCTTTGTGCTGAATATTGAGTCTGCTGACCGCAATTTTGATATGACAACCGTACGCATGAAAATGCTGAAGGACATATTGAAGCAACTGGGGTTTTTTGATGGAAGGATGTAGTATCTCACATTTATTTAAAATACAGGGTGCGTGAATAGCCGGTCGTGATGTTTGTCCCGGGTTTAATATTAATATCTATTAATCTATATTTTGAGGTTTCATTTTTTCCATAAAGAATTTATTTGGTTGGTAGGCGCTATTGTGCTTTTCATTGTGCTGTTTATTCTTTTATTAAAGTGGAAAAGGAAAGTGATCCAAAGAATCGGTGAGCGCAACCTTGTCAAAGCACTTACCAGCGCATATTCTGCAAAATTGTTCAACCTAAAATTTGGGATGCTGACTATTGCTTTTGCGGCGGGTGTCGTGATGGTAATGGACCTGCGTAAGCCGGGTGGCCCCGAAGGAATGAACCGGAAAGGTATTGATGTGGTAATAACGCTTGATGTAAGCAAGAGTATGTTGGCCACTGACCTTGCCCCTAACCGGTTAGAAAGAGCAAAGCAATTGATCGGAAAACTAATGAATGCAATGCCCAATGACCGCATTGCTCTTGTACTGTTTGCCGGCAAAGCCTATTTGCAAATGCCGCTTACTACGGATCATGGCGCTGCAAGCATGTTTGTTTCATCCGCAGGTCCGGATGCAGTTCCCCAGCAAGGTACTGTCATCAGCGAAGCGATTCGCAGAAGTGCGCATGCATTCAATGCAGCGGAGCGAAGATTCAAGGCCGTGTTGTTAATTTCTGATGGCGAGGATCATGATCCGGAAGCGGTTGCTACTGCCAAAGAATTGGCGGAGCAGGGCATGATGATCAATACGATTGGTATCGGGTCGCCGGATGGTGCGTATATTCCCGATCCGATAACAGGCGAAAATAAGATCGATCCCGCTACTGGTGCAACAGTGATCTCTAAACTGAATGAGGATGTATTAAAGCAGATCGCAGAAAACACTAATGGCATTTATATCCGTTTGCAGGATACAGATGATGCCGTGCGCCAGTTGCAACAGCAATTGTCGCAGATAGAAACAAAAGCTTTTGCGGATGTATCACTGATCAATTTCAAAGCCTATTACTGGTGGTTTGCGGGCGCCATGTTGATCTTATTACTTGCAGAATATTTTATTCCTGAAACGAAAAAAGTCAAAACATGAAACCTGCAATCGCAATAAGGATTTTGTTTTTATCATCAATTGCAACTAAGGTCACGGGTCAGGGAGCCGACCGGAATATTCAAAAAGGCAACGACCTGTACAAGCAACAGCAATACCAGCAGGCGGAAGCGGTTTATAGTGAAGTGCTGGAAAAGGAGCCTTCTAATAATACGGCTAAATATAACCGGGCGATCGCTGTCTACAAGCAGGGCAGGGCGGACGAAGCCGTTAAAGTATTTGATGACCTTGCTTTTAAAGCCGAGGATAATGAAATGAAGTCAACGGCTTATTATAATAAAGGTGCCATACTGTCGGCGCAAAAAAAACTGGAAGAAAGCATAGAAGCCTACAAGAATACACTTCGTCATAATCCTGGTGATAAAGAAGCGAGAGAAAACCTCCAAAAAGCAATGATAGAATTGCGAAAGAAAAGGCCCCAAAAAAAAGACGATAAAAAGAAGCAGCAGCAACAAAAGCCGCAACCAAAAATGAATCAGAAGGAAGCGGAGCAGCGCCTGAAGCTTCTGGAACAAAAAGAAAAAGAAGTGCAACAGCGGCTGCAAAAAGAAAAGTCGAAGACAGGCGGTGGCCAGCCGAAAGACTGGTGATAAAAAGCGGTGGCGGAAACAAGCGTTTTCGATGCCAGGTTGGCTAATCACCAGGATCCTGCTCTTTGCCCGCAGTTTGTTATTTTTGCAGATGATTTATCCGCATCCCTTAATTCCCGGAATGCAATTAGCGAATCTGCACATTAACTATGCAATTTTACAGCGAATCACTTACTGAATATAAACGACTTGCAACGAAAGAAGTAAAGATCGGAGACCTGTTGCTTGGTAATTGTCATCCCATCCGGGTTCAAACGATGACCACCACCGACACCATGGACACCATGGCGACGGTCGAACAATCAATCCGGTGTATTGAAGCCGGTGCTGAACTGGTACGTATAACAGCGCCATCAAAAAATGAAGCCGCGAATTTACGCAATATAAAAAGCGAACTGAGAAAGCGGGGCTATACAACACCGCTTGTAGCGGACATACATTTTACACCCAATGCGGCCGAGGTAGCGGCAAGGCTTGTTGAAAAAGTCAGGGTGAATCCAGGAAATTATATTGATAAGAAGAAATTTGAGCTGCTTGAATATTCAGATGCGGACTATGCTGAGGAGATCGACCGGATCCGTGATCGCTTTACCCCACTTATAAAAATCTGTAAAGAATACGGAACAGCGATGCGAATTGGTACCAATCATGGTTCGCTTAGCGATCGCATTATGAGTCGTTATGGCGATACGCCAATAGGGATGGTAGAAAGTGCGATGGAGTTTTTGCGAATAGCAAGAAATGAAACCTATCACAATATTGTATTGAGTATGAAAGCCAGTAACCCGCAAGTAATGGTGCAGGCATACCGGTTGTTGGTAAAAATGATGTTTGATGAATTTGGTGAATGTTATCCGCTACATCTTGGCGTGACCGAGGCTGGTGATGGTGAAGATGGGCGTGTTAAGAGTGCTATCGGCATCGGTACGTTACTCGAAGATGGGTTAGGTGACACGGTAAGAGTTTCACTCACGGAAGATCCCGAATTAGAAATACCTGTTTGCAGGGATCTTGTAAAGAGATATGAAAAAGTTCCTGCAATAACAACCAGCGGCCAGGGGAGGGAAGCAGGAATCAAAGAGACTGCATTTGAGATGCCTTCCATTGCAGGTTCAAATCTTTCCTACGATCCTTTTCATTACCAGCGCAGGGATACGTTTGCTGTTGATAATATAGGTAGCCGGCACGTACCCGTTGTAATTGCTGATATGAGTAAGATTGAAAAGATCACGCCTTTACATTTGCAAAGCGTTGGCTACACTTATGATGAAGCAACTGATAAATGGAATATTGGTGATGCCGCCGCCGATTATATTTTTACCGGGCACGCAGAACTGGATTTTGCATTGCCGGGAACACTGAAAGTGATCACCTGGCCGCATCATTGGCAGGCAGCTGGTGATAAAACGAAGTACTTTCCTATTTACGAAGCCAGGGGTTACCTTGAAGCTGAAACAAAAAGCGATGCGGTGAACTTTGTCATGCTTGATTGTTTTAATGACGAAACGCCCTTGCATGGTTTTACCTACCTGGACGAACTGGCCAACGATCGCACGGTTGTATTTTGTTTAAGCAGTAAACATCCGCATACAATGGCTGCAGTCCGTCGTATGTTCATTGAATTAATCGAAAGAAAGATCGCGAATCCCGTGATCCTGATCACGGATAGCAATTGGCAGACAGCAGACGAACACCTCATACATTTTGCGACAGAAACCGGCGCTTTGTTACTGGACGGCTTTGGTGATGGTATATGTCTTGGCCTGACAGTAAAGAGTTACGGTCATCTGGCATCGAGCTTTGAGCAGGTCAATGCATCAGGAAGAAACTATCTCTGCAATCAAACAACTGAACAGTTCATCAATAATACTGCCTTTAGTATCCTTCAGGCGACAAGGACCCGCATTTCCAAAACGGAATATATTTCGTGTCCAAGTTGTGGACGTACATTATTTGATCTGCAGGAAACCACCGCAAAGATCCGCTCAAGGACCAATCACCTGAAAGGAGTAAAGATTGCGATTATGGGTTGCATAGTGAATGGGCCGGGTGAAATGGCAGATGCCGACTTTGGCTATGTCGGCAGTGGCCCCGGCAAGATCACTTTATACAAAGGAAAAGAAGTGATAAAGCGTAATGTCAACAGCGAGGTGGCTGTGGACGAACTGATCAACCTGTTAAAAGAAAGTGATGCGTGGATTACTCCACAGTCCGAAGTTTTGTGATAGTGATAGATGATGAGCAGGCGGTGCTTAAAAAGCATCGATGAAGTAACCATATTCTGAAATGAAGAAAAAATATTGGATCATCCTCTTTCTTGTTATTCTTGCATCCGATCTGATAGCGGTGCAATTTAATCATCAACTCGCTGAATATATTTTTAAGCCCTTGATCGTAGCCTGTCTGGTGACTTATTTTATTGCACAGGTAACAGGAACGAAAAGCAGTTTGAAGAAATGGGTCATAGGAGCGCTGTTGTTTTCTTTCACCGGCGATGTATTGCTTATGCTGCAGGCCAATAACTCCATTTTCTTTTTATACGGCCTTTCAGCTTTTCTTGTCGCACATTTTTTCTACATTTTATTTTTTCATTTTATACGGCTAAAAGAAAATATAAAAAGCCGCTGGTTTATGATGCTAATAGTAGTCGCTTATTACCTGGTTATGATCGTTTTTCTTTCTCCCTACCTGGGCGATATGAAGCTGCCGGTCCGGATCTATGCAATAGTTATTAGCTTTATGTTCATGCTGGCTATGCATATGTTGTTCATTAGGAATAAAAGAGCGGGGCATTATATGATGCTTGGTTCATTGCTCTTCGTGAGCTCCGATTCAATACTGGCCATCAATAAATTTTATCAGTCGTGTGAAATTGCCGGCGTCACCATCATGCTGACATACGGCCTGGCGCAACTTTTTATAACGGAAGGCGCCATACGTTATATAAATTCAGGTTTTAAAGAATAGTTTTGCTCATCAGCCGACAAAACGATCGCTAGCGGGACAGCGTCGCAAACAAAAGTCGATAGCCGCACTATTGCCGGCACCAAATTTAAAAAATGCAAAAAACAGATTTTCTTGTTATAGGAACAGGTATCGCAGGTTTGACATATGCCCTGAAGGTGGCGCAGAAATTTCCAGAGAAGACCGTCCTGGTAATGACCAAGGCGGCAGCTGATGAAACAAATACAAAGTATGCGCAAGGTGGTGTTGCCGTGGTTAATGATCTTGAAAAAGATAGTTTTGAAAAACATATTGACGATACATTGATCGCTGGCGACGGTTTGTGCAACGACGAAGTAGTGGAGATAGTGGTGAAGGAAGGGCCGGACAGGGTGCGGGAACTTATTGAATGGGGCGCCCGGTTTGATAAAGAAAAAGACGGCGACTATAAACTGGGTAAGGAAGGGGGGCACTCGGAATTTCGTATCATACATCACAAGGACATCACAGGTTGGGAAATGGAAAGAGCCCTGCTCGAAGCGGTCGCTTTGCAAACGAATATCGTGATCATCAAACATTGTTTTGTTGTAGATATCATTACGCAGCATCATCTTGGTTACCTGGTTACAAAATCTGCTCCCGATATTGAATGTTATGGAGTATATGTATTGAACCTCCAAACCAACCGCATTGAAAAGATACTAGCGAAGTTTACATTATTAGCTACCGGTGGTAACGGGCAGGTGTATCGTACAACCACTAATCCGTCGATCGCTACCGGTGACGGTGTCGCAATGGTGTATCGTGCCAAAGGCCGGATTGAAAATATGGAGTTCATACAATTTCATCCGACAGCGTTGTATGAACCCGGTTTACGGGGACAGGCTTTCCTGATCACAGAGGCTGTCCGTGGTGATGGCGGCATTCTTCGCAATAAAGAAGGCGAAGCTTTTATGACACGATATGATGAAAGAAAGGATCTTGCACCACGGGATATCGTTGCAAGAGCCATTGATAGCGAAATGAAACGCACCGGTACGGAACATGTTTGGCTGGACTGCCGCCATTTTGACAAAGAGAAATTCACGGAACACTTTCCTAATATTTATCAAAAATGCCTGAGCATAGGTATTGATATTGCAAAGCATATGATTCCCGTTGCACCGGCCGCACATTATAGTTGCGGTGGTATTAAAACAGACGAATGGGGACGAACGTCGATTAAAAATCTATACGTATGCGGTGAATGTTCAAGTACCGGGTTGCACGGTGCTAACCGGCTTGCAAGTAATTCTTTATTGGAAGCGATGGTATTTGCACATCGTTGTTACCTGGATGTTGTAGAAAAAGTGAATGGGTTATTTTTTAAAGAAGATGTGCCTGACTGGAACGCAAAAGGTACAAGCGAACCGCGAGAAATGATCCTTATTACGCAAAGCTTAAAAGAACTGCAACAGGTAATGAGCGATTATGTTGGTATCGTTAGGAACGATATCCGTTTGAGGAGAGCCATGCGAAGGCTTGACCTGCTGTGGGAAGAAACAGAAAAATTGTATGAGAGTTCATCACTTTCCCCGCAACTCCTTGAATTGCGCAACCTTATCACAGTTGGCTACCTGATCGTAAAAGGCGCCAGTTTCCGTAAGGAAAGCCGTGGTCTTCACTTCAACACCGATTATCCGGATAAGAGTGTACTGGTGCAGAATATTGTTCTTTAATTCGTACTATAAAACTTAATGATGTATTATATCGTGTATGGATTTTTTTATGTTCTTTCTTTGCTGCCGTTGGCTATATTATTCAGGATTTCGGACATGGCGTATTTCATTTTATATTATGTTACGGGTTACAGGAAAAAATTGGTTGCCAGCAATCTCAAGATTGCTTTTCCTGAAAAAACCGAACAGGAACGAAAAAAAATTGCCAAAGACTTTTATCTCAATTTCACAGATACGTTTATTGAATCGATAAAAATGATTTCCATAAGCAGGCGGGAGCTGGAAAAGAGAAGTGACCTTGAATTTAAATACATTAATGAATTGGTAGCGCAAGGCAAAAACGTACACATGATGGCCGGCCACCAATTCAATTGGGAATTTGCACAATTGCTTTATGCCAATAACCTGAACGCTCCGTTCGTGGGTATCTATATGCCGATCAATAATAAAATCATTGACAGGATCTTTTTTAATTTCAGGCAGCGCTATGGTACGATTCTCATTTCTGCAAAGGAGTTTAAGAATAAAATGCACACTGTATTTTCGAGCCAGTATATTCTCGCTCTTGGGGCCGATCAAAACCCGGGCAATCCCGCAAATGCTTACTGGTTAAAGTTTTTTGGTAAGCCGGCTCCGTTCGTAACAGGGCCCGCAAAAGGTGCTGTTAAAAATAATACAGCCGTGGTATTTGTTGGGTTTGAAAAGCCGAAGCGCGGGCATTACTCATTTAAACTTGTTCCGCTTACAGAAAATGGCAGTTCGCATACTCCGGAGGAATTAACGGTTATGTATAAAAACGCATTGGAAGAGACAATACGCGAAAACCCATCTAATTATTTGTGGAGCCACAGAAGATGGAGGCACGACTGGAAAGAGGGATATCCTGCAATCGTTGAATAGGTAAGTCCGGCCGTTTGAAAAAGTGCCACATAATGCTACGTAAAGTTTACGCATGCATTATAAGTATATCGCCGTAAATAACGTTGCTTAATTAAGAACACTGGCTTCTTTTACAATCTCCGCTTTTTCCTGTTCTTTGATCTTTCCCCATCCACCAGTGATATTGCGAAGATTGTGAAAGCCTTGCCTTTTCAATAAAGAGGCCGCGATAACACTGCGGTAACCGCCAGCACAATGAACATATAAATTATGTTTGTCTTCAATGTTGGCCATACTAAGGGGATCCGCCATTTCGCTTAACTGGATATTGATCGCATCCTTTAAATGACCCTCTGCAAATTCAACCGGTTTGCGGACATCAACGACAACCAGGTTTGGATCGAAAGGAATATCCATCATTAGTTCGTCAGCTTCTACATCAATGATAAGATCTATTTTCTCCCCGTTGTTTTTCCAGGTATCGAAACCTCCCTTCAGGAAACCCTGCACTTTATCAAGTCCGACTCTTGCCAGCCTGATAATGCTTTCTTTTTCTTTACCAGGTTCACTAACCAGCAAAAGTGGAATATCGAACGGTAACAAGCTGCCTGCCCATTCCGCAAACCGTCCATTTAAACCGATGCTTACCGAACCGGGAATAAATCCTTGCGTAAATTCATCGGAGTTGCGTGTATCCAATATGATTGCATCATCACTCAGTTGCTTTTTAAACTCATCGACAGATAATGCTTTCAGTCCCTGTTCTAATACTTCGTCCATACTATCGTATCCTTCTTTATTTATCTTTGCATTGATTGGAAAATATTGTGGTGGTGGGGGTATGCCGTCTGTGACTACTTTTATGAACTCTTCCCGGTTGGCAGCCTTCAGCGCATAATTGAATTGTTTTTCTACGCCAATGGTACTATCGGTGTCAGGTCCAAGGTTTTTTCCGCAAGAACTGCCGGGCCCATGCGCAGGATAAACGATTACATCATCGGCCAGCGGAATTATTTTTTCCTGCAGGCTATCATATAACATTCCTGCAAGATCGTCGGTGGTTAATTCCTCGCCTTTCTGTGCCAGGTCGGGACGGCCAACATCACCAACAAACAAAGTGTCGCCAGTAAATACACAATGATCTTTTCCTTTTTCGTCTTTCAGAAGATAGCAGGTCGATTCAAGAGTATGTCCTGGTGTATGCAATACTTCTACGGTAAGATCACCGATCTTAAACGTTTCACCGTCTTTAGCGATGTGCGCCGGAAATTTTGTAACAGTACCAGGACCGTAAACGATGGGCGCATCACTTACTTTGGCCATGTCCAGATGGCCACTGATAAAATCTGCATGAAAATGTGTCTCGAAAATATATTTAATTTTTGCTTTTCTTTCGTTGGCAAGGTCCAGGTAAACATCAATATCACGTAACGGATCGATCACAGCCGCTTCACCATTACTTTCTATGTAGTAAGCGGCCTCACTTATGCAACCTGTATATAATTGTTTAATAAACATACCAGTGACTTTAGATTACAAAAATACCTGATTTAAAATAAAAAGGAAGCCAATGGCTTCCTTGAAAAATGTGGAAAATCGTTTTAGTTTAACAACGACTCGACAAATTTGTTCATTTCCTCGATACGTGTTGTGTTTATCGTGTAATAAATAAATTTACCATCCCGCTCTGTTTTTACAAAGCCAGCCTTCCGCAAAATAGCGAGATGTTGAGAAGCTACTGATTGTTCCAGTCTTAATTTGACATAGATCTCTGTTACAGTGATCTTTCCCTGCTCATCAATCAATTTCAATATTTGCTGGCGAAGCTTGTGATTGATAGCCCGAAGGATCAGGGATGCCTTTTTTACGTTGAGTAAGTCCACTTTTAAGGATATACCATTATCAGGAGCCGTGTTCAAAGTTAACGTGTAGTTGTTCATAGTTATATCTGATTAAATCTATGCTGCAAAAATAACCATCAATGACTGGTTTTTGAAATTAAAATTGTTAAGAAGTTTAATATTTGCTGATCATTGCCTTGGCAGGCTATAGAACTCTTTGATATAAAACGGTTCAACGCGGATAAGGTGTGCAAATTGTTGTTTGATAAATAAATCTTCCGCCATGTGAACCATATTCGAAGATGTGACCACTATATTGTTAAAAATTGCGTTGGAGTGAACAATTATAGGCTGTAGTTTTTTAATGCCGTTGCCAACAAAAATGACTTTATTTTTTACAAGCCATGAATCAAAGCTGTGGGATTGTACTATCATGGCGCACGGTGTAATAATTTCAGACATTTCCTGCGTATAGATCGCCGTAAATACCTCCATGCGCCTTGCGTCTATCACCGGGCAAATAAGACCAGTTGCACCGTTTTTCACTGAATATGCCATCATTTCCAGGGTGTTAATAGCAATCAAGGGGATTTGCAACGCGAAGCATAACCCTTTTGCGGCTGACAAACCCACTCTCAGACCGGTATAAGAACCCGGACCAATAGTAACAGCGACTGCTTGAATATCTTTCAAATCAACACCAGCGGCTGCGGTCATTGCTTGTATAGCTGAATGTAGCCAGGCAGCATGGTCCCGTTGGTCATTATTGATGGCAAACTGGATAGATTTTCCCTCTTTTGCTAAACATACAGAGGCAGTTTCAACAGCGGTATCGATATTTAAAATGATCGCCATGTTATTTTATGCTAAAGCTGCTTGTTTAAGAAGCGAACACGGTTGATAGCGGGTTTGCTCCCTACTTAATACAGAAAGTAGTGAATAGATAGGTAGCAAACCAATCTTATTGCTCCATTCAAAAGGACCATACGGATAATTTGTTCCGAGTTTCATAGCCACGTCGATTTCTCCCCGGGTACTGATCTTTTCTTCCAATGCAAAAAAAGCCTCATTGACAATCGAAGCTACTACACGTGCTGTAATGAATCCGGGAATATCCGGCACCCATTCTGTTTTTTTCCCCAGGGTTAAAAATAATTGTTCAGTTTTTTTTTGCAACGAGGTATTGTTATGCGATGCTTCCATTACGGATCGGTTTAAAAAAGTATTCCATCCATTGATACGGATAAAATTTTGTTGGATGTCTTTCACAGGGGTAATAACAGAGTTGATGATGGTGAGCGGTGCGTTTATTTTTTTTAACGAATCAATTCTTTTTTGTGTATTCTCAAAAAGAAGATCAATGCAAGTATCGAATAGCTCCCCGGATTTCAGATCCTCAGGTGTTTTCGCTGATGTTATTTGAATGGCATTGTTTACCATTGAATTCAGGAGTTCTTCTTTCTGCAAATCATCTGCCAGCAACAGCACATTCATAGACTATTTTTTGCAAAGAAAGTGCATAAAGCTATATTCGCTCAGGCAAATTTTTTAAAGACACAACATGGAAAAAATAATAATCAGGACAACAAAAGCACCTGCACCTATCGGGCCTTATAACCAGGGAGTGATGGCGGGAGATACATTATATATTTCAGGTCAGGTATGTATCGATCCGGTGAGCAACGAGTTAAAGAAAAAAGACATACAGGAGGAAACGCACCAGGTAATGCAAAATCTGAAAGCCGTGTTAGGGGCTGCTAATATGGGTTTCAACCACGTGGTAAAGACAACCATTTTTATCATGGATATGCAACAGTTTAGTGAGATCAATGAAGTATATGGAAAATATTTCGAGGGCGATTTTCCTGCCAGGGAAACAGTGCAGGTAGCGGCATTACCCAGGTCGGTCAACATCGAGATAAGTATGATCGCGGTGAAATGATGCTCTTAGTTTGTCGGCCCCGGGCTTCGGTCACCTGGATTGACTTATTCCGGATAAATAGAATAACAAAGCGGTTGAATATCTCAATAGACAAACTTTGTATTTCAAACTTTCCTCTTTTTCATGCGACGGTTTCTTCGTTATATATTATTAAAGCCTGTTTTGTGGGCTGCACAAAAATTCTCTTCCCGGCCGGAAAGGCAACGAATATTTCCTGCACTTGATAAATTGTACGCTGATATAATAACACATCCGGGAAAAAAGGGACTTGTTATTCCGTTTGCAGAACATACAGGTAAGTTTATCATTTTTTCAGACCAGCATAAGGGAGGAAGAAACGGTGCCGACGACTTTGTATTGGCGGAGCATAATTACATGGCGGCACTCGAATATTATAACAGCAACGATTTTTCGCTTGTATGTTTAGGTGACTGTGAAGAATTGTGGGAAAATACACTGACAAAAGTAAAAGATAGCTATCCTAAAACCTTTGAAGCAGAGAAAAAATTTATCAAACGGAAGTCGTTCGTCAAGGTATTGGGTAATCATGACTTGTATTGGGGAAATGACCCTTTTGCATGGTGGCAGTTAAAAAAAATTTATGGTGAGGAGGTGAAAGTTTATGAAGGGCTGGTATTGACGCTAAACATTCGTGGAAGGCCTTTTCGTATTTTTTGTACGCATGGTCACCAGGGGGATGCACAAAGTGATGGCAATTGGTTTAGTAAATTTTTTGTGGCCCGTGTATGGGCTCCGTTCCAGGCTTATTTGCGGATCAACCCCAATACAGCCGCTTATAACAACGAAAAAAAATCGTTGCACAACGAGATTATGTATGAGTGGTCGGCGGTTCAAAAAGATACATTATTGATAACGGGTCACACACACCAGCCTGTATTCGTTTCAATGACGCATATAGAAAGATTGTATAAAGAACTGCAGGCGGCAAAATTGGATAACAACCATGCTGAACTGATGCATGTCGAAAAGGAAATACGAAAAAGAGAAAAAGAGTTTGCAGCTGTGGCAGTGGATTACCTTACAATGAAGCCATCTTATTTTAACAGCGGTTGTTGTTGTTTTATTGATGGGGATATTACCGGTATTGAAATAGAAGATGGTAATATCCGCCTTATTAAATGGACTACTCAAAATGAAATTCCGCAAAGACAAGTGTTGGAAGAGATATCACTGGAAGAACTGGCAAAAGCTTTATAAAATGTACGGTTATTGCCGATGCTGAAATATTTGAAGTCGTCTACCGAAACCGCCGCCAGGCTTTTTGTTGATTGTATTTCCATCAAGCCCCTACCTGGCTATTACTCAATGTCAGCTGCCGGTGCTGTTTATAATGCTAATAGCTTCTTGCGGGGTCATTACAGGCAAGGTGCTTTTTTTGAAGTCTTTACTATCACGTGTAACAATGAAGTCTATTTTATTGAGGGTTAAGGCACAGTTATATTGAATAGCATCTTCAAAATCCCTGAACTCTGATTTTAGCGATTTCTTAATGATAGCTTTGGTTACATCAATAATTTCTGTCATTTCGGATAGTTCTTCCAAAAGTTTTATTGTTTCATTATGAGACAAAGATTGTCGCAAAATGTAATAGATGTTATTATATGAAACAGAAGAAATATAAATTTTTACAGTCCCTGATAAGGAAGCATTAAAAATTTCCGAAGTTGTAAGAGAAAATGGACGCCTGTCCGCAAGAAAATCAATTATTACATTGGTTTCTAAAAAGATAAATTTCATTTTTTATACTTTTTAGATAGAGAATTGCCTAATTCCTTTTTATAATTGAAATCGGCCGGAAGCTTAATTACTCCCATTAACCTGGTAACCCTTGGAGAAATGGCAGTTAAATCAGTTTCCTTCGAACTAATAGACTTCAGATAATTTTCAACTAAATTAGACAAGCTTTTACCCTTTTTTTTTGCATACTTTTTTGCAGAACTTATCACTTTCTCTTCAATAGTCAGGGTTAACTTTGTTGTCATAATACGTGCTTTTAAGAGATCAAATGTACGTATTAATTACGAAAATAGGAAAGTGTTTTGGCACTTGCCGCACAACGTTAGAGCTTATTTCACCAATAAAGGAACAATTGATGAATGAATGAGGAATAACCACATTATTAAATATCGTGAGGTTTATCCTATATGTTTGTCCGGATTTTTTTTAATTTTTGTTTAGTATAATTTGCTTGCAACTGCATGAAGTGTAAAAGACACTATTGTTTTTTCAGCCTTTAGTTCAAGATATTTGAAAAGCAAAAAGAATAATAATAATGTGTCCTAAGAAGTGTCTGCAAGATTTTAGCTCTTTTGCAGGTTTGGTGGGTGTCAAGGTTTTTTGAGCCTGCAAATGTGCTAAAATGTTTGGCGGCAAAGAATCAGAGCAGAATTAAAACACTTTTAAAAAAAAAAATGGTTGTCAAGTGCCTGCCAATTAGAGAACGAAACGCTTGCACATTACGTTTGTATTTTCCCCAATTACTTGTTCCAACTTTATTCCTTATAAATAGAATTTTGCATAATGAAAATCACGGCTATTATTCCGGGATTTTGTATTTTATCAAAAGGCTTTTTTCCATTTATTATTATCCCTGTTCCAGTCTGGCAATTTTTTCTCCGGGTCCAGCACTACTTCTTTTATTTCACTGGTAGTAGGCACTCCGAAAGTCCATTCTGCTCCACGTTGCCAAACTTCTACCGGCAGGTTAATTGTATGTTCTTTTCCATTAACTTCTTTTACAAGCACGGTTACAGGCATCGGCATTTTTTCCAAATTTTCCAGAGTGATATCAGCGCCATTCTCCGCAGCGTTCTTTACATACTTAACGGCTTTTACAGATTGGTCCAGTTTCCAGTTGTTAAGTACCCATGCCCTCCAAAACCAGCCGAGGTCTTCACCGGCCACATTCTCAATAGTATGGAAAAAGTCCCACGGCGTAGGGTGCTTAAATGCCCAGCGATCAATATATTCTTTTAATGCGGCATCAAATCTTTCGGGTGTCAGCACGGATTCACGCAGTGCATGTAACATCATCGAGGGCTTCATATATGCTGCTAAACCAAGATTTTCCTGCTGTATCACATCGGGTGTGGTATATAGCCCATCCATTTTATCGCCAAAAGTATATTTAATCATAAACGAGGAGCCAGGATCATCAAAAAAATCCTGCTGCTTAAATTCGCCTTTATTAAATGCTTCTGTAGAAAGATCATTAATAAACGTATTGAAGCCTTCATCCATCCATGCATATTTTCTTTCGTTGCTGCCCACAATCATGGGAAACCAGGTATGACCAAACTCATGATCCGTAACGCCCCACAGGCTACCGCCGGTGGCTGAAAAGCTGCAAAAAACAATTCCGGGATACTCCATACCGCCAACGATGCCTGCCAGGTTAACCGCAGCAGCATAGGGATATTCATACCATTTATCTGAGTAATGTTCGATAGAGCCTTTCACCATTTCTGTAGAACGGCGCCAGTCGTTTCCTTTTTTATCCTTCGTACTTTCTACGGGATAGGCACTCATTGCTAACGATTTTTTTCCACTGGGTAAATTGATTCTGGCCGCATCAAGTATAAACGCTTTGGATGCACCCCATGCAACATCCCTTGTGTTTTGTATCTTGAATTTCCAGGTAGAATTTCTGTTTTTGGTACCGGCTTTTTTCGTGATATCTTTTTCGCTGCGGATCACAACAGTTTTATCACTCCCCTTCGCTTCGTTGTATTTTTGAAGCTCGTCGGTTGTAAAGCAATCCTGCGGGTTTAATAATTCACCCGACCCAACGACAATCATATCTGACGGCGCTGTAACATTAAATGCTATATCACCATACTCCAGGTAGAATTCACCAGCGCCAAGATAGGGTAATACATTCCATCCTTGTATATCATCATACACGCAAAGACGCGGGAACCATTGGGCGATTTCATAAACCCACCCATTCTTTGTGCTTAACCTTCCCATCCGGTCAGTGCCATACTGCGGCACCAGGAATTCAAATTGAATGGCCAGTTCAATTTTATCACCTGTTTTTTTTAAGGCTTCCTGCAACCACACTTGCATTCGTGTGTCTGCTATGGTATGTTTTGCCGTATAGGACTTTCCATTATATTTTGCGGAGACAGATTTTATTACATAGCCTTCGGTAAAAGCATTATTGGCCCATCGGCCTCCTGCCTCCGTTGTGGTAGCCGATCCGCGGGATCCTTTCTTATAGATATTCTGATCTAATTGTAGCCATAAAAATTTCAGGTTGTCCGGGCTGTTATTAGTATAAGTAATGGTGACATCGCCAACTACACTATGTTTTGCCGCATCCAATGTGCAGTTGATATTATAATCGGCGCGGTTTTGCCAGTATGCAGGTCCCGGCTGGCCACTTGCACTGCGAAAATCATTCCCGGGATACGGATAAAATTGCGGGTTAAACGCTTCTTTGGCGTTGTAGTTAGACTGGGCAAGGGTAGCTATCATTGTAAGAACAATAACGATACTGAGAACAAACTTTTTCATATGTAATGATTTGAACACGCTGGTAAGTTAAAGCAAATGTAGTGCAGAGGTATTGGCGCGGATTCTCTAATTTTTATAAATAAGGATGAATGGTGAATTGGATATGCAAGTGCAGCCGGCAACAATTCCGCCGTGGCCATTAAGAAACAAATGAAGTGGTGCTTCCCTATTGAAATAGTGCTTCCGCTACCGCTATGCTTTCGGTTTTGCCAACATCCACCCATTTATCGCCTGTATGATCGTAGCCAAGAATAGCATGTTCTTTCGCCAGTTCAAGATACATATCCGTCAAAGAAAATTTACCTGAAAAAGACGAGAGGAGAAAAATATCGTATTCAAAAACGACAACACAACTATAAGCTTTCTGAATAAGCTCTGGCTTTTGAATCGAGATACGTTGCTCACCAGTAGCATTATTTATCCATCCGCAGAGACGGTCATTTTCGTCAAATAAAAAATTACGGGAGGTTTTCCGTTGTGTAACGCCAAAGGAGATGACCGATTTTTTGTTTTCGTGAAAATTGATCAATTTATGAATATCAAGATCGGTAAGAATATCAGCATTGCAAGTGATAAATTTTTCTCCGGGGGTAAATAAATCTTTTGCTTTTATCAAACCGCCGCCTGTTTCGAGCACTGCATCCGTTTCGTCACTGATCATGACATTGCTGCCCCATCCGTTATTTTTTTTTACAGCGTCAACGATTTGGCTCGAAAAATGATGGACATTGACTACCACATCCCTGATGCCATATTTGGCCAGGTATTCAATATTGTGCTGCAATAGCGATTTACCGTTTATTTGAGCAAGCGCTTTGGGATGTTTGTCGGTCCATGGCTTGAATCGTGTGCCAAGACCGGCGCTGAATATCATTGCTTTCATTATAATTTTTCTTTTGCCGGGGGAAGTTCATTGATCCAGTTCTTTGGTTCCTGGATCAAATGTTGTATTTCAATCTTCACTTTAAATTTATTCTTTAAATGCCTTGCCAGTGCATCAGCAGCATACACGCTGCGATGTTGCCCGCCCGTACATCCAAAACATATCGATAAACTTTCAAAATCCCGTTTGATATAATCTTCAATTGATATATCTACTATATCAAAAACACTGTTAAGAAATTCGATCATTTTGGTTTGCTGTTCCAAAAAATCTTTTACTTCTTTATCCCGGCCGGTTTTGGTTTTCATGCTTTCGATGCGACCGGGATTTAAAATTCCACGGCAATCAAACACAAAACCGCCCCCGTTTCCACTGTCATCAACCGGCCAGCCGTTACGGTAAGAAAAACTTTTTATTTTTACAGTCAACGGTGTATTTTCTGTTGCCTGTACAGGTGTGAACTGCTGAATGATCTCATCGGCTACACATAGGTTGAGTACCCTGCTAAATTCAGGAACCACGATGCCAAGACTTTGATGCTGGAAAAAATCCCTCAGATTTTTCAGTGCAAGGGGAATGCTGGTTAAGAACTGCGCCTTCCGTTCAAACAACCCGCGAAAACCATAAGCACCAAGCACCTGTAGCAACCTTATCAATACATAACCATTATATTGACTTTGAAAAATATTTCGATTGACACTTTGGCCGATCGTATTCTCAAAAGCATCGATATAATCCTCCAATAAATTATATTTCCATTGATCAGGTAAGTTGGCCCTTGCCTGCCATAGCATACTGGCGACGTCATATTGCGGCGCACCTTTCATGCCGCCCTGGTAGTCGATAAAATGTACACTGTTATCTTTTTTAACCATAATATTCCGGCTTTGAAAGTCACGGAACATAAAATATTTATACTCTGTGTGGGTGAGGTAATTGCTTAATGCTTCGAAATCATCGATCAGTTTTTGTTTATCATAGGGTTTGCGAAGTGCATCGAGGAAATAATATTTGAAATACAACAGGTCCGCCATGATCGCTTGCTTACCAAATTCTTTGTTCGTAAGACATTGATCATAGTCCAGGTCCTTATCGCCTTTTACCTGTAACCTTGCCAACTCCTGCAGGCTTTTCTTAAACACCTCATAGACATCATTTGTAAAGCCGCCAGCTTCCAGTTTGTTGAGCAGGGAAGTGTCTCCAAAATCTTCCTGTAAATAATATTGCTTGTCGTCGCTGACCGCTAATATCTGCGGCGTAGCCAATTTCTTTTTGCGAAAATCGTCAGAGAAATAAAAAAAAGTTTCGTTTTCTTTTACATTGGCGCCATAGGTTCCAATTACAGAATCTGTTTCACTAAAGAGGCGGAAATAACGGCGTTCGCTTCCGGATTGCGGCAAGATGTCCATCGAAACTGGCTCGGCTCCTTTCCATTTCATATACAGGTCCCGGATGGCCTCGGTAAGGTTTTGCATAGGTTCAAATGTATGGAAATGATCTTCCACCAGCAAGACTAACAGCCATTAGCGTTTTACGACTAAATTTGCAGCGTTTAACGTTTGTTTATTTATGAGTTATAGCCCTGTCAATAAAGTTCGTATCGTTACAGCCGCATCCTTATTTGATGGACATGACGCTGCGATCAATATCATGCGGCGAATCATGCAGGGAAAGGGAGCCGAGGTCATTCACCTGGGTCATAATCGGTCGGTAAAAGAAA
>WUUC01166760.1_pt1 | contig 43928 bp, 34 predicted proteins | sample 6278441 | NCBI WGS metagenome assembly WUUC01 (sample SAMN13675441, study PRJNA597444) | soil metagenome | isolation source: soil | place: USA: Washington | collected 2017-10
CACAACGAGCGTTTGAAGACGGGCGGTCTCGCACTCGACCAGGTGGATACCACACGTATCGGCGAGCATGCCCAGATGTGGGAAAAGGTCGTGCTCAAGCTTCGCGGTCGAGAGATGCCGCCGCCGGGATCGCGCCGGCCCGACGCGGCGAGCTATACCAGTGCGATCGCGTCGCTCGAGTCGGCTCTGGATCGCGCGGCTGCGGCCAACCCGAATCCTGGCCGGGTCGTCGTCCACCGGCTGAACCGGACCGAATACACCAACGCGGTCCGCGACCTGCTGGCGCTGGACATCGATCCTCAAGCGATCCTCGGGCCTGACGAAACCGGCTACGGCTTCGACAATATCGCGGACGTTCTCACGATCTCCCCGGCGCTGATGGAGCGGTACAAGCTGGCGGCATGGAAGATCGGCCGGCTCGCCATCGGCGATCCGGCGATCCGACCGGGCGTCGAGGTCTACAAGGTGTCGCGCTTCATCGATCAAGAGCACCGCGTGAGCGAGGAGCTCCCGTTCGGATCGCGTGGCGGCCGGGTGATCCGTCACACGTTCCCGCTCGACGGAGAGTACGTCGCGAGGATCGGGCTGCAGAGGGCGTACGCGCAGAACGTCATCAAAGGCCTCGCGCAGCGTGAAGAGATCGATCTGCGGCTGGACGGCAAGCGGATCAAGCTGTTCGAGATCGGCGGGGAATGCGTCGGATCGGAAGAAGCGCGATGCAAGGACTTCCGCCCGGAGCTCAACGTCGCATCGGGCGTTCGCGTGCTGCCGGCGGAGTACTACCTGTTTGCGGACAAAGAGCTGGAAGTTCGTTTCCAGGCGAAGGCGGGGCCGGCGACGATGACCGTCTCGTTCGTGGACAAGAGCGCCGCGGCGACCGAAGGCGGCGGTGCGTCACGCGAGCCGCTCTCGATTTCGCAGGTCGACAGCGGCGCGGGTCTCATGGCCGTGGACAACGTCCAGATCGAGGGTCCGTTCAATGCGACGGTCCCGGAAGACACGCCGAGCCGCCGGAAAGTTTTCGTGTGCCGCCCCGCGGGAGCTCAGGACGAAACCGCGTGCGCGAAACGGATCCTCTCCACCCTCGCGCGGCGCGCCTATCGACGGCCGGTCACCGATTCAGACGTGAACGTTCTCTTCGCCTTCTTTGACGGCGGGCGGAAAAGAGAAGGGTTCGACCGCGGCATTCAGGACGCCCTCGAAGCCATCCTGATGTCTCCCAACTTCCTGCTGCGCGTCGAGCAGGGCCCGGAGCGCCCCGTGCAAGGCGGCGTCTATCGGATACAGGACATCGACCTGGCGTCGCGGCTGTCCTTTTTCCTCTGGAGCACGATTCCCGACGACGAGCTCCTGGATTTGGCCGCGGCCGGGAAGCTTCGCGACGAGAAGGTGCTCGCGCAGCAGGTTCGAAGGATGTTTGCCGACGGCAGGTCGAAGGCGCTCGTCGACAATTTCTTCACCCAGTGGCTCTCGCTGCGCGACCTGCAGAACGTCGCGCCGGATCCGGCCCTGTTCCCGGACTTCGACGACAACCTGCGCGAGGCGTTTCTGAAAGAGACGCAGCTGTTCGTCGAACACCAGCTGCGCGAGGATCGCAGCGCGACCGAGCTCCTGACCGCGAACTATACGTTCCTCAACGAACGGCTCGCCGAGTTCTACGACATCCCGCATGTCTACGGCGAACGCTTCCGGCGCGTCGACTTGACCGACCCCAACCGCGGTGGACTGCTGGGACAGGGAAGTATTCTGACGGTGACGTCGTATTCGACCAGGACATCGCCGGTCGTGCGCGGAAAGTGGCTGTTGAGCAATATCCTCGGGTCGCCGCCCCCCGCGCCGCCGCCCGACGTGCCCGCCCTCGTCGAAGACGGAGAGGGAGGCGCCGCGCCGGCAACCGTTCGCGCGCGCATGGAGCAGCACCGGCAGAATCCCGTCTGCGCGAGCTGCCACAACCGGATCGATCCCATGGGCTTCGCTCTCGAGAACTTCAGCGCGATCGGACGATGGCGCACGACCGAGTCGGGGCTGCCGATCGACTCGACGGGCGCCTTCCCCGACGGAACGAAGTTCAGCAACCCGGCCGAGTTCCGGAAAGTGCTGCAGACCCAGAACCAGGAATTCCTGAGAACGTTGACGAGCAAGCTGCTGACGTACGCGCTCGGCCGGGGAGTCGAGTACTACGACATGCCCGCCGTCCGCTCGATCATGCGCGAGGCATCCGCGGCCGATTACCGGTGGTCGGCGCTGATTCTCGGCATCGTGAGAAGTTCGCCATTTCAGATGAATCGTGCGGCGGCGCCGCCGCCCTCCGAAAGTCAGGCGTCCGCAAGATGAGGAGGTCGAAGACTATGAGTCCCATGATCGTGACAGGGAAGCACCTGCCCCGCCGTACGTTCCTTCGCGGCCTCGGGGCGACAATGGCGCTGCCGTTGCTCGACGGGATGCTCCCCGCGTTTGCCGCCACCGCGAAACCGGTGCGCCGCCTTGGCATCATTTACGTACCCAACGGAATGAATATGCGCGAATGGCGGCCCGCCGCCGTGGGCGCCGACTTCGCTCTCTCGCCGACGCTGACGCCGCTTGCGCCGTTCCGCAATCAGCTGCTGGTCCTCTCAGGCATGGCGAACGCCGAGGCGGACCCACGCCCAGGCGAAGGCTTGGGCGACCATTCCCGAGCGCAGGCCGTGTATCTCACCGGTGTGCACCCGAAGAAGACTGAAGGGTCGGACATCCGTGCCGGCATCTCCGCGGACCAGATCGTCGCGAGGGAGCTTGGGAAGGAAACCGAGCTCACCTCGCTGGAGCTCGGCCTGGAGGAAGTGGACCTCGTCGGCGGATGCGAAGACGGCTACGCCTGTGCGTACAGCGGAACGGTGGCCTGGCGGAGCGAGACGATGCCGCTGCCGGTGCTTGCGCAGCCCCGCGCGGTATTCGAGCGCCTCTTCGGCGCCGGCGACAGCACGGACCGGACCAGCCGGTTGAGCCGCATCGAGATGGAACGCAGCATCCTCGACATGGTGACCGACCAGCTGAACGCGCTTCAGAAGAGACTCGGTCCGGCCGATCGCACGCGGATCACCGAGTATCTCGAATCGGTCCGCGATATCGAGCGGCGCATTCAGAGGGCGGAGGAACAGAGCGGGCGGGGCGATTTCCCGGAGATCCAGCAGCCGGGCGGCGTTCCGGAGTCGTTCGAAGAGTACGCCAAGCTGATGTTCGACCTGAACGTGCTGGCGTACCAGTGCGACCTGACGCGCGTGTCCACGTTCCTCATGGGCCGCGAGAAGACCGGCCGTACCTACCCGGAGATCGGCGTGCCCGATCCGCACCATCCGATCTCACATCACCAGAACCGCCCGGAGATGCTCGAGCGGCAGGCCAAAATCAACACGTTCCACATGAAGCTGCTCGGCCACTTCCTCGACAAGCTGCGAACCACCTCCGATGGCGACGGCTCTCTGCTGGATCACTCGTTGATCGTTCACGGCGCGGGGATGAGCAACAGCGACATCCACTTCCACCACGATCTGCCGATGTTGCTGGTCGGCGGCGGGGCGGGGCAGGTGAAGGGCGGGCGGCACCTGAACTTCGCGGAGGACACGCCGGTCGCGAACCTGTGGCTGACGCTGATTGACAAGATGGGGCTGCCGGTCGAGCGGTTCGGCGACAGCACCGGCAAGATCAACCTCCTGTCGGATGTCTAGTCCGCTCTTCAGATGTCTGTAGCTGCGCTTCGCTAACACAAAGGACACAAAGGACACAAAGGTGTCCTTTGTGTCGACACCCTGCCTTGTCTTTTTCGTGACCTTCGTCGGCGGGGTGGCGTCTTCGTGATTTCGTGGTTGTTGTTTTCAGCACCACATCAGATTGCCTGCAGATCGCTCCGCATCGAGGTGAAACACCTCGCCGGTCAGCCTCCCCGCGCGCGATAATACCCGCCGGCTTGGCCTGAAACGCGATGCTGGAGAAAAGCTTCTGGCTGCCGACGTGGAGGACGCTGGTTCTCGCCGCCGCGCTCGCAGCACTCGCCGCGCACTCCGACGCGCAGGTCCCCCAGAATGCGCTCACGGGATACAGCGTCGAGTCCTGGGGGGAGGAGGACGGTCTGCCGTCCTCTGCTCTGTGGGCGATCGTGCAGAGCACCGACGGCTATCTGTGGGTTGGCACCGACCGCGGTCTCGTGCGTTTCGATGGGCTGCGCTTCTCGCCCTGGGACCTTTCTCACCAGAACCTGCTCCCTACCGCGTCGATCCGGGTCCTGCTTTCAGCAGGCGACGGCAGCGTATGGGCCGGCTTCGGCGGCAGCGGCGGGGTTGTTCGGATCGGATTTGCCGAACAGCGGCGCTATGGTCCCGCCGACGGACTCGCGGAGGGCGCCGTCGCGATGCTGTTCCAGGATCCGCTCGGGACGCTCTGGGCAGGCACCGCTGCGGGATTGTTCCGCCTCACCGGTCATCGATGGCTGCGTGTCGAGGACGGCCTTCCCGAGGGCCAGGTCTACAGCGCGACTGTTGTCGGCGACAAGCACTTCCTGGTCGGCACATCGGCTGGCATCTTTCGACGGCCCGTTCACGGCGGCGCTTTCAGCAAGGTTGACGCCGGAATCGCGCGAAGCGCCGAAGCCGACCCTTCCGGCATCGTGTGGGTGACCGATCCGGTTCTCGGCTTCCGCAAGTTGAACGAGCACCCGGCGCCGGCCGGTCTGGCGCAGCAGGGCCGAGGGAACCGCCTGCTGCGCGACCAGCGCGCGAATCTCTGGGTGGGGACGCGTGGACAGGGCCTGTGGCGGCTGAACGTCTCGCGCGAAGAAGCGGAAGGCAGTGTCGAGAGGGCGACGACGCGCGCCGGCCTGTCGAACAACGGTGTGGAGTCGTTGCTGGAGGATCGCGAGGGGAACATCTGGGTCGCCACGAGCGACGGACTCAACCGGCTCACGCCGCACAAGGTCGCCCAGGTGACCGATCTCGGCCTCGTTCGAGGCGTTCAGGTGTCGCCGGCGGGCGATGTCTGGATCGGAACCGTCGACGCAGTTGTGAAGATTCCCCGCGGCGATCTCTTTCAGCCGCGCAGCGCCGTGGGGCTGGCGAATGCCACGCTGCGCGCGATGCACGTCGATGAGCGTGGATCCCTGTGGGTGGCAACCAACGACGGACTGTACCTGGTTGGTTCCGACCGCCGATCGGTCGTGCCGATAGCCGGACATCATCAGCCGAGGCAAATCAATGCGATCGCGTCCGACTTCGGCGGCGGCCTCTGGCTGGCGGACTCCGAAGCCGGTCTGCTCCGGTGGAACGGCGGCCGCACGACGCGGCTGCCCCTGCCTGCCGATCTCGCCCGCGCCGCCATCGTCGCCATGGCGCCCGACCGGCACGGCCGCCTCTGGGTGATGTTCGAGCACGGGCGTGTGGCCGCGGTCGACAGTGGGAACAGCGTCCGGGTGCACGGGCCGTCGGACGGCCTGGATGAGCGGCCGTACCGCGTGCTCCTCGAAGGACGCGACGGCACCTTGTGGTTCGGCGGCGCCGACAAGTTGACGCGATTCAAGGGCGGGCGCTTCGAGACGCTGCGTCCCGAACACGGGCTGCCGCCGGGCGCGATCACGGCCATCCTGGAAGACGCGACGGGGGCGCTGTGGATCGCGCTGAGCGCCGCGGCCATCGTCCGCCTCGATCGACAGGACGTCGACAAGGCCCTCGAGAAGCGCGGGCGGCTGGGTCGCCTCACCAGCTACGACCGATCCGATGGTGTGGCGGGCACTCCTCAATGGGATGCCGTGAGCAATGGAAGCCGCACGGCGGATGGCCGGCTGTGGTTCGTCACCGGCCGGGGACTGTCGATTCTGGACCCGGGCACGATCGACAACGGTGTCGCCGGGCCGCCGCAGGTTCGCATCGAGGGCGCCCTTGCGGACGGAAAACCGGTCGGCGTGGCGGCTTCGGCGTCGCTGCCGCCGCGGCTCGCCAGGCTCGAGCTCGATTACACGGCGCTGAATCTGACGTCCCCGTTGAAGACAAGATTCCGCTACCGCCTCGACGGATTCGACACCGACTGGGTCGACGCCGGCACACGGCGACAGGCCGTCTACACGAGTCTGCCCCCCGGGGCATATTCGTTTCGCGTGGTGGCGGGAAACTCCTACGGGATGTGGAACGAACCCGGGCAGGTGTGGGCGTTTTCCATCGCGCCGGCATTTTACGAGACGCGCTGGTTCTACGCGGCATGTGTAGCCGTCCTCGCGTTGATCGTGGGAGCCGGCTGGCGCTTCCATCTCCTCCAGGTCCAGCGGGAATTCACGCTGGTGCTGAGCGAACGCGCCCGGCTCAGTCGTGAGATTCACGATACGCTGCTGCAAAGCATGGTAGGTCTCGCGCTCCAGATCGACGCTATCGAGGGAGACGTCGACGCCGCTCCGGCGATGAGCAAGGAGCGCCTCGTCCGCCTGCGCAAGGACCTGACCGCGTACATCCGGGAAGCGCGGCAGTCCATCCGGAACCTGCGCTCACCGATGCTCGAGCAGTGCGATCTCGAGAGAGCCGTGCGGCAGGCCGGCGAGCACATGACGGCAGGCTCTTCGCTGACCTTCGATCTCGCCGTAACCGGGACTCCCCGCCGATGTCCGCCGAAGGTCGAGGAACAGCTCCTGCGCATCGCTCAGGAAGCCGTGAGCAACGCGCTCCGCCACGCGCACGCGCGCGGCGTCCGCGCAGAGCTTCATTACGATGAGGGCTCGGTCGCCCTCCGGGTCAGGGACGACGGCGCCGGATTCGATCTGGCCGGGGTGCTGCAGGGCGAGGGCAGCCACCTGGGGTTGACAAGCATGAAAGAGCGCGCCGAAGACGTCGGCGGAATGTTCAGGGTCACCAGCATCAGCGGCAAAGGCACCGAGGTCTATGCGACTGTCCCCGCACGTCAAAACTCCTGACGACCGGCGCGACGGCGCGCCGATTCGCATCCTCTGTGTCGACGATCATCGCATCGTGCGCGAGGGCATCGAGCTGATCATTGCGCGTCAGCCCGACATGGAGGTCGTCGGATCGGCCGCTTCGGGCCAGGAGAGTCTGACGCTCTATCGCGAACAGCGGCCCGATGTCACCCTGATGGACCTGCAGCTTGGCGCGATGAGCGGCGTGGACGCGATCCGCGGGATTCAGGCGTTCGACGGGGCTGCGCGGATCATCGTGCTCACGATGTATCAGGGCGACGAGGATATTTTCCGCGCGCTCGAAGCCGGCGCGGTCACCTATCTCCTCAAGGACACGCTCTCGGAAGATCTCATCGACGTCGTGCGGCAGGTGCACGCCGGCGTACGTCCGAAGTTCAGCCCGGACGTTCAGGCGCGTCTCGACGAGCGCGCGGGCCGGCAGAGCCTGACGCCGCGCGAGATTCAGGTAGTGGAGCTCATAGGAAGAGGTTTGAGGAACAAAGAGATTGCGGCGTCGCTCGGGATCACCGAGGAGACCGCTCAGGTGCACGTGAGAAACATTCTGAGCAAGCTGAAGGTCCAGGACCGCACTGCGGCGATCCGCGTGGCGCTTCAGCGCGGCATCATTCACATCACGCAGTAGCCGGCGCTCGTTCCGGCCCCGGCGTGGGCGCAACATTGTCGTGGATTCGTGGAGTTTTCACATGACCAGCCGAATCGCCGCCGTTGTGTTGTTCGCTTCGCTGGCGACACTCTCGAGCCAGCAGGTGCGGCCGACGTCAGAGGACGGTCCCGACAGGAGCGCGGAAGTCCTGGCCTTCGAAAAAACGATGGAGGCGGCCGTTGTTCGGGGCGACGTCGCGTTCCTGGAGAAAGTCATCGCGCCGGATTTCAGCTTCACTCACGGCGACGGCTGGACGACCGGGGGCGCGCCGCTTCGTGTGGAAAACAGGGCGGAGTGGCTGAAGTCGGTCGGCCGGGCGCCTTACCAGTTCCGGGATCTCGATTCGGTGAAAGTCGAGCTCCACGACGACGTCGCCATCACCTACGGCCGGTACCGCGCGCGCAACAAGGCGGGCAATCAGGCTCGCGGCGCGTTCGAAGTGTGGTTCGTGAGGGTGTACGCGCATCGCAACGGCCGATGGGAGTTCCTCTCCCATCGAACCGTCACAGGGCCTACGTACGAGGGATGACGCGCTTTGCAGCCTCAGCGTTGTACGCCGTGCCCGCACTCACGGGGTACGCTCCGTCAGGTTAGGGTGTGATCGTGATCGCGGTGTACCTCGTGGTGTTCGGCACGAGGTCCACGGAGTCCACGCGCTCGATCAGCTTGGTGTCGGGGTTCCGTTCCTGATTTCGCACGACCTCTGTGAACTCAGGATCGTCGTGAGCCGCCTTCAGCCGCTTGTCGCGCTCTTCGCGTGACGGGTATCCGCGCATGTAGATGAACGTGCGGCCTTCGTTGACGCCAATGTCCCCGTCGGACGTCTGCGGGATCCAGTAGCCGACGTTCGTGATGCCGTGGCGCGCGTAGATGGCGGCGGTCCGGTCCGCGAAGCGCGCGGCCAGCGCGTCCCGCTTGCCGGCCAGCGCGGTGTAGACGCGCAGCTCGAGAAAACCGGTCTGCTGCCGCTGCTGCGCGTAGCCCCAGCCGACGCCGGCTACTCCGCACGCGAGGCCGAGGAACGCGACGATTTTCCATTTCAACATAGTCAGAACCTTTCCTCGTCGAAGCCGCAAACAGTTCCATCAGAAAGTGGCGATCGGATTGACCGGCGAACCGGTGCCGCCGGGGATCGGCAGCGGCGCCGCCGTCAGCAGGAATTCCCACCGCTTTCGTGCCGCAGCGGCCTCACTGAGCGCCTCGAGATCGCAGTTGTCGAACAGGTGAAGGCCGAGCGTGACGAGGGAAAAGTCGTGCGCGGCCGCGGTGAGTTCCGACGGGGACACGTATTGGGGATGATCGCTTCCCATGAGCGCCACATCCCGCTGCTTCAGCCATGGGATCACGGAAGGGTCCAGTCCTGCGTCTTTGGCGTTTCTCCCGCGCGCGTACGGGCCGAGAGCTTTCCGCCTCGCCCAGACGCCGGTCCGCACGAACAGGGCGTCTCCGGGTCCAACCTTGACGCCGGCGACCTTCTCCCAGGCCTCGAGGTCCTCGATGTAGATGGGCGTTCCCTGCTCCAGGTACGGCACGCCCTTCAGACGCGGGATGTCGATGAGCACGCCCCGCGTGAAAATCCCGTTCTTCAGGTTGATGATGGAGTTCTGCGCGTGCCCGCCGGACGTCTTCACTTCCTCGGGATCCGGCTTGTAGCCGTTGTAGAACACGCCCTCGTAGTTGATGTGAGCCAGCGAGTCGAGATGGGTATGCGCCACTCCATGGTAGGCCACACTCAGCCGATCCGATCCAATCCCGAGCATCGTGTGCTCGTACGGGTTCGGATTGTCCACCGCTTTCACTTTGTCGGCGTCCGCTGCAAGCGAGACTGAAAATCCCTCTTTCACGAGCGCGGCCGCCTGCTGACGCTTGGCCGGAGTTATGAGGTTCAGGGTTCCAATCTGATCGCCTTTTCCCCAGCGGCCCCAGTTGGAGAGCTCGGTCTTCCATCGCTCGAGCTGGTCTTTGGTTACGGGGTTGCGGGTGCCACCGGTCGTCTTTGCGCCGTCTGCCTGCTGCGCGAGCGGCGCCTCTGTCGTTACGCTCGCGATCGCAAGCAGGGCGATCAAGCTTCCTCGCAGTTTCCACGTCATGGGGTGCTCCTTGAAGATCCAATCATGAGATTTCAGGATTTCAGGATTTTAGGATTTTAGGATTTTAGGATTTCATTTGGGGATTGCAGCAGATTTCCAGCGTAAGAAAATCCTGAACTCCTGAAATCCTCAACTCTAAGTCGGCAGCCGAAAGGCCAGAAGCTCGCCTGAATAATTGCCGCCGCTGACGGCGACGACGATGTGCTGCCTGCCGTTCAGCATGTAGGTCATCGGCGATCCGCTCTGGGGCGCCGGCATGAAGACTGCCGCGACGTCTTCGCCGTTCGTCTTGTTGTAGGCGCGGAGCATCGCGCCTCGCGCGCCGGAGGGCGTGACCGTGTAGCTGCCCTCGCCCGCGATGAGCAGCGTCCTGGTGACGAGGATCCCCACCATCCCGGGCTGGCCGGTCCGCGGCAGGTTCATCCCTTTGAGCGCCGGATGATTGCGGATGTTGTCGGGTGTCTCGCCGTGCGGAATCTTCCAGATCACCTGGCCCTTGTTCAAGTCGATCGCAGCGATGATTCCGTACGGGGGCTTGAGGAGCGGCAGACCCTGGACGCTCGTGCCGCCGCCGCCACCCGCGGCGGGCGCCGCTTGCACGCGGGCCGAATCGGCGCCGTCGGGCGCCGCCGGCGGTGACACCGTCCGCTGGCCGCCGCCGGCTTGCGAGCCGGAACCGCCGGTCCGTCGCGGGCCCGAGAGCGCGTTGCCCTGGATGAACGCCATGTCCGACTGCCCCGGAGCTGGCGGCGTCAGGCCCATGGAGCCGAGCGAGCTGTTCGATCCCACGTAAAGGATGCGGGTCTCGGGGTCGAACGATCCGCCCGGCCAGTTGGTGCCGCCGCCCGCGGCGGGTGCCATCAGCGTGCCCAGCGGTCCCTCCGCCTTGCTGACCACGGGTGGCGTGAAGAGCGGTCCCATCTTGTGGAGCGACGCAACTTTGATCGCCTCGGCGCGAAGCTCCGGCGTGAAATCGATCAGATCGTCCACCGTCACACCCTGGCGGTCGTAATTGAAAGGCTTGCCCGTGGCGTCGAGCGGGAAGGGCTGCGTCGGCGAATACCATTCGCCTGGCACGTCGCCTTTCGGAACGGGCCGTTCCTCTATCGGCCAGATCGGCTCGCCGGTCTCTCTGTTGAAGACGTACAGGAATGCCTGTTTGGTGGGTTGCGCCACCGCTTTGACCGGTTTGCCGTTCACAACGAGGTCGACCAGAATCGGCGCGCACGGGATGTCGTGATCCCAGATCCCGTGATGCACGAGCTGATAGTGCCACCGGCGGCGGCCTGTTCTGATCTCGACGGCAACGAGGCTTTCGGCAAACAGATTGTTCCCCGGCCGATTGGCTCCGAAATAATCGCCCGTCGCGGCTTCAACCGGCAGGTAGACGAGCCCGAGCTCCTCGTCGACCGAAATCTGCCCCCACACGCCGGTGTTGCCCGTGTAGGACCATGAGTCCTTCAGCCAGGTTTCGTTGCCGAACTCTCCCGGCGTCGGAATCGTGTGGAAGATCCAGAGGCGTTTTCCGGAACGCACGTCGTAGCCGCGGACGTAGCCCTTGACATTCGTCATGCTCCGCGGGTTTCCGCCAGTACGGTGGGCCGCTCCGATGATGATCACGTCGTTGGTGACCGCGGGAGTCGCGTGCAGCCCCACTTCACCGGTGATCGGGTCGATCTGCTGATCGTTTTCGGTTTTCAGATCGACGAGACCGTTTCGGCCGAACCCCGGGATCGGGCGCCCGGTCTTCGCGTCGAGCGCGATCAACTGATAACCGGGCGTGACGTAGATGACCCGTTCTTGCTTGCCGTCGCTCCAGTAGGACAAACCGCGGCCGGACAGCTGCCGCGGCGCCGCTTCACCTCGTGGCCCCTCGTCGAGGCTGTAGACCCAGCGCAGCTCTCCGGTGGCCGCGTCGAGGGCGAACACCGCCCGCCGCGATCCGCCGGTCGAATACAGCACGCCATTCGCGACGAGGGGCGTGGACTGGAAGTCGAACTCCGGCCGCGGGCCGAGATTGTCGGTCTTGAACCGCCAGGCGATCTCGAGCTTCGCGAAATTCTCCGCGTTGATTTGATCGAGAGGAGCGTAACGGGTGTTGCCCGGATCGCCGCCGTAGGCTGTCCATTCGCCGGATTTGGCGCCGGACTGGCCGCCGAGCGAGGCCGTCACGACGACGATCAGAGCAGCGGTCGCGCAGACCGCCGGGACGACCGCGCGAAGCGGCCTGTGGGTATGTACCGTCATGGAAACCTCCACAATCAGTCGCAAGATGCCAACGGATCGAATCCGGAATCAAGCTCGTTGTCGGATGCCCAGAGTGTGTACGCACCGGCTCACGCGCGCAAGCGCGATAGTGCCTACTACCTGTGTTCAGGTATCCGCCGGGCCCTTTCATCGTCGTCTGGATCGGCGGATGAAAGCCCGACCAAGCTATGCGAGCGGAAGCACAAGCTGCGGTGTCGGACGCGTAAACTGTGCGATCCTGAGGCGTGCGTCAGCGCCGCCTCGTCTTCTGGCTTGCGGCCCTGCTCGCGGCAGCGCTTCCGCTGGCAGCGGCCGCGCAGTTTCGGGGTGGGGTGTTCGGACGGACCGCCCGGTCCACGCGATACGAGAACGTGCCTTACGACGGCCGCTTCACCTTCGCGCGCGTGCAGTACGCGCGGTACGGCGGCTGGGCGGCGGACTATCCGCTGATGGAGGACAACCTGACCAAAATCCTCCAGGAAATCACCGAGCTCCGCGCACATGTCGGTCGAAGCAACGTGCACACGTTCGACGATCCCGAGTTGCTCAAGTATCCGGTCGCGTATCTGTCAGAACCTGGCTACTGGTTTCCCAGCCCGTCAGAGGCGCTCGGGCTCAGGCACTACCTTCACAAAGGCGGGTTCCTGATCGTCGACGATTTCCATTTCGACAACGAATGGGCCGTGTTCGAGCGCGCGATGCGCAGCGTGCTTCCGAACGCGCGCATCGACCGCCTCGAGCTCACGCATCCGATCTTCAACAGCTTCTTCCGCATCAAGTCGCTCGTAGTGCCCTATCCCGGCCGCCTCGGCGAGCGGGGGCTGATGGGGGAGTTCTACGGCATCCACGAGGAGAACAATCCCGAACGGCGGCTGACGGTCATCGTCAACTACAACATCGATATCGGCGATTACGTCGAGTGGTCGGCGCAGGACCTGTACAACGTCGAATCGACGAACGAGGCGTACAAGTTCATGATCAACTACCTGGTGTACGGCCTCACTCATTAGCAGTCCACGGTACAGCCTGTATCAGCACTCGGAGACGACGGCCATAACCGCAGCGCCCGCTGAGCGCGCCGGGAATCGTTCGAGAAGCTTTCCCTGCGTGTTCTGCGGGCTCTGCGGTGAACGGCGTAATGCCGCCTGGGAATTGAGCTGACGATCGGCGAGGGGAATGAGAGCCGTCGTAAGGAGGAACGAGCGCGTGCGTTGCCGCACGCGCCGGGATGAACGCCTATCGGCTCGCGTAGACGAATACGGCCGTGACGATTTCGAAGAGAGCGAGCACAGCGACACTGACGTACAACTGCCGACGATCGAAGAACATGATGCCTCCTGGGATACGGTTGAGGGAGGCAAGCCTCGTGCCGCGATGCCGCAGGCGCGAGGGTGGCGGATCTTCACAGGGGTGCACGAAAAGTCGCTGACCGCGCCGAGACGCGCCGGCCGCGACGTCTCGTCGATTTGACACCGATTACAGAACCGTTCGGCGTCCCCCTCCAGCCTTTCCCGCTCCACCCGCCTGCCCCTTCTCGCCCGTCCCACCCCCTCCTGCCCCTCCTGCCCCTCCCGCCTCTACCTTGTACGGAAGCCCCCCACGCTGCGTTAAACGAGAGAACGCGGCGGTGAGCCCCCGGATGTCCAGAGGACTTATGACCGAACCTTCTTGGTACTTTGTGCGGCCGTTGTTCGAAGCAGGCATGACCGTCGTCGTCGGCGAAGGTCCGTTCCAGGGCCTCCGCGCGACGGTGCTCGGGGCGGACCAGGACGATCACTTGATCGTACAGGTGGCGCTGCTTCAAGGCTTTGCTCCCGTGGCGCTCGACGCATCGCAGGTCTCTGTCGACTGCAGCGTCGGCCATCCTCAACTCGTGACGCATTGACGCCCTCTCCTCTGTAGATCCGCCTGAGGCGGACCCCACGATCAACGCCCCCTTAGTGTCCTTTGCGTCCTTTGTGCTGGCTCAGCGCAGCGACCTGCATCTGAAACAGGCGTCAGAACACCAGCTGCTCGTCCAATGCAATCGCCGTCTTGCCCGGCATTGCGATTGAGAGCACGTGCTCGCCGCGTATCCAGGTGTGGCACTTGAACTGCGTGAAGTTCGTGAATTCACACTCCAGGGTGCCGTCGGCCGACACGTCGACGCGGCCGAGTTCGAGGAGGCTGAGGGGCACCGTCAGGCCGCAGCGCAGCGCCTTCGAGAGCGCTTCTTTCATCGTCCATGCGGCGGTCAGCAGAGCGACCGGACAACCGGGAATGGGCGCGAAGAGGCGTTGCTCCGCCTCGGTGAGAATCGTCGTCTCCAGGAGCTTGTGATTGATCGACGTGGTCCGTTCCACGTCGACGCCCATGACGTGCCCTCGATCGTAGGCGAGCGCGACCGCGAAGCCCTCCGCGTGGCTGATGGTAACGGCCGGCGGTTCCTGGCCGTCGCACCGCACGATCGGCTGGTTGAATACTCCGGAAGTGATCTCGAACGAGGTGTCCGGCTCTCCTTGCAGGTAGAGGCCGACTGCCTGCCGCGCAGCGAACCTACCTGACAAGTAGCTCAGTCGGCGCGCCGCCGTACGGCATCTGTGCAGCCCCGCGGCCTCGCGCGGGCCGAGCGCCGCGGCGGCCCAGACGTCCAGGTACTCGAGCTCGGCGCTGCGAACGAATCCGAAGCAGGCGGGTACGGGTCCCTCCGGACGTCGCAGCGGCAGGCAAAAGGCACCGTGTTTCACGTCGGCCAGATCATCGGTCGCGTTCGTACAACGTCGGCCGGTCGCGATCTGCACCATCGGCCATCCTCCCGCGCTGCGACAGCCGGTGAAACTCGGCGCGCGCCCGCGCTGTTCGGATCTGCGCACCCAGGCGTTTACTCAATCAGCAAGGCGGGCCGGCTGCGCACGCCTTGGTCGCGCCAAAGGAGCGACGAGTCGATGATGCTCACACCAGGCTACTTACGAACGCTCATCTTCGGTCTGCCGGTGGACGAGGGGCGCTTCGCCGTGCGCGGGTTCAACGGCGCGTCGCCCGCTCGCGCGCGGCTGGAGCAGGTCGCCATGAGCGTGATTTCGCACTACAACGTCGGCGTCGCGGAAGGGTGCGGGGAGAACCTGGCCGAACACCTAGGCTTCGTGAGCAACGAGCTTTGCGGCTTTGCGCACGAGGGTGCGGCGATGGGCCTTTTCGCCATAGACGCGCTCGCGCCGTTCAGCCGGGGGAACTTCGAACGCTACATCGAAGGAGAGGGCAAGAACCACCTCTATATGTCGTTCATCGGAGCGGGCCTCGCCGTCGGCGCGCTTCATCTTTCATATGAGCGCGCGATCCGGCGATACGAGCACTTCTCCCGGATCCTCATCATGGACGGGTACGGCTTCTTCCACGCGTTCTTCCGGACCGGGCCTACGGTCAGGCGCCTCCGCATTCCGGCGAAGGTGGCCGCGAACGCGACCTACCGCGAGCGTCATGACGCGGGCGTCGGTCGTGCCTTGTGGTTCGTGGAAGGCGGCGACCCCGAGCGTCTCGCGACGACGATCGCGGCATTTCCGCCCGAGCGGCGTCCGCAGCTCTGGGCCGGCGTCGGCCTCGCATGCACCTACGCGGGCGGCGTCAGCCGGGAGTGGATCCGCCGCCTCCTGGAGCTCGGGGCGGGGCACGAGTTGATGCTGGCGCAAGGCTCGCTGCTCGCGTGCCACGCGCGCCAGCGCGCCGGCAATCCCGCTCCGCACAACGATCTCGCCGCCCACACGCTCACCGGATTGACCGCGGAGCAACTTCATCGGATAGCCGAGGACAGGCTCGCGGAAATCGACGAGTGCGCCGAGATGACCAACGGAGAGGACACCTGGAATGCGTGGCTGCGCAGAATTCGCAGCAGTCTCGTGAATTCCATGGCGCTCGCGCCGGCAACGTTGCGCCGGGTCGGGGCAACCACCACTTATTGATCATCGATCGATCGCTGGCTTTGGCGCTTGTCCATCGCGTCACGAACGATGCGGACTGGAGGCGGCCGGCTCGCCGCCGGGACAAGCAGGAGCCGTCGCGCTGAGGTATGGAGGGCAGATGCCACTGATTGCTGTCGTCTCGGGAAGCCCCGCACCCGCATCACGGTCGCTGGCGCTTGCCCGGCACGTCGGAACGGAGTTGAGCGCGAGAGGCTTTGGGGTCGAGACGCTGGACGTCCGCGATCTGCCGCCTGCGGGTCTTCTCGGGCTTTGTCTGGATGCTCCCGCGATTCGCGCGGCTCTCGATCTCGTCGCGCGGGCCGATGGGCTCGTCCTGGTCACGCCGGTGTTCAAGGCCGCATACAGCGGCGCGCTGAAAATATTTCTCGACGCCCTGCCGCAGTCCGCGCTGGCCGGAAAGGTGGTCCTGCCGATCGCAATTGGGGGCACGCTCGCTCACCTTCTCGCCATCGATTACGCCTTGCGGCCCGTGCTCGCGTCGATGGGCAGCCCACACGTCGTCGGAGCGCTCTTTCTGCTCGATAGCTGGCTTCCGCGTACCGACGCCGGAGGGGTCCTGCTGGACGGGGAGGATGCGCGAGATCGCGTGGCCGGCTGCGTAGAGCAGATGGTCGCGGGCGTCCGACGCGAGACCTTGAGCGGATCGACTCCGGCGGCGGCCATGTGCGCGTCCTGCTGCGGCACATCGATGTCGCGTGCATTGACGGTGTGAGCGCTACCGACTGGCTGCTGCGCAGGGCGCAGGCCAAACAGTTCACCAGACTTGAATGTCTCTGAGAAGGAGCGAGAGAGCACGAGCATGACAAAGCTGCCACGGCAAAAAATCCTCGTCGGTCAGGCAATCATGCTGACCATCGTCATCGGGCTATGGTTCGCGGCACGCGATCCGGAGGCGGCGACGCCGGTCCGCCGCGAGCTGGCATCCGCTTTCCAGTTCAAGAAGACCGTCATACCGGCCGGGGACAATCTGTCCACCACCAACTACGTCGCGGTGAATCCCAGCCTGAAACACATCGCGACGTGGATTTCGTCGGTAGGCGCCGCCGTCGCGACCTTCGACGTGGACGGCGATGGCCTCGCCAACGACATCTGCGTGGCCGATCCGCGCAGCCGGGACGTGCGCGTGGTGCCCGCGCCGGAAACGGGCGACCGCTACGCTCCATTCGCGCTCGTCGCGCCGGGCATAACCTACGACCCGGCAAAGGCGTTTCCGACGGGCTGCAGGGTTGGCGACTTCAACGAGGACGGGTTCGCGGATGTCCTCGTGACGTTCTTCGGCAGGAGCCCGCTGCTCATGATCCGGCAGCGTCCACTGACCAGCGGTGCGTCCGGTGATGGACCGTTCGAGTTCGTCGCTCAGCATCTCCTGGCCGGTCCGGTCGAGGAATGGTACACGGCGGCGTCGACGCTGGCGGACGTGGACGGCGACGGGCACGCGGACATCGTGATTGGCAACTACTTCAGAGAGAACGACGGCATCTACGACAGCACCAGCCAGCGGACCCCGGAGCTTCACCAGTCTCTGTCGAATGCGCCCAACGGCGGGGTCAATCGGCTCTATCTCTGGACGGGCGCGAGCGGAGACCGGGTGAGGTTCCGCGAGGTCAAGCCCTTCACCGAATTGCAGGCGCGGCGCTGGACGCTGGCGATCGGCGCCGCCGATCTGAATCACGACGGCCTGGCCGAGCTGTACTTCGCGAACGACTTCGGTCCGGACACGCTTTTCCTCAACCGGTCGACCCCCGGCGACGTCCGGCTCCATGAACTGCGCGGACGCAAGGGCGTGCGCATCCCGAAGTCCAAGGTGCTCGGCAACGACTCCTTCAAAGGGATGGGCATCGACTTCGCCGACATCAACGCGGACGGGAACTTCGACATGTTCGTGAGCAATCTCGCGGGCGAGTGGCAGCTCGAGGAAAGTCACTTCGTGTGGGTGAGCACCGGACGGATGAACGACTTCGACCGGGGCATCGCACCTTACACCGATGAATCCGAGCCGCTCGGCATGTCGCGCAGCAGCTGGGGATGGGACACGAAGTTCGCCGACTTCGACAAGGACGGCGTGTCGGAGGCGCTCCAGGCCACGGGATTCATCGCCGGCACGGTGAACCGCTGGCCGGAGATGCACCAGTGGGCCACCGGGAGCGATGCGCTGATCGACAGCCCAGCGGTATGGCCCTACATGATGGACGGCGACATCAGCGGCCGCTCGAAAAACCCCTTCTACGTCAAAGGACCCGACGGCCGCTACGTTGATGTGTCCGATGACCTCGGCGTCGCCGAGCGCGCCGTCTCTCGAGGGTTCGGCATAGCCGACGTGGATGGCGACGCCGATCTGGACTTCGTCGTCGCGAACCAGTGGCAGGACTTCTCATATTTCAAGAACACCGCCACGAACGACAACACCGCGCTCATCCTGCGCGTCCTGAAACCGACCGCCGGCAACGCGCGGAGCTCGGCGGTCGTTACCGACGGCTACGGTCCCACCGGCGGCGTCGGCTTCCCGGCCGTGGGCGCGTTTGTCACCGTTCGAATGCCCGACGGCACCGTGAGGATCGGGCAGGTGGACGGCGGCAACGGACACAGCGGGGCCCGCAGCGCCGACGTTCACCTTGGACTTGGCCAGACGGCGAAGGACGTGGCGCTTCCGGTCTCGATTACGTGGCGCAACGAGAAGGGGCTTCAGAAGATCGAGCTCGAGGCCAGACCGGGCTGGCACACCGTGGTTTTGCCGGGCACGGCGGAAAACGCAGGAGCGGAGAAATGAGCGTCGCAGCCACCGCACAACCGAATTCGATGACGACATCCATTCGCGAAGAGAAGCCGATCATGAACCAGAAGCAGAAGGATCCGAGGCTCGGCCTCAAGAACAGCTCGTTTCTCGCGACCCTGCTCGCGGTCATAGGCCACATCATTCTCGGCTTCGAGCAGTCACTCGCCCAGTGGGGCATCGCGCTCGTCGCCGGCTACGGCTCGGCGTTCCTGTTCGAGTACATCGACGCGCGGTTCCAGGGGCAGCGCCCCCGGTACGAAGGCGGCGGCTTCAGGGGCAAGGTGCTTTTCCTGCTGGCGCCGCACATGACGGCCACGACGATGGCGTTCCTGCTCTATACCAACGACCGCCTGGATGCGATGGCCTTCGCCGTCACGGCCGCGATCGCGTCGAAGCACATCTTCCGGACGTGGGACGGCAAGCGCTTCCGGCACTTCATGAACCCGAGCAACTTCGGAATCGCCCTCTGCTTCTTCGTTCTGCCCTGGACGAACACGATCCCCTATCACTTCACCGAGAAGTTCGGCGACTTCTGGGACTGGGTCGTCCTCGCGGTCCTCGTGGCTCTCGGCACGCGCCTCAACCTGATGTTCACGGGCCGTTTGCTGTTGATTGGATCCTGGCTGGCCGCATTTGCAGGTCAGGCAATCGTGCGGTCCGTCCTCGGCACGTCGGTTCTCCCCGCCGAGCTCATGATGATGACCGGGCCCGGGTTCGCGCTCTTCACCTTCTACATGATCACCGACCCCCAGACGTCCCCGTCGTCCCGGCGCTCGCAGATCGCCTACGGAGCCGGCATCGCCGCCGTCTATGGCCTGCTGATGGTCCTGCACGTAGTGTTCGCGATCTTCTTCGCCGTGACGATCGTCTGCGGAATCCGCGGCGCATACCTCGTCATCGCCAACGTGCTGGAGCAGCGCAGCCGGGAGACCATGACCGTGGTCGGTGCCGCTCGAGGCGGATCGGTGCTGGCGGGCAGTCCTGCTCTGGTTCCCGCGTCGGCCGTGGTGCGGATGGAGGTACGTCATGAGTGAATTCGCGGTGGTGGGCGTCGGCTGCGAGCTGCCGGGCGCCCGCTCGGCGGACGAGCTGTGGGAGAACGTCCTCGCCGTCCGTCGCGCGTTTCGCCGGCTCCCGGACGTGCGGCTGAACGCAAAGGACTACTACTCGGACGATCACGGTGATGCCGATCGTACTTATCTGACGCGCGCGGCCGTTATCGAAGGCTATGCCTTCGACCGCGTCAAGTATCGAATCTCGAAGAGCACGTACGAGCAGACCGATCTCGCACACTGGCTCGCGCTGGACGTGACCGCCCGCGCCCTGGACGATGCCGGGTTCGCGGGAGGGGAGGGGCTCCCGAAACAGCGGACGGGCGTCGTCATCGGCAACTCTCTGGCCGGAGAGTTCAGCCGGGCCAACATCATGCGCCTCCGCTGGCCGTACGTCCGCCGCGTGGTGGACGCCGTCCTGAAGCGCCGTGGCGACAGTGTGGAGGCTCGCGAGACGCTTCTCGGCGAGGTGCAACAGCTGTACAAGGCGCCGTTCCCGGTGCCCGACGCAGACATGCTGGCCGGAGGACTTGCGAACACTATCGCCGGACGAATCACGAACTACTTCGATTTCGGCGGAGGCTGCTACACGGTGGACGGCGCCTGCTCGTCGTCTCTGCTGGCCGTGGTGGAAGGCTGCCGGGCGCTGCAGGAAGGCATGTGGGATGTCGCGATCGTGGGCGGTGTGGATCTGAGCATCGACCCCTTCGAGGTCATCGGGTTTACCCGCAACGGGGCGCTCGCCAGAAGCGACATGCGCTCCTTCGATGCACGTTCGGAAGGGTTCTGGCCGGGAGAGGGTGCTGGTGTCGCCATCCTGATGCGCAAGGCGGAGGCGGTCTCGCGTGGCCTTCCGATCTACGCGGTGGTCCGCGGGTGGGGCATGTCATCGGACGGCAGTGGCGGAATCACGCGACCGAGCGCACAGCAACAGACGCTCGCCATGCGCCGCTGTTACGAGATGGCCGGGTACCCGATCAGCGATGTGGGCTACTTCGAGGCGCACGGCACCGGTACGCGCGTCGGCGACGAGATCGAGCTGCAGGCCGTCGTCGCGGCGCTCCGCGAGGCAGGCCGCGGCAACGACAAGATCATTCCGGCGATCGGTTCCGTGAAGGAGCTGATCGGCCACACCAAGGCCGCGGCGGGCATCTCCGGATTCCTCAAGGCCTGCCTCAGCGCACGCCAGGGGATCGTGCCGCCGGGTCGCGCAACCGACTCGCCTCATCCCGTTCTGGAGGAGAACGCCGGCGTCCTGAAGCGCGCGCAGCGGCCCGAGCTCTGGGCGGCGGACCGGCCGCTGCGGGTCGGGGTTTCGGGAATGGGCTTCGGAGGAATCAACGTTCACCTGACCCTGGAAGAGGCCGGGCGAAAGTCCCGCCGCCGGGCGTTCACGACTCGAGAGCGCAGGCTGGTTCAATCGCAGCGTGATGCGGAGCTCTTTCCCTTCGCCGCGACCACGAGCGAGCAGCTCCTTTCACGACTCCGCGAGCTCCGCCCGCGGGTCCCGGACCTTTCGTTCGGCGAGCTCGGCGATCTTTCCGCCATGCTCTGCCGCGCGCCGTCACGCGGTCAGCTCCGCCTCTGTTTTGTGGCCCGCGACGCCGACCAGCTGGCCAGGCAGATCGACTCGGTCGTGACGGCTCTCGAGCAGGGCGCCGAGCCGCCGGCCGTCTCGACTCACGGCACCTTCTTCAACAACGGCCGGACGCCGCGGAAGATCGGACTTCTCTTTCCCGGCCAGGGCGCACCGTCTCGCCGCAACGCCGGCGCAGCCGAATTCCTTGCGGGCGACTGCTCCGACCTCTACGCGGCTGTTCCCTGGGACCACGATCCTGAAGGCACGCACACCTCCACCGCGCAGCCCGCGATCATGGCTTCGAGCCTCGCGGGGCTGCGCCTGTTGGAAGGGCTGAACGTGCAGGCGTCGGTGGCTGTCGGACACAGCCTGGGCGAAATTGCCGCGATGGTCTGGGGCCAGAGCCTTTCCGAACCGGAGGCGATGAGACTCTCGTCCGCCCGCGGCATGATCATGGCGGACCACGGCCGTCCCGATGGTGGGATGCTGGCGTTGGGTTGCAGTGCCGAGACGGTGCGATCACTCCTCGGGGACGCATCCTGCGAGGTCGCCGCCTACAACGGAGCGTCCGCGGTGGTCGTCGCGGGCGATCGGGCCGAGCTTCAGCGCATTCAACGGCGCGCGGAGGCGGCCGATCTCGCCGCGACACCGCTTCGCGTTTCTCACGCGTTCCACTCTGTCCACATGCTGTCGGCCCAGGCGCCTTTCCGAGACGTCCTCCAGACGACGGCTTTCGAGGCGCCGGCTCGCGACGTCTTCTCGACCACCGCGGGCAGACTCCTGACGGCGGACGACGACCTGCGGGAGCTGCTCGCCTCGCAGCTCGTCAAGCCGGTCCTTTTCGCGCACGCGATCGATTCCAACGCGGCCGTCGACCTGTGGATTGAGGTCGGCCCCGGCGACGTCCTGCGTCGGACGATGCGCTCGGTCGCAACTCCGGTCGTGTCAATGGAGATCGGCTCTTCGAGTGTGGAGGGCGTTCTCAAGGCGCTGGCGGCGGCATACGCGCTCGGAGCCGTCGAGAGTCTCGACGCGCTGTCGGAAGAGCGCGTCGCCCGGGAATTGAACCTGGCGAAGCCGCTGACCTTCTTCCGCAACCCTTGCGAAACGGTGGCCGAGAGCGATGCCCGCGACGTGCCGGCGAAGGCCGCCACCGAGGACGTGGTCATCGCTCCCGCGCCCGCGGCGGAAAAGGGACCGGAATCGACGCCGGCGGGCCTCACGGAGATGCTGCGGCGGCTGGTGAGCGAAGCGTCCGAAATTCCGCTGGCGGCGGTCGGCGCGGCGGACCGCGTGCTGTCGGACCTGCACCTGAACTCCCTCGTCATCCAGGAAATACTCGCCAAGATCGGCAGGATCTTCGCTCCCGGCGACCGGCAGTTCGCGAAGGCTTCGATGAAGGCGTTCCGTGACAGCTCGCTCTCCGATCTCGCGCAACACCTCTACGAGGTGGTCAAGGAGAGCGGGTCCACTTCGGGTCAACGTGGGCCGTCGGCCCTGAACGTCGACGAATTGCCGGTGTGGGTCAACGTCTTCGCAAACGGTGCCGAGGCGCTGCCGCGCGCTCAGCCCGTCGTCAACGTCGGGGCCGACGACAGCTGGACGACATTCGGCGACTCCGACCCCCTGGCGCGCGAGTTGGGCGCGGCGCTCGCTCATGACGATCTCACCGTCGGCCGCGGGGTGGCGGTCATTGTCGGCAGGGATTCCGGAGCCAAAGGGGTGGAGGCGTTTCTCGCCGCCGCGAACGCCGTACGGGCGAGCGATGGCGTCCAGCACTTCGTGCTGGTCCAATTGGAGAGCAGCGAATCGATCGACAGCCTCGCTCCGGGCATGCGGACGTTCTGTCTCGAGCAGCCGGGGAAGCGCTGTACCGTCGTCCACCTGGATGAGTGGCTCCCCGGAGCGGCGCGGGCCGTAAAGACGGAGGCTTCGCTCTGCGAGCGGTACCACGAAGTGACGATCGCCCGGGATGGCACGCGCACGCGCCCGGTTTTGAAGCCCGTGTTCCTCGAGACGAGGCGCCGAACGCCGCGCATCGGATCCTCCGACGTGTTCCTGGTGCCGGGCGGCGGAAAGGGGATCACCTTCGAATCCGCGCGTCGAATCGCGGAATATTCCGGCGCGAGACTCGGTCTGTTCGGCCGCGCGACGCCGTCGACAGACGCCCTGCTGACCAGGAACCTTCAGGCGCTGACCGAAGCCGGCATTCAGTTCCACTACGTCGCCGCCGACGTTACCGACAAGGAGGCCGTGGGCCGGGCGGTCGCGGCGATCGAGCGCACCCTGGGGACGGTTACGGCAGTTCTCTACGGCGCGGGCGCCAACAAGCCGGCTCTCATCCACGATCAGACCGTCGACAAGTGGGCCCACACGCGCTCGATGAAGATCGAGGGACTCGAGAATACCGTGGCCGCGCTGCCGGGGCGCCCGCTCAAAGCGCTCATCACCTACGGAAGCATCATCGCGCAGAGCGGGCTCGACGGGGAGTTCGACTACGCGCTTGCCAACGAAGAGCTCGCGCGGTTCACCGCCGCATACGGGGTCAGGCATCCGGACCGGCTCGCTCTCTGCCTGGAGTGGTCGGTGTGGTCGGGTGTCGGAATGGGCGAGAGCCTCGACATCATCGATCGTCTCAAGTCCACCGGAGTATCGCCGATTGGCATCGAACAGGGACTCGACACTCTCGAGCGCGCTCTGGAGAGCGACCTCGAACTTCCTTCACGCCTGACCGTGTGCAGCCGTTACGGCGCACTGCCGACCTTCTCAATCGCCAGGGCACCGGCGCGAGACGCGTTCCGATTCAATGAAAAGACAATTTCGCAGTTTCCGGGAATCGAGCTCGTCTCCGAAGCCGTGCTCTCTGTCGCGAGCGATCCGTATCTCGACGACCACGTCTATCGAGGTCAACGCGTCTTTCCGGCGGTGATGGCATTCGAAGCGATGGCGCAACATGCGGCCGCGCTCGTTCCGCAGACCGGCCGGGTGACGATCGAAAACGCGGTGTTCGAGAGTCCCATCATCGTGCCGAAGGACGGCACGGTCCGGATCCGCGTCGCGGCGTCCCGTGTCGGCGAACGGCGGTTCATCGCCACGATTCGAAGCGAAACCAGCGACTTCGCGGTCGACTGCTTCCGGGCCGTGTTGCTGGTCGAACCGGGCAGGCAGGGGGCAATCGCTCCCTGGACGCTGCCGGCGAACGGTCATCTCGTCGACATGGACATCGATCGCGATTTTTACGACGCGGTCCTCTTTCACACCGGCCAGTTCCGGACGATCCGACGCTTCTTTGCCATTCACCAGAACGGGAGCCGCGCGGCTATCGAGCTCGCGGAACCGCGCCGCTGGTTCGGTGGAGCGCTTCCTCAGCGCCTGGTGCTCGGCCATCCGGGACTGAACGACGCCGCGGCTCATTGCCATCAGGGCAGCGTCCCGCAGTACAGCCTGCTGCCGGCCAGTGTCGAGAGGGTTGTCTTCAACGAGCCGGCCAGGATCGGCCATTTCCGCATCGGCACCACCGAGCGGAGCATCAGCCAGAACCACGTGACGATCGACGTGGAAATCGTCGACGGAGCCGGACGCCTGGTGCAGCGCTGGGAATCTCTGACGTTTCGCCGCGTGGACGGGTCGGACTTCGACGGACCCTGGCCGGTGCCGCTGCTCAACGCCTATATCGAGCACGCCGTCGAGAACTTGCTCGGGATCGAGGGGTTCCACTCCTCACTCGAACCCGAAAGCGCGGCAGGCGGCCTGCGGCTCGCGGCGCCGGCACACCAGGTGACCGGCGCCGTTCTTCCCGTGCGCAGGGATGATCCGGAGGGACCCCTCGAGAACGCCGAAGGGCTGCGACGCCTTCTGAACCGGGCGCGCTTTGGCCTGCACGGCGAGCAGTTGACGAGGATCGACGTCCTCGACGATCTCATGAAACGGGCGGACAGGGTTGAGCAGAAGAGCGACGGCTGGCTGGCGGTGTCGACCTCGGACGCAACCGGTTCCGGCGACACCACGATTGCCCGCATATTCGAGCTCAACACGGGCGAAAGCGCCCTGGCCGTATTGACTGCTGGAACGTGTTCCGGACGGCAAGAGAGCCAGCCGCCGCGCAGCGGGGCTGTGATAGACGCCGTCCTCACGTCGTAGCGAGAACTCTGGAGAACCAATGCCAATCGTGAAGCACGACAACAGGAACTATTTCGAGACGAGCTTCGTCACGACGTTCGCTGATACGAATCTGGTCGGCAACGTGTATTTCGCGAACTACGTCCTCTGGCAGGGCAAGTGCCGCGAGCTCTTCCTGCACGAGTTCTGTCCCAACGTCGCACAGGAGATCGAAGCGGGACACGCCCTCGTCACCCTGGACCTGAGTTGCCGGTACGTCGAGCAGCTCCGGGCGCTCGAGAAAGTCGTTATCAGGATGAACGTCGAGGAACTGTCGGATACGCGGATGCTCATGAGCTTTCACTACTATCGCGTCGACGGCTCGTCCTACACGCTCGTCTGTCAGTCGCACCAGAGCGTGGCGAGCATGCGATATGTCGAGGGAGAGTTCGTCACCGTACCATTTCCCGCCACTATGTCCGACGCGATCAGGACATACCATCTGGCGGCTTAGCGAAGGAAGGCGCTCCGGCTGCGTATGTATGAACCACTGGTGATCATCCACCTCACGAGCGCCATCGTGTGGGTGGGCGCCGTCTTCATGGGAACGTTCATCGACTGGCCCGTCATCCGCGCGGCCACCAACGGGCGATTCCCGTTCGAGTTCATCGTCGGACAAGGCGTCAGGGTGGCGCCCGCCGTCTACGTGGGCATTGTCAGTCAGCTGGTGTCGGCGGCCGGATTGGTGATCCTGAGGCCGCCGGAGACGCCGCAGCAGGCCGTCCTGCTCGGCGTCAAAGGCGTGTGCCTCGCCTTCATGGCCGGTTCGACAGTCTATGGAACGCTCAGGACGTGGCCGAAATTGATGTTCGCGATCGATGAAGACGCATTCCGGCTTTACGGGGTCTACATGGTGCGCGCTTCTATCACGTTCATGTGCGGGATTGCCGCGGCGGTCATCGGGCATTTCTGCCGATGACCGGCCGTGTCCGTTGTTTCTCCTGATCTCGTGAGCGGTACTGCGGCTGACGTACAACGCGCGGCCGCAGATTTCATCTTTTGTTGCTGGCCGGAATCTGCCCTCTGAACCCGGTGCGTCCGCAGACTGAACCCTCGCAATCTCCACCCCCAGGCTCCCGTTTCCCTGCCGTGTACGATCCACCGCCCCGCGGCGTTACAGCACATAGGGTGACCGGCGACGGCTAAGACCGCCAGCCGATGGCCGTTCCGATGATGAACATCGCCACAGGCCCGGCCGCGTGCCGCTGTGCACAGGCTCGGGGCGAGGCTCAACCGGCTGAGCTGAAACCGTTCACACGCCTGGCGTTCGACAGAAAGGAGAGCTTGGTGGCGGCAGACTTCTCGTACGTCGATGTCGTTGATCACAGAATGGCCGACGCCCGTGATGTGGGCGGGATCGGCGCTGACGTGCGGACCCTGCTCGCCCGCTGGTGGCGTGAGGCGCCCGATTACCAGCGGTTCGTGTACATCGTGTCGTGTGGCTTACTGCTGGCCGGCATGTTCCACGCGCTGGCATGGGCGGTACTGGGCGGCTCCTGGACCGAGACGATCTCCTGGCGCAAGCCGACCGTGTTCTTCATCTCTTCCGCTCTCAGCGTGTCGATGTTGTCGTTTGTCACGAACTATCTCAAGGTTACCCGCCGCCAGGGATGGCAGCTCGGGCTTTCCGCCGTCATCCCTGGAGTGACCGTCGGCGCCCTGATCAGCCTGCAGCAGTGGCGGGGAACCCGTTCGCATTTCAACTTCTTCGAGTCGCCGTTCGACGCCGCGATCGCCGGCACCATTGCGTTCATCATCTCCCTGTTGGTGCCGACAGTGGCCATCCTCGGTGTCATGTCTTTTCGCGCGCTCCGGCCGGGGGTTCCGCGGACACTGGCGCTCGCCATCCAGGCCGGCCTGTTCCTGATGAACGTGAGCTTCTTCATGGGGCTGGTCACCATCCTCAACGGCGTCACCAACGGGCTGCTGTTCACGATCCAGGTCCCCAGCGTCGTCGGCTCCGCCGGTACGACGAAGATCGCCCATGGCATGCCGCTGCACGGCATCCAGATCTTCCTGGTCGTGGTCGGCATGCTGTCCTACACGGGCTGGACCGAGCGCCGGCGGATGGCGGTGCTGTCGTTCGCCGTGGCCGGTTATGCGGGACTGGTGACGGTGTTCGTTTTTCAAAGCCTCAGCGGGCGAGAGCCTTTCGACTTCATCCCCCTCACCATGCTGGCGGCGGCGAGCAGCATCGCGCTGCTGCTCGCCGGCGTCGGCGCCGCAGCCGTCGCCGCTGTCAGGGCGATCCGCCGGGGAGTCCGCAGCGAGATCTTCCCGAGCTATGCGTGGCCGCCGGCCGCCCCCGGCGCCCTGCCGGCGCCCGGCGGCGCCCGCGGGATGTTCGACCGCGCGTTCTGGAAGACAGCCGCCGGGTTGTTCCTGGTCCTGGGCGCGACCGTTTTCGTCTCGGCCCTGATCGGATTCCTGCTGCCGCCGAAGCTGGTGGTAGCCCGCGCTGCCTGGCTCGACGCCCGGCCCGAGCAGGTGTGGGCGCTCGTCACCGATCACGCCGGCGAACCCGGCTGGCGACGGGAGCTGACGAGCGTGAAGCCGATCGGCGAGCGCGACGGGCGGACGGTGTGGCAGGAGCAGTACTGGAGTCACCAGAGGATCGATCTCGACACGGTCGAGCGGACCGAGCACCGCGGCGGGCAATGGCGGCTCGTCCGTCAGATGTCGTTTCACGCTCTCCCCGTTCTCGCCGGCGGCGTCCGCATAGTAGACGTGTCGGCGGCCGACGGGGGAACGCGGGTGACGATGACCGAAGAGAAAGTGGTCCGAGTCCTGCCGTTCCGGGCGTGGGCGCGCCTGTTCGTCATGCCCCAGCTGTCGACCGCCACCTTGGATCGATATCTGGCGGCGCTCGGCGATCGCATCGGCAGCGCTCCGAAGTTCGATTAGCACAAGGGACGCAAAGGACTGTGCGAACGGAATAGGAATGGGCCGCACGCGGTCGCGGCAAGAAGAGAGAGTGCAGGAATGGAATCAGAGATCATCGCGCGCTTGACGGGTGTCCAGAAGGTGTACGAATCGGACGGGGTCCGGTTGACGGCCCTGGACCAGGTGAGCCTCACGCTGTATCGCGGCGACTTCGCCGTGCTCGTGGGGGCGTCGGGCTCGGGTAAATCGACGCTGCTCAACGTGCTCGGCACGCTCGACCGGCCGACGAAGGGCGAGGTCCGCGTCGCGGGCGTGGACGTGACGACGCAGTCCGACAGGGCGCTGTCGCGGCTGCGCCTGGCGTCGCTCGGCTTCATCTTCCAGTCGTTCAACCTGGTCGAAGTGTTGACGGTGGCCGAGAACATCGAATACCCGTTGACGCTCGCCGGGGCGCGCCGGGCCGACGCCCGCGCCCGCGTCGAGTGGTTGATGGCGCAGGTCGGGCTGACGGGCCATCGGCATCACCGCGTGACCCACCTGTCGGGAGGCCAGCGCCAGCGCGTGGCGATCGCACGCGCGCTGGCCAATTCGCCGGCGCTCGTGCTGGCGGACGAGCCGACCGCCGCGCTGGACTCGAAGACGGGTGAGACGATTCTGGAGTTGCTGCACCGGTTGAACGAGTCGGAGCAGGCCACGTTTCTGATCGCATCGCACGACCCGAAAGTGATGGCCCATGCCCGGCGGACGATCGGGATTTCCGATGGCACGGTCACGGAGCACGGCACCGTCACCAACGCCTGTGTAAAAGAAGGCCCGTGTGTAGAAGCAGCCACCTGTGGATCAGAAGCGGCCTGTGGAGAAGAAGCCTATGTCTATCCGTAAGTTTGCCCTGTACGCGCGAATCGCCTGGCGCAGCGTGGGCCGGAATCGGCGGCGCACGGCGCTCACCATGGCGAGCGTCGTGTTCGGCACGATGGCTCTCGTGCTCTTCGGCGGGCTCGTGGACGGCGTCTTCCTGCAGCTGCGGGAATACACGATCCATTCGCGGCTGGGGCATCTGCAGATCACGGCGCCGGGCTATCGCGAGTTTGCGGCGCTGGACCCGGAGAAGTACAGCCTCACGAACTTCGTCGCGTTGAAGCAGGAACTGCAGCGCCTGCCGGGGGTCGTCGACGTGACCAAGCGGTTCGAGTTCTTCGGGTTGATCGCCAACGGGCAGGCCACCGTCAACTTTGCGGGCACCGGCGTCGAAGCGGACATCGACGCGCGCACCAATACGGCAATCAAGTATCTGGGCGGCGGTCCGCCGCAGCCTGATACGGCGACGATTTCGCTGGGCGTGGGGCTCGCGCGCAAGCTGCAGCTGAAGGTGGGCGACGACGTGACGTTGCTGACCAGCTACGGCAACAATGCGCCGAATGCGGTGGACGTCACTGTCGTCGGCATCTTCGAGAGCGGCGTCGAAGCCGTGGATGCGATGGCGGTCACGCTGCCGATGGAGGCGACCCGCACGCTGCTGAATGTCCCCGAGGGCGCGGCGCACACGGTGGTCGTGGTGCTGGACGACACGTCCCGTACGCAGGCGACCGCGACCGCGATTCGGGACCTCGGCGTCCGCACCGGCTGGCCGCTCGAGGTGCAGACCTGGGATGTTCTGTCGCCGATCTATAACAAGGTGGTCCAGCTCTTCACCGCCATCCTGGTGTTCCTCCGGACCGTCGTGATCCTCGTCGTGGTGTTCAGCATCGCGAACACGATCACCATGAGCGTCTACGAGCGCTTCCGGGAGATCGGATCGATCCGCGCCATCGGCACGACCCGCGGCGGCGTGGCGTGGCTGTTCGTTCTGGAAGGCGCCGCCATCGGGTTGCTGGGCGGGGTGCTCGGTGCCGTGCTCGCGAACGGCCCCCGGCTGGTATTGAACGGGCTGCATCTCACGCTGCCGCCGCCGCCCGTGTTGACGATTGGCGTGCCGCTCCACATCGTGTTCTCGCCGGAGGCGGTGGCGCAGGCCGTCGTGGCGGCGATGGCGCTGTCGGTGTTCGCGTCCATCTTCCCTGCGCGGCGCGCCGGGCGGATGAGCATCGTGTCGGCGCTGCGGACAACGTAGGGAGTCACGACGTACAACGCAGCCGCCTTCGCGCCAGAGGCGCTCCGGCGAGCCTCGCCATAGCTCGTCCGGGAATGCCGCGACCGGAGGCGGGAGCCCGCAGAGCCCGCAGAGTTCAATGAAGTCTCTGCGAGCTCAGCGCGCTCCGCGTTGATCGTCGTTGTTCGCACGTCACTGAATCAGCAAAACGAGTATGAGAAAGGGCATGGCTGTCATGAGAACACATACGGCAGGACTGCTGGCCGCGGCAGTCGTCCTCGGCCTGATGGGGCATGCGGGCGCCACGGCCGCGGAAACCGCGGAGGAGATCCTGAAGCGGGCCGACCTGGTGCGCGGGCCCGACGATCCGTTCACCCTGAGGATGAATGTCACGGGCTACCGGGGCACCGAGGTCCTCAACGAGACATCGGTGCTCGTCAACATCTACGATCCCTCGCGCTCTCTCGTGGAGTTCGTCGCGCCGCCGCGGGACGCCGGGCGCAAGATGCTGCGGGTGTCCGAGAACATGTGGGTGCGGATCCCTGCCAGCCGCCGTGCCATCCGGATCACGCCGCAGCAGCGGCTGCTCGGGCAGGCGTCCAATGCCGACGTCATGGGGACCAACTATGCCGCGGACTACACGGCGCAGCTGCTCGGCGAGGAGGAGGTGACGTCGTACGAGGGCGCGCCGGTCCGGACGTACAAGCTCGAACTGGTGAAGAAGACGCCGGCGGCGAGTTACCACCGCCTCATCTACTGGGTGGAGCAGGGATCGTTTCGCCCGGTGCGATCGGAGTTCTACACGCAGACGGGACGGCTCCTGAAGACGGCGCACTTCACGCGCTACGCGACCGCGTTGGGCGTCCTGAGGCCCGGGCGGGTCGTGATTGTGAATGCGGTGAACACGGAGGAGTTCACGGTGCTCGAGATCGTGAACTATGGGAAGAGCACGCTGCCGGTGACGCAGTACACCGAGGCGGCCCTGTATTGAGACGGCCGCCGCGCGGGCTGCTCGCTCTGACGGCCACGCTGGTGCTTTTCGCCGGCGCGGCATCGGCCCAGTCCGACGCTGGACCGCCGGCCGCCGAATCGGAGGACGATCGCGGCCAGGCAATCGCGCCGGATGAGCGCGACGGTTTCGCGACGGCCACATCGCCATCCGAGCCGCAAGCTCCGACGCGCGAGGATCAGCCAGCGTCGGTAGGATTCACGTCCCACCCGCTGACGACCCACGGATACGCGCGGGCCAGCGGGACCTACTTCGCGGAGAACAGCAGCTCCCCGCTTGATCCGATCGCGGGGCTCGGATCCCGCGGCCTCGGCCGGCTCATCGCCAACATCAAGCCCGAGTACACGCCGTTCGGGGAAAGACGCCTCACCATTGCGGCAGATGCCCTGGGCCTCGTCTCGAAGCTGGATGGCAACGTCGTCGAACGCGATTCCTTCGATTTCTTCCTGCTCGAATCCTACGCGGACCTGCAGACGGGGGCGTACCGCTTTTCCGCCGGCAAACGCAACGCCGTGCGGAGCGCCGGCTATTTCCGCTATCCGCTCGACTTCTACGACACGCCGTCGCTCGTGACCACCGGGGCCGAAGATCCACGGCGTGTGCTCGAGACCCGCATTGCTCCTCTCCTCGCCAGCGCGGAACGTCGCTGGAGCTGGGGCAGTGCGTCGGTCGAGTACCTGCCGAAGCTTTCGGGAAACGCGCTCTTCCAGTGGCACACCAACCAACAGCAGCAGATCATCGGACGTTATGGGTTCGTCCGCGGCGGCGCCGGAGTGAACGTCGCGATCCAGCGGATGTTCGAGCGCGATGGAGGCCGTGACGTGGACGGCAACCCGTTCCGCGCGCGAGAGGTCACCGAGATCGGCGCATCGAGCACCTACGTCATCGGATCGTCGCTCGAGCTCCACGCGGAGGCGTCTTTCCGGCGCGACCAGCGGCTGCCGCACGCAGCGACGCGCGAATTCCGGCTCGAGACGCCCAACGGGACCGTCGTGCCGCTGCCGGTGTGGTCGGCCGGCGCGAAGGGCAGCCTGGTTGAAGCCCTCGTCGGCGGCCAATACACGTTCGGCGACCGGACATTTCTCGAGGGCTGGAACGTGATCCTGGAATATGAGTATCAGAACGAGGGCTGGACCAACGGGCAATGGGACAGTTTCTTCGACCAGGTCTCTCGCCTGCAGCGCTTCACCGCGCCCACGGGGGTGGCGGCCCCGATCCAGTCGCAAATCCAACCGGTTGTGGGGGAGTTCGGACGCCGCACGGGCGACCTCCTGGCTGCGCGGCCGGCATTCTGGGGACGGCACTACGGCTTTCTGAGAGTCTCACGCACCGACTTCCTCATCACGGGGCTTGAAGTCGCGGCCTATACGGTTCCTTCCCTCCAGGATTCCAGCTTCGTGGCCGGCGGAAATCTGGCCTACGAACCGCAGGGCGGCTTTCAGCTACGTCTCGACGCCAGGGTCCTCGGCGGTCCGGGTAAGTCCGAATTCGGCCGGTCACCGGATCGTACGCTCGTGCAATTTGAAGTCGGATACGGCTTCTAGACCGGCACGTGCGGCTTTAGCCGGACCGCCCTTTGCTCCGTTCAACAAGTCTCGTTCCTGCGTTCTACAAATAAGGAGGAGCTTGGTGGGAACAGACTTCCCGTACGTTGACGTCATCGACAAGGTGCCTGGTGGACGGGACGGGCTCGGCGCTGACCTGCATGCCCTGCTCGCCCGGTGGTGGCACGAGGCGCCCAATTACCAGCGATTCGTATACAGGGTGTCGGCCCTTCTCTTCGTGGGCGGCATGTTCCACGCAATCGTGTGGGCCGTACTGGGCGGCTCCTGGACCGAGACGATCTCCTGGCGCAAACCGACCTTGTTCCTGGCCTCGGCGGGCTTGAGCGTCGCGATGTGCGCGTTCGTCATGAACTATCTGAAGGTCACGCGCCGCCAGGGCTGGCAGCTCGCGCTGTGCGCTGTCATTCCCGGGTTCACCGTTGGTGCGCTGGTCACACTGCAGCAGTGGCGGGGAACCCGCTCGCACTTCAACTTCTTCGAGTCGCCGTTCGACGCCGCAATTGCCGGCACCATCGCGTTCATCATCTCGCTGTTCGTGCCGGCCGTGGCCATCCTCGGTGTCATGTCTTTTCGCTCGCTGCGTCCGGGGGTTCCGCCGACGCTGGCGCTGGCCATTCGGGCCGGCCTGATCCTCATGAACGTGAGCTTCTTCATGGGACTGGTGACCATCCTCAACGGTGTCACCAACGGGCTGCTGTTCACGATCCAGGTTCCCAGCGTCATCGGCAGCGGCGGTACGACGAAGATCGCCCACGGCCTTCCGCTGCACGGCATCCAGACTTTCCTCGTTGTTGCGGGGATGCTGTCCTACACGGCCTGGACAGAGCGTCAGCGGTTCGCTGTGCTGTCGCTGGCGGTCGCCGGCTACACCGGTCTCGTCTCCATCTTCCTGTTTCAGACTCTCAGCGGGCGCGATCCGTCCGACTTCGCCGGTGTCACCATGCTGGCCATGCCGGTCAGCATCGCGCTGCTGCTCGCCGGCGTCGGCGTCGCGGCAACGGCCGCCGTCGCCGCAGTCGGCCGCGGAGTACGTAGCGAGATCATTCCGAGCTATCCATGGCCTCCGGCCGCCCGCGGCGGCTTTCGGGCGATGGGCGGCGTCGGCGCATTGTTCGACCGCGCGTTCTGGAAGACCGCGGGCTCGCTGTTCCTGCTCGTCGGCGGCGTCGTTCTTGTCTCCGCCCTCATCGGGCTCCTGCTGCCGCCGACGCTCGTGTTCACCCGCACCGCCTGGCTCGACGTCCCGCCCGGAAAGGTGTGGGCGGTCGTCACCGATCATGCGGGCGAACCGGAGTGGCGGTCGGAGCTGACGAGCGTGCGGCCGGTCGGGGAGCGCGACGGCCGGACACTTTGGCGGGAGCAGTACTGGAGTCACCAGAAAATCGATCTCGATACGATCGAGCGGACCGAGCGCGCGGGTGCCGCGTGGCGCCTCGTCCGGCGGATGTCATTCCACGCGCTCCCCGTTCTCGCTGGCGGCGTCCGCGTCGTGGAGGTGTCGGCTGCGGGCGGGCGAACCCGGGTGACGATGACCGAAGAGAAGGTGGTCCGGGTTGCGCCGTTCCGCGCGTGGGCCCGCCTGTTCATCACGCCGCAGCTGTCGTCCGTGACGGCGGATCGGTATCTGGCAGCCCTCGGCGCCCGGGTCGGGAGCGTTCCCATATTCGAGTGATTGTTCGTCGCGCCTTGCCAGGCGGGCGCCTCGCCGTTCTCGGTGCAACGATGGCGTTGCACCAGGGGCGCCAGCGCGGCACCGACAACTTAGCCCCGAAAACACGAAACCCACGGAATCGTGGGCGCGTGATGGTTTCGCGATTTCGCGGCTTGTTTTTGTTCTGCGAGGTCAGCGTTGGTCGTCGTTGTTCGCATCCGCCGCTACGCCGACTGACAATCGCTGCCGTCAGCTGGCGAGGGCGGCGAGATCGCCGCTTGGCTCTTCCGCTTCGTTCCCATGCCATCCAGGAAACCCGGCGCCAGGACCGCTCGCCGGCCGCGTAATCTCCTGAACCGAGCGGTCTAGACCGCTCAGCGGCCCGCAGACGAGGAACGTCCGGAGGCCGTCGGACGACCAGAGGTGACGAATCGCGCCGGCGAACCGCACCGGCAGCGTGAGATGCAGCGCCAGGCATTCGGCGAGATCGTCGGAATCGCGGTAGCGGCGGCCGAGAATGGGCGAGAAGACCGGCGTGGCGAGCGGATGGGACGACAGGCCGCGCAGCCGCTGGGCGAGCTGCCCGGCGGCGCGGAACATCAGCGGACGGCAGTGGAGCGGCCACGGCGCGGCGAGGCGTTCGACGGCGACGCCGCGATGCCGCGCGTGAGCGGCGAACGCCCCGATCTCCGAATCGGCTCCCGAGACGACAACTTCCGCCGGCGCGTTGTCGGCGGCGACACCGATCGACTCGCCGCCGACGAGCTCGACCAGCCGCCGCGCCGCACGCTTGCTGGTGCGCGCCACCACCATCGATCCCGTCGCGCCTGCGCGCTCCAGGGCGGTGTTGCGGTGGAGGACGATGTCGGCGCCCTGCTTCGGCGTCAGCGCGCCCGCGCACACCAGCGCGGCGAGCTCGCCGAAGCCGTGGCCGACCAGCACCACCGGGTCCAGCTTGCCGTCGCGCAGCACGCGGTAGTGCGCGACCGAGGCGGCCAGCACGAAGAGCGGCACCTGTTCGGGCGTTGCGATCGAACCCTTCCGCAGAAAACCGGCGAATTCGACAGGCCCACTCATTTCGGCCGCCACGTCGAGGAAGGCCGCCCGAAGCGCGCCGCTCTCGAACGCCGACCGCTGCAGGGCGCCCTGCCCGGGGAATACGACCGCTGCTCCACCGCGACTCATAGTGACCTCTTCAGCCCACACCCACGTGGCCATTGCCCGCGTCGCGCGCGCGTTCAGCCGATCGCGGCGTGTTCGGCGGCGCCGAGCCCGACCTGCGGACCTGCGAGGTCCGCCTGGCGCAGCTTCCGCTTGTCGATGCACGGGCGCGCGTCCGATCGTTCAGGACCGCCGGCGGACGGCGACCGTAACGAGATGAGGTCGCTGAGAGCGCCAGCCGCGCTGAGCGCTTCGCCCATCTGTTCGGCCATCTCGTCGGTCGACAATTTCATGCGGCGGATCGCGCGGAGCCGCCGAAGCAGCTGCGCGAGCTCCCGCCTGACCCGCACCGTATCCAGGGAACGCACTCGTTTCATGGTCAGACCCTCCTCCACCCGATGGCGGAGCGGCCCGATCGGCGCTTCAATCCGGCGCCGACCTCCGCTCTCACACGGTCAACGCCGCCGACCCGTGGTTTGTACAACGCGAAGAGGGTCAGCCGATCCCTGAAGTGTGCCGGGCGCGCTGGTGAACCGGTCGATGGATCGCTACTGCTCGTCACGACGTCAACCGCAGCACGCAGAGCGCGCGGAGCACTTTGGCAAGCATTTCTCTGCGAAGGCTGCGAACTCCGGGAACTCTGCGAACTCTGCGGCCTCTGCGGTGATCGTTGTGTTCGGCTGGTACTGAAACGGCGAATACACGCCACTGGTCGCGTACGAAGACGATTGGTGCGGCGTTACTACCGGTGAGTCCGCACCGGCTCTCGCCTTCGCACGTGATGACTTCACCTCGCCGCACACACGCGCCGCGCCGGCCGAAGAACTGGCCACGAAAGCCCGCCGGTGCCTACCATCACCGCGACCTGGAGCGCGCGCTCGTCGCAGCGGCGGTGCGGACGGTTCGGGAAGAAGGCGTGCCGGCGCTGACCCTGCGCAGCGTGGCCGCCCGGCTGAACGTCTCGCGCACGGCGCTCTACAGGCACTTCCCGAACAAGGCCGCGCTCCTGGCGACAGTGGCGCGCGAAGGGTTCCGCCTGCTGCACGACGCGCAGCGCGCCGCCCTCGCGAGGGCGTCTGAAGGGACGGCCGATCCGCTCCTCGAGCTCACCGCGGCGTACGTTGGTTTCGCTGCGGACAACCGCGCGCACTACTCCACGATGTTCGGCGGCTTCCTCCAGGACTGGAGCCGGTACCCCGACCTCGTGGAACAGGCCGGCGCCGCGTTCACCCTGCTGGTGGAAACCATTCGTGAGGAGCAGCAGCGTGCCCGCATGACGCCGGGCGATCCGGTCGCGATGGCGGAGCTCGCGTGGGCGTTCAGCCACGGGATCGCCTCGTCGAGCGCCGTCTGGCCGTTCGAATCGCGGACGCTCGGAGCGGATCAACTGGCGGCGCTGGCGTGCACGCTTCTTCGCGACGGCGCCTCGCCGGTCCTCCGTCCGCAGCGCTGAACAATGAGCCGGGGCACGCCGACACGGCCCGGCGCGTCGAGCGGAGCTGCTGTTCGATTCGCCGCGCGACTGCGTTTACTCAGTTGGAGAACGTGGCTGACGGCCGTCCGGGCCGGCGGGGAAGGTCGGCTGCGCCATTGGCGAACGACTCTGAGGCAGATGAAACGGAATAAACAACGATGAGCGCGAAATTACAAATCTTCATGGCGATCGTGATTGCGCACTGGGCGGAGCATCTGTCGCAGGTGTACCAGATTTACGCGCTGGGATGGGCGCCGCATGCCGCCGGCGGCATGCTCGGCTACCTGTTTCCGTGGCTCGCGCACTCCGAGGTGCTCCATTTCAGCTACGCGGTCGTGATGATGATCGGCCTGGTCTCACTTCGAGGCGAATTGTGCCTTGCGGCGTCCGGCTGGTGGACCGCCACGACCGTCCTTCAGGGGTGGCACCTCGTCGAACATACGCTCCTGCAGGTGCAGGCGCTGACCCATCCATTTTTCGGCAGGGACGTGCCGACCAGCATCATCCAGCTGTGGTATCCGCGAGTCGAGCTGCATCTCTTCTACAACACCATCGTCACCCTTCCGATGGCGATCGCGTTGTGGCGGGAAATGAGGAAGGAGGCTGACTCGCTGGCGCCGAGTAACCCTCAGGTGACGTCATGGTGAAGGCGGCTGCAATCGCCCGGCCGCCTTGTTCTTCAGTCTGGAGGTCGAAGTTCATGAGCGTGAAACACTGTCTTCTCTCGGTGGTCATCGTCCCTGGAGCGCTCATGCTCTCGGCCGAACCAGCGTCGGCGCAGGGCTGCATCCTGTTCCGCCAGACCTCCCCGTTGTTCGGGACGACGGGTTCGCCCGATCAGGAGGTGGGCGCCTGGACGGTTACGCTGACGGGCCGCAGCTCCACCGCGGACATTCACTACAACGGAACGGAGCGACAGCGGCAACGTGAAACCGAGGGCACTTATGTCGTCAATCGACAGAACTCGGTGACAGCCAGCATCGGCTACCAGTTGACTCCGCGGATCGCCCTGACCGCCGGGATTCCCTTCGTCGAAGCCTCTTGGGGCATCCCGTCGCCGCGATCGGGCGGGTCCGCCGCGCGTGCCAATGAAAATGCCCGTGGGCTCGGCGACATCACGTCGCTGGCGCGCGTCGCGCTCTTTGCGCCGTCAATGCATCGCACATGGAACGTCTCCGTTGGCGGCGGTCTGAAACTGCCGACCGGCGACAACCAGGCCACCGACGTGTTCCCGGACGGGACCGGCGCGAACAACGCGGAGCGATACGTCGACATTTCGGTTCATCCCGGCGACGGTGGATGGGGAGTGATCTTCGACGTGCAGGGATACCAGTCCATCGGTCGGTTCACCACGTTCGGCTCAGGCACCTGGCTTGCGAACCCGAAAAACGTGGGAACCGCCTCGCGCGGCAACCTGGTGACCAGCACGACGCCGACCAACGTGAACACCGTGTCGGATCAGTTCGTGTTCCGTGCCGGGACGTCGGTCACGCTCACCCGGCAGATCGCGGTCTCGATGGCCTGGCGCATGGAAGGTGTGCCTCGCTACGATCTGTTCGGACGTTCCGATGGCTTCCGCCGTCCCGGTGTCGAGATGTACTGGGAACCAGGCGTCACGGTGAGCACCGGTCGGCATACCGTTTCGTTCAACCTTCCGGTCGGCTACTACTTCAACCGGTTCAGGAATCCCTACACCGGCAATCGCGGGGACTCGACGTTCCCCGAGTACGTATCGATCGCGACCTACTCAATCCGTTTGGGCCGCAGCCCCGCCGGGATGCCCGCGACCGACCAGCCACCGCAGCTGCCGACCGACTCGACCGCGGCTTCACCCGACGTGCAGCCACAGTGAGTGTGAATAGGGAATACGACGCGCCCCGTCGCATACAAAGGACGTCGCTGTGAACAGAACACAAGGGCGGTTCGACCGGTGGATGACTGCCGCGAGCGTCGTGTGCGGCGTGCTGCTCGCGGCAGTCATCGTCGCTCAGGATCGAACACATGCGGCGGAGAAGTTCAAGCCGTTCAAGCTGAAAACGATCGACGGCGTTGAGCGCTCAATGGGCGACCTGCTCGGAAAGACGACGCTCGTGGTGTTCTTCTTCCCGACGTGCCGTTTTTGCAACGCCGCGTTCCCGGACATCCAGAAAATCTACGACGCGTACAGGGAGCACGGGCTGTCGGTGGTATGGATCAACGCCGTGCCCCAGGAAAACCGGCTGATCGCGGCGTGGCGCGCCACGCACGGGTACACGGTTCCCATCCTTCTCGGGACCGAGGCGGTTCAACGCGACTACCAGCTGAGCGCGACACCGACTCACTTTCTGCTCGACCACGCTGGCCGGACCATCGTGAAACGCGCTGGCTACAAGAAAGGCGACGAGCAGAGCCTCACGCGGCAGATTCGGCAGGCGCTCGGATTGGCTCCTTGACGGCCCCTAAACCGCGGCGGCAGAACGGCCGATAACCAATCGACTACGCATAAATCGCCGTTCATCTCATAGCCGCCTACTATGTCCACCATTACACCGGATACTTCCGCGACCTCGACGCTCGACCCGACCCTGCCGGCTGCCCCCGCTTCGGCCGCGGCCAGCACGCCGGCGGTGATCGCGGCGATGCTCAATTCGGGCAAGGGAATCAGCGACCTGATCTTGTCTCCTGGCCGGCCGCCGCAGGTCGAGCAGCACGGAAAGCTGGTCCCGATCGAAATTCCGGGTCTCCCGGTTCTGCAGCCGGAGGACACCGCGCGCATGGCGCGCGATCTGATCGGCGCGAACGCCCACGCGCTCCGGACGCTGAAGGAGGAAGGTGCGTGCGACCTGTCGTACGCGCTCGCGGACCGCGCCCGCTTCCGTGTGAACGTGTTCCGGCAGCGCGGCACTTTTGCCGTCGTGATGCGCGTCATCGCGACGAAAATCCCGACGTTCGCCGAGCTCAACCTGCCGGCGTCGCTTGCCGACGTCGCGGCGCTCAAGAACGGGATCGTGCTCGTGACCGGGTCCACCGGATCCGGCAAGTCGTCGACGCTTGCGGCAGTCATCGATCTGATCAACGAGACGCGCGCGGAACACATCCTCACCATCGAAGATCCGGTGGAGTTCCTGCACCTGCACAAGAAGGCGACGGTGCACCAGCGCGAGCTGCACAACGACACCCCGACCTTCGCGCTGGCGCTGAAGGCGGCGCTCCGCCAGGCGCCGAAGGTGATCCTCGTCGGCGAAATGCGCGATCGCGAGACGATCGAGATCGCGCTGACCGCGGCGGAGACGGGGCACCTTGTCTTCTCGACCCTGCACACGATCGACGCCTCGAAGACGGTGGAACGGATTGTCGGCACTTTCGAAGCCGGCGATCAGCAGGCGATCCGCACGCGGCTGGCCGCTTCGTTCCGCTACTTCATCGCGCAGCGGCTGGTGCCGAAGAAAGGGGGAGGCCGCGTCGCCGTGCTCGAGATCCTGAAAGCCACCATGCGTACGCGGGAGTACCTGGAGCGCGGAGACGGCGAGGGCAAGACGCTCCTCGACGCGATGCGCGACGGCGAGCTCGATGGCATGCAGCACTTTGACGGGGAGCTCGAGAGGCTCCTGCGCGCCGGAGTGATCACGTTCGAGACGGCGCTCATGTACGCGACCAATCCCGGCAACCTGCGGGTTCAGCTCGCCGACATGCAGTCCGAGGAAGAAACCTCGATCACCGCTTAGTAGCCCCGTCGCGCAATTCAGTACGGCAGATCACGACGATCAACGCAGAGGGCGCTGAGCTCGCAGAGAATCATTTCAGGAAGATCTCTGCGGGCTCCGCGTTGTACGTCGTGTCGTGTGCGTGGTTCGGTGCGAAACTGATCGACGCGTTCGCTGTCGCCGTGGTCGTCGTCGCCGTCTGCATGGCGTCGTGGGCGGCGCCTCCGCGCGACGTCGCATACTTCCTGCCGATCGCCTGCATTCTCGGCTTCTTCGCATACACAGTGATCGCCGAATATCGGCACGGCCGCACGCTCGGCAAGCGTCTGTTCGGCATTGTGGTCGTCCGCGAGTCTGGTGCGCGCATCAGTCTCGGTCGGGCGTTCGTGCGGCAGCTTCCATTTTTCGGTCACTTCTTCTTCATCGACGCGCTGTTCGCTCTGTTCACCGACAGATGCCAGAGGGCGTTCGAGCTCCTCAGCCAAGACGCGCGCCGTGGCGCTGCTCGCGTGCGTCGTGCTGCTGATGCCGTCGGCGCAGCTTTCCCTCGTCTGATTCGGCCTCGCCAGGGCGCGGGAGAACGCTGGGAATGCGGCGCAAAGGGCGAAGGCCGGGTCTGCCCTTGTCCGCCTCTGATCTGGGGTATTGTAACGACCGAACACGACGCTGACATGTGCGCCCGAGATAGCGCAGGTTCGTGAGCCGCTGAGAGCGCAATGTTGAAGCGCGACAGGAGAAACGATGCGCAGAGTATTGCCGTTTCTGATGGTGATCGCATCGTGCGCCGCGGCGGTGGCGCAGGAGAAGCCGGCCGCACGGGACACGCCTGTGCTCCCCGCCACCGATATCACGGCGGCCGCGATCGAGGGATTCCTGAAGGCACTGCCGCGCGACGCGGTCAGCGACCGCCCGATTCGCGTCGTGGACGTCGGCGGGTACCAGGTAGGTGTCTACGGCGTGTTCCGCCCGAAAGCGCTTCCCGGCGATGCGATCCTCCACGAAACGACGACCTCCGAGGTGTATTACATGCTCGAAGGGACCGGCACGCTCGTGACCGGCGGCAAGATTGCCGGCGACAAGACGACGATCGGCCCGGCGAGCCGCACACGCGGCAGCCGCATCGACGGCGGCGTCACCCGCAAGGTCGTCAAGGGCGACATGGTGATCATCCCGGGACGGACGCCGCACTGGTGGAGCGCCCTCGACAGCGACATCCAGTACCTGATCATCCGTCCCGATCCGAACAGCCGCCTGTCGGCGAAATAGCCGTCCGGATCTTCGGTCGGTTGCTCCGCGAACCCTCGCGGCCGGCCGGGCGGCTATACTGGCGGTACGACAGGAGGACCGATGCGCGGCAACAAGGCTGTGATCGACAAGCTGAACGAGGCGCTTCGCGAAGAGCTGACGGCCATCAATCAGTACTTCGTGCACGCCGAAATGTGTCACAACTGGGGATATCACCGGCTGGGCAACTACATCAAGAAGCAGTCGATCGGCGAGATGAAGCACGCCGAGGAGCTGCTGGAGCGCATTCTCTTCCTCGACGCGACCCCTTCGATGCAGCCGCTGCCGCTCAAGATCGGCCAGGACGTGCGGGCGCAGATCCAGAACGACTTCGATCTCGAGGTGAAGGCGGTCGCGATGTACAACGACGCGGTGAAAACCGCGCAGGACGCCGGTGACAACGCGTCGCGCGAGCTGTTCGAGCGGCTGCTGCGCGACGAAGAACGGCACGTGGATTTCCTCGAAGCGCAGCTCCACCAGATCAAGGAGCTCGGATACGAGCGGTACCTGACCACGCAGGTCGAGGGCGGAGAGCAGAAGTAGTCGCGCGCTGGACCCGACGCGGTTCCTACGTCGCCCGAGCCCAGCGGATCAGAGTGGCGAGATTGGGAGGCCTGCCGTGCATCAGGAGGCCGACCTTGAACACCTTCGATGCGAACCAGATCGCCGCCCATGCCGTCGCGACGCCGATGCCCATGGTCAGCCACACCTGCCAGGCCGGCGGCGGCGTCGCGCTCGACAGTCGTACCATCATGGCGAACATGTTCATCAGCGGCGCGAAGCTGAGCGCCACGCTCAGCGGGGAATTGGGCTCGCGCGCGATCGGAGTCGCCAGGATCCACGGCACCATCAGCACCATCATCATCGGCATGATGAGCGATTGCGCTTCGCGCATCTCGTTCACCGCCGCGCCGACCGCCCCGAACAGCGCGCCGAAAATGAGGTACGTGATGAGAAAGAACAGCACCAGATAGACGAGAAGCCACGGGTCCAGCAGGCCGATCGCCGCGAAGGACGCCAGAAGCACGATGCCCAGCCCGACGTACAGCGCGAGCGCAAGCAGGCTGACGGCCATCTGTCCGAGGATCTTGCCCGCCATCAGCTCGAGCGGCGACACCGCCGAGAGCAGGACTTCGATCACGCGGCTGGACTTCTCTTCCACGGTGGACGTCATCAGCGCCTGCGCGCCGATCATCACGCCGAAGATGAGCAGCCCCGCGAACGCGAACGGCATCACGCGGTTCAGACGGGGATTGATGCGCTGCTCGCCCGCGCCGGTGACGCGGACGGCAGCGGGTCGCGCAACGCGCATCACCGCTTCCACCTCCGCGCGACTGAGGTTCCGGTCGGCGATACGCGCGTCGACGATCGCGTCGCGCACGCCGTCGTAGAGAACGGTTTCCACCCGCTCGCCGACATTCGGCGGCAGATATAAATCGTAGGCGCCGTATTCGCCGTTCCCGGCCGGATGAACGGCGTTCGGATGCACCACGACGAGCGCCAGGGTCGCGGGACGCGCGGACGACTCGAACAGCCGCTTCTTCTCGACGTCGAGGTCCGCCGCCGCGCGCTCGACGACGTCGAAGTGCGCGGCCTGACCGAGGACCTCGCTCGTTTCGGGCGGCGCCGCTGCTGCTTCCGCGGACTCGCCAAACGCGCCGCGGAGACGCGCTGCCCGGCGCACGGCA